>ERZ1673962.580-NODE-580-length-23670-cov-4.000593_pt1 | contig 23670 bp, 22 predicted proteins | sample MGYA00580188_ERZ1673962 | MGnify/ENA primary metagenome ERZ1673962 (study PRJEB41334, sample SAMN05608104) | rock metagenome | biome: terrestrial subsurface; feature: shale formation; material: shale | place: USA: Pennsylvania ... | reverse complement strand
CCTGCCGGTGGACGGGCCGCACCGCCAGCGGGAGGACGAGCCATGCCGCCTCCACCCGCCGGCGGGCGACCGGCCGGTGGACGCGGACGTGCGGCAGGACCGCCGGCGTGAACGGATACCCGCGCCGAGGCACGCACACCGCCACGCGCTTCGGTGTCCAGACTGATCAGACTCAGGCCAGTGGCCAGAGCGGCCGCTACCGCGATCGAGACGGATCGTTGAATATGCGATGGCATGGGCAGGCTCTCCGTTAGGGTGTGGCCGTGGCTTCATCATCCGTCGCAACGATGGCGATGGGATGATCGTCCCGGGTCGGCGTGAAGGTGAACACGGACTCGTCCGGTTTGGCCGTGGTGTCCCAGTTCAGAGTGGCCGTGAACTGCGGTTCGCCCTCGACATCCTTGCTCGTGATCACATAGCGCAGCGGCAGAGGCGCCTCACCCTGAGCGATCCAGATCTGCCAGTCGACATCGGCCTGGCGGAACGCATAATGCTCGGCCGGCTGACCGGCGATGCGGCTGGCGCCGACCCGCATCGCCTCCTGGATCGCGCCGGAGTCATCCCCCGACTCGCCCCAGAGGAAGAGGTCGGCGAGCGGAAACGCGACGCCATACTTGGCCTGAAGATAGTCGAGCGTCTCGCGGATCGTAGGCGGCGCGGGGATGGTGGTGTAGTAGCGGCTCTCCGGAACCACGAGGGTGAAATTCCGACCGTCGTAATAGAGTTCGCGCGCCTTGCGATCGGTCTCGATGTCGGCACGCAGCCGGTCGGGACGGTGCGCGCGGATCTCGACCGTCTTGGTGAGCTGGATCTTTTGCCCGGACTCCAGTACCTCGTCGAGCGTGTCGTCGGCCTTCAGGCTGAAGGCTTGCAACCCGCGCAGATAGGCGCCCATGCGTTCCAGCGCCTGCATGGCGGCTGGATCGATCAGCGGCGTCGCCTCCTCGCTGGCGGCCGTCTCCCGAGGCTCATCGGCCAGCGCCGTACCCGAGAGCGTCAGGCCGGCCAGCAGAAGCAGGACCGGACGTGGATCGATGGATGTCATGCAATCCTCCTCGCATTCGTGTCGCTGTCGTTGAAGTGATCGAAATCGCGCGGCTCAATGGCTGTCGTGTCCTGCTTTTTTCTCTCAATGCCCTCCCAGCACCAGCGTCTGGATCGGCAGCAGCAGCGCCTGGATACGCAGGATCATGGCGTGCACCAGACCGACGGCGTCGATGGCGTGCAGCCCGAACCGACGCAAGGCACCGATGTTGGGATCGGCGAGCGTCTCGTGGTTGCTGGTATAGGCGTTGGCGATGCAGACGCCGCCCTGGGGCAAGTCGTCGAGCTGGCCCGCATAGAGTGGCTCCATGATGACCGTGAGGGTGCCCGGACGCGCGATCTGCTGGACTTCGAGCAACTGGTCGGTGGGCCTGACCTGACCGCTGGCGATGACGTCCTGGACCTCGGTGATCACCACCGGAATGATTTGCCACGGCTTGGCCACACAGGTGACCTCGCCGATCATGCCGACCTTGAGCACCGATGCCTCAATCTGGCCGAAACCGGCCATCAGCCCCTTGAGCTTGCGCTCCGGCACCAGGATGCCGGCCGGCCGGAGCATGGGATTGACCACGTCGCCCGAACGCAGCCCGAACTGCTGCACGATGCCGGCGGTGCCGGCCACGACCAAGCTCTTGTCGAGTTCGATCTGAGCCTCGCGCAGTGCTGACTCGGCGCTCGCCTTCTGAGCCGGAAGCTGGAACTCGATCTCCGAGACCACCGCCTCGCGGCTGGCCAAGGCCGCGTCGAGTGCACCCTGTTGCGTCTCGACCTGGACCTGCATGCGCTGGACGTCGCGCTCCGCGACCGATCCCGGACTACGTTTCTGCACCTCGGCGCGGGCCCTGAACTCGTCGATCGCCTGCTGGAGCATCCCGCGTGCCTGGACGATACGCCCATCGGCTTCCGCCAGTTGTGAGCGGGCCACGATCATCGCCGCCTCGACCTCGGCGATCTTGCGGCGAGCGGTTTCAACCGCTGCTTCCTGTTCGCGGCTGTCGAGCCGGAACAGCGGCTGACCGGCTGTTACCCGCTGGTTGATCTCGACATAGGTTTCGGCCACACGGCCGCTACGCTCCGGCAGGATGGTCACGGTGCGGAAGACCGAGGTTGCCGCCTTGGTCGAGGGATGGAAATAGAAAATGGCCGTGATCAGGCTCAGGGTCAGGATCAGGCAGAGCGTGATGCCCCAGCGCAGCTCGAACCAGACCGAGAAGAGATTGATCTCGTGTCCGAGCCGCTTGCCCTGTACGAAGCGTCGATAGAGGAAGTCCGGCAGGATGGTCAGCAGCGAGCAGAGGAAGAGCTCCAGCATGGATCAATCCTCCTGTGACGCAGCGGCTGAGACCGTGACGGTCGGGGGCGTCTCTCCGGCGGGCGTGTCGACAGACTTCGGTTTCGCGTCGGTTCCCGGCGTCGACGCAGCGGGTGCAGTCGCCGGTTGCGCCGCATCGGCCAGCCGCTCCAGCGAGCGTGCGATCGTGCCGAGCGGCGTAGTGAAGTCGGGCAGCGGCACCAGGGCCAGCAGCAGTCCGGCGATCCAGAAGGCGTGGTTGTGGGTGAAGAGCGCCAGCAGGCCCAGCACGGCGACGAGCTGGAACTGGATCTTCTGGCCGCGATGCGCCAACTGCTCCGGCAGTGCATGGAGCTTGAAATAGAAGACGCCGAGACCCGTGATGGCCAGCAGCACGAAGAGGCTCACCACCCCGAACAACACATCCGTCTCCCCCGGTGCCGTGATGAAAATGGGCAGATGCGGGATCGCTTCCGGATGCAGCAGGTGTAACGCGTCCGCCATGTCGCTGGGGCTCCTATGCGGGATGAGTCGGATTGGCGCTCGGTCGATCTGCGACCGTGACTGACTCTGGGATAACGTTGTTTTCAGCCAGCGCCCGATAAGCCAGGACGGCCCGGCGCAGGGTCGGGAAATGACGGTCGGCCAGACGGCGCTCGCCGAATCCCCTGGAGTCCATCCACTCCAGGGTCTCGGTCAGCCGGCCGGCAATCACCAGCTCGGCGCCGCGCTCGTGCAGCAGGCGCGACAGCGCGTCCAGGGTGTCGTAGCCGGTGACGTCGACCTGGGTCAGCGGCAGCGCGTCGAGCACCAGCCAACGGAGATCGGGACCGGCCGCCGCGATCGCCGCCAGCGCTCGTTGCTTGAAATAGGGCGCGTTGAAGAATACCAGCGGGGCGTTGAAGCGCAGCAGCACCAGACCGGGATCGGTCCGCGCCTCCGGATGCCGGACGACCGAATGGAAGCCCGACAGCTCCTCGACTTCGCCGAGGACATCGACGCGCGGGCGCGAGGTCAGTTGCACGAACCGCAGCAGGGCCAGGATGACCACCACCAGGATGGCCTTGATAGCCCCGACCCAGATCACGCCCAGGGTGGCGAGCAGCGAAAGAGCCAGTTCACGCCGGTCGAAGCGGTCGAGTTCACGCAGGGTCTTGAGATCCAGCAGCGACAGCGACGCCTTGATCAGGACCGCGCCCAAGGCGGCGATCGGGACATAGCGCAGCGGCCCGGTCAGGAACAGCAGCACCAGCGCAATGGTCCCCGCCGCCACCAGCCCTGTGACCTGGGTGCGTCCGCCGGCGGCATCGGCCATGGCGGTGCGCGAGTCTGCCCCGCTGATGGCGAAGGATTGCGACAGCGAGGCCGCGAGATTGACCGCACCGAGCGCGGCGAATTCGCGGTCGACGTCGATCTCGTAGTGGTTCCGGGCGGCGAAGCTGCGCGCGGTGAGCATCATGCTGGAGAAGCTGACCAGCGCCAGCCCGGCGGCGGCACCGGCGAGTTCATCAAGGAGCTGGAGCGGCACATGCGGAATCTGGAAATCCGGCAGACCGGCCGGCACGTTGCCGATGACCGCCACACCAAAATCGTCGAGTCCGAGCAGCGCCACGGCCAGTGCCGCGACCACCAGGGCCACCAGCGCCGCCGGCAGACGCGGCAGGAAGCGCTGCGACAGCCACAGCACCGCAAAGGTGCCGACACCGACCGCCAGCGTCGGCCAATGGGTCTCGCCGAAGCGGGCCACGAGTTCCAGCAGTTTCGGCAGGATGCCTTGGGATTCGAGGTCGAAACCGACCAGCTTGCCGAGCTGACCGGCCAGGATGTAGAGCGAGATCCCGTTGAGAAAGCCCACCAGGATGGGCTTGGACAGAAAATCGGCCAGGGCGCCGAGCCGCAGGAAGCTCGCGCCGATGCAGAACAGCCCGGTCAGCGCCGCCAGCGTGACCGAGAGCGACAGATAGAGCGTCTCATCACCGCCGGCCAGAGGTGTCACCGTGGCGGCGACCAGGGCACAGGTCGCGGCATCCGGCCCGACGATCAACTGGCGCGAGGTGCCGAACAGGGCATAGACGACCAGCGGCAGGATACTGGCATAGAGTCCGACCACCGGGCTGAAACCGGCCAGTTGGGCATAGGCCACCCCGACCGGCAGCGCCACGGCGGCAACCGAAAGTCCCGCGATCAGGTCGTGGGGCAGATCGGCGCGGCGATAGCCGAGCAGCGCCGCGAGTCCCGGCATGAGACGAGCCAGACGGTCCGTCCCTGGATTAGACCGCACCGCTTCGGCTGTCATGGCGCGCCTTGCCACGGTTCAGGCCGTCTCGGGGATGAATTTGAATGAATAGTCCGGTTCCCGGTAGCCGTGCGGTTTCTGACGCTTGGGCAGGACGATGCGTTCGCGCGGCAGTTCCTCGTAGGGAATCCGGCTCAGGAGATGGCGAATGATGTTGAGCCGCGCGCGCTTTTTGTCGTCAGAGCGCGCCACGAACCAGGGCGCGAACTCGGTGTCGCTGGCGGCGAACATGGCGTCGCGCGCCCGTGAATAGTCGTACCAGCGGCTGTAGGATTGCAGGTCCATCGGCGAAAGCTTCCAGATCTTGCGCCCATCCTCGATGCGCGCCTCCAGTCGCCGGGTCTGTTCTTCGGGACTGACCTCCAGCCAGTATTTGAACAGGATGATCCCCGAGTCGACCATTGCTCTCTCAGCAAACGGTGCCATGTGGAGAAAGCGCTCGGTCTGCTCCTCGGTGCAGAAACCCATCACGCGCTCTACCCCGGCGCGGTTGTACCAACTGCGGTCGAAGATGACGATCTCGCCGGCGGCCGGGAAGTGACGCATATAGCGCTGGATGTACATCTGGCTCTTTTCCCGCTCGGTCGGCGCCGGCAGAGCCACCACGCGAAAGACGCGCGGACTGACCCGCTCGGTCATGGCCTTGATGACGCCGCCCTTGCCCGCACCATCGCGCCCCTCGAAGACGATGCAGACCTTGAGCCCCTGGTGACGCACCCACTCCTGGAGCTTGACCAGCTCGACATGGAGCTTGGCCAGCTCCTTTTCGTAGGTCTTGGTCTTGAGCTTCTTGGGCTGGCGGTCTGTCGCGTCCTCGGCACCGCCGGCCCGCTTGGCGACCTTGTTCTTCTTCATCGGTGCATCTCCTGGATGTTGACGGGACTGCGCGCCATTTCCATGACCTCGAGTCCATCGCGCCGGACGACATGATCGAAGCGGATCACCGGCGGGCGCGTGGAGCGTTCGATCGCTGCGAGCAGGGTCTTGCAGGCATCGGATCGCAGATGTCGGTCGAGCATGGCTGACGAGGCCCATTCCTCGACCAGCATAAAGGTATTGGGATCCTCGAGATCGCTATAGAGCCGGCAGCCGAGACAGCCGGGCTCCACCCGCGTGGGTTCGAGCAAGGCGCCGAGGTCGCGCACGACATCGGCACGCTGGGTGAATGGGACGAAGACGCTCAAAGAGAAGACGATCATCGTGAAACCGACCCAAGCGGCAAGAGTCCGGCACAGGAAAGCAAAACGCTTGCCATGCATCGCGCAGGCGAGATACGGATCAGTGGTTGCGAAAAATCAATCGCTTGGCGTCTGACCGCACAGAATGAACACGATCCGCATCCTGGCCTGCACGATATATCGTGGTTTATACGAAAAACGGATGGAAGTCCGGATTGGAGGCCGAAGGCTCACCGCCCCCATCAACCCGAGCGCTTCAATCCCAGCCGCTTCATGCGCGATTCGAGCGTCGTCGGCTTGAGACCGAGCCGCTCCGCCGCTCCGCCTGCGCCACGGATACGCCAGTGTGTCTGCTCCAGGGTCTTGAGGATATGGGCGCGTTCGGTGTCGGCGAGTGTGTCGGTCGCGGTCGGGCGCGTGATCAGCGTCGGCGCGCGGTCGAGGGCCACATGCAGGGTGGGACCGCGCGCGAGGATCATGGCGCGCTCGATCAGGTTGCGCAGTTCACGCACGTTACCCGGCCAGTGATGGTCGATCAGCGCCTGCATCGAATCTTCGGTGATGTGATCGATCGGCTTGCCCATCGACTCACTGAACTGCCGGACGAACTCCCAGACCAGACCGGGGATGTCTTCGCGCCGCTCGCGCAGGGGCGGCAGGGAGATGGGGAAGATGTTGAGGCGATAGAACAGATCCTCGCGGAAACGGCCTTCCTGGATGGCGTGCATCAGGTTGCGGTTGGTCGCCGCGATCAGACGCACGTCGACTCGAAGCGTCCGGGTACTGCCGACGCGTTCGAATCCGCCATCCTGGAGTACGCGCAAGAGCTTGACCTGAAGCTCCAGCGGCAGCTCACCGACCTCGTCGAGAAAGAGCGTGCCGCCATCGGCCAGCTCGAAACGTCCGGGCTGACGGGCCAGCGCTCCCGTATAGGCGCCCTTCTCGCGTCCGAACAGCTCGGCTTCGATCAGCGAGTTGGGCAGGGCCGCACAATTGACCTTGATCAGCGCTCGCTCACGTCGCTCGCTCAGTGCATGGATGGCATCGGCCAGCACTTCCTTTCCTGTGCCGGTCTCACCGAGCAGGAGCACGGTGGCAGGGGTCGGGGCGACCTGGGCGATTTCATCGAGCACCCGATTGAAACGGGGTGAACGGCTCGCCGGCGCCTGGACGGGGCGCGCGCATCCGGACTGGCGCAGATAGCTGTTCTCGGCCTCCAGCCGCTCCTTGAGGCATGTGATCTCGGCAAGTGCGGCAGCCAGCTCGCTCTCGCGACGACTGCGCGCCAGGGCCTGGGCGAACACCTCGCCGACGATCTTGAGCCGCACGATCAGATCTTCCGGCCAGGCGCGAGCGCGATGGAAAGCATCCAGGGCGATCACACAGGTGACGCGCCCGCCGACCCGCAGCGGGATACTCAAGTGCGAACGCAGTCCGCTCTGACGGCAGAATTCGGCCTCTACCCCGGCCTCGGGCGGCAGATCCGCCGGCAAGTCGGGCAGCACGAGTAATTGGCCGGTGCGCAATATGCCGAAATACCAGTGCAGCGGCGGCACCTCGCCGAGTGGAAAGGGTTCGAAACCCTGCCGCGCCACCGTGCAGAGGACGGTGATCGGGGACTGCTCGTCCCTGAATTCGCCGAACGAACTGCGATCGAAACCGAGAAAGTCCAAAAGACGCGCCAACGCCCGTTCGATTTCAGCGATGACGCGTTCGTGCGGGAGGTTGGCGAAGAACGCCGACAGCTCGCCCAGCAGACGCTCAAAGGCCAGCCGTTCGGCGAGCGAGACCTCGGTTGAGACCGACGATGGAGGCGTTTCCGGGCTGGGCCGGTGTGTACTGACCAACGGCCTCGATGGATCGATTGCTATGCCGATACCTGGGTTGGCGTTGGTCGTCATGGAAAATCCGATATTTCGGAGGATGGTGGGCCGCGTTTTCGGCCGAGTTCCAGCCGTCCGCGCAACGCTTTGATTCGAAAGGCGATATCTTCAGCGCCGCAATGCATCAGGAACGGTCGGTTTCTTGCTCAGCGACTTCACATCCGGCATGATCGATGCCGTTCGGCGTCTTGAGCGAAGAGGATACTCAAGATGACGCCGCTCGTCAGCCTGGACAGCTAACCAGAATAAACCGATCCGCCCACCGTCAACCATCGGGAGTCGTGTATGAGCCAGGTTACAGGATGGCATCATCGTCGCCATCATCGACCGCTTCGAGAAGTTCCGTCTGCCGCGGGCGCTCGACATCAAGGCCAAGGTCGATCGTGGCGACTGCCTCGATGACAGCGACATCGAGCACCTCAAACTGGTGATGGCCGATGCCGAGGATATCAAGCGCATCGTCGACCAACGGCCCGACCTTCAGCCGCTCTATACGCGCGCGATCTCGCTCTATCAGGAGATCACGCAGAAGGCGCTGGAGAACGAGCAGCATTGACTCGACTCCTCGCTCGACGAGCGCCTCAGAGCGGCCCGCCGCTCAGCCCATCGGCGATGACGGCGAGCCGATGCCAGGAGTCGCCCGGCTCGACGCCCTTGATGGCGCGATCGACGCCGGCGCACTGAGCCAGCAGCTCGCGCAGACGCCCCGGAGACAGCCGCCTCAGCGCTCGCCCGATCGTCTCCTGACGCAGGCGGGGCACACGATGCCTGGAGTAAACCGCGTCGAGCGAGGCACGCGCCGCGACGGCTCCCGCCGCCTCGACCAGCATCCGCAGCTCGCGCGCCAGCACCCAGAGCACCAGCACATCCGCCGTCCCCTCGGCCCGCAGCACCGCCAGCACACGCTGCACCCGCGCCCGATCGCCGCCGAGCGCGGCATCGGTCAGCGCAAAGAGATCGAACCGCGCACTGTCAGCCAGATTGCCGAGCAGATCGTCGAGTTCCAGCGGCCCCGGATCGTGCAGCAGACGCAGTTTCTCGACCTCCTGCGCCGCCGCCAGCAGATTGCCCTCGGAGCGCTCGGCCAGCAGCGCCGCCACGCCTGTGCCTGGCTGGAGGCCGGCCGACTGCAACCGTTGCGCCAGCCAAGCTTCCAACTCGCGCTCCTTCAACGGCCAGACCTGGATCACGGCTCCGATCGACTCGACCCGCTTGGCCCAGGCCGACTGCAATTCCTTGCGATCCATTCCAGGCGCCAGGATCAGCAGCAGATTGTCCGGACAGGGACGCTCGCAATAGGCGCGGATCGCCTCGCTGCCCTCCTTGCCGATCTTGCCGTTGGCCGCGCGCAACTCGATCAGCCGCCGTGACGAAAACAGCGACATCGCATCCGCCGCCGCCGCCAACGCTCCCCATTGGAACAGCCCCTCGGTGTCGAGGATCTCGCGCTCGTCGAACCCGGCACGGCGCGCCGCCTCGCGCACCAGGCGCGCGGCCTCGCCGAACTGATAGGGTTCATCGCCGCAGATCAGATAGACCGGCGCCAGTCCGGCCTTGAGCTTGGAGCCAAGCTCGTTGAAACGAATAGCCATGATATATTTTCAGCCAACCAAAACCCGTCATCCCGTGGAGCACACTGGACATGGTCGAGATCAAACATCGCGAAACCGGAGCGATCCTGGAAACCATCGCCGCCGATTCGCTCGTTGGCGCGGATCTGCGCGACATGCAATTGAGCGGCGCGGATCTGCGCGGGATGGATCTGAGCGGTGCCAACCTGACATCGAGCGACCTCGACGGTGCCTGTCTGGCTGGTGCGCGTCTGGTCGATACCATCCTGATCGGCGTCCATCTGAAACAGGCCGATCTGAGTGAGGCGGATCTCACCCGCGCCCGGCTCGGCTCCGAGCATCCGGCGCGCTCGGCCATGCTCAATCACGCCAACCTCGCCGGCGCCCGACTGGCCCAGGCCGATCTGCGCGGCGTCGAGATCCGCTATGCCAATCTCCAGGGCGCGGATCTGAGTCACGCCGATCTGCGCGGGACGGATTTCCACGGCAGCGACCTGCGTTCGGTCAAGGCGACGAGTGCGCTCTTCATCCGCGCCAATCTGCGCGAGGCCGATCTCTCGGACGCCGATCTGCGCGACTGTCATCTCAACGACGCCAATCTGGTACGCGCCAATCTGAGCCAGGCCGACCTGACCAGCACGACTCCCGAAGGTTTCACCGTGATCAATCTGGCCAATCTGGAAGGGGCCAATCTCAATGGCGCCCGACTGCGCGGGATCCTGGCTCAGGATACCAACTTCCGTCACGCCAATCTCACCAACGTCGACCTGACCAACGCCAGCCTTGGCGGTTCCATCCTGCATCGGGCCGATCTCACCAACGCCGACTTTTCGGGCGTCGAGCTGGCCAGCGTCACCCTGGAGTTCGCCAACGTCTCCAAGGCGCGCAATGCCCAGGTTCCGAGCTACAAGCAGAATCTCCGCTAGCACGACCTCATACGGAATCGAACCAGGAACCAAAGACATGCCCTACTTCGTCTACAAGATCTCCCCACCCCGCCAGCTGGAACATCTCGATACGGTCGATCAGTATCAGCGCGCGCGCGAACTGGTGCGCGAACGGCGTCAGAGCGAGCCGCGTGAGACGGGGGTGGAGTATCGCTTGATCTTCGCGCGTCAGCAGGGCGAGGCCGAGCGCCTGCTCTCGACTCCGCGTGACACGCGCGTGATCGGCGAGGATTGAGGCCGAGCGGTCGGCGCTAGCGCGCCGACATGATGAAGCTGTTCGGTCGCTCGGCCGCGTAGAAGCTCAGCACCTTGCGCACATAGTCCTGCGTCTCGGTATAGGGCGGGATCTGGCGGCCATGCTTGATCACGGCCCCCTCGCCCGCGTTGTAGCCGGCGAGCGCGAGCTTGACATCCTGATCGAACAGATCGAGCAGATCGCGCAGATAGGCCGAACCGCCGCGGATGTTCTCGGCCGGATCGAAGCTGTCCCTGACGCCGTAGCGTGCGGCCGTGCCCGGCATGAGCTGCATCAGCCCCTGCGCGCCGGCACGCGAGACGGCAGCCGGATTGTAGGCCGATTCGGCACGGATGACGGCATGGAGCAGACTCGGCGAGAGTCCGTAGCGGCGCGCGTTGGCCAGGACGAGGTGATGGTAGAGGGCGCGTCGCTGTGATTGCGACTGGTTCAGCACGGCGACTGATTGGCTGGTAATGATGCGTCCTCGACTGGCGATGCTCGGCTCCGGCTTCAATTGTGTCGTGGTGAGCTCACGTGCGACCTTGCGCGATTCTCGATGCCATTCGAGCCTGTAGCGGCTGCCCTGAAGCGGCGCATCTGTAAAGTAGACGTTCCCCGCCGCGTCGACATATTTGTAGATATCAGCGCGTACCGTTCCCCAGGATGCAACCGCAACGGCACCGAGCATCACGGCCGCTCTCAGCGTTACACACATCCCCCATCCCCCCTTGAGATTCGACGAACAGGGATAGCATAGTTCATTCCCACCCTGAAATCAGCCTGTCTCGCTCCATCCAGGCACCTCCATGACCAGGCCCAACAACGTGGGTCCAAAAGTCACTTGCAACGCAATCATATCGTGCCCGATGCGCCTGATGGTTTGCTTTCAATCTCGATAGTTATGATTGGTTTCTAGTGTCGAGTATAAAAATCGGACCGGAATTGAGATCGAACAAATTTTCATTGGCCTCGATTGCCGAGCACACTATAATCTGGCCTCCAATTATGACTAACGTCACCAATGTACCGGGGGGAACATGAATCGACGTTACTTCCTAGGGATGGCCCTGTCTGCGGCGGCCGCTCCCGTTGCCGCCTCACCCTTCTTCTCACGCCGCTCGGCCGAACGTCCGCGTGTCCTGTCTTTCCGCCACCTGCACACCGACGAATGGGTCGACGTCACCTATCGCATCGGCGACACCTATCAACGATCCGCTCTGCAGCGACTGAACCAGTTCTTCCGCGACTTTCGCACCGGCGATGTCACGACGATGGACCCGCAACTCTTCGACATCCTCTACGATCTCAAACTGAGGCTCGGCGATCCCGACGCCCGGTTCGACGTCATCAGCGCCTACCGTTCTCCTGCCACCAACGCCCGGCTGAGGAAGGCGTCCAGCGGTGTCGCCAAGAACAGCCTCCATCTGCACGGTCAGGCCATCGACGTGCGCTTCCCGGATCTTTCGACCCGTCGTCTGCGTGATGCCGCCGTGTCGCTCGGACGTGGCGGCGTGGGGTATTACAGACGCTCCGACTTCGTGCATCTCGACACGGGCGCGGTCCGCTCCTGGGGCGCCTGATCGGCGCGACCGACACCACGGGGACGCGAAGATCGGCGACTCGCTCGATGTTTGCAGGCTGCATGTCGGCTCATCACCAACTCGCTTCGCGTGCCCTGTGCTCCAGCTATCAGTCGACTCTCGTCCCGTTCAGCCGAGCGCACGGAAACTGGCGCTGAGATCCGGCAGATCGACCTCGTTGACGGCGATCCGGAGCGGCTGGTTGAGCGTCACGGCATCGCGCACCCGAATGCGCGTTTCCAGCGCCAGATCCGGCACCAGGATCACGGCCCGGCGTTCTTCGAGCGCCACCACCACGCCCTGCCCCTTCCAGCCCGGATTCTCCTTGAGATAGACCAGCTTCCAGTGCTGGTTGGAGAGCCGTTCGCCGCGTCGCACCGCGATCGACGATTGCTCGGCCTCGCCGATGCGCTCCAGCACCTGAGCGCGATCGAGCGGCGGAGCGCCGTCGAGCCAAGCGCGGAGCTGCTGATGCACCAGCAGATCGGAATAACGCCGCAGCGGACTGGTCGCGCGAGTGTAGCGCTCCAGACCCAGGCTGGCGTGCCGGTCCGGCTCCAGCACCAGCCGGGTCGGCTTGAAGCCGCGCCGACGGGCATACATGCCGGCCAGGTCCGTGCTCTCATCGGTCGAGTCGGGCGGCGGCTGGACAGCGAAGGGGATCGGGATCTCGCGCTCCAGACAGAAGCGCGCCGCGGCCTCGCCGGCCATCAGCATGGCATCCGTCACCAGCTCGCGGCTCATCAGCCGTGGCAGCGGGCGGATGTTGACCCGACCGTCCTCGACCCGCACGCTGACTTCAGGCAGGGCCAGACGGCTGGCGCCCTGCGCAAAGCGTCGGGTGCGAAAGCGGTCGGTGAAGGCGCGCAGGGCGGCGAAGGGTTCCTCGCTCAGCCGCTGCTCGACGAACTCATAGCTCAGACGGGTGACGCGCACCCAGGTGCGGTGGACCTCGATGTCGCGGAGTTCGCCGTCCGCGTCGCAGCGCAGGGCGAACGAGAGCGCGGGCGAGACCTCCTGCAATCCCAGACCCAGATGCTCGGTCACGCGCCAGGGGAGCATGTTGACCACGCCCTCGGGCAGATAGAGGTTCGAGCCGCGCGCGCGCGCCTCGCGTTCCAGCTCGCTGTCCGGACGCACCAGAGCGCCGACGTCGGCGACATGGACCCAGAGGCGGTCGCCGTCCAGGCTCAGGGCATCGTCGGGGTCTTGATTGCCCTCGTCGTCGATGGCATAGGCCGGCAGATGGGTGAGATCGAGCCGCGTCTCTTCGTCGAGATCCGGGACCGGCAGTTCGATGTCGCCGATCGGGGCGCCGCAGCGGCGCGGATGCGGATTGTGACGCTCGGGCCAATGTCCGACCTGGACCAGGGCGCGATGGGCGCTCTCCGGAGTCTGCGGATGGCCGAGCGCCTCCAGGATGCGGCTGTGCTCGGACTGACCGAGCGCCAGACGCTCGACCTCGCTGAGCCGGTGGGCATCCTCGGGCGCCGGACGCGCGGCGGTCATGCGCTCCAGGAAGGCGCGCCAGTCGCGCTCGGCGGCCTCCTTGGCGGCACGCTCGGCCTGCTCGCGCTCGACGACCTCGCGCGGACGGACCTGGATCGACTCGGGTGTGCCGACGAAGGCCAGCCCCTCGGCGACCTGCTGCCAGACAGCCCAGGCGCTCGCCGGCGTGTAGGCGTCGAAGGCCAGCTCAGCCAGCTCGCGCACCGTGGTCTCGCCGCCTTCCAGCAATTCCCAGGCCGCGTTCAGTTCGCCCTCCAGCGGCACCAGTTCGGACAACCGGCGCAGCGGTCCGGGATGCAGCAGTTCGATGTCCTTGGGCCGGACGCGCTTGGTCTGACCGCCCTCCAGCTCGATCTCGATCTTCTCGCCGAGCGCGGCCACGCGCGCCGGCCGGCTTTTGTAGAGCACCAGACTATCGAGAGGGGGTGTCACTTGATGTGTCGGCAAAGCGCTGTTATCTCCGGTGGAACCGCATGTCATACTGGACGCGGCTTAGATGTCTATTTTCGAGGTCCATATCATGATGCATCAATGGCGAGACTTCCTGACTGCCGGCACGGCGTCCATCGACGCCCAGGGGCGCGTCCAGTTCCCGGAACCGGCGACGCCCACGGACTGCCGGCTGTTCGATCTCTCGCATCTCGGGCTGATCGCGGCGCGCGGTGCGGACGCGGCGGGCTTTCTGCAGGGACAGCTCACCAACGACATTCGCGAGCTGTCGGCCAGCCATACCCAACTCAGCGCACATTGCAGCCAGAAGGGACGTATCTTGACGCTGTTTCGCGTGCTGCGTCTGGACGAGACGATCTATCTCCAGACGCCGATGGAGCGTGTGGCCGAGAGCATCCAGCGCCTGAGCCGGTTCATCCTGCGCGCCAAGGTCACGCTGAGCGATGCCGGTGACGAGCTGGTCCGCATCGGGCTGGCGGGCGCAACGGCCCTGGAACGGCTCGCGACTCAGGGTCTGCCGGTGCCCGAGCGCGACAATGGCCTGACCCAGTCCGGCGAGATCGCCGTGATCCGAATTCCCGGCCCCACGCCGCGTTTCGAACTGCTCGGCCCCTTCGAGCCGCTGCGCGCACTCTGGGAGGCGCTCGTGCCCCAGGCCGCGCCCGCCAACGCCACCGACTGGACCCGGCTCGACATCCAGGCCGGTCTGCCGAACGTCTATGACCGGACGGTCGAGACCTTCGTGCCCCAGATGCTCAATCTGCAACGCATCGACGGCGTGAGCTTCAACAAGGGCTGCTATACCGGCCAGGAAGTCGTCGCGCGCATGCAGTTTCTCGGCAAACTCAAGCGGCGCATGTATCTGGCCGAAGTCGAGCGCGACGCTTCACCCCAACCGGGCGAGGAACTCTCGGCCGCCTCCAGTGCTTCACAACAGACTGAAGGCTGGGTGGTCGATGCCTGCCCGATCGGCGACCGACGCCATGCCCTGCTGGTCGTCACCGAAACGGCGGCCGTCGACAGCGGTCACGACATCCGGCTCGGCGCCGATGGGCCGACGCTCAGTCTGCGCGAGCCGCCCTACGGGTTTGCGGCCTAAACCGACTCCGGGCGCATGTGCGGGAACAGCAGCACGTCGCGGATCGAGGGCGAGTCGGTGAAGAGCATCACCAGCCGGTCGATGCCGATGCCCTCGCCCGCCGTCGGCGGCAGGCCGTGCTCCAGGGCGCGCACATAGTCGGCGTCATAGTACATGGCCTCCTGGTCGCCGGCCTCCTTTTCGGCCACCTGGGCGCGGAAGCGCTCGGCCTGATCCTCGGCGTCGTTGAGCTCCGAGAAGCCGTTGGCGATCTCGCGCCCGCCGACGAACAGCTCGAAGCGGTCGGTGACGCTCGGGTCTTCGTCATTGCGCCGCGCCAGCGGTGAAACCTCGGTCGGATAGCGGGTGATGAAGGTCGGGTCCATCAGCCGGCTCTCGACCGTGTGCTCGAAGAGTTCGACTTGCAGCTTGCCCAACCCCCAGGTCGCCTTGGGTACGACGCCATGACGTTCGACCACCGCGCGCAGGCGATCCAGGTCGTCGACGTCCGCCGCCGTCAGCTCGGGATTGAACTGGAGGATCGCCTCGCGCACGCTCAGCCGCGCGAAGGGCCGGCCGAAATCATAGGTCGCGCCCTGATACTGGATCTGAGTCGTGCCCAGCACCTCGATCGCCATCCGGCGCAGCATGTCCTCGGTCAGATCCATCAGATCGTGATAATCGGCATAGGCCTCGTAGAACTCCAGCATGGTGAACTCGGGGTTGTGCCGGGTCGAGAGACCTTCGTTGCGGAAGTTGCGATTGATCTCGTAGACCTTCTCGAACCCGCCGACCACCAGCCGCTTGAGGAACAACTCAGGCGCGATGCCCAGGAAGAGCTGCATGTCGAGCGCATTGTGATGGGTGATGAAGCGCCACCGCGCCGCCCGGAATCACCTGCATCATCGGCGTCTCGACTTCCAGATAGCCGCGACCGTTGAGATAGTCGCGGATGAACTGCACGATCGCGGTGCGCACGCGGAAGGTGTCGCGCGTGCCCGTGTTCATGATCAGATCGAGATAACGCTGCCGATAGCGGCTCTCCATGTCGGTCAGGCCATGGAACTTCTCGGGCAGCGGACGCAGCGCCTTGGTCAGCAGCCGGAGTGAATCACAGCGCACCGACAGCTCGCCGGTCTTGGTCTTGAACACCTGACCCTCGACGCCGATGATGTCGCCGAGATCCAGCTCGCGCTTGAAGTGGTCGTAGGTCTCTTCGCCGACCTGATCGCGCTGGACGAAGACCTGGATGCGCGCCGACATGTCCTGGATGTGCGCAAAGCTCGCCTTGCCCATGACGCGCCGGGTCATCAGTCGACCGGCCAGCTTGACGCGCACCGCACGCGCTTCCAGTTCCTCGGCCTCCAGCGCCTCGTACTGAGCCAGCAGGTCGCCCGCCAGCGCATCGCGCCGGAAATCGTTCGGGAACGCGTTGCCGCGCTCGCGCAGCCGCGCCAGCTACTCGCGCCGCTGGGCGATCAGTTTGTTCTCGTCGAGTGCCTCGGTGGCGGTTGATGGCGCGTCGCTCATCGGATTGGGAGTCTCCAGGTGATCCGGCGATCAGCCGGCGGCCTGGGTCGGCGGCCGGCTGATCGCGCTGGCTGAAACGGACAGCGGTTCAAAGCCCGCTCTTGAGGCTGGCTTCGATGAAGGGGTCGAGATTGCCGTCGAGCACGCCCTGGGTGTTGGCGATCTCCACCCCGGTGCGCAGATCCTTGATGCGCGACTGGTCGAGCACATAGGACCGGATCTGGCTGCCCCAGCCGATATCGGACTTGGTCTCTTCCAGCGCCTGCTGGCTGGCGCAACGCTTCTGCATCTCAAGCTCGTAGAGCTTGGACTTGAGCTGCTTCATCGCCTGATCCTTGTTCTTGTGCTGCGAACGGTCGTTCTGACACTGGACCACGATGCCGGTCGGGTTGTGAGTGATACGCACCGCCGACTCGGTCCGGTTGACGTGCTGACCGCCGGCGCCGCTGGCACGATAGACGTCGATGCGCAGGTCGGCCGGGTTGATCTCGATCTCGACCGAGTCGTCGACCTCGGGCGAGACGAACACCGAGGAAAACGAAGTATGCCGCCGGTTGCCCGAGTCGAAGGGCGACTTGCGCACCAGACGGTGCACGCCGATCTCGGTGCGCAGCCAGCCGAAGGCATAATCGCCCTCGAACTTGACGGTGGCCGACTTGATGCCCGCCACTTCGCCCGCCGAGACCTCCATCAGCTCGGTCTTGAAGCCGCGCCGCTCGCCCCAGCGCAGATACATGCGCAACAGCATCTCGGCCCAGTCCTGCGCCTCGGTGCCGCCCGAGCCGGCCTGGATGTCGACGAAGGCGTTGCAGGCATCCATCTCGCCGGAGAACATGCGCCGGAATTCCAGCTCCGACACGCGCGCCTCGTGGCTCTTGAGATCGGCGACCAGCGATTCGAGCGTCGCCTCGTCGGATTCCTCGGCGGCGAGCGCGAGCAGATCGTCGGCATCGGCGAGCGCGCCGGTCAGCTCGTCGATTGTGAGCACCACGGCTTCCAGCGTGGCGCGCTCGCGTCCGAGCGCCTGGGCGCGGCTCGGATCGTTCCAGATGGTCGGATCCTCCAGTTCGCGCAGAACCTCGGTCAGCCGATCCTTGCGTTCAGCGTAGTCAAAGATACCCCCTGAGGGACTCGACACGTCCCTTCAGGTCGGCGATTTGATGGGCGATCGGATTGATGTCGAGCATGAGCAGTCCCGGCCGGATAAAAGTTTGAGATCATAACCCGTCGTCACACGGGCTTTCCAGTGATGGCGAATCGAGAATACCGACGCCCGCTGACGACGGGCGTTCAGACGAAGGCCGCGCGGAACGCCTCCACGAAGGCGTCGTAATCGGCCTCGGGCAGATGGTTGATACCGGCCGCGCCCGTGCGCCCGCCCCCGGTCGGGAAGCGGCGGCAGAGCTGGTCGGCGCCCTGAGGACGGGCCACCGGAGCGCGGACACTGACCAGAAAGCCGCCCGCGCTCAGGCGCGTGAGGATGGCGTGCGCCTGTTCGGGCGCCGCCTGAGCCAGTTCATTGGCATAGACACCGCTCGCGCGCCGCGCCCAGGGTTCGGCCGGCAGGATGACGAGACGATGCCGGTCGTCCTCGTATTCGGACTTCAGTGCGCGTGCGCGCGCCATGTCATCGGCATAGCCGTCGCGCAGGCGCGCGAAGGCCGCCTCTTCTCTGATGAAATCGAACGGGTCCGCGTAGGGCTGGAGGCGCCGATAGAGCGCATCCGGCGCAAAGTGCAGATCCTCGATACTGGGGCCGTAACCGTTGTAGTTGAGGCAGATCCCCAGCTCGCGCAGGCGCTCGACCTCAAGCGCGTCCAGACCCAGCGACTCGGCTGCACGCCGTGCCGAGCGATTGAGATTGTCGCCGAAGGCTCCGACCACGGCCCAGGCCCGCGCCCGTCCATCGAGATAGGCATCGACCAGCAGACTGGTACAGACCTCGGGCCGCGTATCCAGATGGGCGCTCAACCCCGGATGCGCCGGGATCTCGCCGGGAAAATGATGATCGAAATAGGCCACACGGACGCCGGCCTCCAGCAGAGCACGCAGTGCCGCGCCATTCTTCTCCATCGAGAGGTCGAGCACGGTCACAGACTCGGCCTGATCCACGGGAACACGCGCGAGCAGATCGATCTCCCGCTTGGGACCGGTCACGAGCCGGGTGTCGAGCGGCTCGATCAGCCGCAATTGATGCAGGGCGCACAGCCCGTCGGCATCACCATTGAAAACGTCGTATCGGCTCATGCAAATCTCTAATCGAATCGTGTTCAAGTGTCGCATCGCCATCAGGCTGACGCGTGCGAACGCGCACGACTCTACAATACTCCAGCCGCGATCCAAAGCATTGCGCCATTGCCCGACCACGCCGCTACCATTAGACTTAGGGATCGACCTGACACAGACGTCGCTGGAATCCGTCGGACAGTCCGCGTTCGGACCGGACCAGCCGCCTCCCGACAGCGTTCCAATCCGCGTCGAATTCCGACTCTAAACTCCCATTATCAAACGCCCCATTTCGTTAGGAGCCCGCATGGCTATTGAGCGCACCCTTTCCATCATCAAGCCGAACGCCGTCGCCAAGGACGCCATCGGCGCCATCCTCGGCCGTTTCGAGGCCGCCGGACTCAAGATCGTCGCCGCGCGCATGCTGCACATGAGCCGCGAGCAGGCCAGCGCCTTCTACGCCATCCATCAGGGCAAGCCCTTCTTCGACGAACTGGTCGACTTCATGATCTCCGGCCCGGTGATGGTGCAGGTGCTGGAGGGTGAGGACGCCGTGGCCAAGAACCGCGAGATCATGGGCGCCACCAACCCGGCCCAGGCCGCGCCCGGCACCATCCGCGCCGACTTCGCCGACTCCTTTACCGAGAACGCCGCGCACGGCTCGGACTCGCCCGAGAACGCCGCCGTCGAGATCGCCTTCTTCTTCCCCGAGGGCGTCTGCCCCCGCACCCGCTGATCGAGACGATCAGGACTGCCATGAGCGCCACCCAATCCAGGCCCAATCCGCTCGACCTCGACCTCGCCGGTTGCGAGTCGCTGGTGACGGCGCTCGGCTTCAAGGCGTTCCATGGCCGCAATCTCTTCAAGTGGATGCACAAGCATGGCGTCGTCGACTTCGACGCCATGACCGATCTGCCCAAGAGCCTGCGCACCGTCCTGCTCGATACGGTCGAGATCCGGCTGCCGCGCATCCTCCAGACCCATCCCTCCGCCGACGGCACCGTCAAGTGGGTGATGGCGCTGGACGACGGGCAGCGGATCGAGACCGTGTTCATCCCCGAGGGCAAGCGCAGCACCATCTGCGTGTCCTCCCAGGTCGGCTGTGCGCTCGAATGCGCCTTCTGCGCCACCGCACGCCAGGGCTTCAACCGCAACCTGAGCGTCGCCGAGATCATCGGTCAGGTCTGGCATGCCGCGCGCCAGCTCGGCACCGCGCCGACCAACGTGGTCATGATGGGCATGGGCGAGCCGCTGGCCAACTTCGAGGCGGCGGTCAAGGCCATGGATGTCATGCAGGACGATCTGGCCTACATGCTGGCCAAGCAGCGCGTGACCCTGAGTACCTCGGGCATCGTGCCCAACATCTACCGGCTGCGCGAGGTCAGCGACGTCTCCTTGGCCGTCTCGCTGCATGCGCCCAACGACGCACTGCGCGATGAGCTGGTGCCGATCAACCGCAAGTATCCGCTCGCCGAGCTGATTCCCGCCTGCAAGCACTATGTCGCCGGCGACAAGCGGCGCAAAGTGACCTGGGAATACGTGATGCTCGACGGCATCAACGACAGCCCGGCCCACGCCAAACAGCTCATCCGGCTGCTCGAAGGCGTGCCGTCCAAAGTCAATCTGATTCCCTTCAACCCCTTCGCCGGCAGCGATTTCGGCACCTCGCCGCCGGATCGGGTCGAGACCTTCCGCGAGCGGCTGGCCCGCTCAGGGATCTTCGCCATGACGCGCAAGACTCGCGGCGACGAGATCGCCGCCGCCTGCGGCCAGCTGGTCGGGCGCGTCCAGGACCGCACCGGTCGGCTCGGGCGCGTTCGGGTCGAGGCGGACACACGAGCGGGTCTGCGATGACGATGCGCGGATTCGCTCCACGCCTGTCGCTGGTGATCGGCCTCTGCCTGACACTGCTGGCCTGTGGCGGCAAGTCGGCCCTGAAGACGGGCGACGAGGCGCTGGGCCTGACCCCGGATGACAGTCCGGCCAAGCTCTATGTCGACTTGGCCAAGGAATACCATCGGCTGGGCCAGACCGAGGTCGCCCTGCGCCGCGCCCAACAGGCCGTCAGGGCCGATTCCAAATATGCACCGGCACACGTCTGGCTGGCCTTCCTGCTCGAACAGTTGCAGCAGAGCGACGAGGCGGCCAAGCACTATGAGCGCGCCATCCAGCTCGCGCCGAACAATCCGGACGTGCTCAATGCCTATGGCTCCTTCCTGTGCAATCAGCGCCGTTATGCCGAGGCCGATGCCCAGTTCCTCAAGGCCGCCGCCAACCCCATCTACACCTCGCCCTGGATCGCCCTGACCAACGCCGGCAATTGCGCCGTCGAGGCAGGCGATACGACCAAGGCCGAGACCCATTATCGCGCGGCCCTCCAGTCGAATGCCGGCTTCGGTGTCCCGTTGGCCAGTCTGGCCGAGCTGGCCATGAGGCGCGGCGACGCCAAGGCCGCCAAGGACTATATCGACCGCTATTTCAAGTCAGAGACGGTTCGCACGCCCGCCGCCTCGCGTATTGCCCTCCAGGCCGGCATCAAAGCCGAGCGCGCGCTCGGCAACCGCAAGCGTGCCGCCTTCTACCAGGACGCCCTCGACAAAAACTTCCCCGAGCCGGCGACGACCGGCCGCGTCCCCTAGGATGACCAAGACGAGACCGACCGGATCAGGCCCATTGGCGTTCACCGCCAGTCGGCCGCCCCCGCGAATCGCCCAAGCAAGTGATACCGCACTTTGAAAACCGACCATTGATCACGCCATGAGTCCATCGATCAACACCACGCTGTCAGACGATCCCAATATGCTGGAGCCAAACGATACCCCGGGTCGCCGACTGCGGGCACTGCGTGAGTCGCGTAAGCTCGATGTCGAGCGGGTCGCGGCTCAACTCCATCTTCAGCGCCATGTGGTGGAGGCGATCGAGGGCGATCAGTACGAGCGTCTGCCGTCGCCCGTGTTCGTCGTCGGTTATCTCAAAAACTACGCCAGACTGCTGGGGGCCGACCCGGCGCCCATCGTCACGGCCTATCGCGCCATGGTTCCGGTCCGTGAGGTCGGTCTGAGTCATGCGCTGAGCGTTCCGGACGAGTCCTCGCAGTCGTCCGGGGGCGGGCGCTGGGTCTGGGCGGTCGCCGTCCTGCTGATCGGCGTCGTCGCCGGAATGGCAACGCTCTGGCTACGCGGACAGAGCGACTCCACGCTGCAATCAGATACACTCGCCCTGTCGCCCAAGGGCGAGGAGTCGGCGAGCACGGTCGCCGCTCCCGCCAAGCCTTCGGATACGTCCGGTGTGGCCACGACGGCGAATGCGACGTCGGTCTCTGCCGCCGGCCCCGAGTCGACGATCGCCGCGCCACCCGAGAGCATCCCGCTCCGAGGCGCTCAATCCCAGTCGCCTGCCGGCGCGACTCCAGCCGAGCCGGCCGAACCCGCCGCGCCGGCCACCCCGGCACCCGTCGAGACGCTCGTCGCCGCCAGCACGCTGACGAGCGCTCAGAGCACGACCAACGAGGCGCTCGCTGACGAGGAGGCATCGGACGCGGAAGCTCAGGCCGAATCCGTGACGGAAGAAACGGCTCCCGAACCGACCTCCACCGAGGTCGTGCTCGAGTTCACCGGCACCTCCTGGATCGACGTGCGCGGCGCCGGTGGCAGCGTGGTGCTCAATGGCGAGATGCGCTCGGGGGATCGGCGCGTGCTCGATGGGGAACCGCCCTATAAATTCGTCATCGGCAATGCCTCCGCAACCCAGTTGACGATCGGTGGTCGCCCCTTCGATCTCCAGCGTCGCGCCCGTGGCAATGTCGCGCGCTTCACGCTCGATCCGAGTTCCTTCGAATGATCCGTTGGCCGGATTCCGGCCAACCCTGACTTGCGCCCTCATCCATGAGCAAATACATCCAAGCCATCCGCGGGATGCACGACATCCTGCCGGAGCGCATCGCCATCTGGCACCGTATCGAGGAAGCCGCGCGCGAGGTGCTGGCCGGCTATGGCTACAGCGAGATCCGCACGCCACTGGTCGAGGTGACGGAGCTGTTCAAGCGCTCCATCGGCGAAGTGACCGACATCGTCGAGAAGGAGATGTACAGCTTCGCCGATCGTCATGGCGACAGTCTCAGTCTGCGTCCCGAGGGGACGGCGAGCTGCGTGCGCGCCGCCATCGAGCACGGTCTGCTGGTGCAGCCGCAGCGGCTCTGGTATCAGGGACCGATGTTCCGCTACGAGCGCCCGCAGCGCGGACGCTATCGTCAGTTCCATCAGATCGGCGTGGAGGCCTTCGGGCTGGCCGGTCCCGACATCGACGTCGAAGTCATCCTGCTGACGGCGCGGCTGTGGCGGCGTCTGGGACTCGACGGCTTCCGGCTGGAGATCAACACCCTGGGCGACAGCGCCGAGCGTCAGGTCTATCGCGAGCGACTGGTGGACTATCTCCAGGCGCGCGCCGACCAGCTCGACGCCGACAGCCAGCGGCGCCTGAGCACCAATCCGTTGCGCATCCTGGACTCCAAGCACCCCGAGACCCAGCGGCTGCTGGTCGACGCACCCAGTCTCATGGATGTGCTGGGCGAGGAGACGCGCGCGCACTTCGAGCGTCTGCGTGCCGGACTCGATGCCGCCGGCATCGACTATCAGATCAACCCGCGTCTGGTGCGCGGTCTGGACTACTACAATCGCACTGTCTTCGAGTGGATCACCGAGGATCTCGGCGCTCAGGGGACGGTCTGTGCCGGCGGGCGCTATGATGGTCTGGTCGAGCAGCTCGGCGGGCGACCGACCCCGGCGGTCGGCTTCGCCATGGGGCTGGAGCGGCTGGTCGAGATCCTGGAGCAGTCCGGATTCGCCCC
>ERZ1673962.579-NODE-579-length-23748-cov-18.492635_pt1 | contig 23748 bp, 29 predicted proteins | sample MGYA00580188_ERZ1673962 | MGnify/ENA primary metagenome ERZ1673962 (study PRJEB41334, sample SAMN05608104) | rock metagenome | biome: terrestrial subsurface; feature: shale formation; material: shale | place: USA: Pennsylvania ... | reverse complement strand
GAACGTCATGGATGGCTGAGGACTTGGCGGCGCTCAAGCAGATATGGGGCAGGGGTAGGAGGTTAACGGATTACCTCAAACAGCAGGAGGGATGATGGACGAACGGGAGCGAGCATTTCAGGACGCATTCCAACTTATCGACCTGGCGCAGCACCCAACACTAGGCGGTATAACGAGAAAGTTCAGCGAAGTTGAAAGCCATGTTGCCAACGGCGGTGTAGAAAAAGGGCCGTGTTACATGGTGCAGAGCGAGAGAAAGACCGATTACCGGCTGGAATACGCGATTGACCTTATGTCGTGTCTGCCGGGCACAGAGCGAGGGGCGCTGATTGTCGTTGCGCAATATTGCACCCCGTACATGCTTGACCAGTACCCCGAAGTTTGCAAGGCGTTGAGAGAATACGGGTTGAAACCGAAATACAATGAGTGGCAATGGTCAAAGAGTCTCAGCCTCGCAGCTGGGAGTTATTGCCGGTCGTTTTGGAAGCGAGCGAAGAAGCGCGGGATCTGGCCAAAAAGAAAAGTTACCAATTTTTAAAAAAACAGTATGCTAAAAATGGGGTAGTGTAAATTTTTTATTGACATTCGCTACCCCTATTCGCTATACTCAAAAGAGATGGTCGAAATGTGTCCAAGCGGAAGGCTCCCAAAATTGGGGGCCTTTTTTGTTTCGGAGGGAGCATGAACAAAGAGCAGCGCATGACCGACCTCAAAGGCGAAATCCAGCGTATAGCGTGGAGCAAGAGCCGAGAGGATCGGGATCGCTGCCTCTTACTGAAACGGCAATTAGCGAGAATGTGCCTCGGGCCTGCGTCAAGTTGGGATGATGCGAAATGCGAATGGTGCGACTTTGACACAGATCTTCAGCTCACCTTCCACGTGGAGGCGGAGTTACGAGGTCGTTACGGTATACACAGCAGCGGCCTTAGCCATTGACGGAAAATTTGAGAAGAGGTTCCGGATCGCCAGGTATACTCAAAAGTCCTCTCCGTTTTCCGTTACATCCTGCCTACGGGCATATAACGGCGACATACCATGTTGGCCGTGTGGCGTCTGTCTGTGGTGCGTTAGCATAGACACCTCCTCTCCTCCACCCCGGCAGCTAAACACTGCCGGGGTATTTTTATGGAGCAGATATGGAAGTATGGCCCACCGAAGAACAATGGCGGCAATACTACATCGACCTGGCAGCACAGTGCGGCGGTGAAGTGCCTATCGGCTACCCGCTAATTATCCAGTGGGTATGCGAGTGCGGGACGGACAACGCCACGGTGGAGGGAGAGCGCAGAAGATGCACGAACAAGGCCTGTCACATTTTGAGGATTAAATGAAAACACGCTGCCGCTGCGAAATAAGGGGAAAAGACGGCGCATGCTGCCGGGGATGCCAAGACCGGCATAAATGTCCGCAGGCGTGCCTCATCGCGAGTGGCGAGTTGCCGCAGAGCGAGTGCAGAGGCGGGGATATTTACGGGGAGGTGGAGTGATGGATGCTGTTTGTTGTGGCTATTGCGGCAGTGAACTGGAGAGGAGCGGGAATTTTTTGCAGTGCAGTAATGAGGGTTGCGTATCAAGACAGCCAACAGTGGCGCACGACAAGCAAGGCGAGTTGGCCGACATGGTTAACCATCCACCGCATTACACGGACACCGGGGTCAGGTGCAAATGCGGGGAGCCTATCGAGGTTATCCAGGTGACGCGAGAGCTTAATTTCTGTTTGGGCAACGTGGTCAAGTATGTGCTGAGGGCTGGGAAAAAAGGTGCCGCCATCGAGGATCTGAAAAAGGCGCGGCGATACATTGATTTTGAAATCGAGAGGATGCAGGCCAAATGAAACGAGTTATCGAAAACATCAACTGCCTTGCTCACATAGCTGCCATTTCCGCTTCCGCAGGGTTCGGCCTGACAACAGGCATCGTGTTTGCGTGTGTGGTGTGGGGATGACAGATAAAACCTGCCGATGGAGCGACAATCCACTTGACTTCCACCGATGCCAAGGCTGTGCGCAACTGGTTAAGGGCGGCGGCGTGGAGATGACGCGGCATGAAAAAGCCCCGAACTAGCGGGGCTGATTAAGCATTAGATTAATCGCAACTTCTACCGGGCCAGGAATTGGCCTAGCCCCCTGCCGCCACATTTCGACGGCACGGAGGGAAACTTTAAGGTCGTCGGCTAATTGCTGGTTGGTGAGGCCAAGGGTGAGTTGTGCGGCTTTGAGTTCATCCTTTGTCATGGCCTGAGTTTTAACCATAATCAAATAACTTTTGCCGTCTTCATCGTAGCAGTGGTTTTCAAATTTGCAGCAAGTACATTGTTTGATACCGCAGAGTTCCATGCTGATGCTTTCAATTTGAGATTCCGTAAATTCGGCGCACGGCTCATCGTAGATTGTAACCCCGACAGATATTGGCTCGACGTCGATTTCGGTGTTGTGAAAAGGGTTCACAAATTTCATAACTTCCTCCCTCCCCGACGAAACGGGGCTATTTGTGTGGTGGTTATTTGATAGCCGCCAGTTCTTTTTCCAGTTTCGAAACGGCGATCGCATCATTGCGGTCATGGGCTTTACGGATTTGTTGTTTAATGCTTTCGATTCGGTCTTGTTTGGCAAGTGCGGCCTTTTCGTCGTCAGTGCGGGTGTCAACGAGTTCCCAGACAAGGACTTCGCCACGGCCTGCGTTGCGGGTTGCTTCTTGGATTTTACCAAACAAAACCTTTGTCATACCGGCAAATTCGGTAGCCACTTTTTCGATTTCTCCGTTGGGGCGTTTGATGGTCAGCTCGATCATAACATCCTCCTGTTGGTTGGTTTGTCCCTCACTGTGGTTAAACTATACCGCACACCGTTCGGTGTGTCAACAGGGAAAATAAAAAAAGTGAAAAATATTTTGAATAACCAGTTGATTGTCGTCGTCTACAAAGACGGGCATCCCATAGCTCGATGCGCTGTGCTCAGTGGTCAGTTTCATTACCAGACATCCTTTCCGGTTTCGGTGTTGTAGTAGTCGTTACCCATGTGGACGGCGATCATAAAATCATCAATGGCGCCAGCTTCGAGGAGACCGATGGCGTCATGGTCGGAGCAGTCAGCAACCCAGAAGGAGGGGGCAACGCCGGCTTGCTTGGCAGCTTGCAGGGAGTGGTGGCCGTCAAGAACAATCTGGTAGGTTGCGCCATCAATCTCGAACTCGGGGCTAAGCATGACTTCGAAATCCTCGGCGGCGATCTTTTCGGCTACGATTTCTTCATTGATGTAACGCTGGCTGCTGATGATCATAATGTCCTCCTGTTAGTTAGTTTGTCCCTCACTGTGATTAAACTATACCGCACACCGTTCGGTGTGTCAACAGGAAAAGATAAAAAATTGCAGAAAAATAAAAATAAAAAAGCCCCGAATTAATGGGGCTGCAAGCAATCGCCGGAAAATTCTTTAACTTTCATGGCTAGGGCAAGGTAAGCAACGGCATACTGAGGAATGGGTATTTGGCCTGTCGCCCACCTGCTAACTGTGGTTTTCGTTACCCCTAGGGCCACGGCCAGCCGCGATTGCGACCAGCCGAGAGCCTTGAGGGAGTCTTTGAGGGCTGTTGGGGTCATTGTGCCACCTGGACGATCCTGCCGCAAGCAACGCCTATTTCGAAGACAGCGGCTACCATATAGCTGTTACCACTGTTTCTATATTCGCGCATAATGTTGAGGGTGTCTTCGTCAGTCTTCCATGCTTTCCCGTTTGCTTCGAAAGTTGCGGTCATGTTGCCCCCCCCCTTGGTTAGTTGTTCCGTCGTTGTGGTTAAACAATACCAAGCGGTGCGGCATGTGTCAACAAGAAAAATACACATTATGTAAAAAAATTACGGGGACACTATCCACATCATGAAGAATTTGAAGCAATCCGACATTGATCCCGCTTACTGCCGCGCCTACTGCACAGCGGGACGGTTTATGGAGAAGGGGCGGCGGTGCATGTGCGGTAACAATTGTCTGAATCCGAAGGCGAGGAAGTTAGCAGGTAAATGATGGCACTGACGCCGAAACAGGAAAAATTTTGCCTCGGTTACATCGAGACGGGCAATGCGTCCGAAGCCTATCGGCGGGCGTACAGTGCCGGGAAAATGAAAGAGGCGACGATCTGGCGCAGGGCTAAAGAGCTCCTGGACAACGGCAAGGTCGCGGCACGGATAGCGGAGTTGCAGGCCCCCGCTGCCGAGAAGGCGCAAGTCACCCTTGAGCAGCACCTAAACGATCTAAAGCGCCTGCGTGACCTGGCCGAATCTGATCAGAAATGGCAAGCGGCCATCGCGGCAGAGGTCAACAGAGGTAAAGCATCGGGGCTGTATACCGAGAAACACGAGGTGGCCGGGGCTGTAGATGTTAATCACTCGGTATCCCCCGCTGTGGCGGAGAAAATGCATGAAATTTACGAGCAGAAAACAAGCGAATGAATTTTATGCTGACATCCTTCATGATGCGGAAAAGGACGGCTGCATCGTCAAGACGATGAATGAGCTCGGGCGGCGTGATTTGTTTTTCCTGCTGACAAGGTTGCTTCATCGTCGGGACATCGATCGTGACTGGTTGTTTGACCGGTGCAGTGAGGTGCAGCAGAGACCGGACGGCTATTTAGATCTGTGGGCGCGAGAGCATTATAAATCGACGCTGATAACGTTCGGGCGGACGATACAAGACGTTCTCGACTCACACAGCGCGGACTCGTTTCACTGGAGCCAGGAGGTTACCGCCGGGATATTTTCCTGCACACGTCCTATCGCTAAAGCGTTTTTAGCGCAGATCATGCAGGAGTTTGAGCATAACACCCTGCTCAAGGAGGTCTACCCTGATGTGTTGTGGGACAACCCACGTCGCGAGGCCCCAAAATGGTCTCTAGATAGCGGCATTATCGTCAAACGTAAAGGCAATCCAAAAGAGGCCACAGTAGAGGCGTGGGGGCTTGTGGACGGGCAGCCGACGTCGAAGCATTTTAATTTACTAGTCTATGACGATGTTGTCACCCTGGAGTCTGTAACAACTCCCGAAATGATCGCTAAGGTCACAGAGCGGTGGGCGGTGTCGCTAAACCTTGGGGCGCACGGAGGCAGGCGGCGGCACATAGGTACGAGGTACCACTTCAACGACACATACAGAACAATGATGGAGCGCGAGGCGGTAACACCACGCATCTATCCGGCAACAGATACCGGCAAGCCAGACGGCAAGCCGGTTTTTTTGTCTGCAGATGCCTTGAGTGACAAGAGGCGGGACATGGGGCCGTATGTTTTCGGGTGTCAGATGCTGCAAAATCCAACAGCCGACGAAGCGCAAGGGTTTCAACTGGATTGGTTGCGGTTCTATCCGTCCATTGAGAGCGACTTATTCAACCGCTACATTCTGGTCGATCCCGCCGGAGAAAAAAAGAAAGGCTCCGACTACACCTCAATGGTGGTGATTGGGCTTGGCCCGGACAGGAATTATTATCTCATTGACGGCATACGCGACCGCCTTAATTTGACGGAGCGAACTAAGAAGCTGTTCGAGTTTCACAAAAAGTATCGCCCGCTGGCTGTTGGCTACGAGAAATACGGCAAGGACTCGGACATCGAGCATATTGAGGATAAGCAGCATCAGGAGACATACCATTTTGACATCACGCCGCTTGGTGGGCCGATGTCGAAGTTTGACCGTATCCGCAAACTGATTCCCATATTTGAGACCGGGCGGTTTTGGATGCCGCACCACCTGCCGTTTATGTTGCACGATGGGAAGATGGCTGACTATGTAAAGCTCTTCGTCGACGAGGAATACATATGTTTCCCGGTCTGCATCCATGATGACATGCTCGACAACATCGCACGCATAGTTGACCCGGATCTAGGCGCGGAATTCCCGGACCCTGACGTAAGGGGCGGTTTTTACGATGAGTTAAACAGGGGGCAGGAAGCATACGACCCGTTCGAAAACCTATAGGAGGAACCATGGGCGGATCGCCAGACACACCGGAACAATCCGATCCTGAATTGGAAGAGAAGAAAGCGAAGCGCAAAGCACTGGCGTTGTCTCAGGCGTATGAAGCGAAGACCGCCGCTCTCGGTATGGGCAGCACGCAGCTTTACGGCAAGAACCGCAAGGAGACCCCTGCACAGACCTCGGAAGAGACGCCGTCCAACAAAACACCTTTTCCTCTGTGGGGGTCCAAGAAGCTGTTTGTTGACCTCTCGGATGGCACACTGAAGCCATATAAAGAGAGCAAGGGGCAGCAAAAAAAGGCGGCGCTTGACGGTCTGAAAACCCATGTGCCTGCAACCGGAGACCGCGAGACGGCCGATGAGGTTTACAAACAGGCGACAGGCAACGCACGCAGCAGAATGGCCACGGAAATGGAATACACGCGACGCAAGCGCAATTCGAAGGCGTTGGAGGCCGGATGATTACAAGCGAGAAACTACGCCGGCTTAAGCGGCGGTACAAGCTCAAACGCGACAGCGATGACGCCGATTGGCATTCGCACTGGAAAGACCTTGCAGACTTCATCCTGCCGCGCCATGGGCGGTTTGTCGATAAGCACACGCAGGCAGGCAAGGGCGACAAGTACAAGCACAGCAAAATCATTAACGGTACCGCCTCACGCGCCGTATCGATTGCCGTTTCAGGTCTCAAAGGTGGATTGGTACCGCACTCACTCCCGTGGCTGAAGCTGAGCCTGTGGGACGAGGATATGAACGATTGGGAGCCCGCCAAGTTGTGGCTCCACGATGTTCAGCAGGTGATGTACGGGGTGTTTACGCGGTCAAACTTCTACAGTGCCGTGCATACGCCGTTTTTAGAGCAGGTAGTGTTCGGCACCGGACCTTTTGCCGTCTACGAAGATCCTAAGAAGATGATCCGCTGTGTACCTTGGACGGTCGGCAGCTACACGCTGGCCACAGACCATGCAGGGAGTGTTGACACGGGCTTCAGGTGGTACTGGATGACCGCAAGGACGGTAGCGGAACAGTTCGGGCTTAACAACTGCTCTCCGCATACGCGCAACCTTGCAGAAAAGAATCCAGACGCGCAGGTGCGAGTAATTAACGCCGTCTTTCCGCGCAAGGACTACGACCCCAACAAAGCCGGGTCTGACAACATGCCTTGGGCCTCGGTCTATTGGGAGGACGGGGCTCCGGAGGACTCGTTTCTAAAAGAGAGCGGGTTCAATACCCAGCCTGCCATGTTCCCGCGTTGGGAGGTGGTGGGAGAAGACGCTTACGGCTCTAATTGCCCCGGCATGGAGATGTTGGGCGATATAAAGATGCTGCAGAAGTTGGAGCGTGACAAGCTCGCGTCGATTGACAAGGTTGTCAACCCACCGATGAACATACCATCGAGCTTTAAAGGCAGGCTGTCGCTGCTCCCAAATGCGCAGAACTATGTCAACGCCAAGGAAAACGAAATTATACGGTCGACCGTGCAGATTACGCCGGACATTGGCGCGGTCGCTTCCGAAATACGCGAGGTAGAAAACAGGATAAGGCAGGGATTTTTCAACGATCTGTTCCTGATGATCCTCGAAGACAAAAACATGACAGCCACGGAGGTGGCGCGAAGGCATGAAGAAAAGCTCGCCATTCTCGGGCCTGTCCTAGAGCGGCAGAACAGCGAGTTCCTTTCACCTCTGGTAGACCGCGTGTTCGATATTTTAATGCGTAACGGCCGCCTGCCGGAGCCTCCGAGGGAGATACAGGGGCAGGAAATCAAGGTTGAATACACGTCTTTGCTCGCCCAGGCGCAGAAAGCAGTCGGAACGCAAGCGATAGAGAGGACGGCCATGTTTGCCGGGAACCTTGCGAATTTCAATCCGGAAGTTCTCGACCGCGTTAATTTTGATGCCATGCTGGAAGAATACGCCGACCTTGCTGGGGCTGACCCGAAGATGCTACGGAGCGACGACGAAGCGGCAGAGATGCGGCAGCAACGCAAGCAAGCGCAGGCTCAACAAATGATGATGGAGCAGGCGTCACAGGCGGCAAAAGCGGCGAAGGATTTAGGGCAAACCCCTACCGGAGAAGACACGGCATTAAACGGTCTGTTGGACAAATTGCCAGCAGTATAAGGAGAAGACATGCAACCGAATGGCTCGATATCCGCAGGGGCAGGCGGCTTCCTCGTAACACCTGCCGACGACACCGACCTTCCTAGGCCTGCAAGATCGCTATGGGTAGGAGGTTACGGGACGGTAAAGATTACCACGATCTTGGGCGACACCTTTGTTTGGCCTGCCGCCGAGGGGTACATCAGCATGGAGGTAAAGCGGGTGTGGGATACCGGCACGACCGCAACCGACATCGTGGCTATTTACTGATGGACAAGGACACCATACGCAGGATGCGCGAGGATTACCGACGCACATTTCTTGCCACACCGCACGGGCAAAGAGTACTTGAAGACCTGCTTCGTGAGTGCGGCGTATTTGAGCCGAGCATGACCGGCAACAGCCAGACGTTTTACAATGAGGGGATGCGCGCTATCGGGTTGAAGATCCTCAACGCACTGGACAAACGAAGCTATCAAGGCTTGCTTGAGTTGGAGCAACGCGGCCTTGAATTGACACAGATATCCATGGAGGACTAATGAGCGAAGAATCAGCACTTGACACCGGAACCGACCAGGGAACGGAAGCGACAGAGGTTAGCCAAGAGCAGGGAGGCGAAAACCAAAGTCATTGGGCAGACGCATTGCCGGAAGAATACCGCGAGTCGATGAAGGGCTACGACTCGTTTGAGGCATTGCAGGACGCCTTGAAAGGCCCGCAAGCCCCGGAGGAATACACGGCCCCCGAAGGTGTGGAAATTGATAGCACCACTTTTGAAGCCTTCGCGCCAGTTGCGAAAGAGGCCGGATTGACCCAAGAACAGGTGAATGCGCTCGTTAAGTTCGACGTGGAGCGGATGGGCAACCTGCCGGAGAAATTGCGGGAACAAGCCGATGCACAGATGCAAGAAGGGCTCAAGCAGATGGCGTCGGAGATGGGCAAAGAGAAGTACGATGAGGCCCTGCGGCTTGCCAACCAGACGTTGAAAACTTTTGCGGATGAGGAAGTTGGTAAGTGGCTTGATGAGTCTGGCATGGGGAATTCTCCCGTTTTGGTCAAGCTATTGTCAAAAATCGGCGAGAAGCTCTCTGAGGACAGTCCGCAGGGAGGCGTCGGCGGGGGCGAGAAGACCCCAGAACACATTTTGTATCCGGACATGAACTGATAACGAACATGGACCGTCGAGAGACAGGGCCGCACATATATTCACTGTCGTGATGGCAGAGAGAAAGGTAAAACATGAGCACACTTGCAACTACTCACCCGACGCTGCTTGACATAACCAAGCGGCTGGACCCCAACGGCAAAATTGACACTATTGCCGAAATGTTGAACCAGACCAACGAAATTTTGCAGGATATGGTCTGGCTTGAAGGCAACCTCCCAACCGGCCATCGGACCACCATCCGCACCGGTCTTCCGACTCCGACCTGGCGTAAGCTGTACGGTGGCGTGCAGCCGACAAAATCGACCACCGCGCAGATTACCGACACCTGCGGTATGCTCGAAGCTTATGCCGAAGTTGACAAGGCTCTTGCCGATCTGAACGGGAACACCGCATCATTCCGGCTGTCTGAGGACCGCGCCCACATCGAGGGGATGAATAACGAGTTTTCTTCCACCCTCTTTTACGGCAATGAGTCCACCGAACCCGAAGCCTTTACGGGCTTCTCCCCGCGGTTCAACGATCAGAGCGCACAAAACGGCGACAACATCCTGACCTCTGCCGCCACCCCTGACGGCTCCGATAACACTTCTATCTGGCTTGTCGTTTGGGGCCCGAACACCATACACGGCATTTATCCCAAAGGCTCCAAGGCAGGCCTGCAACATGAGGACAAGGGGCAGGTTACCATCGAGGACGTTGACGGCAGCGGGGGGCGCATGGAAGCCTACCGCAGCCATTACCGTTGGGACTGCGGCTTGACTGTGCGGGACTGGCGGTATGTGTGCCGTATCAACATTGACCAGGAAGACCTGGTTAAAAACGCCTCTTCCGGCCCCGACCTCATCGACCTGATGACCCAGGCTGTGGAAATTATCCCCTCGCTGTCCATGGGCCGTCCTGCCTTCTACTGTAATCGCACCGTCAAAAGTTTCCTGCGGCGTCAGATCATGAACAAAGTGGCATCGTCTACGCTGACCATGGAGCAGGTAGCAGGCAAGCATGTCACCATGTTCGACGGCATCCCGGTACGACGCTGTGACGCCATTCTGAACACCGAATCCGGCATTTAAGATAAAGGAGCAAATATGATTCTCGACGAACGCAACGAATTTTGCGATGCCACCGCCCTCAATACGGGGGCGGCTGGCTCGTATCTGATCGGCGATGTCATTGACATGACCGCTGTCCCTGGCAACCCCGGCGTTGGGGAAGACCTGTATCTTGTCATCGAGGTTGACACCGATGTCGATTCCGCTGGCGATGGCGTTACCGTGCAGTTCCATCTGTGTTCCGACGCCCAGGCCGCTATTGCCGCAGACGGCAGCGCAACGTACCATTTCAGCACCTCAGCCATTGCGCAGGCCACTTTGGTCGAAGGGTATCAGGTATGCGCCGTGAAACTTCCTCAAGGCACTTACGAGCGGTATCTCGGCGTTTTGCAGACCACTGCGGTTGAAGCCGTTACAGCTGGCAAGGTCAATGCTTTCCTGACCAGTGACGTGCCGTACAACGTCGCCTATCCTGACGCTCTGTAAGGGGTGACATATGCGCGTAAGAGCTAAGGTAATGTGCTTTATCGGCGGGGCGCGTCGCAGGCCGGGAGAAGAGTTCGACATCCTCGGCAAGAAGTGCCCCGCATGTTGCGAACCCGCCAAAACCAAGAAGAAGGAAAATAAGCCAGACAAACAGCCGGAAACCCTGACAGACCTTGGTGACGGCATCCGTTAACCCACAATGGGGAGGCTTCGGCCTCCCCTTTTCGGTGATACATGGCCAGTGACGTACAAATTTGCAATCTAGCATTAGGCATGATGGGCGGCGGCAGAATTGCAACCATGGATGATGCCAGCGCAGAAGGAAGAGCGTGTAAGGCCATATATAGCCTGTTGCGAGACGAGATTCAGGAGGCGCACGCTTGGACGTTCTGCAAGCGCAGGGCGATTTTGGCGCGGCTTGATGAAACCCCGGGATACGGCTACCTGTATGCCTACGCTTTGCCGTCCGATTGCCTGCGAGTGCTCGAAATGCAGGACGACGAATATGCCATGCTCGACCAATCGACAGCGCAGAGTGTGCAGGTGGCGACATTTGGGAAAACGTGGGAGGTTGAGGGCGAAAAGCTTTTGACAGACGAGGAAGAGGTAAAAATCCTCTATATTGCCAGGGTCGAGGACCCATCGAAGTTTTCACCATCGTTTGTGCAGGCCTTCGCCGCAAGGATGTCTGTTGACCTCGCTATGATCGTCGCCAAAAGCTACAAAATGGCTGACGCTCTTAGAGGCGTGTACGATGCCCGCATGGCGCGGATGAAGACCCTGAACGCGCAAACCGACCGAACAGAACCGTACCAATCAACCTCCTACGTTAGCGAGAGAACATGATCTGGCGTTGGCAAACATCCTTCACAGGCGGGGAAATCTCCGAACGACTATTCGGGCGCGTGGACCTTCCGCAATACAAGAACTCTCTCGCCCGTCTTGAAAACTTCATCCTTCATCCGCACGGCGGGGCAACGACAAGACCGGGAACGTTTTACGGGTGGCCCGTAAAGGATGCTACGAAAGTACAGCGGCTTTTGCCGTTCGAGTATTCTGCTGATATTTCCTATGTTCTGGAAATTGGACCGGAATATATCAGGCTTGGCCGTGACGGATCACTGTTGACCGTTGGGACTTTGGACGCATGGGATAGCGGTACCACGTATGCTCATGGAGCCTTGGTATCTTATAGCGGCGTTAATTATTACTCGCTGTCTGACGCGAACCTGAACTACAACCCTTCAACGGAAACCGATTGGTGGTATCCGCTTAGCGGCGATGTGTTTGAAATCCCAACCCCGTACCAGGAAGACGAACTGTTCGATCTGCATATTACGCAAAGCGCAGACGTTATGTGGTTCTTTCACCCCGACTATCCAACCAAAAGGTTGGAGCGGTACGGAGAGGCCGAATGGTTGTTTGTCAACGAGGTCTTTCTTGACGGTCCGTATTTACCATTAAACAGCACCACGACAACCTTAGTCGCATCCGCGGGGACTGGCAGCGTTACGGTAACGGCTAGCGCCGCAGACGGCATTAATGACGGGCAGGGGTTTTTGTCAACCGATGTCGGGCGGCTGGTTCGTATTTACAACTCGGCTGCATGGAAGTGGGGCGAGATAACCGATGTTGCCGACTCAACGAACTGCACTGTGACGGTTGTGGTTGGTAGTTTCCCGACCTCGGCAACCACCCAATGGAAACTCGGTAAATACAGCGACACGACCGGATATCCAGCCGTTGGCGCGCTGCACGAAGCGCGTCTTGTTGTGGCGAACGACAGCGATATCGATTTGTCAGAAACCGATGCCCTGTCAAGCTTCAGGGTGCAGGCCGAAGTGACGGACTCGGACGCGTGCTCGTTTAAAACGCTCTCCAACGAGGTCAACCAAATCAAGTGGCTCACCACGGCTCGCGGTGGGCTTGCCGTCGGCACCACGGGCGGCGAATGGCTCATGAACGGCGGGGGGCAGGACGAGCCTATTACGCCGTCTGCGATCCTTGCGAGGCGGCACACCACGGTTGGCGGGGCGAACATCCAGGCTTTACAGGTTGGCAATGCCGTGTTGTTCGTGGCGCGAGACGGTAAAGCCCTGCATGAATTCGCATATTTGTACGACGACGACTCTTACCGTTCTCCGGACCTGACGCTTCTTGCAGAGCACTTGCTTCGCAGCAATACCATTGTTGATATTGATATCCAGCGGTCAAGCTCCATCGTGTGGTGCGTGCGTTCTGACGGAACCCTGATGGCATTGACCTACAAGCGGGACGACAAGGTTGTCGGGTGGCACCGGCACACGACCGGAGGGAGCGTGAAGAGCGTTACCTGTGTCAACGGAGGAGATAGGGATATCCCGTATTTCATCGTTGAGCGCACCATTGACGGCAGCACTGTAAAGTATGTCGAATACATGGCCGATGAGTTCAACTCTGACGACCTTGCAGATGCTTACCTTGTCGATTGTGGCGTGCTATATGATGGCGTTGCCACGACAACCATTACGGGTCTTGACCATTTGGAAGGCGAAGACGTTGACGTGTTGGCCGATGGCATCATCGTATCAAACAAAACGGTATCTAGCGGGCAGATAGAGCTTGACTATGCCGCCAGCAAGGTGGCTGTTGGGCTGCATTATGTGTCTGACTTGGAAACTCTGCCCATTGAAGAACCGTTGAACGATGGCGCAAGCATTGGACGCGTAAAATCTCTTCCATATGTAGCCGTGAGATTGTCCGACTCTTACGGGCTGAAAGCAGGGCCGGGCTCCGACAACCTTGACGAAATCATTTTCAACGAAAACATAACGTTTGGCGAAGCCCCTGAGCCGTTCAGCGGGGAAAAGTCCATCTTTATTGAGGGGGCTTATAGCAGTGACAAGCGCGTTTATTTGCGGCGTGATATGCCGTTGCCCGTCACGATAAACGCCTTGGTGGTCAACTATGAGGTTTGGCAACGATGATTAAAGTGGTGCCGTTCGAAATGGAACACCTGGAACAGCTTTTGCCAAAGTTGCGTGAGCATGATGCTATGGTTGTCAGGCTGCATGGCGGCTTCGGGAGCATGCACAGACTGTTTGGCAAGCTTGAGAAATGCGCCATTATCAACAGCTTTATGTGCGAGGACGAAGTGGTCGCCATATGGGTGTTTTTGCAGAAGTGGCCCGGGGTGGCGCAGTGCAGCGCATGGACAGGAACGGCTGTTGAGTGCATGCCGAAAGAGTTTTGGAAGGCGTGTGTGCGAGGGCTTGAATCCGCGCAAGAGGCTATAGGGCTGCACAGGCTTGAGGCCCATGTGAGAGCCGACCACCCGCACGGTGCCAAGTGGTTGCAAAAACTTGGGTTTGAGGTTGAGGGTATTATGAAACAGCATGAGGTCGACAAGGTTGATGCCTACATGCTGGGGAAGGTTTGGTAATGGGACTTGCGGCGGCGGCATTGGCTGTATCCGTGGCGGCTGCGGCTTACGGCGGCTACACCTCTTATCAAACGGCCAAATTCAACGAAAAAGTAGCCGAGAACGAAGCCGAGTACCAGCGCAAGAAAGCGGCGGTTGAGGCAAGACGGCAATTCGAGCGCACCCAAAAGATAATGGGTAAGCAGCGTGTAGGGTACGCAAAAGCTGGCGTCTCTCTTATGTCCGGCAGCGTACAAGATGTGTTCGCATCAACTTTGCAGGAATCTGCAGAAGACATGACCGCTATTATGGTTGGCGGTGAAGCGCAATCGAACAAGGCCACAGTGGCGGCGAAGAATTACAGCAGTCGGGCGACAGGCGCGGTCGCATCCACAGTTGGCAAGGTGGGTTCTTCTGTGCTGTCTTATGGCGCTTATCAACAGGGGGCGACCAGTGCCTAGGATACCAACCTACGAAAGCAGCATAAGCCTACCGACATCGGTCGGTGGGTATAAACGAAACACGGCAGACCAAGCGGTAGCCGACGCTGGTGAAAACTTCGGCAACGCCCTGATGCAGTTCGCGCAACGGAAGGAAGAACGCGAACAGCGCACGGCCATCCTCGCGGCAAAAAACGAGTTCCAGCAGAGATCCCTTGAAGAGTGGGAAAAGACTAAACAGGAACGTCAAGGACAGGCCGCACTTGCGAACGAGCAGACCGGATTTAAAGGGGTCTATCAGAACTATAACGACAACTCGCGCAAGTGGAAAGACGAGCTGTTATCAAAGCACGGTGTCAATAAGAGATACCGCGACAAGGCCATTGAGCACCTTGGATATGTAGAGAACTCATACCGGCGCAACTTCGCGGCTTGGGAATCTACGCAAATTCAGGAATGGCGCAGACAGACCCTGCAAGACACGCAGGATGTTGCAGAAAAACAACTTGCTTCCGACTTGCAGGCAGGCGGCGGTGTTGAGGAAATAAACATTGCCATTGCCAACATGAACGAGCAGATAGAGTTTATTGTCGGCCCCACAGGCAATGCACAAGCGGTAAAAAACGGCAAGCGGGTGGCGGCGGCGACGATTACCAAGACGGCATTAAGCACGTTGTTGCACGATGATCCAATCCGCACAAAAGAACTTCTTGCCGACGACAAAATAAAGAAGGTTCTCGAACCGTCCGACCTTGTAACGCTTACGGAGTTGGCCGAAAAGGAGCGGGTGCCGTTCGAGGCCGACAAGGAAACAGACCGGATTGAATCCATAGCGGGAACGCCTGCTTCACAGCTTGAGCTCGCACAAGACATTGACGACGATGATGTCAGGAACGCCGTTATCTCCAACCTGACGCACAAACATGCGGTACAGGACAAGATCGACAATGAAAAGCAATTTGACCGCCTAGAGCGATATTACAACCGTATTTTCAATGACGGTGAGAACGTTTCCATTGCGTCGATCGATAAAGACGGAGGACTTGAGCCTACACAGAAGCTACAGGTGAAAAGCTGGCTAAGGCGTGCCACAGGAGGCGAGGACGGGGAGAAAACAAACCGGCTAAACCAATGGTTTTTGGCTTATGAGAAGGTCTTGTCTGGCGACTGGCAGGAGCTTGACTTGATGCGAGCCGCGAACCAGGGACAACTTGACCCATCAGACGCCAAGAGTCTCATGACCGAAGTTGGCAAAGTGCGCGAGGTGCCTAGCCTTGGCAAAGCCGTTGAAACTCTTAAAGGTGACTTGCGCGATATATTCAAAGACGACCAGGACAAGGCGCGGTTTATGAAGGTCTTGTATCAGGACGTTTTAGAATTCCGCAGCGTCAACAAGCGCAATCCGTCTTATAACGAAATCGTGAAGATGGGGACGGAGCTTGCACAGCCAGACGTAGAAAAAGCAACGTGGGATTTTGGGGCGCTTGACTTAGAAGACTACACGGCAGGCGAGCAGGCGGTTATCAAGACAACGCCAGAAGCAGACAAGGCTAGGTATAAGCGTGAACAGCGCCAAACATACATCCAACGCGAAGTAAGTAAAATCCGTAAAGCCGGGGAATGGCCGGGCGCTATTTGGGACGAAGACCAGAGCGCCTTTTATCTTGGGCAGCGCGGTGGGTACCATTACTATATGACCGTTGATGGGCAGAAGATGCGCGAGAAAGCCCGTTAGGATGATTTTTTGAGTTCGGCAATTCTAGCTTCCTCTTCAAGTTTTTTACGATGGAAGTAAAGCCGCACGCACTTAAGTGGCACCACAGGGTCAAACTCCGTTAGTGCCATGGTGTTGCCAATGATGAGAGCAGCTACCGCGAAGGCCAAATCTATATCTTTCCCGTGGATGATAAGGCTAATTGGGAAAACAAATAGCACGGCGTTTATAATCAGACAGGCCCATCTCATAAAACCTCCTTTATAGCTGTTTGTTAATAACTGTTTTTAAAATATACCACCATCACGGCGGCAGGCAATAAAAAAATGGAAATTTTGCGCGCAGACGGCACATGGTCCGAGAAGAAGCACGAAAAATGGGAAACGGTCGAAAAGCCGCCAACCCCGCAACAGGCGTATAAGCAGGCCGACCGTAGCCCCGATGAGGCGGCAGAGCTTTACAATTTATCATCTAAGCTAGGGGTGTCTCAAAAAGCTGTCAAGGACAACCTTGACGTTGCTCGCAGGGCGGCAAATATGCCTGATTTCGACAAGTTGCGGGACCGCGCCCCCGTGCTTGTAGGGCAGACGAGAGATGCATGGTTCATGTCGCTGGCACAGGACGATCTTGAGAACCTCGCCACCATTGAGGAAAAGACATCCGCTTTGAAAAAGCAGCAGCAGGAAGCTGTAAACGCGGAGGCCGTGAAGAACATTGGGGGGCTTTCTTCGTCTCTCGTTCCTGGTTTCGTCAAGGGCACCGACACATACCGCGAATTCATTTCCGGACAAGCAATGGACCGGGGCGGGGTGCTGTGGGAACAACGGCGGCGGCTCATATTGCAGGGCAAAGACTTACCTCCCGATCAGCTTGAATACCTCGCCAAGCTCGACGCGGCCAGCAATTATGAGACCACAGATACGGGCCTGTCATCATTCATCCCGGCAGCGTCTGAGCTTGTCGGCCAAATGTTCGAGTCGATGAAGTCGCCTAAAGTTATGGAACGCGGCTTGACCGGTGCTATAACAGGTGCCGGTGCCGGAGCTGTGGCCGCAGCACCTACCGGAGAGATTGCCGCACCGATTACCGCCCCTGCCGGGGCCTTGGCTGGTGCTGGGATAGGTCTCCGCGTTGGGTATTTCGAGCATGCGCACGACGTGGAAGCGGGGCAGGCGTTCCGCGAGTTTCGCACCTTGCAGGACGGCGAAGGCAACCAGATAGACGACAAAACAGCCGCCGTAGCCGCCGAGCTTGTCGGTGTCGCCAACGCCACCCTAGAAACGGTCGGCTTTTCGGCTCTGGCGAAAGTCATTCCTGGGTTGCGAAAAGTTATGTCGAACGGCGTTAAGGGCTTGGTGCTTTCCAACCCGACAATTCGCAAAGCGTTTTTCGATTTCGCCAAAAACTACGCAATGGCGTGGACCGGCGAAGTTACGACCGAAATGGCGCAGGAATTGACTAACATTGTCGTCAGCGGGGTGTTGCAGGACCAGGGCATTGTGCAGACGATCAAAGACCCCGCGACTATGGAGCAGTTGCAACAGGTGGCCGCAAAGGTCGGGAAAGGCATGGCGGTGCTCGGCATGGCTGGAGGTGGCGTTACCCTTGCCGGAGACATCCAAGCCGCTCACAAAGCCAAGACGGAAGCGGAGGTTCGGAAAAACAAGATGGTTGATGTTGCCTCATCCGCCGAGGCGTCGCGGTTGAAGGAGCGGTCGCCAGAAGCGTTTGCCGAATTCATGAGCCGCGTTGGGCGGAAAAACGGCGTGGAGAAGATATATCTTCAATCAGACCGCATCATTGAAACGCTGGTCGATGAACAGGGCATGACTCAGCAGGAAGTAACGACATGGGCGGAGCAGTATGGTGTAAGCCGAACCGAGCTTATCACGGCGTTACAAACCGGTGGCGCAGTAGAAATGGACTTCGGGAAGGTTGCTGCGGGCGTCGGTACCGACCAAGCCATGACGTTATTCCAGAACGATCTGAGTATCAGCGCAGAGGAAACCACGGTTAACGCAGCCGAGGCCGATGTGCAAGCCGAAAGTGCCGCGAACGTCCGGATTAAAGAGCTGTACGATGAAGAGCAACGGCGTCTAATTTCTCCTGACATGGTAGATCAAATTGAAGCCGACCTTAAGGCCCAGCTAGAAGACGCAGGGGTGAAGGGTGACAACGCCTCGTACAGCATTATGCCGATCATCGCCCGCGCCAACGTGTTGGCAAAGCTGACCGGAATTGAAGCGGCGGAACATCTAAAACGATTCGGCATCACCATTCAGCGGCAGAATTTTGACGAGTTTGCCGAGCTTCACCAGTTGGGGCAGGTGCAGTTTCAGCAAAGCAAAAAAGAATATGTCTACCGATTCAAGGGCGAAACCCTGAACGAAGATGAATGGTCGCAGTGGGCCGATGACCAGGACGCTATCTCGCATTTTGGCGATACTGCGTGGCGCGTACCCATAAGTAGGCTGATGCCGGTTGCGGAGTTCCAAGAACTCGCACGCGATGCTTATCTTGCGGATGAAGAGAAAGGCAGGCTCCCGGCTTCCGTCGAAGAGTTAAGCGTTGATGATTTTGTCGCGGCACTGGACCCTGCCGATATTGTTGACAGTGCCGATATGTGGGACTGGAATCGCGGCCAATTTGATGAATGGATTTATGAAAACGTCATAGAGCCGAACGAGATAGTTGGGATAAAGACCAGCAACGGGGCTATGCTTTTTGATAACTCCGTCGCCGAGAAGGTTGGAGAAGACCATCTTTATCAGGGTGGAGGACAAGGTACGTTCTTCCGCACCGACACCGCCCCCCGTGGTGCAATACTTACCGGCGACGGGAAAACGCTTATCACGCTTTTCGAGAGCGCAAACCTGTCCACCTTTCTGCATGAACTTGGTCATTTCTTTTTAAGCGACTTGCAGCACGTAGCCGAAACCTACGGCGTGCAGGTCGAAGAGTGGAAAGCCATTAAGGAATGGCTCGGCGTTGACGGTGAGCTGACCACGGAACAGCACGAGCAATTTGCGCGAGGCTTTGAGGCATACTTGCGCGAAGGGGAAGCCCCCGTTGCCGGATTGCGTGCCGCGTTCCGTCAGTTCAAGTCGTGGCTGGTGAAGATTTACCGCACCGCCGACGCCTTGCAGGTAGAAATAAACGACGACCTGCGAAGGGTGTTTGACCGGCTGGTTGCCACAGAAGAGGAGATTCAACAAGCGCGAGAACTTGCGGCTCAGATCGCTATCCTCGACGAGAAGTTTTTAAAAGAGGCGGGAGCGACCAACGCGGAAATCAAAGAATACCGCAGCGCGTCCGAAAACGCAGAGGCTACAGAAAAGAAAGACAAACAGCGCGTAGGCAAGTTGGATGAACGACTCAAGGCATACCGCGCACAAGCCAAGGAAGAAATAAAGCAAGAGCCTGTTTACAAGGCTATGGATATGCTGGTAGAGAAAGGAGGCATCGACAAGGCCAGCGTAGTGCGGCTGTTCGGCAAGATAAACTTGCCAAGTGTCAAAGGGCTATTTAAAAAAGACGGGCTCGATATCGAACATGCGGCCATTGAAGCCGGGTATGAATCGGCGCGTGAATTCGTGGACGCGATGACCAAGGCAAAAACGCGGCAGCAGTGGATTGAACAGCGAGTGGCACAGTTGGAAATCGAACACGATCAGGAATTGACCACGGAAGAAGCCATACGCACCGCGCAATCACGCAAGCAGATGGAGCTTGAAAGCAAGTGGCTGGCGCGTAAGGAAGCGGCGGGAAGGGCGGCTTTGGCGCGCAAGGCTCTACGCATTTGGGCCGACCAGACCACCGACGCGCAAAAGGTCGGAGACGCCATAAGGATCAGTAAGATTCTCACCACGTCGCGGAAACTCCGCCAACAGGTTATCAAGGCGGTCAAAGCGGGAGACTGGACAAAGGCTTTCGACTTAAACGAAAAAGCCAGAATGAACGAGGCGCTCATTGCCGCGCACTACCGCGCCAACGAAGCTTACCGCAAGATGCAAACCAGATGGAAACGGGCCGTGAAATCGGACGTTGCCTATGAATACCGGCAGCAGATCAACCAGCTTATGCTTAGAAATCAAATGGTTTCGCGGAGGCTGGACGTAAATGAAGACACCCCTTCGCTGTCGAAGTTCATTGACGATTTAAATGCAAACGTCGATGAAATAACCTCGATTGGGGCCCCGTTTATATCGGAAAACCTGAAAACAGACGACCGCGCCACATCGGAAATGACCTGGGGCGAAATTCAAGAACTGGACGACCTGTTGAAATTCCTTGTCGGGCGCGGACGGGAAATAAAAAAAGGCTTGCTGTCCGACGAGAAAACATCGATTGCATCCCTTGCCGAGAAAGCGGTTGTCGAAACGGCAAAGATGAAAGGGAAGAAAATAGCCCGACACGGTTCTTTGGCTCGAAAAATCCAAGACGTGAAAGAATCGTACTTTGCTTCTACTAAGTTGCCCTTGTGGATATTCCGGCAAATGGACGGATGGGAGGGGGTTTCCAAAAAAAGCAAAGTCGGGGTGAATGTCAGGGAATTGTGGGGGCGTCTCGCAAAATCTCTGGATGCCTTGTACGTGGCAAAAGAGGATATGGGGAAGAAAATTCAGCCTCACCTGACGCAACTGATAACGTCTTGGAAAAAGAACGGCAACGAGATAAAGACATCCGTTCCGGTTCCCGACTGTTACAAAGCCGACAACCGGCAATGGACGTTTGAAAATGTTGTCATGATGGCGCTGAACATTGGCACCGCAGACAACATGCAAAGGGTATCGTCTGGGTTCACCATCGACGGCATGCCCATGTCGGAAGATCAGATTGTCGAGTTGACGAGCATTTTGTCCGTGGATGATTGGGCCGCGATAAGGGGGATATTAGATTCTGTCGATTCTCTATTTCCGCAGGCAGACAGCGTTCACTTGAAAATAAAACACTCCCGCATGAAAAAAGTTCACGCTCGACCGATCATGGTCAGAGCGAATGACGGGACAGAGATAGAACACCCTGGTGGCTATTTCCCGATCCGGTATGACGGCAGTTTGTCTTTCATGGCGGGATTATGGGACGAAAAAAGCGACATGCTTTCTCGACAAGAGGCTGTGTTTCAGACGCCATCGGCCAAAAGCGGGTTCTCCAAACAGCGTACCGCAAATGGGGCAGGGCTTCCGGTCAAGCTGTCAATGTCGGTTTTAAGTGAACACCTCGAAGATGTCTTGCGGTTTACCCACCTGGCACAAGCTGTGCGGGACGTTGACAGGGTAACACAACACAATATCTACCGAACCGAAGCCGTAAGGGTTTTAGGGAACGAGCTTTACCGCTTAATCAGGCCATCGTTAAAGCATATCATTAGGCCTGAAAAATCTGGCGGTTCTAGGTGGGACCGAACCCTTGACAGCGCCATGAAAAAAAGTTCGGCGTTTTACATGGCTTGGAACGTGGTCACGGCGGTAAAAAACTTCGGCGGGTTTTTCATGGCCTTGGCCGAGGTCAATAAGGTTGACTTAGCTATCGGCTATTTGGCGTTTTTCAAGAACCCAAAAGACTCATATGATGCTGTGCTTAAATTGTCGGCATACATGCGTTCTAGATATACGCAGTATGACAAAGACTTTAAGCGCAAGATGTATAAGTTTGCGCCGGAAAAGGAGATTTTAGGCTATTCGCACGAAGACTTGGTTTCGGCCGGGTACTTCGGAATCATAGCGGCCGACTCTATGGTATTCCTCCCGTCATGGCTTGGAACGTTTAAGGGCGAATTGGCTAGAAATGGCGGCGACATTGAACGAGCAGTTTCTACCGCAGACCTGAAAATAAGGACGTTGCAGCCCGCAGGCAATGAACTTGAACTGTCCCACATGCAGCGGTCCACAGAGGGCCTTGCTTCTGTCGGGCGGCTGGTAACACCGTTTTTCGGCTTTGCTGGCAATTTCGGGAACGTACAAAGGGCGTATGTTGCAGCCTTTCGCGCTGGGAAGATGCCTCTGCATGAGTTCATGACGAAAATGTTCTGGGCGTGCGTGGCTCAGCCTGTCGCCCCGCTGGTGCTGCTTGCTTACTTGCGCACAGGGGAGCCACCCGAACCTGAAGAAATCGCCAAGGAAATTGTTGGTCACAACGTGCAGGGTTTTCCTGTTGTGCGCGATGTTGTTGGGTATTCGCTCAGAAGCGGATATGGGGATGCGGTATCGACACCGGCGCTTGAATTCGTGAACATCGTATCAAGACTTGGCAAGGATTCGGTTGATGCGGGGGCTAATATGTTTGCTGGCGAGTTCAGCTCCGAAGATGCCGGAAAGGTTATTTTCGGCCTTTCTGAAATTGGGAGCTACGCCACTGGCGTCCCAGTATCGCAGGTATATAAGCGGCTTAAAAAAGGCTATGACCAGGTTGAAAGCGGCGATGGAACAGCCGTCAATCTCATATTCCCAAAGCGGAAGGGTGAATAATGGCATTATCGAGCGAAACTAGTAAAACCATTTTCGTGTGCACAGGGGGGACGGTTTATACCGTCCCTTTTTATTTCCTCCAAGACTCAGATTTGACGGTCTATCGTGAAGATGCAGCCGGTGACATTTCAGGTCCTCTGACGCTCACAACCGATTATACCCTAACGGGAGCGGGCAGTGAAAGTGGCGGTGAGCTTACTACGGTTGCAACATACAGCGACGGGAAATTGATTGTCGTGCGGGACGTTGATTACACGCAACGGCTTGACTTGATACAAGGAGACGGTTTTAGGCCGGACACTCTTGAGCAAGAGCTTGACCGGATCGTTATGCAGATACAACAACTGTCCCGACAAGTCGGCGTGTCGTTTAAGCTCCCCGATTTCGATACTTCCGGAGCGAGTACCGACCTGCCGCATCCCGAGGCGGGGAAAGTCCTCGGGTGGAACGAAACCGGGGATGCTGTGACAAACGAAACGCCACAATATACCATAGTTGAAAACGGCTCAATTGTAACGGAGAAACTTGCCAAAGGCGCAGTGACTTTGGAAAAGATCGACGCCGATGCGACAAGCGTCCTTAAAGGGGTGATGAGGTTCGCTACCGACGCGGATACACAAGCAGGGGAAGACACTGCCGCAGCTGTAACTCCTGCAAGCCTAAACGCAGCAAGCGTAATGCTTGGCGCGTCACATTATGGGTTGAATATCGCGAACGGGACCGACGCATCCCACGACATAGATATATCTGCTGGCGCATGCCGGGACAGCACAAACCAGGCGATTATAACTTTAGCGACCGGCCTGACAAAACAGATTGACGCAGCATGGTCCGAAGGAACGGACGCTGGCGGGTTCCCGTCAGGGTTGACGCTAGAGACAAGCGGAACCGCACCCGAATGGTACAGAGTGTTTTTAATCGCTTCGTCAGATTTGTCCTTGATCGATGCTGGGTTCGATTCGG
>ERZ1673962.578-NODE-578-length-23779-cov-14.217375_pt1 | contig 23779 bp, 15 predicted proteins | sample MGYA00580188_ERZ1673962 | MGnify/ENA primary metagenome ERZ1673962 (study PRJEB41334, sample SAMN05608104) | rock metagenome | biome: terrestrial subsurface; feature: shale formation; material: shale | place: USA: Pennsylvania ... | reverse complement strand
CGGTGAACCGGGTGTTCGAATACAGCGACCAGAACAGCCGGGCCGGGGCCTTCCTTTTCGGGCAGGGCGAGGCATCGGAATTGCCGTTCCAGGGCGTGGCCGCCAAGGGCACCAAGCGCCTGTGGACAGTGAACGGCGAATTGCAGCCCAGCCTGACGTTCTGGCCCCACGAATCCGGCGAGGAAGACAAAAACGGCCAGCCCAAAGGTCTGGCCAAAGGCGCCGCCACCGCCGACCTGGCGGAAAGCTGCGCCAGCGAGATTGCCCGCCTGCTGACTCTGGGCCAGGCCGGGCACGCCGGCTTTGCCCGGCCCGAAGACCCGACGGATCTGGAGCCTGTCGAACCCAAGGACATCGCGGTACTGGTCAACAAGGGCAGCGAGGCCAAGGCCGTTCGGGACGCCCTGGGCCAGCGGGGCATCAAAAGCGTCTACCTGTCGGACCGGGATTCGGTGCTGACTTCCGCCGAGGCGAAGGAAATCCTGTGCTGGCTGCGGGCCTTCGCCGAACCCCGGCAACTGGGCTACCTGCGCGCCGCCCTGGCCACGCCCACCCTGGGTCAGTCCTGGCAGGCGCTGGACCGTTTGCTCACCGACGAACTGGTGCTGGAAGCACAGATTGATCGATTCCTGGGTTATCAGAAGCAGTGGCAACAGCAGGGCGTGCTGCCCATGCTGCGCCGTTTCCTCATGGACTTCGAGGTACCCGGCCGATTACTGCAACGCGCCGATGGCGAGCGGCGGCTCACGGACATCCTGCACATTGCCGAACTGCTGCAGCAGGACAGCCTGCAACTGGATGGCGAACACGCGCTGGTGCACCACTACACCCAGATTCTGCGTGCCGCCGACGAGGAAGAGGAAAACCGCACCCTGCGCCTGGAAAGCGACGCCGGGCTGGTGAAAGTGATCACCGTGCACAAATCCAAGGGTCTGGAATACCCGCTGGTGTTCCTGCCGTTCGGCACCGCCTACCGGGCCCAGAGCGAGAAGCAGGCCTTTGTGCGCTACCACGATGCCGATGACCGCCTGGTGACCGTCTTCGACCCCACACCGGAGGATGTCGCCCACGCCGACCAGGAACGTTTGGGCGAAGACATCCGAAAATGCTACGTGGCCCTGACCCGTGCCCGCTTTGCCACCTGGGTGGGGGCGGCTGCCGTGCAGGACTGGCCCGAAAGCGGGCTGGGCTACCTGATTGCCGGCGATAATGAACGCCCGATCACTGACTGCCTGGCACCACTGGCCGAGGGGCGCCCTGAAATCGCCATCGAAGCTTTGCCCGAACCCGAGACCCGCCACTTCACCCAACAGGCTCCGGAGGACCTGGGCCCGGCACTGGCCTCCACCCGCGAAGCCCGGGAAGACTGGTGGATTGCCAGCTACTCCGCCATCGAATACCGCGATATGGCCGGCACGGGCATCGCCTTTACCGGCGAAGTGGAAGACGCCCAGACTCAGAACCTGCTGGAGGAAAGCGCCCAGCAAGCAGAGGAAGAGGGCAGCGCGGTCACACCCGCTGCCCGCAACCAACACCAGTTTCCCAAAGGCGCCGCCCCCGGCACCTTCCTGCACGAGCTGCTGGAATGGTGCGCCCAGCAGGGCTTCGACCGGGTTGTGGAAAACCCCGACGCCTTGCGGCAACAGCTGGCGCGCCGGTGCAGTACCCGGGGATGGAATGAGTGGGTGGAGCCGCTGGAACACTGGCTGCTGGCCCTGATTCGCACGCCCCTGAGTCTGCAGCGGGGCGGCGATGAACAAAGCTCGCTGGCCGGGCTGGCCAGCCTGCGCCCGGAACTGGAGTTCTGGTTTGAAAGCCGCAACGTCCAGGTCGCCCGGCTCGATCAGCTGGTCACAGCCCACACTCTGAACGGTGCCGACCGACCACGGGTGGAGGAAAAGCGCTTCAACGGCATGCTCAAGGGCTTTATCGACCTGGTGTTCGAACACAACGGGCAGTATTACGTGCTGGACTACAAATCCAACGCCCTGGGCGAGAGCGACAGCGCCTACACCGACCAGGCCATGGGCGAGGCCATTCTGGACAAACGCTACGACCTGCAATACGTGCTCTACCTGCTGGCCCTGCACCGCCTGCTCAAAGCCCGGCTGCCGGATTACGACTACGACCGGGATGTAGGCGGGGCAGTGTATCTGTTCCTGAGGGGCATCCAGTCATCCACGGGAGGCGCTTTTGTGGATAAACCACCGAAAGTGCTGATGGAACAGCTCGACGCCCTGTTTGATGGCGACACCGCCGAAGGGGAGGACGCCGCATGAGCCGGACCCGACATTCCGACAACCAGTTCGCCCTGGACCTGGGCGAAGACAACCCCATGACAGGCCAATCCGAGCAGAACCTGGCCGTGGAGAAACCCGATCCACTGGCCAGCCTGGCCGACACGGAAGCCTTGCTGCAACACTGGCAACAGGCCGAGTGGATCCGCCCCCTGGATACCGGGTTTGCCCGGCTGATCCGCGATCTCTCGCAAGAGCAGGGCGAAACGCCGGAGCCGCTGGTGCTGCTTCTGGCCGCGCTAGCCTCCCACCAGGTGGGACGCGGCCATGTCTGCATCGATTTGGCGACGCTGATTGATAACAGTAACCACGTTCTGGCGCTGCCCCCGGAAGATGCCCGGGTCAGTGTGGCCCCGGCGCCTGACGAACCGGCGCAGGACGCGCCCACGCCACGGGAAGTGCTGGCCGGAACCACACTCACGCAATGCCTGTCCGCACTGAATGCCTCGGGGGCCGTTGGTAACGGCGCGTTATCCACACCTCTGGTACTGAACGACACCCGGCTGTACCTGCGCCGTTTCTGGCGCTACGAACAGCAGATTGCCGGCGCCATCGACACCCGGCTGGCGCTGCCTTCGGCGTTATCCGATCCGGGATCGGACGCCACCGATACCCTGTCCCAGGCCCTGGCCATTCTGTTCCAGTCCACCGAACCGGTGGATTACCAGAAACTGGCCTGTGCCCTGGCCGCCCGGCAGCGTTTTTCGGTGATTACCGGCGGGCCGGGCACCGGCAAAACCACCACCGTGGTGAACCTGTTGGCGGCCTTGCAGGCCGTGGCCGGGGAAGACCCGGAGCGGGCCGGGCGCAAGTATCGCATTCGACTGGCCGCGCCCACGGGCAAGGCCGCCGCCCGACTGAACGAATCCATCGGCGGGGCGGTGCGCCGCCTGCCGCTGGACCAGTTGCCGGGACAGGTGGTGCTGGACGACATTCCCACCAAGGTCACCACCCTGCACCGACTGCTGGGCAGCCGCCCGGACACCCGGCAGTTCCGCCATAACCGGGACAACCCGCTGCTGGTGGACATTCTGGTGATCGATGAGGCCTCCATGGTGGACGTGGATCTGATGGCCTCGGTGGTGGATGCGCTACCCGAACGAGCGCAACTGATCCTGCTGGGCGACAAGGACCAGCTGGCGTCAGTGGATGCCGGGGCCATCCTGGGGGAACTCTGCCAGCGCGCCGCCGACGCCCACTACACGCCGGACACCGCCGACTGGCTGCGGGCCGTCACCAGCATGGCGGTGCCAGCGGAGCTTCTCGACGACAACGGGCTGCCACTGGACCAAGCCGTGGCCATGCTTAGAAAAAGTTATCGTTTTCAGGAAGATAGCGGAATAAGACAGCTGGCCGAAGTGGTCAATACCAACACCCTGGATGCGGCCATGCTGGAGCGAATTCGCCAGCCGGCTTTCGACGATGTGGTCTGGCTCAATGGCCACACGCCCCGGCCCGACGCGGAAGCCACGCTCGCGCAGATCTGCCAACACGCGGTCACCGGCACACCGAATGCCTTTACCAATCAAGGCGAGGGACGGGTTATCCACAACCAGCCCCTGCCGCCGCCCGTGGGTTACCGGAAATACCTTGAGTACATGAACAACCACGCCTTGAGCGCTGAAAGCCCCCGCGCCGACTGGGATGCAGTGGCACTGGAGGTGCTGGAGGCGTTCAACGATTTCCAGGTGTTGTGTGCCCTGCGCAAGGGCCCCTGGGGCGTGGAAGGTCTGAACGACCGCATTGCCCGGCACCTGTTGGCGGAAAAACTGCTGCCCCGGGCGGAAGGCTGGTACGCCGGCCGGCCCGTGCTGATTACCGGCAACGACTACAACCTGGGCCTGATGAACGGCGATATCGGCATCACCTTCTCAGTGCCCTGGGGCCAGGATGATGATGGCCAGCCCACGTTCGTGCTGCGCGTGGCTTTCCCGGACAGCGACAGCCCGGGCGGCATCCGCTGGATTTCTCCCAGCCGTCTTCAACAACTGGAAACCGTGTTCGCCATGACCGTACACAAATCCCAGGGCTCGGAGTTCAACCACACCTGCCTGGTGCTGCCGGACCGACTGAGCCCAGTGTTGACCAAGGAGCTGGTGTACACCGGCATTACCCGGGCGCGGAACTGGTTCAGCCTGATTACCGGGGATGCGCAGGTGCTTAGCGATGCCGTTAACCAGCGGGTAGTACGGGCCTCCGGTCTGGCGCTTCGGTTGTCGGAGCATTAGCCCCGGGCATCAGGGTGGTAGGCCTTTCCAAAACACGCTCCTGCGGCACGTCCATGTGACGCTCGAGCTCCGCCATCCATGGCTCCGCACGGTTCTGGAAAGGCCTACCACCCTGACGCCCTAACTTCTCAGTTATCCCCACTCCGGTGCTGCTGTTCCCACAGATGAGAGTAATGGCCACCGCAGGCTAGCAATTCGCTATGGCTACCACTCTCCACAATCCGGCCTCCTTCCATCACCAGAATCGTGTCCGCATCCCGAATCGTGGACAGGCGATGCGCAATAACCAGGGTGGTACGATGTTCACTGACTTCCTTCAGTGCCCCCAGGATCGCCTGCTCGGACAACGAATCCAGTGACGAGGTGGCCTCGTCCAGAATCAGCAGGGGCGGATTCTTGAGGATCACCCGGGCAATGGCCACCCGCTGCTTTTCACCGCCGGAGAGTTTCAGACCGCGCTCACCAACCTTGGTGTCGTAGCCTTCCGGCAGGCTGTGGATAAAGTGCTCCAGATGGGCCATGCGGGCGGCGCGGTGTACTTCTTCTTCCGTGGCGTCCGGGCGGCCATAGGCCAGGTTCCGGTAAAGGGTGTCATTGAACAGCACCGTGTCCTGGGGCACCACTCCGATCGCCGCCCGCAGGCTGTCCTGGGTGACGTCGCGAATATCCTGGCCGTCGATGCGGATGGCACCTTTATCCACGTCGTAAAAGCGGAACAGGAGGCGGGCGAGGGTGGACTTGCCCGCACCACTGGCGCCCACCACCGCGACCTTGTGGCCGGCGGGAATGGTGAAATCCACATCCTGAAGGATCGGACGATCCTTGCGGTAGGCGAAATGCAGGTGTTCAAAGCGAATTTCGCCCTTATCCACAGCCAACTCGCGGGCATCCGGCGCGTCTTCAATGGCGGGTTTATCTCCAAGCAGTTTGAACAACCGCTCCACGTTTACCAGCGCCTGGCGGATTTCCCGGTAGACAAAGCCCAGGGCATTCAGGGGAATGAACAGCTGTAACAGGTAGGCGTTGATCATGGTGAAATCACCCAGGGTGATCTCGCCGCTGGCTACCTCGGTGACCGCCATGGCCATAATCACCATCAGCGCGGCGCCAATGATCAGCGCCTGCCCGGCGTTCAGGGTGGCCAGCGACAACCGGTTTTTCAGGCGCGCTTGCTCCCATTCCTGCAGGTCGGCGTCGTAGCGCTGGGCTTCGAAACGCTCGTTATTGAAGTATTTCACCGTCTCGTAGTTCAGCAGGCTGTCCACCGCCCGGGAGTTGGACTGGTTGTCCCGGGCGTTGGCTTCGCGCACGTACTTGGTTCGCCATTCGGTCACCTTGATGGAAAACACCACGTACACCACTACGGCCACCAGAATGGCGATCACGTAGCCCACGTTGAACACCACCAGCAGAATACCGGCCACCAGCAGGATTTCCAGCAGGGTGGGGACGATGTTGAACAGGGTGAAACGCAGCAAAAAACTGATGCCATTGGTGCCCCGCTCGATATCCCGGGCCAGGCCACCGGTTTTTCGGTCCAGGTGAAAGCCCAGTTCCCGCTGGTGCAGGTGCTCGAACACCCGCAGCGACACTCGCCGCATGGCCCGCTCGGCCACGCGGGCAAAGACGGCATCCCGCAGTTCGCTGAACAGCGTGCTGCCAAAACGCAGCAGACCATAGGCGACCACCAGCAACACCGGAATCCATAGCAGCAGATCCTGGCCGCTGTTCTGGTCCAGGTAGTCCACAATGTATTTCAGGGCAATGGGGGTGGAAACGGTGGCCAGTTTCGCAAGCACGAGCAAAGACAACGCCAGAGCCACCCGGCCCCGGAATTCGGTCAGGTAGGGCCATAAGCCGGCGATGATTTTCCAATCCGGTTTGTGGTCAGCGGGGTAGTCGTTGTCAGCGTAGGCGCGCACAGTTAACGGTAACTCCAAAGTTGGGGCACGTGTGGATGGTAGAGCTTTCCGGGACCGTCAAAAGCCAGGGATGGCTTTTGCCGAGCGTACAGGGATGTATTCACAGCGTGTCCCGGAAAGCTCTACCATCCATGCGTGCCTCCCCATAAGTTGAGGCGAGTTAAAAAGGTAGAGTCGCTAGAGTTTACAGTAGCCCACACCCCGGAGGCACATGATTAACAGCCAACAACGCAAGGCCCTGAAACTGGTCGCTGAATTCATCAGCCCATACCGTCGGACTGTGGTGGGTGCACTCATCGCACTGGTATTCACCGCCGGGGTAACGCTGGGTCTTGGCCAGGGTTTACGTATTCTGGTGGATCAGGGATTAGCCACCGAGTCACCGGAAAACCTCTCCAAGGCCATCAGCCTGTTCTTCGTGCTGGTCCTGGGGCTGGCCTTCGGTTCGTTTGCCCGCTTTTACCTGGTGTCCTGGATTGGCGAGCGGGTCATTGCCGATCTGCGCAAGAAAGTCTTCAACCACCTGATTGATCTGCACCCCGGCTTTTTTGAAGAGAACCGGGCATTGGAAATACAGTCCCGGTTTACCGCCGACACCACCGTACTGCAGTCCGTCATAGGCTCCACCGTCTCCATTGCCCTGCGCAATGCCGTGATGCTCGTGGGCGGTCTGGTGCTGTTGTTTGTCACCAACGCCAAGCTGGCCAGCATCATCCTGCTGGGGTTTCCGGTGGTGATTGCACCGATCCTGTTTTTCGGCCGAAAAGTACGCCAGTTGTCGCGGTTGAGCCAGGACCGGGTCGCCGATGTGGGCAGCTACGTGGGCGAGAACCTTACCCAGATCAAGACCGTGCAGGCCTTCAACCATCAACCCCATGATCGGGAACATTTTTCCAACGTATCAGAAAACGCGTTCGAGGTAGCCCGGGCCCGCATCCGTCAACGCGCCTGGCTGACCACGCTGGTGATTGGCCTGGTGATGGGCGCGGTGGGCATTGTCATCTGGATTGGCGGGCTGGATGTGATTCACGGTCGGATCACGCCCGGTGAATTGGCCGCCTTTGTGTTCTACAGCCTGCTGGTGGGCGTGGCCGCCGGGGCGATCAGTGAAGTGATTGGCGAGCTGCAGCGGGCCGCCGGGTCCGCCGCCCGGCTGTTCGAGCTATTACAGACCCGGCCCGCATTTGTGCGAGAAAAGGCATCCCGGATGTTGCCGGATACAGTAGCGGGCGAGATCCGGATTGAAGGGCTGAATTTTCATTACCCCAGTCGCCCAGAACGACCGGCCCTGTCGGATCTCAACCTGACCGTCCGGGCCGGGGAAACCCTGGCATTGGTGGGACCCTCCGGTGCCGGCAAATCCACCCTGTTTGATCTGCTGCTGCATTTCTATCAGCCGGATGCCGGGCGCATCCTGATTGATGGTATCGACACCGCGGACCTGTCCCTGTCGGACCTGCGCCGATGTTTTGCCCTGGTGCCCCAGACGCCGGCCCTGTTCCATGGCACGGTCGCGGACAACATCCGTTACGCCCGGCCGGAAGCCAACCAGGCTAAAGTAGAGCAGGCGGCGCGCATCGCCCATGCCCATGAATTTATCCAGGCCCTGCCTGATGGTTACCAGACCAAGCTGGGCGACGCCGGTGCCGGGCTCTCCGGTGGCCAAAAACAGCGCCTGGCCATTGCCCGAGCCCTGCTGGCCGATGCACCGATTCTGCTGCTGGACGAAGCCACCAGTGCACTGGATGCCGAAAGCGAGCATCTGGTGCAACAGGCAATGCCCGCACTCACACACGAGCGCACCACATTGGTGATTGCCCACCGTCTGGCCACGGTACGGAACGCTGATCGAATTGCCGTGCTGGACCAGGGAAAGTTACTGGCGGTGGGCAGCCACGAGGAGCTGTTGCGGGAGAACCCGCTTTACCGGCGATTGGCCGAACTGCAGTTTCGGAATGAAACTCCGGAAAGCGCTCAATAGGGGGTTTGTTTCCTGCCACCGGACTACCTACACTGTAATGGAAAATTTGAACCTGAACCCAGGAGAGCGACAACGTGAGCAATAAAGAATTGCAGGCACTGAAAGAACGCTATGTGGCAGCCGGGGCAGCGAGCCCCAACGAACAGTTTGCTGACCACGCCCTTAATGCGGAACTCTGGGATGCCGACGGCAAGCGCATGATCGATTTCGCCGGTGGTATCGGTGTACTGAACATTGGTCATCGTCATCCCAAGGTGGTGGAAGCGGTCAAAGCCCAACTGGACAAGGTTATGCACACCTGCCAGACCGTCATGCCGTATGAAGGCTATGTAAAACTGGCCCAGAAGCTGTCGGAAGTTACTCCGGTTAAAGGCGACGCCAAGGTTATGCTCGCTAACTCCGGTGCTGAAGCTCTTGAAAACGCACTTAAAATCGCCCGCGCGGCCACCAAAAAAGACAACGTAATCTGCTTTACCGGTGGTTATCACGGCCGTACCTTCATGACCATGGCCATGAACGGTAAAGCCGCCCCCTACCAGACCGATTTCGGCCCGATGCCCGGCCTGGTTTACCGTGCTCCTTATCCGGTGCCTTACCATGGCGTAAGCGAAGAAGAGGCCCTGCGTGGCCTGCACATGGCCATGAAAGCCGATTCCCCGGCCCACAACACCGCCGCCATCGTGATTGAGCCGGTGCTGGGTGAGGGTGGCTTTTATGCTGCTTCACCGGAATTCCTGAAGGAAATCCGCAAGATCTGTGACGACAACGACATCCTGATGATTGTCGACGAAGTCCAGAGTGGCTTTGGCCGTACCGGCAAGATGTTCGCCATCGAGCACAGCGGTGTTCAGCCGGACATCATGACCATGGCCAAGTCCATGGCCGACGGCATGCCGATCTCCGCCATTGTCGGTACCGACAAGGTCATGGACTCTTCCGGCCCGAACTCTCTGGGCGGCACCTACACCGGCAGCCCAACTGCCTGTGCGGCAGCCCTGGCGGTATTTGATGTATTCAAGGAAGAAGACATTCTCGGCAAGAGCCAGCGCCTGGGCGAGAAGCTGAACGAACGCTTCAAGCAGTGGGAAGGCCAGTTTGAACACGTAGCCAATGCCCGTAACCTGGGTGCCATGGCGGCGTTTGAACTGGTGGAAAGCAAAGACAGCCACACGCCCAAGCCGGAGCTGGCGGCAGCCATCACCAAGAAGTCGAAGGAAAAAGGCCTGATCCTGCTCAGCTGTGGCCTGTTTGGCAACACCATCCGCTTCCTGATGCCTGTCACGATTGAAGACGAGGTGCTGGAAGAAGGCCTGAAGATTGTCGAAGAAGCCCTGCAGGAAGTGGGTGCCTGATCGGCGTTAACCACTGATCCACAGGATCGCGAAAGGCGGTGTTATCATCGTATACTGTTCCGGTTCACCCGGAACCCGATGGTTTCGCCGCTTTTTTTATTGTCAGGTATGTTCATGACTTCAGAGTCTCCCTCGAAACCCACGCCGGATCATCAACCCCGTCCCTGGATTGACCTGTTGGTCAGTATCATTATTCCCTCTGTCATCCTGATGAAGTTCAGCGGTGACGAGCACCTGGGCAGCGTCAACGCGCTCATTATCGGCCTGGCCTTTCCTCTGGGCTGGGGCCTTTTTGAGTTGGTCCGCTACCACAAGAAAAACTTTATCGCCTTACTGGGTCTGATCAGTGTTGCACTGACCGGAGGCATTGGCCTGTTGGAACTCGACGCCGGCTGGCTGGCGATTAAGGAAGCGGCCGTACCCGCCGTTATTGGCTTGGCGGTACTGATTTCCACACGAACCAAATACCCCTTGGTGCGCACGTTACTGTACAACCCCAACGTACTGGATGTGGATAAGATCCATGCCTCGCTTGAGGAGCGCGGTGGTGTGGAAGAGTTTGAAAACCGACTGCTGAAAGCCAGCTACTTCTTCGCCGGCACTTTCCTGTTTTCCTCGATCATGAACTACATCCTGGCCAAGTGGATCGTGGTCAGCCCTTCCGGTACCGAGGCGTTCAACGAAGAGCTGGGCCGGATGACCCTGGTCAGCTACCCCATGATCGCCATCCCTTCGATGGTCATGATGATGCTGATCTTCTATTACCTGTGGCGCACCATTCGCCGGTTGACCGGTCATACGCTGGAAGAGGTGATGGCGCCGCATCTGGTGGAGAAAGAGAAGGAAAAGCAGCGGAAGAAAGAGCAGGGCTAAGGCTATTGAGGCTTTGGAGTAATCCTCAGGGGGATGGACCTTTCCAAAACACGCTGTGAATACATCCCTGTAACGCTCGAGCTCCGCCATCCTTGGCTCCGCACGGTTTGGGAAGGCCCATCCCCCTGACTCATCAAACACTGAGTAAGCTCCATAAAAAACGGTGGCTCCTCGCGGATGCCACCGTTTTTTTATGCCTGACTGTCAGAACAGCAACCATCAAATATCGAGGTTGCTGACCTCCAGCGCATTGCTCTGGATGAAATTCCGACGCGGCTCCACATCATCACCCATCAGCGTGGTGAAGATCTGGTCCGCGGCGATGGCATCCTCGATGGTCACCTTCATCATCCGGCGGGTTTCCGGGTCCATGGTGGTTTCCCACAGCTGTTCCGGGTTCATTTCACCCAGACCCTTGTAGCGCTGGATGTTCAGGCCGCGCTGGGCTTCCTTCATTAGCCAGCCCAGGGCACCTTCGAACGACAGGATCGCCTGCTTACGCTCGCCGCGCTGGATGTAGGCACCTTCCTCGATCAGCCCCTCCAGGGTCTCGCCCAGGCGGGCAATGGCCTTGTAGGAGGACGATTCGAAGAAGTCGTGGCCGAACACGTGCTCATAGGGAATACCATGCACATAGAGGGTCACCTTGGGCAGGTACAGGTGCCGCTCTTCATCGCGGGCCACGGAGAAGCTGTACTTGGTACCGGTACGGGTATCCAGGTCCAGGCCTTCGCCCAGGCGGGCCACCCAGCGTGCCACCGGCTCCTCTTCCTTCAGGTCTTCCGGCGACAGGGTGCTGTTGTAGATCATCTGCTGGAGTACCAGGGCCGGGTAGGCCCGGGACAAGCGATCAATCATCGCCATCACCGCCTGGTAGTCCTTCACCATGGTCTCCAGGGCCGAATCCTTGATGGCCGGGGCGTCCGGGTTCACGAACAGCTGAGCGCCTTCCAGGGCGGTCTGGGTCAGGTAGGCTTCCTTGGCCTTTTCATCCTTGAGGTACTGCTCCTGCTTGCCGCGCTTGACCTTATACAGCGGAGGCATGGCAATAAACACGTGACCGCGCTCGATGATTTCGCGCATCTGACGGAACATGAAGGTCAGTAGCAGGGTGCGGATGTGGGAACCATCCACGTCGGCGTCCGTCATGATAACGATGGAGTGGTAACGCAGCTTATCCGGGTTGAATTCTTCCCGGCCAATGCCGCAACCCAGGGCAGTGATCAGCGTGCCGACTTCCGCCGACGACAGCATCTTGTCAAAACGGGCCTTTTCCACGTTCAGGATCTTACCCTTCAGCGGCAGGATAGCCTGGGTTTTACGATCCCGACCCTGCTTGGCGGAACCACCGGCCGAGTCACCCTCCACAATGAACAGTTCGGAAAGCGCGGGATCTTTTTCCTGGCAGTCCGCCAGTTTGCCGGGCAGGCCGGCGATGTCCAGGGCACCCTTGCGACGGGTCATGTCCCGGGCCTTGCGGGCCGCTTCCCGGGCGCGCGCCGCTTCGATCATCTTGTTGACGATCTGCTTGGCTTCGTTGGGCTGCTCCTGCAGGTAGTCCGCAAACTTCTGGTACAGCTCCTGCTCCACGGCGGTCTTCACTTCCGAAGACACCAGTTTGTCCTTGGTCTGGGAAGAGAACTTCGGATCAGGGACTTTTACCGAGATAATCGCGGTCAGACCTTCCCGGGCGTCGTCACCGGAGGTGTGGACCTTGGCTTTTTTGCCCAGGCCTTCCTGCTCAATGTAGTTGTTCAGGGAGCGGGTCAGGGCGGCCCGGAAGCCGGCAAGGTGCGTACCACCGTCGCGCTGGGGGATGTTGTTGGTGAAGCAGTAGATGTTTTCCTGGAAGGCGTCGTTCCACTGCATGGCCACTTCCACAGCGATTCCATCTTCACGCTCGTTGTCGAAGTGGAATACCCGGTTGATCGGCGTCTTGTTGGTGTTCAGGTGCTCCACGAACGCCTGCAGACCGCCTTCGTACTCAAAGACTTCTTCCTTGCCGGAACGCTCATCGGTCAGACGAATACGGACACCGCGGTTCAGGAAGGCCAGTTCCCGCAAGCGCTTGGCCAGGATGTCGTAGTGAAATTCGATCTGGGTAAAGGTCTCGGGAGACGGAATGAAGTGGACCTTGGTACCCGAGGCATCGGTATCGCCCACCGCCGTGAGCGGTGCCTTGGGTACGCCGTGCTCATAGGATTGCTCGTAGACCTTGCCGTCACGACGGATAGTCAGGGTCAGGGTAGAGGAGAGGGCGTTGACCACGGAAACACCCACACCGTGCAGACCACCCGACACCTTGTAGGAGTTGTCGTCGAACTTACCGCCGGCGTGCAGAACAGTCATGATAACTTCGGCCGCCGAAACCCCTTCCTCTTCGTGCATATCCACGGGGATACCGCGACCGTTATCCTGGACGGTGATGGATTCGTCCGGGTGGATTCGAATACCAATTTCCGAGCAGTAGCCCGCAAGCGCCTCATCGATGGAGTTATCCACCAACTCAAAGACCATGTGATGCAGGCCGGTGCCATCATCGGTGTCGCCGATGTACATGCCCGGGCGTTTCCGCACCGCATCCAGTCCCTTTAGGACTTTGATACTGGAGGAATTGTAGTTCGATTCACTCATTAATGAGACTCCTGAGGGGGTTCCCCGGTTTTTTCTTCCGTCAATTTGCCATGTTCCACGTGGAACATTCTGTATTCCGGTGCATCGCCTTCCGGCCAAAGCACCTCTGGCTCCGGATGTTCAATCGAAGTAATAAACACCTGGCACCGCAGGGCCTGTAGTTTTCGGGCCAACATTTGCCGATGGCGCACGTCCAATTCGGCGTTGATATCGTCCAGCAGAAATGTCACCTGCTTTCCCTGGTCGCTAAGAACTTTCCCCTGGGCGATTTTCATCAAAATCACCAAGGCTTTCTGTTGGCCGCGGGAAAAGGTTTCAGCCACAGGCCGACCGCCCAATTTGAGGCGAATATCCGCCCGGTTCGGCCCATACAGGGTGTGGCCCATCCGGAACTCTTGCTCCCGGTGTCCCAGCAGCACGTCGGTCAGTGGCTTAGAGCGATCCCAACCTGGATAGAAATCCATTTTCAGGCCCCGTGCCCAACCTGCATCCAGCTCTTGTAGCACCTCGTCGAACGCCACCTTAAACCGTTCAAACACGGCTGCCCTGGCGTCGCTGAGCTTTTCAGCCAGGGTACTGTATTGGGCGTCCCATACCCGGAGCAGGGATTCGTCCAGTCTACCATTTCTGAGCGTTTTGTTCCGCTGTGATGTCACTCTCTGGCACTGTTGCCAAAGCGTAGAAAAAGAAGGTTCCACGTGGAACACCAGCCAATCCAGAAACTGTCTTCGTTTCCCCGGGCCGCCGGCGACGATATCAAACACCCCTGGATCAATAACCGATACCGGCAGGTGCATGGCCAGCAACGAGAGGTTACGAACGGCTTCGCCGTCCACCCGCAGCAGGGTTTCCTTTTGTCCTATATCCCGGGAAATCCCCAGGCGATGGGCGAGCCGTTCCGGGTTAGCCTTATCGGACGTCGGATTAGTTTCGAGCCCCTGGTCAAGTCCACCAAATACGGTCAACTTCTGCTGCCCGTGAGCCACCACTGCCTGATGACGGGAGACACGAAATGAACGACCAAGCCCGAGATAACCAATGGCTTCCAGCACGCTGCTCTTGCCACTGCCATTGACGCCATAAATCAGGTTAAAGGAAGGGGAAAAGGAGATGGTGTCCGGCGCCAGATTCCGGAAATGCTGGGTCTGGAGTTTTACAAGCGCCATAAAATGAAAAACCTCAATGCATGAGGGTCAATCGTTCGTCTTTGAGCATATCCATTCCCGGCGCGAGGATATGCACGTAACGATCGAAATAGAGAAACTGTTTCAGTAATAACGCGAACTCCCGTGGGAAATGCAGTCCGTGATTCTCACCCACGCGCACGACCTCCATCAACAGTTCGTTCACGTCTTCCTCCACCCGGGATGGGTTTTCAGAAGGGCTTTCCAGCTGTTGGGCCAGACGCTGAAGATCACAGGCCAATGCCTGGCGATCCACATTGGTGCCGGTCACACCAATCCGGGTCATGGCATCAGCCATCCCGTTGAAATCCTGCGCCAGGAAAGTACTGCCAAAATCGCGCAACGCCAACCAGGTTTCCGGTCGTATCCGCCCAACAATGCCGAAATCGATAAAGCCCACGCGGCCATCCTGCAAGACCATGAGGTTTCCGGCATGGACATCGGCGTGGAAGAATTCACAGCGAGTCAGGCTGGAAAACCAGGTATTCATCGCCGATATCAACGTGCCTTCCGGGTCCGCGGTGACCTGTCGAACGCTATCCAGATCCGTCAACGGAACGCCGTCGAAACGCTCCATGGTCAATATGCGCCGGGTGCTGCAATGTTCGTAAACCCTGGGAACAGTCACCGCCTGGTTGTCTGTCGCTTCCAGAAACTGACGGAAGGCTTTCAGGTTAGCCGCTTCCTGGTGGAAATCGCACTCTTCCATCATCGAATGCTGGATTTCCCGGGCAATGCCGGAAAGCGAGGCCCAGGACAGTTTCGGGGCCAGGGTGTCGATGATTCGCGCAGACAGGGAAAGAAAGTTGAGGTCGGTGCCCAGGGTCGTTTCCACACCCGGCTTCTGGACCTTGATCACCACCCGTTCGCCGGTGACTAGCCGGGCGCCATGCACCTGGGCAATGGACGCCGAGGCGAGGGCGGTGGGCTCAATGTGACTGAAAACGGTTTCCAGCGGCTGATCGAGTTCCCGGGCGATGAGCTTTCGGATCTCCCCAAAGGGCAGGCTAGGGGTTCTATCCAGACAATACTGGAACTCGTCCACATACTCTTTTGGGAAAAACGTGGGCGAACTGGCAATGAACTGTCCCAGCTTGATGTAGGTGGCGCCAAGACGTTCAAACGTCTGGCGCAACATGCGGGGCGCGGGCGGCCGATCCCCCCGCAGCCATTCTACGCCCGTACGTCCGAGTACCGAGAGGGTCTGGCCAATTCGTAACGCGCCCCGGATGCCATCCGTCACCACTGCCATGAAGTGTCTGAAATTCCGGCTTACAGGCGCATGGGCATGACTACGTACAGGCAGCCGACATCGGTCTCCGACTCAATCAGGGCACTGCTGTTCGGGTTGGACAGGGTGATCTTCACCTGGTCATCGTCCAGGGCATTCATCACATCCACCAGGTAACCCACGTTGAAGCCGATCTGCAGCGCTTCGCCTTCGTAATCCACCGGCAGCGCATCCTCGGCCTGCTCCTGGTCCGGGTTGTTGGCAAAAACCTGCAACTGACCGGACGACAGATTCAGACGGACACCCCGGATGTTCTCATGGGACAGGATGCCGGCCCGTTGCAGCGTGTTCTTCAAAGTGGAGCGATCGGCCAATACCACCTTGTCACCACCACGCGGGATCACGCGGTTGTAGTCCGGGAATTTGCCCTCGATCAGCTTCGAGGTGAAAGTGTAGCTGCCCACGGTAGCCCGCAGGTGGTTATCCCCAATCACCAGGGTCACCGGTGATTCCACATCGTCCAGCAAACGAGCCAGTTCCAGCACGCCCTTACGCGGCACGATCACCTGACGCAATTCCGGGCAGCCGGTTTCCATATCCTGATGCGCCATGGCCAGTCGATGGCCATCGGTGGCAACGGTACGAACGTGACCCTGATCCACCTCCAGCAACAGGCCGTTCAGGTAATAACGCACGTCCTGCTGGGCCATGGCAAAAGCCGTGGCATCCAGCATCTGGCTAAGATCTTTCTGGAACATCTCCAAACGGAAGCTTTCTTCCTCATCTTCCACGTTCGGGAAATGCTCGGCGGGCAGGGTGGATAGGGTGAAATGGGAGTTACCCGCCCGAAGGTGCAACCGATCTCCTTCCAGCGCCATGTCAATCGGAGCCTCGTCACTGACCGCCCGGCAGATGTCCGCCAGTTTTCGGGCCGGGACGGTAATGCGACCGGGCTGATCCACGTGCACGGGGGTCACCCGGGCCACCAGCTCCACTTCCATGTTGGTACCCGTGAGTGTCAGCGTGTTGTCTTCCGCCTCCAGCAACACGTTCGACAGCACCGGCATGGTCTGTTTCTTTTCCACCACGCCAGCAATGCTTTGCAGCGGGGTGAGCAGGGATTCACGGCTGATTGTCAGTTTCATGGCACTCGGTTTCTGTTATCGGAAGTGAATGTTTGGCAACGACCCGATTCCGTCAGGTCGTCAGCAGTCTCATGAAGTTCTGATAGTCCTCGCGGATACCGGGATCGGTTTCCTGGAGCTCGACAATTTTCTTGCAGGCGTGCAGGACCGTGGTGTGATCCCGCCCCCCGAAGGCGTCCCCGATTTCCGGAAGACTGTGGTTGGTCAGCTCTTTGGCCAGAGACATGGCCACCTGGCGCGGCCGGGTGACGGTACGGGTCCGGCGTTTGGACAGCAGATCCGCCACTTTAATCTTGTAGTACTCCGCCACGGTGCGCTGGATGTTGTCGATGCTAACCTGCTTCTCATGCAGGGCCAACAGATCCTTCAGGCTTTCGCGAATAAACGGCGGGGTGATTTCCGAACCTGTGAAGTGAGCATTCGCTATCACCAGACGAAGCGCGCCTTCGAGCTCCCGGACGTTGGAACGGATTTTCTGTGCGATAAAAAACGCCGCTTCGCTGCTCAGCTTGACGTTCGCCTGCTCCGCTTTTTTCATCAGGATGGCCACCCGGGTTTCCAGTTCCGGTGGCTCGACCATCACCGTCAGGCCCCAACCGAAACGGGACTTCAGGCGTTCTTCCATGTCCACGATTTCCTTCGGGAAGCGATCACAGGTCACGATCACCTGTTGCCCACCTTCCAGCAAGGCATTAAACGTGTGGAAAAACTCTTCCTGGGAACGCTCTTTGCGCGCGAAGAACTGGATGTCATCGATCAACAGGGCATCGACCGACCGGTAATAGCGTTTGAATTCATTGATGGCGTTCAATTGCAACGCCTTGACCATGTCCGCCACAAAACGTTCCGAGCGCAAATAGGCCACTTTCGCGCCGGGATTGCGACGAACGATTTCATTACCAATGGCGTGCATAAGGTGGGTTTTACCCAGACCGACGCCACCGTAGAGGAACAATGGGTTATAGGCGCCACCGGGATTTTCCGCCACCTGCATCGACGCCGCCCGGGCCAGCTGGTTCGACTTACCTTCCACAAACGTTTCAAAGGTGAAGCTTTCGTTCAGGAAACTCTGGTGCTTGATATCACCTTCCACCTGCACGTCCCGGCGCTGTTGACTGCGCCGCTCGGGGGAAACGGGTGCTGTGGTAGCGGCCGGTACGGTCGCAGCCACACTTTTTTCTTCTTCAGTGACCGTACGGCCGGTTTCATCCACCGCAGAGGACGGCTCGGGCTTGTCCACCGAGCGATTCACCGGCTCGCTTTCCTTCGGTGCCGAACCCACTTTCATCACCACCCGCGGGGCCTGGCCACCGTTAAGGTCTTTCAATACTTCCTCTATACGGCGCAGATACTTCTGGTTGACCCAGTCCATTACGAAGCGATTCGGCGCGAACAACATCAGTTGCCCCTCCCGCAGATCAGACTGCAGAGGCCGCAACCAGGTATTGAACTGTTGTGCCGGGAACTCGTCCCGGAGTACTTCAAGACATTGATGCCACATACTGCTCGACAAACCGCCTGTTGCTGAAAACCGCTATTCCCGCGCCATACAACCCGGGGAGGGACGTTCAAGATGACCCCGAATTCTACCCCGAGAGCGTAACCAGTAAAAGGCCGTCAATCTTCTTCATGAACAGCCTGTGGAAATATTTTGCGTTTTCTTTCATTGGCTTGTGGATATATGCACAGCCTTGTGTACAGAAAATCATTTCAAAAAAACTTACCCACAGGGTGGTGTGTACACCCCGTTCTCAACCCTGTGTGAAACCGTTGCACCGAACCATGAACAACTCCGTTTTTTTCGCGAAAGCGGTTTTATACACATTTCCTGCCTCGACTTTCCACAGAGCTCATCGCCAGTCATCAAGACCCTTATCAATATCCCAAGCATCTGTTTTTCAGCCATAAAATTGGCTTATTCACAGAAAACAGCCTGCCTAATAACAGTAATAAATAATCCTTAAAAGAATTAAAAAACCCTACTGATTTTTATGATTCGTCATCGTCTGCGCCGCTCAGACCAGAAATACCAACCTCCCTTGCCAGAAACATTGAACTTGCCCCGGGATTTGACTAGAATGCCGCTCCTGTTTTGGCTGTCTGTTTTTCAGCCAACGATCAAAGTCCATTGACGAATTTGTGAGAACTTCACCATGAAAAGAACATTTCAACCGAGCGTCCTGAAGCGCAAGCGTGCCCACGGTTTCCGTGCCCGTATGGCGACTGCAAACGGTCGCAAGGTCCTGTCCCGTCGTCGTGCCAAAGGTCGCGCACGTCTGTCAGCGTAACTGCGGGATTACCTCATGAAGACTTTGGGGTTTCCGAAATCTCACAGGCTTCTGAAGCCTTCGGATTACAGCAAAGTCTTTAATGACGTAGCTCTGAAAGTTCCGCACAGGAATTTTCTGATCCTGGCAACGCCCAACCAATTGGGCCACGCCAGGGTCGGTTTGATCTTCTCGAAGAAAAACCTGCGACTGGCCGTCCAGAGAAACCGGATAAAGCGCCAGGTCAGGGAAACGTTCAGACTCCAGCGGGATCTGCCCGGGCTGGATATCATTGTTCTCGGCCGCCAGGGACTGAATCGCCTTGATAACGCAACGGTGCAGTCATCCCTCAATGAACTCTGGCAACGTGTAAAGAAAAAACATCGCCAGATTTCGTCTGAACACTCAGACGCAAAGCCTCGAGGTACGAGTTAATGCGTCAAATCCTGCTCTTGCCAATCCGTTTCTACCAATACGCACTGAGTCCGATGATGGCGAGCCATTGCCGACATCATCCCACCTGTTCACAATACGCCGTCGAAGCTATTCAGCATCATGGTGCACTCAAGGGAAGTTATCTGGCCGTTGCCCGTCTTCTGAGATGCCACCCCTGGGCTGAAGGCGGTTATGATCCGGTACCAGGAACCGACACGTCTGTATCAACCTGTGAATCACAGGACTGCCATCAGACTGAACGCCCCCATTCCACTACTCAGACCAGACACTAAGTTTATGGATATCAAACGCATCGTTTTGTTTGCCGGTCTTGCGATTGTCAGCTACCTGATGGTCCTGGCCTGGAACGAGGACTACCATCAGCCAGCCACGGAACAGGTTGCCCAGACAGAAAATGCCAGCATCGGTGCCGGTAACGGCTCGTCTGACGAAATGGTATTGCCTGAAAGCGGTACCGAGGCATCCGGAGAAGGCGAGTTTGCAACGCCCGAAACCGGTGGTCTGAGTGCTGCTAACTCTGCTGACACGGAAAAACTGGCAAACCGTTACCTCACGGTGACCACCGATGTCTATGAGCTGAAAATTGACCGGGTTGGCGGCAACCTGGTGTCCAGTTCCCTACTGGATTACGACAAATCCCTGGACAGCAAGGCACCGCTCAAATTGCTGACCAACACCGCCAACCGCACTTACTTCCTCGAAAGTGGTCTGATTGGCCAGGATGGTCCGGATGGTCGCAACTCCGCCAAAGCCCCGGTATTCAGCGCCGAGCGCAGTGAATACACGCTTTCGGAAGATCAGGACCAATTGCAGATTGACCTGACGTACACCACCGATAGCGGTGTTGTTATCACCAAGCGTTATGAACTGAACCGTGACAGTTATCAGATTGACGTTCGCTACCTGATCGACAACCAGTCCGATAACGCCTGGACCAGTAACTTTACCGGCAAAATCGTTCGTGATCAGTCTCCAGACCCCACCGCGCAAGCCAGCATGGGCGTGCGCGCCTATCTGGGTATGGTGGTCAGTACCCCAGAGGATCCTTACGAGAAATACGATTTCGAAAATCTTTCCGAAGAACGCTTGAACAAGCAGGTGACAGGGGGCTGGCTGGCGTTCCTGCAGCATTACTTCCTGACCGCCTGGGTACCTGAGCCGGAGCAACCGGCTCAATTCCAGACCACCCAACGCGGCAATTTGTACGTGATGGGCTTTGTCTATCCGGCCACCACCGTGGCACCGGGTGAGACTGCGGAAGTAGGCGCCACTGCCTATGTCGGTCCCAAGATCATCGAGCGCCTGGAATCCCTGGCCCCGAACCTGGACCGCACCGTGGACTTTGGCTGGCTGTTTTTCATCTCCCTGCCGCTGTTCTACATCCTGAAGTGGTTCCACGAGGTGGTGGGCAACTGGGGCGTGTCCATCATCCTGTTGACGGTTCTGGTCAAGGCGGTGTTCTTCCACCTGTCGGCTACCAGTTACCGTTCCATGGCGAAAATGCGGGCGGTAGCGCCACAGCTCAATCGCCTCAAGGAACTCTATGGGGACGACCGTCAGCGTATGTCCCAGGAAATGATGGCGCTGTACAAGCGGGAAAAAATCAACCCGCTGGGCGGCTGTCTGCCGATCCTGGTACAGATGCCAGTGTTCATTTCCCTGTACTGGGTACTGTTTGAATCGGTACAGCTGCGCCATGCGCCGTTCTTCCTGTGGATCAATGACCTGTCGCAGATGGACCCGTACTTCATCCTGCCGATCCTGATGGGCGCCAGCATGTTCATCCAGATGCACCTGAACCCGACGCCGCCGGACCCCATGCAGGCGAAGCTGATGAAGGCCATGCCGCTGGTGTTCACAGTGTTCTTCCTGTGGTTCCCGGCCGGTCTGGTACTCTACTGGCTGACCAACAACATTCTGTCGATCACTCAGCAGTGGTACATTACCCGCAAGATCGAAGCGGAAACCGCGGGCAAGAAATACTGACGCCGTCAGTCACTTTCACCACTCAAAGGCTCCCTTGTGGAGCCTTTGTTGTTTTTATCCAGGATAGATTTCATGCAGCCAGCTACCGACACCATCGCTGCCATTGCCACCGCCCCCGGCCAGGCCGGGGTGGGGATTGTCCGGGTCTCCGGCCCCAAAGCGGGTACCATTGCCCGCCAGATGCTGGGCTTTGACCCCAAGCCCCGCTACGCCCATTACGGGCCGTTTCTCGACAGTCAGGGCGAACTGATTGACGAGGGGCTGGGCCTGTTTTTCCCCAACCCGCATTCCTTCACCGGTGAAGACGTGCTGGAGTTGCAAGGTCATGGCGGAACCGTGATCCTGGATCTGCTGTTGCGGGAAGTCTGCAACCAGGGCGCCCGATTGGCCCGGCCGGGGGAATTCTCCGAGCGGGCGTTCCTCAACGACAAGCTGGACCTGGCTCAGGCCGAGGCCATTGCCGATCTGATCGAAAGCAGTTCGGAACAGGCGGCCCGGTGCGCCGTGCGCTCCATGCAGGGGGTGTTCTCCCAGCGCATTGACCAGCTGGTGGATGCCATCACCCACCTGCGCATCTACGTGGAGGCGGCGATTGATTTCCCGGAGGAGGAAATCGATTTCCTGGCCGACGGCAAGGTGGCCGGCGATCTCGCCGGGCTGATCGACCAGGTGCGGGCGATCCTGGCCGAAGCCGAGCAAGGCACCATTCTGCGTGATGGCATGAACGTGGTGATTGCCGGCCGCCCCAACGCCGGCAAGTCGAGTCTGTTGAACGCCCTCGCCGGCCGGGAAACTGCCATTGTGACCGCCATTGAGGGCACCACCCGGGACGTGTTGAAAGAACATATCCACATCGACGGCATGCCGTTGCATATCATTGATACCGCCGGTTTGCGGGACAGCCCGGATGAGGTGGAGCAGATCGGTATTGCCCGGGCCTGGGAAGAAATCCGCAAGGCCGACCGGATTCTGCTTCTGGTGGATGCCACCACCACCGATAAAACCGAACCTCACGAGATCTGGCCGGATTTCATTGATCTGCTGCCGGAAAATGCGCCGGTCACGGTGATTCGCAACAAGGTGGATCTGTCCGGTGAGGCGGTGGGTATCTCGGCCGAGCCCGGCCAGTCAGCCCCGGTTATTCGCCTGGCGGCCAAGTCTTCGGAAGGCCTGGATACCCTTCGGGATCACCTGAAGGAATGCATTGGCTTTGCCAGCAGCACCGAGGGCGGATTCCTGGCCCGTCGCCGGCATCTGGATGCCCTGGAACGGGCCCACCAATCCATGCTCCAGGGCCAGACCCAGCTGGATGGCTATGGCGCCGGTGAATTGCTCGCCGAGGACCTTCGTGCCGCCCAGGACGCACTGGGTGAAATCACCGGTCACCTGACTCCGGACGAATTGCTGGGCAAGATCTTCAGCTCTTTCTGCATCGGGAAGTGAAGTGGTGAAAAAAGGGTTATCCACAGCAACTAAAAGCAAATCAAGCCACTGTTTATAAAGGGTTTTATTCTTTCTCGCTGTTTTTGTCTTTCCATTTTTCTCGATGATTTACCCCGAGAGTACCCCGAAGTATGGTCTTGGGGGACTCTCGGGGTACAAATGGAGGAAAAGGTGAAAATCAGCATCGAGATTCGGAAACCAGATACAGAAGGAAAGCGGGCAATCCGCCTGATTTACTACGGCGGTTCCTACACAGATCCGGAGACTGGCAAGCGTCGGCATAAGCGATCTCGGGAGCCGTTGGATTTGTTTCTGTACGACAAACCCAGGACGCCTGCGCAGCGACATCACAATAAGGAGGCTGAGAGGGCAGCTGAAGCCATTCGGGCAAAGCGCCTTTATGAATATGAAACCGGCAAGCACGGTTTGTCCGGCACCAGTCAGTTGAAGGCCAGCTTCTTCGACTATTTCCAGTCCATCACAGATGAAAAAGCCGCAGGTAGTAAGAGTAACCACTCAATATGGGTGTCTACACTAAAACACTTGAAAGTTTTCCACAGGCTTCCGGAGCTGACCTTCGAAGAGGTGGATCAGACCTTCCTTGAGGGTTTCAAACATTACCTTAACCACATTGCACGCACTAAAAGTACGGCCCCTCTCAGCTCTAATACCCAGCATGCGTACTTCAATAAGCTTCGGGCTGCTCTAAACCAAGCCGAGCAGCATGTAGTGGTTCAATGATTCCGGACACCAACGTAGGTGGTAAGATCGCCACCATAA
>ERZ1673962.576-NODE-576-length-23878-cov-29.006338_pt1 | contig 23878 bp, 18 predicted proteins | sample MGYA00580188_ERZ1673962 | MGnify/ENA primary metagenome ERZ1673962 (study PRJEB41334, sample SAMN05608104) | rock metagenome | biome: terrestrial subsurface; feature: shale formation; material: shale | place: USA: Pennsylvania ... | reverse complement strand
ATCCGGTTAGATATAAACGAAAAAACACCACTCGTTCTTAAACGAGTGGTGTTAGAGCTCTGCTCGGGTTTTTTTAGCATTTTTTAATGGCTAATTGTTTTACTATTTAAGTAATCAGTAAATGCAAACAGTACACCCGACACAACAAAGGTAACGTGTATCAGCACTTTCCAGAGTAATTCATCATTTGAATGAGATGCAGAGCTTATAAACACCTTTAGTAGCTCAACGGCTGAAATGGCGACTATTGCACTAATCAGTTTCATTTTTAAACCAGAAAACCCTACTTTTCCCATCCATACGGGACGGTCCTCATGATTTTCGATATTAAGCTTAGAGACAAAGTTTTCGTAGCCACTGAATATAATAATTAATAAAAGTCCAGCTAACAAAGCGGTATCAACCAAAGTTAATATACCCACCAACAACTCTTGATTACTGGCAGTAAACGTTGCGATCCCCATCAAATACAGCTGTTTAAAAAATTTTATTAGTAATAAAACCACAGCAAATAGTAAACCGACAAAAAATGGGGCTAATAACCAGCGTCCTTTGAATATAAACGACTCAAGAGCATGCTCTACTTTATGAACAGGTTGTATTTTTTTATTTATATTATTTGTATGTGGCTCTGACATAAGAACACCTAAAAATTAAAACGCGACATTAGCCTAAATTTAGCTGTAACACAATTAGTTAAGGTTAAACACTTTTACGCGATACGCTCATCTTGACGATAAAAATATTTCGTTTCCCTTTATTTTATATTCGATTATAAATCAATATACCAACAGAGATGTTCTGGCTTGGTTACACTTGTTTTATGTAGGCATTGTATGAATACATAACTCGATTGTTACTCCATTTTTAGGAATAAGAAAATGAATAAAGCATTACTCGCGTTAATCGTTGCACCATTTTTCGTTTTATCTGCTGCTAATACAGTGGCAAACGATGCTACAGACGCTTCAGCTGAGACGATTCAAGAATTCACAGAAATGTGTGTTAGTTGGGCTAAAGAAGACGACGTAAGCAATGAAGAGCTTTATAACTATGTTTTAAAGTGTGTGAATGATGAACTAACATCTGAAGGCTATAACAAAGTCACTGCTGTTAAGATTTAATGAATAATTGAGTGAATTGAACCTAAATTGGTTACATTTTTTAATCCTGTAAAGTAAAAAATCAGATTAGAAATGCCATTGCGATAGGTTTGATTTGACAAAAAAAACCGGAACTGTCACAGGCTGTGCGTTCCGGTTTTTTATTACTTAAAGCGGTGAATAATTAATTATTTATCGTCTTTTTTTACCTTTGCTTTCGTTTTACTTTTAGCAGGCGCTTTTTTAGCGGCGGCTTTCTTTTTTGGCGCGGCTTTTTTCTTAGCCTCTTCTACCCATTTACCACCTTCGTAGTGTGCCGTCCAACCAGTTGCTTTGCCATCAACCTCAGTCATTACATACTGTGATTTATTCTTACGACTGTAACGCACAACAGCAAGATTACCATCAGGATCTTTAGCTGGTGCATCAGCTAGGTAGTAAAACTTAGGCGAAATACGATCTCTAAAACGCTGTAACTCTTCTACTTTGGGGGCGCGTGTTTCTCGTGATTTAGGGAACGTATTTGCTGCTAAGAAAATACCTGCAGCACCGTCACGTAATACAAAATAGGCTTCAGACTTTTCACATTCTAATTCAGGAATATGAACGGGATCTTCTTTTGGTGGCGCAGCTTCGCCATTTTTTAATAACTTACGGGTATTTTTACACTCGTCATTGTTACAGCCAAAATACTTACCAAATCGACCTGATTTTAATTCCATATCAGCGCCACATTTATCACATTCAATAATAGGGCCGTCGTAACCTTTAATTTTAAACGTACCCTCTTCAACCACATGCCCATGACACGCTGGGTTATTACCACACACGTGTAGTTTACGGGTTTCATCGATAAGGTATGAATCCATCGCTGTTTCACAAATTGGACAGCGCTTCATTTGCATTAATGTTTCTGTTTCAACGTCTTCAACATCAGCTGCAACCGCTTCATCACCCGACACTAAGTTCATAGTGGTAGTACAGCGCTCTTTAGGTGGCAGGTTATAACCAGTACATCCTAAGAATACGCCCGTTGAAGCAGTACGAATACCCATTTTTCTGCCACACGTTGGGCAGTCAATGTCAGTTTCTACCATTTGATTAAGACGCATACCGCCTTCATCGGGTTCACCTTTGGCAATGTTTAACTGGGTTGAAAAATCAGCGTAAAACTTATCGAGAACTTGTGTCCAAACACGCTCACCTTCGGCGATATCATCTAAACGGCCTTCCATTTTAGCGGTAAAATCGAAGTCCATTAAATCGGTAAAGTTTTCAACAAGGCGATCGGTGACAATCTCCCCCATTTTCTCCGCGAAAAAGCGACGATTTTCTACTCGTACATAACCACGGTCTTGTATCGTTGATATAATAGAAGCATACGTGGAAGGACGACCAATCCCACGTTTCTCAAGCTCTTTAACTAAGCTTGCTTCACTAAAACGAGCCGGTGGCTTAGTAAAGTGCTGCTTAGGATCAAGCTCAACTAACGTGAGCACCTCGCCTTGCTTAACAGCAGGCAGCGATTGATCTTCTTCATTCTTTTTACGTACTGCCGGTTGCACTTTAGTCCAACCATCAAAACGTAAAACACGGCCTTTTGCTTTCAAGGTGAAATCGTTGGCAGCGACCGTTAAGGTGGTTAAATCGTACTCAGCAGGCACCATTTGACAGGCCACAAACTGACGCCAAATAAGCTCATAAAGCTTTTTCGCATCAGCATCAACACCTTCAACATGCCCTGAAAGCACCGATACACTAGAAGGACGAATCGCCTCGTGCGCCTCTTGTGCATTACCTTTAGAGCTATAGTTAATCGGATCAGTAGGTAAGTACTTGGCACCAAACTCATTGGTTACGTATTCGCGACACATTTCAACCGCATCTTTCGATAAGTTAGTTGAATCGGTACGCATATAAGTAATATAACCCCCCTCGTATAAACGCTGGGCAAGCATCATGGTCTTTTTAACGCCATAACCTAATCGGGTACTTGCTGCTTGTTGCATTGTTGAAGTAATAAATGGCGCACTTGGACGGCTCTTACTTGGTTTCTCTTCAACGCTGACAACTTTATATTCGGCATTCTCAAGGCTTTTAACTGCTGCACTAGCCTGAGCTTCATTTACTGGCTTAAATGGCTTGTCTGCTTGTTTAGTGACTTCTAAACGTAGGTCAGACTCGCTATTTTTAACATCGGCATGAATGTCCCAAAATTCTTCAGGAATAAATGCTTTAATTTCACGTTCGCGTTCAACTAATAAACGCACTGCAACAGATTGCACTCGACCCGCTGATAAACCACGCGCTACTTTAGCCCATAATAGGGGCGATACCATAAAGCCAACAACACGGTCTAAGAAGCGACGGGTCTGCTGTGCATAAACCATGTCGGTGTTTAACTCACCTGGGGTTTCGAATGCTTGTTGTATTGCATTTTTAGTGATTTCGTTAAAAACAACACGCTTATATTTTTCTGGCTCGCCACCAATAATTTCTTGAAGGTGCCAAGCAATAGCTTCCCCTTCTCTATCCAAATCCGTTGCGAGATAGATTTTATCAGCATTTTGGGCAAGCTTTTGTAATTCTTGAACAACCTTTTCCTTACCCGGCAAAATTTCGTAATGTGGCTCCCATCCTTTTTCAGGATCGATTCCCATACGCGCGACTAAGTTAGTGTAATCACGTTGCTGTTTATACGCTGCTTTCTCATCGGGGGGCATTTTACGCACCTCAGCAGGCGTTTTGCTTGCCGGTACTTTAGTTTTACCAGAACCCGATGTAGGTAGATCTCGTACATGCCCAATACTGGACTTAACGATAAAATCATTACCTAAGTATTTATTAATTGTTTTAGCCTTAGCAGGTGACTCTACAATTACTAGCGATTTGCCCATAGTTGCCTATTTCTAACCTAGTTCTTTAAATGTGTTTAGCCGACTCATGCGGCGCGAATATTTATAGGTATATCTACAAACACTAGTTCTTACAAGCTTTTAATACAAACTTTTCAGTATTTACTGAATAAACAAACAATTTTTGTTGCAAATTTAAACAAACTGGTGTTTTTTGGATAATTGATGTGGAATATATAGAATAGAAACAAAAATGCCAACCTTATGGTTGGCATTTTTGTTTTAAACCATACCTAATTAAAGTTTTGCATCGTGTAAAACAGATACCGAAACTGAAGAAACTAGACCTGAAGTAGCTGTTGAAGTAATAGTTACATTACCGTTTACAACTGCATTTTTATCATCAACCGGCACTCTTAAAACACCAAATGAAAAGTTAATTGGCCTAACAGTAGTTGTATTAGGAACGATATAATCAGTTGTTCCCGTTAACTTGCCTTGATCTGAACTTATTTTAACCGCGGTTTCTACTGGTAATGGATTATTAAACATATCAGCAATATAAACAGTTGCTGCAACACTTGTAACACCAGTTGCTTCCGTTAAATCAATTTGTGATATTTGACACATTTTAGCGCTAGTTGGATCATCAAGCACTCTGCGCACAACAGGGCTTGCCGAATCACTATTTACACGCACTTCAGCTGCAGTAACCCCCGGTATTGCAGAACAGTCGTCGGCAAAAGTAACCACCCTGAAAAACGCAGCATCACCCGACATAACAATTTCTTGGTTTTGAAAAACATTGACCAAGTCACGACTACACAAGTTAATTGCAACATCTTCTGGTCTACAAAGAAGACCATTGTACATACTATTGCCTATTGTCCAGTCGCCATTATTATCAAAGTCGATAAATTCTTCAAATTCATCTCCTTCTGAATTATTTCCTGAACACGCTTCAGCAGGAGCATTACAGTCTTTTCCTCCATAAGTGCCATCTTCGTTGTGATCTATAAATGCTTCAGGAATATCAAATAGCTCACTAAAAAAGTCTTGGCTGTCATAATAACCATTACCGTTTAGATCAGAAAAGGTTTCTTCACCTATTGCATAGGCAAGAACTGTTGCCCTGCCCCCTAAAGGTCGATCTATCTCTAAATTATCGAGTGTAGTTCCTTTAACAATACCTAATGGGCAAGGCAAACCACTGTCACATTTTTCAAAAATAGTATTTTCATACATAGAGTCTGTAAATGGACGGGGGTTACTACTGCGCCAAGTAACAGAGCAAGTACCATTTATTGTCGTACAGCTAGGTTCAATGACGCCACCTTCTGTTATAAAGCTGACAGCAGTGCCATCAGGCACCGGGTTATTGAAATGATCGGCTAACCTTGCATTAACCATCACTTCATTACCATCAACATTCAAGCCGTGAACGTTGAAAATAGAGCGTGATAAGGAAAAGCTATTTTGATCTGCAATTCCAGTACTAATTACTAATACATCTGAAGGCGCAGATACCGTTATTGTATCACCATTAACCGTCTCTTCTATAGAGGCAATTACACGCACAGGTGTTGCCACCACACCCGATTGCACTGTAGTTCTAATTTCACCCTCTTCATTAGTTATCGCTGAATCAGTGCCTAATGTTATGCCACCCACAGCAGTTGATAATGCAAAGTTGACTGTTCTTGATGCCAAGTCATTGCCATTGGCATCAACAAGTTTAAATATCACTTCTGATATTTCACGTCGATTAGCACCACCAGTTCCCTTAAGTGCTATTACTGGATCAGTAACCTCAACAAATTGAATGAAACCAACATTTGCTGGATTAACATTAATCGTCGTGCTGGCAGAAACCGTATCGCCACCGGTAATTACGCTAGCCGTGATAATATCGCCACCTTCACAAGTTAGTGGTCGATAAGTTGAACGGGCAAAACCACCGATACTAGTAACTGTTTCATCCATCACAGCTAAGCCTGATGCAACACATCCTGATGAAAACTCAACATTTAATGGTGCCGTATACAAATTACCGTCTTTTGTAATTTCAATTGATACCAGTGCCGTAGAACCTGCTGCAAGTGATTGGTTAGCTGCGACCGTACTCGATATCGCAATATCAATATCAACTGCAGCGATTTGAAATGCTTTCGTTAAACTACTATTTAAAACCGATACGGTAATTTCACCTGCTCCTACGTCACGCCCAGGAATTATATCCAGTAAAGCGATGCCATTTTCATCTGTAATGGCCGTACCAGTATTGGGAGAAATAGCACCAATTGTAGTAGTTGCAGTAACTAAAGTTTGCGGTAAGGCAACTGTAGAATCTTTTTTATTTACTTCTATATATAGTATGCCTGTTGAATCTCCAGAGATACTGGCTGTAGTATCACATAAACTTTTGTCTCTTATCGTTTTAAAATCTGACGGACAGTTTTGTAAAATACTAAAGCTTATATCAGCACTGCTTTGATTGGGGTCAATTGCATCACCACGCGTATAAAACCCTAGCTTTTTCTCTACTGCTTCAAATTGTGCAGTTACGATACCCGCACCTTCAATTGTTCCTGATGTTAAGTTAAGTGTTGCAACGCCATTAGTGTCTGTTAACGCAGTGCCTGAACTTGGTAACAAACTACCTAACGTTGAACTAAATGAAACAACTTTACCCGCAGCTGGGTTACCGTCAACATCTAAAATAGTCGCTTGTACTAAGCCACTATCGTTAGCACTAATTTCACTGATTTGCGTTAAACTCGTCGATGAAATTAAGCTTAAATCTATCATAAAATCATTTGAGGTGCCGGGGGGAGGAGCATCACCTTTAGAAGTGTAAGTGAATTGGTTTGAATCAAAAACAGATGTTTCATCTAGCTTATAAGTTGCCGAAATAGTACCAGCACCTTGCTCTGTGCCTGTCAGCAAGTCTACCTTTGCAATACCTGCGGCATCGGTCATAGCCGTTCCATTTGATGGATTTATTTTGCCAAAACCCGACAAATTAAATTGGATTAGCTGATAAGCACTTGGCTGTCCATCGACCAATAGCGTCGCTTGTGCTACTGCTGGGTTTTCATAATCAACCGTTCTTGTTTCTGTGCCATCTGAAGCAATTAAATTAACGCTTAACTGTGCTTTTTCAATAATGACAGTTTCAAAATCAAATGGCGCTGATGAATAAGCAACCCCTTGAACAATATAGCTAACCACTACCTTAGAAGCGCCAGCTGTTTCACCCGCTGTTAACTCAATTTGCGCTACACCTGAGTCATCTGTTAACACACTACCCGATGCTGGATTTAATGAACCTATAGTTCCGTCAAGTGCAAAGGTGACACTCTTACCTGCCACAGGAGCTCCTACGTCATCAATTACTGTGGCTTTTAATTCAAGTGGCACCAGACTAGTGACAGTATTTGATTGAGCGCCGGTCTCTTTTGAATAGCCCTGAATACTTAATGTATAGGCAACTTGATCGCCGCTTGTTTTAAAAGAGAATGTATCGCTGTAATCAATACCATTTAATGTATAAGTGGCTGTAACCTCACCAGCCCCAGCATTCACGCCGGCTGTAAGCTCAATTGCAGCAGTACCGTTGCTATCAGTGATAGCGGTACCAGAAACTGGATTAAGTTTACCTATATCGTCTGCCAAGCTAAATTTAATGCGTTCTCCAACTATTGCATTTTCTTCTTTCCTGAGAGTCGCACGAAGCTCTAATGGTGACGCAGCAGTAATTATATTTGATTTACTTCCATCTATTTTAGAAAATCCATCCAAGGATAGACTAAATAAATTTGATTCACTATCTCCTGCATCACCTGCAGATTCAAACGAAAAAGATGCTGTAAAGGCATCACCATCGACTGAGTACGCTGCAGTTACTTCACCCGCACCTTTAACTGTCCCAGCTTTAAGTTCAATTTGTGCTACACCTTCACTATTTGTTAATGCGCTACCAGAGATAGGATTTAATTCCCCAACTTGATCTTCTAATATGAAAGTAACTCTCTCACCGCTAATTGCAACACCGTCTTTTTCTAGAGTTGCCCTAAGCTCTAGTGGAAAGCTCGCTGAGACTGAGTTTGATATACTTCCATCTGATTTTGAGTACCCTTGAAGTATGAGTGTATAATTCGAGTCATCGGATGTACCTCCGCTATTACCACCAATGCTCCCCTCTTTCTCAAGTGAGCCACCACCGCCACAGGCTGTTACTAAAAAGCTGAGCATTATGATGCAGAGCACCCTTATTGAAGGCATAAACTTCTCCCTAGTGTTATTATTAACTTTGCGTTATTCACTTAATGTTAACCTATAACTTAGTCTAAAATCTCAGATTTTTACTTCTTTTTGCGATAAAAATTTTTAAAAAGTTGACGTTTTTCCTGTAAAAAAAATTACATGCTGTTAGTCTATGCCAAATTTATAAAAAATAGATTGGAAATATGTCTAAAATCCGTTCAATGAGTTTAACTACTCGCATCATGATTGGTATGGTGCTTGGTGTTGCAGTAGGCTTTATATTTCAGGCTATATTAGCTGGTGAAGACGATTACCTAATCCCTCTTGGGTTATTCTCTTTGCCAATTAAAGCCTTTTTTGTTGATGGCCTTTTTCATGTAGGTGGGCAAATATTTATAGCTAGTTTAAAAATGCTAGTTGTTCCCCTCGTCTTTGTGTCGCTTGTGTGTGGTACTTGTAGTTTAAGCGATCCTAAAAAACTAGGTCGTTTAGGTGGAAAGTCGATTGGCCTATATTTGGTTACCACGGCGATAGCTATTACAGTGGCAATTACACTGGCGTTACTATTTAACCCAGGTGAAGGGATTGGGCTTCCTTCTCAAGCAAGCTACGACGCCAAAGAAGCGCCAACTTTAGCTCGCGTTATTATTGATATGTTCCCTACCAACCCTTTTGAAGCAATGGCAAAAGGTAATATGCTACAAGTTATTGTATTTGCTTTATTATTTGGTATTGCAATGGCGCTTAGCGGTAAAGCAGGTAAACGTGTAGCAACAGTATTTGAAGACTTAAACACCGTTATCTTAAAACTAGTTACATTATTAATGAATATTGCTCCTTACGGCGTATTTTTCTTAATGGCTAAGTTATTTACTACCATCGAGCTTAACTTAATTGTGAGCTTAGCTAAGTATTTTGGCGTGGTTGTTTTAGCCCTGTTATTGCATGCATTCGTAAATTACACTCTGCTGCTAAAAGTACTTACAGGCCTAAACCCGCTCACTTTCTTAGCTAAAATGAAACACACCTGTTTATTTGCTTTTAGTACCTCAAGTTCAAGCGCAACTATGCCTATCACACTTGAGACTGCAACTAAGAAGCTAGGCGCTAATAACTCAGTGGCCTCATTTACTATTCCATTAGGCGCCACCATTAATATGGATGGCACTGCAATTATGCAAGGTGTCGCTACGGTATTTATTGCTCAAGTATTTAGTGTTGACTTAACTATTTCTGATTACTTAATGGTAATACTAACAGCAACGCTTGCCTCGGTTGGCACAGCGGGTGTTCCTGGCGTTGGTTTAATTATGCTGGCCATGGTACTTAACCAAGTAGGCTTACCTGTTGAAGGAATCGCAATTATAATAGGTGTTGATAGGCTACTTGATATGACCCGAACCGCAGTAAATGTAACAGGCGATTGTATGGTAACCTGTGTTGTGGCTAAAAGTGAGGGTGAATTAGATGAAAGTATTTTCAACGACCCTAATGCAGCTAAAGATTTAGAAGACTACCACAAATCTATTGACTAACAGCTTCTATCTTAAGTTATAAAAAAAGCCTTGCTACTTCATTAAGTAACAAGGCTTTTTTATTATGTATAAGCTATGAAATTATTAAGGGTTTAACGCCTTAAATTTTGACATTAAGCTTACACCTGCTTTATTCACACCATGGCTGAGCCCTATTGCAAGCTTATCACTTAGCCCTTTTTTAATTTTATATTGCACCTTGTATATTTGATGCTGATGTTGCTGCTCTAGTAAGGCATCATCACTGGTTTTAATGGTATCAACTAAGCCTTTTTCAATCGCTTGGGTTGCAAACCAATGTTCACCCGTTGCCACTAAGTCCATATTCAAACTGGGACGCTGTGTGCTCACAAAGGTTTTAAATAACACATGGGTTTGCTCTATCTCTTCGCGAAATTTTTCACGGGCTTTATCGGTATTTTCACCAAAAAGTGTTAGCGTACGTTTAAATTCGCCCGCCGTAATTTGTTCAAAATCAACATCGTTCTTCTTTAATATTTTATTAAAGTTTGGAATTTGTGCAATAACACCAATAGAGCCAACAATTGCAAACGGTGCGGCAATAATATGATCAGCCACACAAGCCATCATGTAGCCACCACTGGCAGCGACTTTGTCTATTGATACGGTTAACTCAATACCAGCTGACTTAAAACGTTGTAGTTGTGATGCAGCTAAACCATAGCCATGCACAACGCCGCCACCACTTTCAAGACGAACTAACACCTTGTCCTTTTCAGGGTCCGCGATTGAAATAATCGCAGTCACTTCTTCGCGTAAACTCTCTACTTCATGTGCATCCATGCTGCCGTTAAAGTCAATAACATAGAGTCGTGATTTAGGCTCTTCTTTTTCAGCTTTTTTTTGCTCTATTTTTTGTTGCTTTTGATAGGCTTTTAGCTCTTTTTTACCTAGCGTATTATTTAAAAAGCTTTCTTTTATATTAGTAAGCTGCTCTGATAAGTCATCTATTTCTATCTCACCTTTTTTTGCTTTTGGCTTAACAGCCGAGCTTACAATTAAGGTCAAAATCACAGCGATAGCAATAACAAAGGTAATGGTTTTAGCAAAAAACAAACCGTACTCGTATAAAAATTCCAACTGTGTTCTCCGTTTATAAATTTCAGTCAATTTAGCATGCTTTAAAATAAAAAAAAGCCACTATACAGTGGCTTTTAATACTTAATTGAGTGGTTGATTATTAATTCGTCACAACCTCAGTGTTTTGCACCATTAAAAGGCGCCCTCTTGAAGCTAGGTAAGTAGCAACCTGCAATTGCATTTCAGCATTCGCAGCTGCACTACCCGCAACTGTAGACGACTCACCTTCATCCTGTGCTGGCGTTAATATTGACCCATGATGACCTTGAGTAAATTTAACTAAATAGCTAGAGCCCATCTCTGTTGGCGCTTGCGATGTACTTACTGTTTCTAATCCCATAAAGTTGGCTAAAGGGATTGTACCTGCAACTGGATTGTTAGCAGTCATTGGCGGAATAACTTGATCTGGCTTGTTATTATCTGTGCCATCACCAACAACAACATTCATATACACGGGTGTTTCTAGTGCTTTAACCGTTGCTGCATAGTTGGTTGGGTCGCCACTATCTAATGCTGTTTGTGCTGCAAATACAAACTGCGTCATTACGCCCTTTATATTAGCAAGTTTATCGGTTTCTCCCGCCATAGTTAGCGATGCTGCAAATTCATTAAAGCCACAGCTTAAGAAGTCCTGCATGTCTGGTAACAAAGCACCACAGTTTGATAACGCACCAGCATTTAAGAATGCATTAAACTCGTCAGCTTCAGCAGTACCTGCTTGAGAAAGTACAGAGCCTTGAATAAATGGACCAAACGCTGCTGATTCTAGTAAGAAGCTTGCAATACCGCCACCACCACTTGCTAATGCTACAGCGTTAACCTTAAATAATGGGTCTACTTGGTCGGCCAATGGGCTATTAGCTTGTGCAATAAACGCAGGCGCTACAATTGATCCCAGAGAATGGCCAATGTAAGACACATCTTGTGAATTCATTGCGCTATCACCGCTGAAGTTTAGACCTAAACGTAAACCAAGTAAGTCAGCACTTGACTGACGCAAGCTATCTCTGGCTACTAATAATGAGCTCAAGTTCATGTAACTAAGTACAGAGCCTGTCGTTGCGTTAAAGTCATCATTACCGTCTAAATCAACGTCTACACCACGCTCGCCATGACGAGGATGGTCAATTGCAACTGTGGCAAAGCCTTGCAGTGAAAGCTGCGCTGTTAGTGTTAACATGCTTTCTTTTTGTGTGGTTATACCGTGTTGCATAATCACTACTGGCCAACCACCTGCTGGCATAGCAGTAAATGGCTCTAAACCTAAACCTGTACGGTATGCATTAACAACCGGTAAAATCGGCTTAGTAATTTGCACTGGCACATTAGCCATGCTGTGCACTTTAGGAAGTGAGTTATATTTAGTTAAGTGTTTAGTGCTATCAAGCCCTAAATCACGAAGCTGTCCATCACTCAAAGCAGCACACATTGCATCGTTAGTGCTAATAGGATCGGTTGGGAACGCTTCACCAGCTTGCGCTTTATAGCCTAAAATAGCGACAGCACTATCACACATACCTTGCCAGTAAGTATCGTTTAAATCACTGATCTCTTTACCTTCAGGCGTACCTAAATACATAGGTAATTGAATGCTGCCTTTTTGATATTGCGCAGCTTGGAACACATCAGGTACAGTCACCCCCTGCAATGCAAAAGCTTGTTGTACGTTAGCCATAGGCTGAGTTGGAATTTGCAACGCAGGCGTTGGAATCGTTGGCTCTGTTAAGCTTGCTGCTAAAACTTTTTTAATCGTGCCAAGCACTGGTCCTGCTGATTGCATTGTCATGGCAGCAGAAAAAATAATATCATCTTTTGTAATATCACCAGAGCTTACTACTACGTTTTCATAACTATTCACTGCTCCTTGCAGCGCAAGTTGTGATGGCGTTACTAAAGGCGCTTCTTGTTTAACAGTGGCATATGTTGAAGATGGTTCAATTGAGCGACCTTGTGAATCTTTCAGTCCAGTCGTTAGCACATTAATGTATGAACTACCGGCTTTAAAAGGCTTAAGTGGGACAATTGCAACCGCGTCTCCAGAGCCTTGTGTAATAAAATCCACGCCAAAGGTCAATTCGCCTACTAATTTACATGCTGCACCGGCTGGTGCTTGCGAACATTCGGCATCAGTTAAGCTTGCACCCATGATCACTTCAAAAATACGTACAGAGCCTGGTGAAGCTGCAGACGTTTCATCTAGGCTAATGCCCGGTGGAAAGGTTAGATCAATTTTGAATGGCACTTGAGTAGACCAGCCATCAAGTGCGCCTATTGCTAGTTGCGGATCTGCATATTCAGCTCGAGAGATAGAAACATTCTCGTCATTTAATTCCCCAGGAATATTGAGTGTGCCATCAAGCGTACCACTCATCAATAAATCATTAGGAACCGAAATTACACCATTTGCAGGGTCAAATTTTACCGTAGCTTTTGGAATAACTGTAACTGAATCGTTTTTAACATCTTCTAACGTTTCTCCGCCGCCACAGCCTGCTAATGCAGCTGCAACTGAGAGCGAGAGTAGCATTTTTTTCATAGTGTTCTCCGCACAAATCTTATTTTTATAGTGTGTTTATAGTCAGTGTAATTAAGTTAAAATAATGTAGCTAGTATATTAATGAGACATTAGACCAGTTAAACTTAACGTAAACTTTCTAGTTTCGCCACCTAAATTTGTAATAAATTCGATTACTTGTCGATTTGCTATGTTAAAATCAAAAAAAATTTAAACATTGGTACTTTTATGCATACCTATCAAGCAACTGAAAACGCACTTAAAGACAAAGTAATTTTGATAACAGGCGCAGGTGATGGTATCGGCCGTGTTGCAGCAATTACTTATGCTAAACATGGTGCAACCGTTATTTTATTAGGAAAAACAACTAATAAACTAGAATGTGTGTATGACGAAATCGTCAATGCAGGCTACCCACAGCCAGCGATTGTGCCTATGGACTTAAAAGGTGCAACTAAACAAAACTACCGCGACCTTGCTGCAACTATCGAGAGCCAATTTGGCCGTCTTGATGGACTATTAAATAACGCGGGTATTTTAGGTACTTTAGGGCCGTTGGAGCATTTTTGTTCATCAACATTCGAAAATGTAATGAAAGTAAACGTAACTGCACAAGCGATGATCACCAAAGCGTTGTTCCCTGTAATGCGCAAGTCAAATAGTGCTTCAGTGGTATTTACCTCATCGGGTGTAGGTCGTAAAGGAAGAGAATTTTGGGGACCTTACGCTATTTCTAAGTTTGCGGTAGAGGGTATGATGCAAACATGGGCGTGTGAAGTTGAAAAAACGCCAATCCGTGTTAACTGTATCAATCCAGGCGCAACACGTACATCAATGCGTGCAAGTGCATTTCCAGGTGAAGATCGTGATTTACTCGCAACACCTGAAGATTTAATGCCAACTTACCTGTATTTAATGAGTGATGACTCAAAAAATATCAATGGCCAATCGTTAGACGCACAAGCTAAAAAGTAATATTTAGTTTTAAACGTAAAAAAAGCCGCTATAAAAAGCGGCTTTGTTGTTTTATGCTTTAATTACTTACGTTTAGTCGGTTTTACACGTTGATTGTGCTTTTTAACCGCCTTGCGAATTTGGTTTATTTTAGCGCGCTTGTCTTTACGCTTTTCAGGAATAACAGACAGCTTAGTTTGTGTTTCTTTGCCAAGCTTTACTGTTTTACGTAAATAGTTAACTGTATCTAAATCATACTCAATCCAGCCACCTTGCGGTACGCGCTTATCAAGCTCTAATTTACCGTAACGAATACGAATAAGACGTGATACTTCCACATCTTGTGATTGCCATAAACGACGCACTTCACGATTACGACCTTCGTTAAGTGTTACGTTGTACCAACGGTTAATGCCTTCACCGCCCATAGGCTTAATACCGGTAAATTTAGCCGGACCATCTTCAAGCTCTACACCGCGAAGTAAGTTTTTCATTGTTTCGTCAGTCACTTCACCAAATACACGAGCTGAATATTCGCGTTCAACTTCGTAGCTCGGGTGCATTAAGCGATTTGCTAATTCACCGTCATTGGTAAAGAGCATCAACCCTGACGTATTCACATCTAATCGCCCTACTGCTATCCAACGATCGCCATCTATACGTGGCAATCGGTCGAATACAGTACGACGACCTTCTGGATCTTTACGAGTACTTAGTTCGCCCTCTGGCTTGTTGTACATAATTACGCGACAAATTCTGTCAGCTTTTTCTTCAATTTTAACAGTGTGGCCGTCAACACGAATTAAATCGGTTTCTTCAACCCTGTCGCCTAACTTAGCTACTTTACCGTTTACACTCACACGATTAGCGTCAATGTATTTTTCCATTTCGCGGCGTGAACCTACCCCAGCGCGGGCTAGGACTTTTTGTAACTTTTCACCTTGTATACTCATTTGGATGGTTCTCTCACAGAAGGATCACTTAATAACTGGGTAATTTTACTTTGCTGTTGCTCTGGCAATGCAGGTAAATCATGAAGTCCGGTTATTGAAAAATAATCTAAAAATTGTTTAGTCGTTGCATAAAGTGCCGGTTTCCCAGGTACTTCTTTATGCCCAACTACTTTAACCCACTCTCTTTCAAGCAGAGTTTTAATAATATTTGAGCCTGTTGCTACGCCCCGTACTTGCTCAATTTCACCACGGGTAATAGGTTGTTTATATGCAATTAGCGACAAGGTTTCGAGTAAAGCTCGCGAATACTTAGGAGCGCGTTCTTGCCATAAATTACTCAACCATGGGCTTAAACTGCTACACGCTTGAAAACGATACCCACTGCCTACCTCAACTAAGCGTATACCTCGGGTTTGATAATGAACTTGAATTGCCTCTACAGCATCATTAATGCGCGCCATAGAAATTGCTAAATCGTTTAAAACCGTGTCCTTAAGATGACGTTTTGATACGGGCTTATCTGCCACAAAAATCGCCGCTTCAATGATTTCAATTAATTGTTCATCACTAATTCGCCGACCAACCATAATCACTCTAAAGTTAATAAAAACACACAGCCATCTATTATGACAGAACAACGGCAAACTAGGAAAACATATTAATAAAATAACATTTTATAGGTATAAAAAAGCCAGTGAAAAACACTGGCTTGATATCAAGTACATTCAGTAACGTAATTTAACTGTTTTTAAATTGCTCAAGTGCATCATATTCTGCAACAGAATCACCATGCTTTTGAATATAGCTGTTGAACTCTTTTTTGCTTATTTGTTTATCTTTATTACGATCCATGTAACCAAAATGATTTGATATATCATCGTCATCAGCTTCAGTAACTGAAATAAAACCATTGCTATCATTATCTAAGCTTTTAAAATCATTTTCTATTTTATCAAACTTAGCAATATCAGCTTTAAATGCAGACTCACTCACTTCACTGTCTGTAGCAACTTTTCCAGCATTTAGCTGCATATAAGCATCATATTCATTACGGCTTATTTGATTATCCATATTTGTATCTATGTTTGAAAAGTGCTGCCAAATACTATCATCGTCGGCTTCTGTTTTAGAAATAAAGCCATCGCTGTCGTTATCTAAGCTTGCAAAATCACTGTCGATTTTTTCTAAACCTTGATTTGAAGAACAAGCTGCTAAACTCAATGCGGCTAAAACAGTAGAAGCTATCGTTAATTTTTTCATCAGACGTATCCTTGTATTAATAAATTTCAATTTTAGTGATACAAATACGATGCCAAAAAAATAAACCATTAAAATCAGATAATTAAACAAAAACAACTTCTATTGCGATATTCAATAATGCAATTTTTCCAAACTACATAGGTAATTTTTACAAAAAAAAGCTCGGTAAAAACCGAGCTTTTTATATATTAAATACAGTAATTTAGATTGCAGCGTTTTGGTAACGCTTCACAAAATCAGTTACGTTTTGGCCATTACACTTTAATGTGTTTAAGTTACCAATTTGCTTACGCACTGGTTGTAAGCCTTGCTTTAATGCAGTTATACATAACTGTGTTTCTTGATGTGAATCTTTTGCAAATACTTCAACTTTTGATGCTGCAGGCTGTGCTGCAGTTTGTTGTTTTGCAATATCGCGAATGTCTTGACCGTTACATAGGATACTTTTTGAATAACGAGATAAGTATATACCATGCTTTGCTGCCATTTTACGTGCAGCTGAAAAACCTTCATTGGCGCTTACTACGCACAAGTTTGACTCTAATTTATTGTCTTTGCTGTAATACGCATTGCTTTGTGCAGAAGCGGTAACAGAAACAAAAAGAGAGGCAGCTAAAAGTAATTGAGTTTTCATCAGGTAGTCCTATTTGAACGAGTTAAACAAACGATTTTTGCGCATTATATAGACAACTTTTAACATATCAATTGAATATTTTATTTATTTTATTATTTAATAATGCATTTACAATGTTTAAACATTAAACAGTAATTGATCAACAATTGTGCAGTTATTTTCTCATTTCAGTCATGTTATGTCGCTCTAAATGCTGATACAATTTGACGAATAGAAAAAATAAATTTGAAGGTTAACTTTATGAAAGTGATTTCTTTTAATATCAATGGTCTGCGTGCTCGACTACACCAGTTACAAGCTATTATTGATAAACACCAGCCAGATATTATTGGTCTTCAAGAGATCAAAGTGCACGATGAAGCGTTTCCGCTAGACGATGTACAAAAGATGGGTTACCACGTTTATTTTCATGGGCAAAAAGCGCATTACGGCGTGGCAATGTTATGCAAAAAAGAGCCTAAGTCGGTATTAAAAGGCTTTACCACCGACACAGATGAGTCGCAAAAGCGAATGATCAGCGTTACCGTAGAGCAAGAAAATGGTCGTGACCTGCATGTCATGAATGGCTACTTCCCGCAAGGCGATAATATCAACCACGAAACTAAATTCCCTTATAAACGTCAATTTTATCAAGACTTAATGACTCATCTAAATAGTCATTACACGCCTGATCAAGATGTAATTGTAATGGGCGATATTAATATCTCTCCAACCGATTTAGATATTGGTATTGGTGAGGTAAACGCAAAACGCTGGTTAAAAACCGGAAAATGTTCATTTCAACCCGTTGAGCGTGAATGGCTAGCAACGTTATTAAACTGGGGCTTTAAAGACACCTTTAGAGAGCAAAACCCAGAAACTAACGATCAATACTCGTGGTTTGACTACCGCTCTAAGGGTTTTGTTGATAATCGTGGACTAAGGATTGATGTGGTTTTGGCAACGCATGACTTAGCAGCTCGCTGTATCGACACCGGTATAGATTACGAATTACGTGCTATCGACAAGCCTTCAGATCATGCGCCTATTTGGTCTGAGTTTAATTAACGATTATGCTAAGCGTACAATTACAGGCATTACTGTGGATTGGTGTTATTGCTATTGGCTTTTTAAGTGTTAATAAATCAACATACGCCAATTTATTTAATACGCCAGCTAGGCAAACCGGCGTTTTTGCCTGCGCGCTGGTGCTCGCTTTACTATGGCGTATAAAAGCCGGTATTTTACCTGGTCTTGATCTTCATATATTGGGCATTACTGCTGTTACGCTGATTTTAGGCTGGCGTCTGGCTATTTTAAGTTGTGTATTAGCAACAGCCCTGCTAACTGCTTTTGGACAAGTAGCATTCGAGCTGATTGCGGTAAAATTACTAATAAGTGCGTTTATTCCAGTATTATTAAGCTACTTTGTATTTATGCTTTGTTACCACTACTTAGCGCGGCACTTTTTTATCTATATATTTGTTTGTAGCTTTTTAACGGCTGCTGTCGTTGCTTGCGTTAACATTATACTCGGGGGTGTTTTTTATTACGCAATTGGCGAATATAATTGGCATCAGCTAACAGAAAACTACATTTATCTCAGTCCTATTTTAGCGTTTCCTGAAGCAATGCTAAACGGTATGGCAATAACTGTTATGATCACCTACCGCCCGCACTGGGTAAAAACTTTTTTTGATAAGGACTATTTAGGCTCATGAGTCTTCATTACCATTGCCCTATTTGCAAACTTCCATTGGCACTTAATGAAAAAACATTACGCTGTGATAATAACCACAGCTTTGATTTTGCCAAAGAAGGCTATGTAAACTTACTCCCCGTGCAAAATAAAAACTCTAAACAGCCCGGTGACTCTTTAGAAATGGTACAAGCAAGGCGTTCTTTTTTAGAGCAAGGCCATTATGCATTTTTACAGACGGCCTTAGCTAATTTAGTCAAACCGCTCAATGCAAATATAGTGATTGATTTAGGGTGTGGCGAGGGGTTTTACACCCATGCTATAGCAAATAACACGCAAGCTACTGTGTATGGTGTTGATATATCTAAGTCGGCGGTAAAATACGCAGCAAAACGATACAAACAATGTCAATTTAGCGTGGCATCAATAAGCCACGCGCCCTTTAATGATCACCTTGCTGATGTGTTAATTAGCGTGTTTGCCCCTTTGTTTGACGATGAACTTTCTCGCCTTGTTAAAGAGGATGGCTGTTTAGTGGTGGCAAGCCCTGGGCCTATGCACCTCAAAGAGTTGAAAAAATATATCTATAATACGGTAAATGAACATACTGAAGTTGCTACGCCAACAGGCTTTAAACAATCATCGCAACAGCTCATTACAGAGCAAGTGTCACTCACATTTAGCGACGTAAGAAATTTAATAATGATGACACCCTTCGCATGGAAGTTCAGACCCGAGCATTGGCAGGCACTTGAACAAAAACAGCATCATAAGGTTACCTTGTCATTTTATATTAGCCAGTTTGTTAAAACTGCTCTTTAGTAAAGGTTTTATCCATTTTATCAAACATGTCTTTTAACAATTCAGCAAGCTCCAAATAGCGGGGCTTGTTTTTCCCCATTTGTGCGTCGTAACCGTTGGCGACCATTTTTGCAAACAACTCGTTGTACCATTGCAGCATAGCGGGTTCTAATTCTGTTTGCGCACGTTTACCTAGCCATAAAAGCCCTTGTAACGGCAAGGAGATAAAAAATAGACTACTGGCAATAGCTTGAGGTAAAAAATCAGGGCCTAAATAATTAAGCTGAAAAAACAAAGTTAGCATGGCTAAAATAGGCATTACTGTAATCGCAAGCTCGGTTGCTCTGATCACTTTAAACTCGGCAAATAATGGCGCGACCTCTTTACGCATAGGCCATGTTTTAGCATAAGCGCGCCCTAATTGAACTTGTGATATCACACTTTTTTGCATTATAAATCCTCACAATCACGGCATTTAACACTTGTAAAAGCATCTTGCTTATAAAAGTGTAACACAACTCTCACTTTATCGGTAAAAATGCTTAATTTCATTAGTAAAACTCACAAAAAGCATAAATTATAGAAAGAATTCCACAAAGCCCTTTTAATAAAGTCAACTACACTTTAGTCTATACCCATTTAAGCCTACAATGCTTATATATCAACCAAGTGTACTGATTAATACTTAAATGGAAAATGAATCTATGCCAACACTCCCAAATAATCCAAACCACGTTTTGGTACTCAATTGTGGAAGCTCAAGTCTAAAGTTTGCGATTATTGATGTAAACACAGGAAACGACATCATATCAGGTTTAGCTGAGCGCCTAGGTGCAGATGCTCCCTCAATAAAATATAAATTTAAGGGAGAAAAGACCACCATTAAACTTGCTGCTAACCAGGCACATGCCCATGCGATTGATACGCTGGTTGATTTAATAAAAGATCACAACCTCGATGAGCAACTAGTTGCTGTTGGTCATCGTGTTGTACATGGCGGTGAGCATTTTACCCAATCAGTATTAATTGACGAGCACGTTATTGCAGGTATCAAGCAAGCAGCCACGCTAGCGCCTTTGCATGGCCACGCTAACTTACTGGGTATTTCATCAGCGCAAACATCATTTAAAAATTTACCGCAAGTAGCCGTGTTCGACACGGCATTTCATCAAACGATGGATGAAGTCGCTTATCTTTATGCCCTTCCTTATCAGCTTTATAAAGACTTTGGTGTTAGGCGCTATGGTTTTCATGGCACCAGCCATTTTTATGTGGCAGGACAAACTGCGAAGTTGTTGGCACTTCCTATTGAAAACAGTAACTTTATTAGCGCCCACTTAGGAAACGGCTGTTCAGTGTGTGCGATTAAAAATGGCAAAAGTGTCGATACCAGCATGGGCTTAACCCCGCTTGAAGGACTTGTTATGGGTACTCGTTGTGGTGACATTGACCCAGGGCTATTTAACTTTTTAACCACGCAACTTGATTACACCGCACAGCAAATTGATGACCTGCTAAATCAAAAAAGTGGCTTATTAGGAATAAGCGAGCTATCAAACGATTGCCGTACTATTGAAGAGGCTGCCATTGCTGGCAACTCGCAAGCCATGCTGGCACTTAATATGTTTTGCTACCGCTTAGCAAAACAAATAGCCGCCTACATGGTACCGCTGCAAAAATTAGATGCACTTATTTTTACTGGTGGGATTGGCGAGAATTCCGATATTATTCGCGGAAAAGTACTTACACAGTTAGCCTTTTTAGGTATCAATTTAGACCCTCAAGCAAACCTTGATGCACGGTTTGGCCAAGCTGGATTAATTAGCGCTGCAAATTCAACAAGCAAAGCGGTTGTTATGCCCACTAACGAAGAATGGGTTATTGCACTCGACGCCGCAAACATCACCAAGGAGTTATAATATGGCTCGTCGTATTATGTTGGTTCCTATCTCTACAGGGGTAGGTTTAACCTCAGTATCAGTTGGTTTAGTAAGAGCGCTGGAACAAAAGACAGTTAAGGTTAACTTTTTCAAACCTATCGCCCAGCCGCGTGCAGGTGAAACTGGCCCTGAAAAATCGACCCAAATTGTCACTCAAGGCTCACCAATTAAGCCGCCAACACCGTTTGCGCTCAATTACGCAGAGCAAATGATCGGTGATGGTAAAGGTGATGACTTATTAGAGGAAATTGTTGAGCGTTTTCAAAGTAAGATCAACGATGACGAAGTGGCCATAATAGAAGGAATGGTGCCTACTCGTCGCCAACCTTATGCGGGACGCATAAACCGCGAAATCGCACAAACTTTAGGGGCGGATATCGTTTTTATACTTACCCCTGGCAATTACAACATTACTCAAATTGAAGACCGCCTAGAAATAGCCGCTGGCAACTATGGTGGCATTGACCACCCTCGCGTGCTTGGCTGTATTTTTAATAAAGTAAACGCCCCCCTTGATGAGGAAGGTCGAGCTCGCGCCGATTTAGTCGATACCTATAAGCCAGAAGCGCTTGATAACGAATTAAACCGCTTAGCTTCTTTACCTATTTTTAGAAAAAACCCGTTTATGTTACTCGGTGCTATTCCGTGGGGTTTTGAACTGGTTGCCCCACGTGTTAAAGATTTAAGTGCCTATTTAAAAGCCACTATTATTAACGAAGGCGATATGGTACACCGCCGACTCAGACGAATTACATTTTGTGCCCGCACCGTATCCAATATTTTAAACTATTTTACGCCAGGTGCGTTATTGGTAACCCCAGGCGATCGCTCTGATATACTCGTTGCAGCTTGCTTATCGGCCATGAATGGCACAAAACTAGGTGCAATTTTACTTACCGGTGGTTTTGAACCTGAGCCGCGCATTATGGCGCTATGCGAACAAGCTATGAAAACTGGTCTGCCAATTTTGGCAACCGAGGGCGATACCTGGCGCACTTCTTTATTGCTGCATAACTTTAACCTAGAAGTGCCTAGCGACGATGAACAACGCATAGAAAAAGTAAAAGATCATAACGCTGCACATATCGATTCTGATTGGTTAGACACATTAGCAAAAAGTGTGGGAAAAACCCGCAAGTTATCCCCCCCTGCCTTTAGGTATTTATTAACCGATAAAGCCCGTAAAGCGGATAAAACGATTGTGTTGCCTGAGGGTAACGAGCCTCGTACCATTAAAGCCGCTGCTATTTGTGGCCAGCGCGGCATAGCTAAAACAATTTTACTTGGCGATCGCGATGAAATATTACGCATTGCGGAGCAACAAGGGATTGAACTGAACGAGCATGTGACTGTAATAGAGCCAACTAGTATTATTAACGACTACGTGACACCTATGGTTGAGATTCGTAAAAACAAAGGCTTAACTGACGTTATTGCAAAGGAACAATTGCAAGATAACGTGGTACTGGGCACCATGATGCTAGAACAAGGGAAAGTCGATGGGCTGGTTTCAGGGGCAGTCAATACCACGGCCAATACTATTCGCCCGCCTTTACAGTTGATTAAAACCGCACCGGGTTCATCATTAGTCTCATCAGTGTTTTTTATGTTATTGCCTGATCAAGTGCTTGTTTATGGTGACTGTGCTATTAACCCTGATCCTAATGCTGAACAACTAGCCGACATTGCAATTCAATCTGCCGATTCTGCTGCCGCATTTGGCATAGAACCTCGTGTAGCAATGATAAGTTACAGCACGGGTAATTCGGGCAGTGGCGCTGATGTAGAAAAAGTCCGCGAAGCAACAAAAATTGCCCAACAAAAGCGTCCTGATCTCATTATCGATGGGCCATTGCAATACGATGCGGCCATTATGGAAAGTGTAGCTATTAAAAAAGCGCCAGATAGCCCGGTTGCCGGTAAAGCAACCGTGTTTATTTTCCCTGATTTAAATACGGGTAATACCACCTACAAAGCAGTGCAACGAAGTGCCGATTTGATCAGTATTGGTCCTATGTTACAAGGGATGCGCAAACCTGTTAACGACTTAAGCCGTGGCGCGTTAGTTGACGATATTGTGTATACCATTGCTTTAACAGCCATTCAGGCGGCGCAAGTAGAAGCGCTTAATTAAGGCCTGTAATTAACATGCCCTTTTTATAGCCTAGCCATTTTTTATTTAATAATTAACTGGTTAGGCTATTTATACCTCACAACCCCCAAGCTTATCCACAGAAATTGTGGACAATTATTTTTTAGCTAATAAAAATATAGCACTGCCTA
>ERZ1673962.575-NODE-575-length-24161-cov-3.766199_pt1 | contig 24161 bp, 20 predicted proteins | sample MGYA00580188_ERZ1673962 | MGnify/ENA primary metagenome ERZ1673962 (study PRJEB41334, sample SAMN05608104) | rock metagenome | biome: terrestrial subsurface; feature: shale formation; material: shale | place: USA: Pennsylvania ... | reverse complement strand
GGCACGCCGAGCCTGTTTCCAGGCCCGGCGATCCGCCGTCTGCTCGACAGCATCCGCGCGCGCGTCGAATTGATCCCGGACGCCGAGATCACCCTGGAGGCCAATCCGGGCACGGTCGATGCCGCGCATTTCGCCGCCTATCGCGAGGCGGGTATCAATCGGCTCTCGATCGGGGTGCAGAGCCTGTCGACCGAACAGTTGGAACGGCTCGGACGCATCCACACGCCCGAAGAGGCGCGTGAGGCGGTGCGGATCGCACGCGCACTGGGATTCGACACCCTCAATCTGGATCTGATGTTCGGTCTTCCCGGTCAGACGCTGGACGGGGCGCGAGCGGACCTCGACGCCCTGATCGCGCTGGAGCCCGAGCACGTCTCTTACTATCAGCTCGCCGTCGAACCAGGCACGGCCTTTGGTGCACGTCCGCCCGAGCTGCCGGACGGCGATCTCGTCGCCGACATGGGGGCGGAAGGGGCCGCGCACCTGGAATCGGCCGGCTATGGGCGTTACGAAGTCTCGGCCTATGCACGTCCCGGACGTCAGTGCCGGCACAATCTCAATTACTGGCGTTTCGGCGACTATCTGGGGATCGGTGCCGGCGCGCACGGCAAGCTGAGCGCCCAGCGTGCACCGACCGAGTCGACCATGCCCTGGCGCGTCTGGCGTACCGAAAAGCCGGTTCACCCAAACCTGTATCTGAACGCCGACCCGAGCCAACCGCTCGGTGTCCGCCGTGATCTGAGCGAAGCGGACCTGATCCTCGAATTCGCCCTGAATGCCCTGCGTCTCACCGACGGCTTCGAGCCGCACTTGTTCACGGCGACGACCGGGCTGCCCTGGTCACGGATCGCCGTGAGGCTGCAAGCCGCCGCCGACGACGGACTCCTGAGTCTCGACCCGGGCCGGGTCGTCCCCACGCCGCTGGGCCGCGATTTTCTCGACGATCTTGTCGCTCGCTTCCTGGCAGTGTAAGCTCGCACGGTTCGCAAATGATTGCGCGCGTTGCTGCAAGCTGGTAGATTGGCGCGTTTCCCAAGAATTTTCACGCCCATGTGGGCAAAAGGGTCACCATGAAAGAAGGAATCCACCCCGAATACCATGACGTGAAGGTGGTCTGCAGCTGCGGCAACGCATTCACGACCCGCTCCACCAAAGGGAAGGAGATGCACGTGGAAGTCTGCTCCGCCTGCCATCCCTTCTACACCGGCAAGCAGAAGGTGCTGGACACGGCCGGTCGCGTCGACAAGTTCCGTCGCAAGTACTCGCGCTGAGCACAGCGACCGATACCGCCTGCCCATCCGGACATCGTCGCTCAGATCCCGACCACGGACCCGCGAGACCAGAAGTCTCGGTTCGTGGTCGTGTGCGCGTTGACGATGCCTGGACGATCCAGCCTCCAAGCCGATTCGGCATCGATCTCCGCGATCATTGAAAGCGCGCCTATTTGACTCGCCGCCCGTGCGCGACGATCATGGTGCCTGCTTGCCCGCCCACGCGCGTTCCGTCACGTCACCCCGCTGTCCTTGACCCGGAAGCTCGTCGACTCAGGGCGCCCTGATCGAGGCGCCGGCCGATCGGCCGGCTGGCCCGACCGATTTCATCTCAATCCGCGGAGACCATCGTGACCGATTCCGAGAACAAGGCCCATCTCGACGCCGACCTCAACCGTCAGGCACTCGACTTCCACGCCCTGCCGCGGCCGGGCAAGATCGGCACTGAGGTCACCAAGCCGGCCGAGACCCAGCGGGATCTCTCGCTGGCCTATACGCCAGGCGTGGCCGAACCCGTGCGCCAGATCCACGCCGACCCGGATCTCGCCTACCGCTACACCAACAAGGGCAATCTGGTGGCGGTCATCACCGACGGCACCGCCGTGCTCGGGCTGGGCAATGTCGGCGGGCTGGCCGGCAAGCCGGTGATGGAGGGCAAGGCGGTTCTCTTCAAACGCTTCGCCGACATCGACTGTTTCGACATCGAGGTCGACGCCGAGAGTCCGCAGGCTTTCATCGAGACGGTGGCGCGCATCGCCCCGACCTTTGGCGGCATCAACCTGGAAGACATCGCCGCGCCACATTGCTTCGAGATCGAGCAGGCGCTCGTCGAACAGCTCGACATCCCGGTCTTCCACGACGACCAGCACGGCACCGCGATCATCATCGCCGCCGGTCTGCTCAATGCCCTGGAGCTGCAAGGCAAGACGCTCGCGGAGGCGCGCATCGTGGTCCTGGGCGCGGGGGCGGCCGGCATCGCCGGCGTGCGGCTGCTGCTGGCGCTCGGCGCGCACCCTGACAACATCTTCTGTGTCGACCGCCAGGGCATCATCCATTCCGGGCGTCAGGATCTGAACACCTACAAGCGCGGCGTGGCGGTCGAGACCGAGAAGCGCACGCTCGCCGATGCCATGGACGGTGCGGACGTCTTCATCGGCGTCTCCGGGCCGGATCTGGTCTCGCCCGAGATGCTCGCGTCCATGGCGCCGCGTCCGATCGTCTTCGCGCTCTCCAATCCCGTGCCCGAGATCCGCCCGGCGGTGGCCCTGTCCGTGCGCGACGATCTGGTGATGGCCACCGGACGCTCGGATTATCCGAATCAGATCAACAACGTACTCGGTTTTCCCTTCATCTTCCGCGGTGCGCTCGACGTGCGGGCCTCGTGCATCAACCAAGCCATGCAGATCGCGGCCGTCGAAGCCCTGCGCACGCTCACCCGCGAGCCGGTGCCGGCAGAGGTTCTGGAGGCGTATGGATTGAAGGAACTGAGTTTCGGGCCGGACTACATCATTCCCAAACCATTCGATCCGCGTCTGCGCGAGCGGGTACCAGCGGCGGTCGCGCGTGCGGCCATCGATAGCGGCGTGGCCAGGCTTCAGACCAACCTCTGAGTCGACCGGCTCGAGTCGCCTCGATTCGGGTATATGGACCACTAACCGGCAGAGCCCGATGCGCGACGACACCCGTCGCGCGTCGGGCGACTTGTCCAGGAGCGAGCCCATGACGAACGAAACCATCACCGTCACCAACAACGTCACCGGCGAGAGCCGTGACTTCCCCTTGCGCCAAGGCACTCTGGGGCCGGCGGCGGTCGACATCTCCTCGCTGTACCGGGAGGCCGGATTCTTCACCTACGATCCCGGCTTCATGTCCACCGCCAGCTGCAACAGCCGCATCACCTATATCGATGGTGACGAGGGCGTTCTGCTCTATCGCGGCTATCCCATCGAGCAATTGGCCACCAAGGCGAGCTTCCTGGAAGTCGCCTATCTGCTGCTCTACGGCGAGCTGCCCGGCGAGAAGGATCTGGTCAGTTTCGAACGGTTGATCATGCGTCACACCATGCTCAACGAGAACCTGAAGAACTTCCTCAACGGGTTCCACTACGACGCGCATCCCATGGCCATGCTCATGGGCGTCGTCGGCTCGCTCTCGGCCTTCTATCACGACTCGCTCAGCGTCAACGATCCCCGTCATCGTGAGATCGCTGCGCATCGCCTGATCGCCAAGATCCCCACCATCGCCGCCGCCGCCTACAAACACAGCGTCGGCGAACCGATCATCTATCCGCGCAACGATCTGCGCTATTGCGCCAACTTCCTGCGCATGATGTTCGCCACGCCCTGTGAGGACTACAAGCCGACCCTGATCGCCGAGAAGGCGATGAATCTGCTGTTCATCCTCCACGCCGATCACGAACAGAACGCCAGCACCTCGACCGTGCGTCTGGCGGCCAGCTCGGGGGCCAATCCCTTCGCCTGTATCGCCGCCGGTATCGCCTCGCTCTGGGGGCCGGCGCATGGCGGGGCCAACGAGGCCGTGCTCGACATGCTGCTGGAGATCGGCGACGTCAAGAACGTCCCGAAATACATCGAGAAGGCCAAGGACAAGGACGATCCCTTCCGGCTGATGGGCTTCGGCCACCGGGTCTACAAGAACTACGACCCGCGCGCCAAGATCATCCGCGAAGTCTGTTATCAGGTGCTCGACGAGCTGGCCGACAACGACAACCCGCTGTTCGAGCTGGCGATGAAGCTCGAAGAGATCGCGCTCAACGACGAATATTTCGTCGAGCGCAAGCTCTATCCGAACGTCGACTTCTACTCCGGCATCATCTATCAGGCGCTCGGCATCCCGCGCAACATGTTCACCGTCATGTTCGCCGTGGCGCGCACCGTCGGCTGGGTCTCGCACTGGATGGAGATGATGGACGACCCCAACAACCGCATCGGCCGGCCGCGTCAGATCTACCGTGGACCGAGTCAGCGCGACTATCAGCCGATCTCCAAACGCTGACAAGGCGCTGGCCAGGGTACGCCAGGCGTGCCCTGGTCCTCTCTCGCCAGCATTCGCTCGACCGCCGCGAGATCCGCGCCCAGACCAGGACGGTCGGTGATCGGATCGAGCGGCGGTTGGCGCCGAGCGCGTACCGGCAAGACGATGAGTTCGAATGGGATCTCGCCGGCCAGAAACCCGAAGGCAGGGTGTGCGAGTCGCTGTCCATTCGCATAGCGCAGGATGCGTTCGCCCTCGCGCCAGGGAATGCCCTGATCGGCGAGCTTGAATAGCACGTCTTCCGGCCGATCGGCGAAGAGGAACAGTTCGATACCGTTCTGTCGATCGCCGAGATCGTGCAGGGTCGAGCCGATCAGACGCGGTTCGAACTCCGACAGCATCCACATCGCCTGCACGGCTTCGCGCTTGAGCGACCGACTCGTCTCATCGTGCCCGGCGCCCCAGAACAGCTGGCGTTGCGCCAGCATGGCCTCCTTGAGCCGTTCATTCGAAGGCCACTGGCGACGATCCAGGATGCCGGTGCGTTCGGCCGCTTTGCGCCGCGCCGACTCGAAGTCGTTCAAGCCCTGTTCGACCATGATGCGCGCGGCCTCGTAGGCCAGACGCTCGCGTTGGGTATTGGCATGATCACGCTTGGACATCGAGTGGCCTCCTACGTGTTCTTTTTTACAACAACCGGAGTTCGGGCCAAGGCGAACGAGCGAAACGCCTCGAACACGACAGAGGCACCCGTTCCAAGCCATCATAAATGGCTGATGGGCCAAGTCTAACCCAGCTGGTGTTGCGGGAATAACGCAATCGACATCAGGGACGATGTGTCTATAATGACTCGTGGTATTTCTCGAACCTCGGCCTCCTTCGACCGTTGCGCGTCTGGATCGTCTCTGTCGCGCCGGATCACGACCAGCGAGATCACTATGTTTGGCCTCACGCGCAAGAACAGTCCGCTCCTGGGGATCGACATCAGTACGACGGCCATCAAACTGGTCGAGCTGTCACGGATCGCCGCGACACCCGTGCCGCGCTTTCGCGTCGAGCACTATGCGATCGAGCCGCTGCCGAGCGCGGCCATCGTCGAGAAAAAGATCGTCGATCACGAAGTGGTCGGCGACGGCATCCGCCGCGCGTTGCTCAAGTCGGGCACCAAGACCAAGCGCGCGGCCGTCGCCCTCGCCGGCGCGGCCGTCATCACCAAGATCATCACCCTGCCCGCCGCGTTGAAAGAGGCCGAGATGGAGAGCCAGATCCAGCTCGACGCCGATCAATACATCCCCTATCCGCTCGAAGAGGTCAATCTCGATTTCAGCGTCCTCGGCCCTTCGCCGAACGCTCCCGAACTCGTCGAGGTGCTGCTGGCCGCCTCGCGTCGTGAGAACGTCGACGATCGTATCAGCGTCCTGGAGATCGCCGGACTCACGCCCCTGGTGGTCGACGTCGAGGCCTACGCCATGGAGCACGCCTGCTCGATGCTGCTGGGCGTCAAGGGTGAAGGCAAGGATGCGCCCATCCTGGGTGTCGTGGACGTCGGGGCCTCCACCACGACGCTCCATGTATTCAATGAGGGGCGGATCATGTATACGCGCGAGCAGAACTTCGGCGGCCGACAACTCAGAGAGGAGGTTCAGCGCCGTTATGGTCTCACGGACGAGCAGGCGGCGCAGAAGATCCGCGCCGGTGATGTCGCCGACACCTATGAGATCGAGGTTCTCAACCCCTTCAAGGAGGCGCTGGCCCAGCAGATCGGACGGGCGCTGCAATTCTTCTACTCCGGCACGACCTTCAGTAATGTCGACCGGATACTCCTGGCCGGTGGCGCGGCCAGTCTCCCGCGAATCGATGCCCTGGTGGAGGAGCGACTCCGGATCCCCACCACGGTCGCCAATCCATTCGGTCAGATGTCGTTTGCGCCGCGCGTCAACTCCCAGTCACTCATGCGAGAGGCGCCGGGAATGATGGTGGCCGTCGGCCTGGCCTTGCGAGGGTTCGACTGATGGCACGCATCAATCTGCTCCCCTGGCGCGAGGCGGCGCGTCAGCAACGCCGGCAGGAATTCCTGACCCTGCTGGGTATCGCGCTCGGCCTGACGGCCCTGGTCGTCGCCCTGGTGCATTTTTATTTCGAGGATCGGATCAGCGGTCAGCAGGCGCGCAATCAATACCTCAAGACTGAGATCGCCGCGCTCGACCGCAAGATCAAAGAGATCAGCGAGATCGAGAAGACCAAGGCCGATCTGCTCGCGCGCATGGAGATCATTCAGCGCCTGCAGAAGAGCCGCCCCGAGATCGTGCGCCTCTTCGACGAGCTGGTGACGGCGCTGCCCGAGGGGGTCTATCTGACCAAGCTCGAACAGTCGGAGAACACGGTCACGCTCGAGGGACGCGCCCAATCGAACGCACGGGTCTCGGCCTTCATGCGCCGGATCGAGAGCTCGCAGTCCATCGGCCAGCCGCGTCTGATGTTGATCGAAAACAAGGACAAGACAGGCACCGGACTCAGTCATTTCCGCCTGTCGTTCAATCAGAACAGCCCGGAACCCGAGACGCCGGCAGCAAAACCGGCCAAGCCGGCTCGGAAACCGGCCCGCAAGGCCTGATCGGCTTCAGGGCGAGTCATACAGTCATCCGAATCGGAGCCGGCGCATGGATCTCAACGAACTCAACCAACTCGATATCAACGATTTCGGTGAGTGGCCGATCCCGATCAAGGCGGTCGCCATCCTGATCGCCTGTATCGCCCTCGGTGGTCTGGCCTACTATTACGACACCAGCGGTCAGCTCGGCCGGCTCGCGCAGGAGCAGAAGACGGAGCAGGATCTGCGCACCAGTCTGGAGACCAAGCAGCAGAAGGCGGCCAACCTGCAAGCCTACCGCGATCAGCTCGCCGAGATGGAGCAGTCCTTCGGGGCCATGCTCAAGCAACTGCCCAATCGTACCGAGGTCGCCGCACTGCTCGTCGATGTCTCGCAGACGGGTCTGGCCAACGGATTGGAGTTCGAGCTCTTCCAGCCCGAGAACGAGATCACGCGGGAGTTCTATGCCGAGTTGCCGATCCGCATCCGCGTGCGCGGCAACTATCACGATTTCGGACGTTTCGTCAGCGGCTTGGCCGCCCTGCCGCGCATCGTCACCATCCATGACGTTCAGATCTCCGACAGCGCCGGGCAAACGACCAGGGGGCAGTCGTCGGGGACGGGTGACGGGCCGTTGGCCCTGCAAGCCACGGTCAAGACCTATCGCTATCTGGAAGAGGGAGTGCAGTGATGATCACACTCCGGCTCCAATGGCTGTTGCCGGCTCTGCTGCTCGCGGGTTGCGGTGCCAATGACACGAGCGATCTCCAGACCTATGTGCGCCAGGTCAATGCGCGCCCTCCGGGTCCGATCGAGCCATTGCCGCCGATCGAACCGGTCGAGACCTTCGTCTATGAGCCGGGCGAGCGGCGCGATCCCTTTCAATCCGATGTCCAGACCGAGCCGGAGGAGTTGGCTGCACTCGACGGTGGACCGGCTCCGGACCCCAATCGGCCCAGGGAAGAACTCGAAGGTTATCCGCTCGATTCGCTGCGCATGGTCGGCACGCTCGAACAGGATGGCTCGCGCTGGGGACTGGTCCGCACCAAGGAAGGGGTCGTACATCGTGTCACGGTCGGTAACTACATGGGCCAAAATCATGGTCAGATCGTCTCGATCGACCTGGACGCCATTCAATTGAACGAAATCGTCTCCGACGCCCCGGGCCAATGGCGCGAACGCGCGGCCACGGTTGCGCTGAGCAAATAGATTCCGGAGGGGGACCAATGAACAGTCCACGTCAGAGCGCACGCACCGTTGGTTGTGAGTGTCGCCATGGGAGGGGCAAGCGCTCCTGGCTAATATCCACGCTGTTGCTGGTCTTGGCGGCGCCGGTGTCGGCGGCTGACCTACAGGACGTGCAATTTTCGGCCCTTCCGGGCAATCAGGTTCAGGTTCAGTTGACGCTGAGTGGTCCGATCGCTCAGCCTCAGACCTTCGCGACCGAGTCACCGGCGCGCATCGCCATGGATCTGCCCGGTGTGAACAGCCGGCTCGCGAGCAAATCCGTTCCGATCGGACTCGGTCCCGTGCACAGCCTGGTCGCGGTCGAGGCCGGCGATCGTACCCGCGTGGTGCTCAATCTGACGGATCCGGTTCCCTACGAAGTCAGTACATCCGGCAATCAGGTCACGATCAAGATCGCCGCTCGGGGCCGCGCGGCTCCGCCGCCTCCCGCCGCTGCGCAAGCGGTTCGCACGGGAGCCTCGGCGCAGACTGACACACCGGCCTGGAGCCAGCCGCCCCGGTCGCGTCAGAGCGCTGGAACGGGACCGGCTGTGCGCGACATCGATTTCCGGCGCGGTTCGACGGGAGAGGGCCGGATCGTCATCCGGCTCCCGAGTCCGGATACGCGGGTCGCGGTGCGCGAGCAGGCCAGCCGTGTCTATGTCGATCTCTATCAGACCTCGCTGCCGCAGCGGCTCTATCGCCGGCTCGATGTCGTCGACTTCGCCACGCCCGTGACCATGGTGGAATCGCGCCCCAATGGTTCCAACGTCGAGATCGAGGTGCAGACTCAGGGTGATTTCGACTACATGGCCTATCAGACCGATGAGTTGTTTACGCTCGACTTCAGGGCGCTCACGGCAGCCGAGAAGGAGGAGATCGCGCGTCAGAAGGTGGTCTACGATGGCGAGCGTCTGTCGCTGAACTTCCAGGACATCGAGGTGCGGGCGGTGTTGCAGGTGCTCGCAGACTTCACCGATCTCAATCTGGTGGCCAGTGATACCGTCGGCGGCAACATCACGCTGCGCCTGAAGAACGTCCCCTGGGATCAGGCGCTCGATATCATTCTCAAGACCAAGGGATTGGCGATGCGGCAGAATGGTAATGTGCTCATGGTCGCACCGGCACAGGAACTGGCCGCTCAAGAGCAGCTCGAAATGGAATCGATGCAGAAGATCGAGGAGCTTGCGCCGCTGCGTACCGAGTTCATCCAGGTCAACTACGCCAAGGCCGCCGATATCGCTGCTGTTCTGAGCGGAGCGGGGCGTGCCGCGTCCTCTGGCTCGCCATCGCCAGGTTCTCGCCAAACTGGTAGCGCGACGCGACGTGATCAGGTTGGAGCTTCCGGTCTGGCTCAGGCCGCCGCCGCGGTGGGAGTCTCGGATCGCGGCATCCTGTCGCCGCGCGGCTCCCTGAGCTTCGATGAACGGACCAATACGTTGATCGTGCAAGACACGCTGACCGCACTCGAAGAAGTGCGTCGGGTCGTCAATCTGCTCGATGTCGCCGTGCGCCAAGTCATGATCGAGTCGCGTGTCGTTATAGCAAGCAACAGCTTTGCGCGTGATCTCGGCGTGCGCTTCGGAGTTTCTGGTTCAATGGGAAAAATTGGTGATAACGAAGTTCTGATTGGTGGTGGTCAAAATGGATATTTGGCTGTTGGGGACTATGATTCCGGACCTTTTGGTCTTAATGCGAGTACGGGCACACCTTACAATTCGACGCTAACTGATGACGCTGGAAACGCAACGCTCATCACAAATCTGCCCGCAACAACGATTGAAGACGCTGCATCAGGGTCAATCGATTTTTTGATTGGAAAGGTCGGTTCGTATTTGATTCAGCTGGAACTTTCCGCCATGCAGCGCGAGGGACGTGGTGAAATAATTTCCAGCCCCCGCGTAATCACCTCGGACAAAAATAAAGCAACGATCAAAGTTGGTACTGAAATACCTTATCAACAGCAAACAGGCGGCAATAGCAGTGCAACATCGATAGCTTTCAAGGAGGCCGTTCTACAGCTTGATGTCACCCCTCAGATTACGCCTGATGATCGAATCATCATGGATTTAGAAGTCAATAAAGACAATCCGGATTGGTCGCGTAGTGTTGCAGGTACTCCTCCAATAGATACGCGATCAGTGAAGACAAATGTCCTGGTCGATAATGGCGAAACAGTTGTGCTTGGAGGGGTTTTTGAGCGTGAAAAAAACTTTAGCAAGGAGCAGGTTCCTTGGCTCGGCGATGTTCCGGTATTGGGTCGTCTGTTTAAGCAGGAGGCTCGCCAGGATTCCAATACGGAACTGCTGATCTTCGTAACGCCCAAAATCCTGAAGAGCGATCTGGTCGAACGATGAGTCTCATGTCCCCATCGAACCGACTCGCCACTGTCTCCGGCCTTGCCTAAGCGCCCAAAATCTGGCATACCTTTCGCCATGTTACGTGCACAGAATATCTTCATCGTCGGCCCGATGGGCGCCGGCAAGAGTACCGTCGGACGCCAACTGGCCGAGGCGCTGTCCTATACCTTCAAGGACAGCGACCACGAGATCCAGCGCCGAACGGGTGTCGACATCCCCACCATCTTCGAGTTCGAAGGCGAATCCGGCTTTCGTGCCCGCGAGCGTCAGGTCATCGAGGATCTGGTCGCCGAGGAGCGGATCGTCCTCGCGACCGGCGGTGGCGCCGTGCTGAACCCCGAAAACCGCCAGGATCTCTCCGCTCGCGGCGTGGTCATCTACCTGCATTGCAGCCCCGAGCAGCAATACGCCCGCACCGCCCGCGACCGCAACCGCCACCTGCTCGAAACCGAAGATCCGCTCAACCGTCTGCGCGAAATCATGGCTGAACGTGAGCCGCTCTATCGCCAGGTCGCCGATCTCGTGGTCTCGACCGAGAAGCGCGGCACCAGCTCGGTGGTCAAGGAGATCTGCCGCCGACTGGAGTCCGAGGACGTCTGACGATGCGAACATTGAACGTCGATCTCGGGGCGCGCAGTTACCCCATCCACATCGGTTCCGGCCTGCTGGCCGACGGCGATCTCTACCGGCCCCATCTGCGCAGCTCGCAGGTCATGATCGTCACCAACGAGACGGTCGCCCCGCTCTATCTGGAGCCGGTCCGCCAAGCCCTGGACGGACTCCAGGTCCGCGAGGTCATCCTGCCCGATGGCGAGGTCTACAAGACGCTGGAGGTCTGGAACCGGATCTTCGATGTCCTGCTCGCCGAACGCTTTGCGCGCGACTGTACCCTGATTGCGCTCGGCGGCGGCGTGATCGGCGACATGACCGGCTTCGCTGCGGCCTGCTACCAGCGCGGCGTCGACTTCATCCAGGTGCCGACCACGCTCCTGGCTCAGGTCGATTCCTCGGTCGGCGGCAAGACCGGCCTCAACCACCCGGCCGGCAAGAACATGATCGGCGCTTTTCACCAGCCGCGCGCGGTCATCGCCGACACCGACACGCTCGTCACCCTGCCGCAACGCGAACTCTCGGCCGGAATGGCCGAGGTGCTCAAATACGGCTTCATCCGTGATGCGGCCTTCCTCGACTGGCTCGAATGTCACATGACGGAGCTGATGTCGCGCGATCCCGAAGCGCTGGCGCATGCCATTTGGCGCTCGTGCGAAGTCAAGGCGCAGATCGTCGCCGAGGACGAGTTCGAATCCGGCAGCCGCGCCCTGCTCAATCTCGGTCACACCTTCGGTCACGCCATCGAGGCCGGCGTCGGCTATGGTGAATGGCTGCACGGCGAGGCGGTCGGCGCGGGCATTTGTCTGGCCGCTGTGCTCTCGGCACGGCTCGGCTGGCTGACCGAGGCCGAACTCGAGCGCACTCGCCGTCTGATCGCCGGCGCCGGTCTGCCGACCGGGCGTCCGGTGGAACTGTCGCCCGAGCGGATGCTGGAACTCATGGCCGTCGACAAGAAGGTGCTCGCCGGCCAGCTGCGTCTGGTTCTGCTCCGGCAACTCGGCGAGGCGGTCGTCACCAGTGAGTTCGATCGCGACGAACTGAACCACATTCTGGCTTGAGCTGCCGTCCGCATCTCAGCAATTTTTGCCAGTCCTGTGAACGGCCGCCTGCCTTTGGGATCGGCGGACCGGAACTAGCCGACGAGACCAAAGGCTTCCAGATAGCCCCGTGCACTGACATCCAGCCGATAGTCGTTCACCGCCTCGCGCAAGACCTCGGGAGCCATTGGCTGACGTAGCGTCTCCTCCATGGCCCGCGCCAGCGCCTCGACGTCGCCGACCGGAACCAGCGGACCATAGCGACCGTTCTGGAGGATCTCGCGCGGTCCGCTGCGGCAATCGGTCGCGACTACGGGCACGCCCAGCGCCAGTGACTCGGTCAGTACGTTGGGCGAGCCTTCCCACAGCGAGGACAGCACGAACAGTCCGGCGCGCGCCAGGAAGCGATACGGATTGGGATCGAACCCGTGCAGCTCCACCGCCTCCCCCACACCCAGCTCCCCGGCCAGCCGTCTGAGCCGCTCGCGCTGGCGTCCCTGGCCAAGGATCAGCAGCCGGCAGGGACGCTGCCGATGCACCTGAGCGAAGGCGCGGATGAGCGTTGCGAAATCCTTCTGGAGCCGCAGACCGCCGACACCCATGATCACCGGCGGCTCGCCAGGCGCGAACCAGGGGTGATCGAGCGGCGCCAGCGCGCTCTGTTCCAGTTCCGGAGTGATGTTGGGATTGCGCACGACCCGAATGCGATCGAGCGGCAGCCCGGTGATCGCGGCGACGTCCTCGGCTACGCCATGTGATACGGCGATGATGCCGTCGGCGCGCCGGTAGAGCCGGGTTAGCTGATACCGCTCCCACCAGCGCTTGAGCGGATTGCGGCCGCGCGCGCTCCAGCGCTCGGACTGGGTGGTGCCTGGACGCAGGACATAGCGCGTGTCGCCGGACTGGGACGACTTGACGGCAAGCGCGACCCGATCGTCGTCGGTCTTGGCCGTGAGCACGATCGCCGGGCGCTCGCGTTCGACATAGTCGTGCAGGAAGCGGCGGCGCGCGCGTCGGTCACGTTCGGTCAGGTGATGCAGGCGCACGCTCGCGGGCAGCGTGTCGAGATAGGGCGCGTCGGGCGGGCCGACCACGAAATCGACCACGAAGCCCTGCTCGGCAATCCCGTGGGCGATGTTGGTCATCATGCGCTCCACGCCGCCATCACCGAAGCTCGGCAGGAACAGACAGACAGGACGTGATCGAGTGACCTCGGCGGGTGTGGACTCGGCTGACACGGCGATGGATCTCCATCCAGGCGGCGCGCGGCCGCGTCGAATTGAGCCTGAAGGGCTGACGGCCAAGCGTCTACAAACCAGGCAGAGCGCACTATTATATCGGTTCCAGCGCCCTCCCCGTTCGCCATCCACGTGAGAATCCGCCGCATGTCATCGACGCTCGACCGCTCACTTCCGTTCGCCCCCCCCCGATGGCGTGGAGCGTGTGGGTCTGTTCGGACTCTACCTGTTCGCCGCCTTCGCCTGGCTCGGTACGACGCCTGCCACGCTCGGACTGGCTCTGCTGACGGTGGCCTTCGTGTCGAATCGTCCGGACTGGCGTTCGCTGGGGCGAGATCCGGCCGTGCGGCTGGGGTTGATCCTGCTTGGTTTTCTGATCGCACACAGCCTTGTCCAGGCCATGCTGGCGCCCAGCGCGGAACGAACGGTGACCATCCTCGGTGGCGGGCTGGACTGGCTCAAGCTGATGCTCTTCATCCCGCTCGCTCACTGGTGTGCCGGGCGACCCGAGCGTGTGCGCAGGCTGCTGTTGCTCGCCGCGCTGGGCTTCACGCTCGCGGTCCTGCGCAAGATCGACTGGGCGAACTTCGGGCCGGAGTTCTTCTCGACCCGCTTCGAGTCCTATCTGCCGGCCATCGCCTTCGGCATGTTCACGGGGCTGGGTGCGCTCGGACTCATCATAGTGCGTCAGGCATTCTGGGGACGCTTCCCGGCGGGTTGGCCGCGTCGGCTGGGCGTGATCCTCTGGGCGCTCTGGCTGCTGTTCATGCTGGAGGGGCTGTTGCTGTCGCAGTCGCGCGGCTCCTGGCTCGCCTTTATCAGTGCGCTGACGGTTCTGGTCATCCTCGAATGGCGCGGGTACTCAGCGGCGAAAGGCACCAGACTGAGACACCAGCGCTACTGGCTCGTCCTGCCCGTCGTCGGCGTGATACTGCTCGGCGGTCTGCTGGCGCAGACGCAGACGGTTCAAAAGCGCTTCAGCGAGCACACGGATACCCTGATCGACATCGTGCGCGGCGAAACGGCGACCGTGGAGTCCGATCCGGTCGGACTGCGCTTCAAGGCCCTGCTGTTCGCGCGCGACATCTGGGGCGAGCGACCCTGGTTCGGGTGGGGCGCAGGCACCAGTCGCGAACTGATCGCCGCCAGCGGGCGTCCCGAGGCGCTGTTCGACCAGGATCACTGGCTGCCGCATCTGCACAACACCTATGCCGAGATTCTGGTCCAGTTCGGCGCCGTCGGCCTGACCCTGATCGCGGCTCTGGTCTGGGTGCTCGCACGCTCCGGTTTCAAAGCAGGTCGCGCCGGACGCCTGCCCGCCGATCTCGGTCGCTTCTATCTGGTGGCGTTCGTCTTCGTGCTGATCTGGTGTCTGTTCAACTATCGGGTCGTGCGCACCGACTGGCTGTTCTTCTGGATCCTCGTCGTCGGCACCCTGCATGGACTCAGTGGCGGCCGTGGCGCGACCTCCCCCGACGCTCAGGCCCAGGCCGGCAACCCCATGGCGTCGAGATAGGCGCTGGTCGCCGCCTCGATCTCGAAGCGGCGGGCCGCCCGCTGGAGTTCTTCACGCGGCAGCGGGGCGTCGAGCGTGGCGCTCATGGCCTCGGCGAGCGCCGCCTCGTCGCCGACCGGCACCAGGGGGCCATAGCGCCCGTCATCCAGGATCTCGCGCGGACCGCTCGGACAGTCGGTCGAGACCACGGGCGTGCCGACCGCCAGCGCTTCGACCGGCACGAAGGGCAGCCCCTCCCAGCGCGAGGAGAAGGCGAAGAGCGCGGCATGAGCCATGTAGGCATAGGGCTGCGGCACGAAGCCGGGCAGTGCGACATCCTCTCCGACACCCAGGCTCGCGGCCAGCGTCAGCAAGCGCTCGCGATGCCGCCCTTCACCGAGGATCATGAGCCGCGCCGGACGCTGGGAACGCAGACGGGCGAAGGCACGGATCAGGGTGGCGAAATCCTTTCGTCCGCAGAGTTCGCCGACGCTCAGGATCAGCGGCGGCTGTCCGGGCGCGAACCAGGGATGATCCGGCACCGGCAGCGGTTCCTCGAACAGGCGCGCCGGCACCACGGGCGAGGGCACGGCCCGGATGCGCGCGCGTTCCAGCCCGGTATAGGCGGCCATGTCGTCGGCGGCCCCGAGGCTCGGCACCAGCACGCGATCGGCGAAGCGATAGAGCCGCCCCATCGATCGGCGCTGGACCCAGCGGTCGAGCGCGCCGCGCGAGGCCAGATCCACGGAGATGGTGATCCCGGAGCGCAGGATCAGGCGCGTTTGGGTTCCGGCCAGGGCACGCGCGGCCAGGGCCAGCCGGTTGACGCGATCCTTGTCCGATAGCATGACCACCGGACGCTCACGACGCAGATAGCGCGCCACGGCCGGCAGGGTGAGCAGGGTGTGCGCCGTCCCGAGATCGACGATACGCGGCGCCGGGTCACAGTGTTCGAGATGCGGCCCATGCTCGCGCACCCTGAGCAGATCGACCCGATAGCCGCGCCCGACGAGCGCCGGCAGCAGATGGCGCGCCAGCCGATCGACACCACTGTGACCGGATGTGGAGAGAAAACAGGCGATGCGCGGCGTTAACGGCATGGGCGATCCCACTCAACTGAGGGACGAAGTGTTATGACGGATCGGCTCGACGCGGCGCGAGCGCTTCGTAGAGCGCGGAGTAATCGGCCTCGCCATACCCCATGGATTCGGCCTGGAGACAGCCGGACTCGATGGCCTCGATCAACCGGGTGTCGAGTCCGGCCTCCTCGGCCACGCGCCGGAAGAGCGCGACATCCTTGCGCAGATGCTTGAGCGGGAAGTTGGCCGCACCATAGTCGTGGGCCAGATACTTGTCGAGCTTCTTGTCGAAGGTTTTGGCATGGAGCGCACTGGCGCGTAACAGCTCCATGAAGGTCTCGACCGCCAGTCCCTCGCGGCGCACCAGCCCCAGGCTCAGTGAGAAAGTCGCCGTCAGCCCTGCGATCAGCTGGTTCATGGCCAGCTTCAGGGCCGCGCCCTGCCCCACCGCACCGATCAGGCGCGGATCGCGGCTCAGGTCGCGGAAGACGGGCAGACAGCGTTCGTAGAGATCCGGGTCGCTGCCGGCCATGAGGATGAGCGAACCCTCGCGCGCCTCGGGCAGACTGCCGAGCACCGGCGCTTCCAGATACTCGCCGCCCTGCGCCGCCACGTGATCGGCGATCTCCTGACTCTCGCGCGGGGCGATGGTGCCCATCTGCACCAGGATGCGTCCGGCGAGCGCGTCGGCATCGCCCTGCTCGAACAGGGTATCGAGAATGGCGCGCGCATCACTCAGGAGCAGCAGCGTCATCTCTGCGGCATCGATCGCTTCCCAGGCGCTCGCCGCCAGGGTCAGACCCCGCTGGCGCGCCGACTCGGCCCGCTCGACGCCGCGATTCCAGCCGATCACCTCATGCCCCTGGCGCTTGAGTCGCAGCGCGATCTCAGAGCCAAGCAGCCCCATGCCCAATACCGCGATCTTCATCCGCATCCTCCGCGAGACAGTCCGCCGCTCAGGTCGGCGGGGTTGACGATAGAGACGCCGGCCGGCGCAACGACGCGATCACAGGTCCGGTCTCGGGCCGCACGCCACGCCACAGCCAAAAGGATTCGGCCGCCTGCTCGATCAGCATCCCCAGACCGTCGAGCACACGCGCCGCACCATGCTCGCTGCCCCAGCGACAGAAGGGCGTGGGCCGATCGCCGTAGAGCATGTCATAGGTCCAGCCACCGGGCGCGAGACAATCGTCCGGAATCGCCGGCACGGCGTCGGCCAGTCCAGCCGAGGTGGCGTTGATGATGAGGTCGAAGCGCTCGCCCGCCAAGCCGTCGAACCCACAACCCTCGACCGGACCGAGCGCGCGACCGAGCCGCGCCAGCTCCAGCGCCTTGGACGCCGTGCGGTTGGCGATGACCAGACGCGCCAGTCCGGTCCCGAGCAGCGGCTGGAGCACACCGCGCGCCGCGCCGCCCGCGCCGAGCATCAGGACGCGCGCACCCGCGAAGTCGAAGCCGTGGTTGTCGGTCAGATCGCGCACCAGTCCGACTCCATCGGTGTTGTCGCCCCGTAGCCGGCCATCGTCGAGCCGGATGAGCGTATTGACCGCGCCGGCGAGTTCGGCGCGTGCACTGCGCTCGTCGGCCAGCGCCCAGGCCTGCTCCTTGAACGGCACGGTGACGTTGAGTCCGCGCCCGCCCTCGGCCAGGAAGCGGCGCACGTCGCCGGCGAAGTCGTCGAGCGCGCCGAGCAGGCGCCCGTATTCCAGATCCTGCCCGGTCTGGCGCGCGAAGGCGGCGTGGATGACGGGCGACTTGCTGTGGGCGATGGGATGGCCGATGACGGCGTAATGGTCGGTCATGGTTGGCGGAAGATCCTGATGTCGCGTATGGAGTCTGGGCGTCTGTCGAGTCTAACGCAGACCGCGCCGGTTTCAGCCGAATTCGGCCAGCGCCTGATCGGGCGGGATCGGACGCGACCACAGATAGCCCTGCCCCCAGTCGCAGCCGATCTCGGCGAGCCGTTCGAGCTGGCGCGGCGTCTCGATGCCCTCGGCGATCACCTCCTTGCCGATGGAGTGGGCCATGGCGATCATGCCGGCGACCAGGTTGCGGTCGCGTGAGGACTCGATGCCGCTGATGAACTCGCGGTCGATCTTGAGGCTGCTGATCGGCAGCTCGCGCAGATAGGCCATGGAGCTGAAGCCGGTGCCGAAATCGTCGAGCGACAACTGGATGCCGCCACGATGGATAACGTTCAGCGTGGACTTCAGGTTCGGCGTCATGCGCAACAGCATCGATTCGGTGATCTCGATCTCGATGAGATCCGGCGGCACGTCGGCGGCATGCAGATCCTCCAGCAAACGGCGCGCGAAGCCGCGTGCCTCCAGATCGGCCGCCGAGACGTTGATCGCCAGCCGTGCCTCGGCGCCATCCTGCTCAAGACGCTGGCGCAGCCGGCGGATGGCCAGGCGCAGCACGGCGGCCGTCACCGCGCCGATCAGGCCGTTGCGCTCGGCGGCCGGGATGAAGTCTCCCGGCATGATCAGGGTTCCATCCTCGGTGCGCCAGCGCGCCAGCACCTCGAAGCGCGGTGTCCCGGCACGGGCGGCGATGGCGATCTGCGGCTGGAGCAGGATCTCGACGGCATCCATGGGCGAGCGTCCGAGCACGGCACGGTCGATCTCCAGACGCTTCAGCGCCCGTCGCTCCAGGTCGCTGTTGAAGTGGCTGGCGCGGTTGCGCCCCGCTTCTTTGGCATGGTAGAGGGCCAGATCGGCCTGCTTGAGCAGCTCGCCCGGCTCGGAGTCGGGGCCGCCCATGGCCAGCCCCAGCGAGCTGGTGATGCTGAAACGATCTTCGCCGACGACGATGGCACGACGCAGTGCTTCGACGATCCGCTCGGCCCACAGCGAGGCGACGGCCGTATCCGTGATGCCGGGCAGCAGCAGCGCGAACTCGTCACCGCCGAGACGCGCCACCAGTCCGGGTTCGGGCAACTCGGCGCGAATACGCTTGGCCACGGCGCACAGCAGCACATCGCCCTTGTCGTGACCGAGGGTATCGTTGATGGTCTTGAAGTGGTCGATGTCCATGAGCGCAACTGCAAATCCCTGCCCGGTGCGCCGGCAGTTCTCGATCACCTCGCCGAGCGCCTCGCGAAAGCGCGCTCGGTTCGGCAGCTCGGTGAGCGCGTCGTGCAGAGCGCGATGGCGCATCTCCTCGCGTGACTGGTGCAATTGATCCCGCTGACTGGCCAGTGACTGGGCGAGCCGCTCGAAGTGCGCGGCATTGGCGACGATGACCCGTTGGATGAGGTTCTTGAGCGCCAGCCCGGTGGCCAGCGATACCGCCGACCAGGGCAGCGAATGATGGGTGCGCTCTTCGCGCCAGACCTGGAAGTCGCGGGTCGGCCAGCCGAGCGGACGTTCGCCGTCACGGATGGAGAACGGCAGTGCGGTGGGATCGCCGCCCCAGTCGACCGTGTATTTGACCCGCTGGCGGCCGAACAGCAGGATGTTCTCGCGCTGCTCGTCGATGAAGATCACCAGCACGCCGGCGAGCCGGTCCGGATAGACCGCCGCCGGCTCGAACTCGCCGGACAGACAGTCGGTGTGCCAGATCGGGCCGGGCCGGGTGCGCAGAAAGGCCAGCAGCTCATCGACCCATTCGGGGGCCAGACTGCAATTCTGCCCGAAGAACAGCGGCTGACCGCGACGGTAGATCTGCGCCATGTCGGCATCGACCAGTTCGCACAGCTTGCGCTCCTTGCCGATGAAGCTGTCTGGAAAGGGCTGCTCGACATCGAACCCGCCGACGATGGAGTTCACCCGCGCCATGCCGAGCTGGGTGGCCAGGTTGCGCTCGCGCTCATCGATCAGGGCGACCCGGGCCGCCAGACAGCTCGCCAGTTCGATGAGTCGGCGTCTGACCGGGACCGTCACCGGATGGGGCGCGCGATGATGGAAGATCACCAGCCCCCAGAGCCGATCGTCCTGCATGATCGAGAGCGACATCGAGCCATTGACGCCGAAGCGCTGGAGATAGTTGCGATGGATGGGTGACTGGGCGCGCAGATGGGCGATGCCGATGTCGATGCTGTCGGGAGCCAGCGCGCGGCTCAGGAGCGGAATATCGGGGTGATCGCGGCTCGGGGCATAGCGCATGGGCGTCTCGCGATAGAGCGCGCGCGCCTGACGCGGGATGTCGGTGGCCGGATAACGCAGCCCCAGGATCGAGGGCCAGGTGTCCGGTTCCAGACTCTCGGCGATCACCACGCCCGAGTCGTCGGGATCGAAGCGATAGACCACGACTCGCTCGAAGCCGGTCAGATAGCGAAAAGCGGCGACGGCCTCTTGGCCGACCTGTCTGACATCGTTGCTCGCGCGCAGCCGCCGCTGGAAGGATTCGACATCGAAGCCGCGCAGACGCACGTCCATCTCCATCTCGCCGTGCGGCTCGATCTCCAGCAGCAGCCGATCCCGCCAGCGATGCAGACGCACATCGAGCGGCAGCTCGCCGCGCGCGGTCCGGACCTGGAAGAAGGACGGCTGATACGCGGCCGTCTCCGGGTCGGCCGTGAGGACGGCATGCAGCTCGGCTGCGCCCGCGACCGGCAAGGCCCGCGACAAGGGGGCGTCGAGCAGCGTCTCGGCGTGAAGACCCAGATACATCTCGGCATTGGCGCTACAGGCCAGAATGTGGTGCGTCTCGGGATCGACCACCAGCAGACAGCCGAAGGGCTGGATGGCACCACAGGTGCTGATGGGTTCGCGATCGCATTGCGAGAAGTCGAAGGAGACCGCCGAGAGCGCGGCCATGCTCTCGCAGAACTTGCCGGCGATCAGCTCATACGCGACGCCTTCGTTGCGCGGCGGCAGACGATTCTTGGGCTGAACGATGATCCAGAACTCGCCCGGACGATCCGAGGCGCGCATGGTGATGCGCACCCGCACCGGATCCATCTTGAAATCGAACACGAACTCGAAAGTCGTCTCCAGGCGTCCGGTCAGGACACCGTGCCGGAAGCGTCCGTAGAACTCCGGCACCACGGTGCAGGGGGCAACCTCGGAGAAGAAATTGCGCCCGAGGACGGACTCTACCTCACGTTGCGAAATCACCGACTGTGCACGACTATAGAAGAGGATACGTCCTTCGGCGTCGACACGAATGGTTCCTGCGGGCAGCCGATCGAGTTGCTCCTCGGTGAGGATGTCGAGCTGACGTGGGTCGTGGATGTCGATGGCGTCTTCGAGATTGATCGGTTCGATTCGGTTCAATGAGACGATCCGCGCCAGGGTGGCATGAAAATGAACATGAACACGCGGCCAGGCGCTGATTCCATGCGTTCAATCCCAGTCGGTGAGCTTGCCGAGCGCCGAGCGTGGCAGACTCGGGCCGAGCGTGATGGAGCGCGGCCGCTCCGGAGCCGACAACTGCTCCGCGAGCCAGATCTGGAGCCGTTCCGGGAGGTGAGCCTGGTCGCTGCAACGTGCGCTGGGCACGACGAATGCTTTCAGGCGCACATGTGGCTCACGGCCATCGGGACGCACCAGCGCTTCGTCGACCTCGGGGTGGCGCTCGATACAGGCCCGCACGCGCTCGGGGAAGACGTTGATCCCGCCAACCTGGACCGCTCCATCGCGTCGCGCGAGTACCTGAATGTGTTCGGTGTCGAGCCACTGGAAACGATCGGGGAGTTCCAGCGACAGCGGTTTGCCCGCGACACCTGGACGCCGGATACGTCCCGGCGCTTCAGGATCAGGCGACCAGTGCGGCAGCAGACGGAAGGGCGCCTCGGGGGCTTCGCGCCAACCGACGCCGGCCGTTTCCGATGAGCCATAGATCTCGATCGCCCGGACGCCGCCGAGCGCCTGGAACCGCTGCCAGAGTTCGGGCGGGCAAGGACTGGTGGAGCTGAGGACCACCACATCGGACGCCATCTCCAGGGGCGCCCGCGTGGCCAGATCGAAAAAGGCCGGATGGCCCAGCACCAGATCGCCGGCGCGTGCCTGGCGCAGGACGGCTCCAGGCAGCGTCCGGCGCGTGTCGAGCACCGGGATGCCGAGATGTGCCGGCAACATGAAGGCGAACAGAAAACCGTAGATGTGGTGGCACGGCACGGCGCGCAGGATGCGCCGGCGCTCACCCAGGAGCGTGGCGAAATAGGCGACCTCCTGCTCCAGCAGGTCCATGTCGTGGAGACACAGCTTCGGCTGACCGGTGGAGCCTGAGGTCTGAAAGCCGATCGCGCCGTCCTGGCAGGCGCGGCTCTCCAGCACGATCTCGACCCAGTCGGACAGACGGCGACGGGTCGTCAAGGCCGCCTCGTGCCCCGTCTCGTGCAGGTGGAACTGGATGGCGACCATGGTAGCCAGATCCAGGAACTCCAGCGAATCGAGTTCCAGCGCCCCGAGATCCGGATCGGGGGCGCGCAGGCGGGCCGCGTCCTGGAGTCCGGGCCGCAAACGCGCCAGCTCCGCCTGGATCAGGTCGAGCAGCAGCGCCTGGACGCTGCCGGGGTTCCACCAGGGTTTCAGAGCCACCGCGACAGCCTCGCCCGGCGTCGACGCGTCTGGCCTTATTCGGCCAGCCAGCGGGCGATGTCCTTGGCGTAGTAGGTCAGGATGCCGTCGGCGCCGGCGCGCTTCATCGACACCATGGCCTCCAGCACGACCGCTTTCTCATTCAGCCAGCCGTTCAGGCTCGCCGCCTTGAGCATGGCGTACTCGCCGCTGACGTGATAGACGAAGGTCGGCGCGCCGAACTGGTCCTTGATACGGCGCACGATGTCCAGATAGGGCATACCGGGCTTGACCATCACCATGTCGGCGCCTTCGGCCAGATCGAGCGCGACTTCGTGGATGGCCTCGTTGGAGTTGGCCGGGTCCATCTGATAGGTGTACTTGTTGCCCGCACCCAGATTGCCCGCCGAGCCGACCGCGTCGCGGAAGGGGCCGTAGTAGCTGGAGGCATACTTGGCCGAGTAGGCCATGATGCGAGTGTGGATGTGGCCGGCGGCTTCGAGTGCCGCGCGTACCGCGCCGATGCGCCCGTCCATCATGTCGGAGGGCGCGACGATGTCGGCCCCGGCCTCGGCGTGCGAGACGGCCTGGCGCACCAGCACGTCGACGGTCTCGTCGTTCATCACATAGCCGGCCTCGTCGATCAGACCGTCCTGACCGTGGGTGGTGAAGGGGTCGAGCGCGACATCGGTCATCACGCCCAGCTCGGGCACCGCCTCCTTGAGCGCTCGCACCGCACGCTGCGCCAGCCCATTGGGATTGAACGCCTCGCGTGCGTCGAGCGACTTGACCTCCATCGGCGTGACCGGGAACAGCGCGATCACCGGAATGCCGAGCTGATGGGCCTCGCGCGCCGCCTCGATCAGCAGATCGATGCTCAGACGCTCCACGCCCGGCATCGAGGGAACGGCCTCCCGCTGGCCCTGGCCTTCGAGTACGAACACCGGCCAGATCAGATCGTTGGGGGTCAGGGTGTTCTCGCGCATCAGACGGCGCGAGAAGTCGTCGCGGCGCATCCGGCGCATGCGGGTGATGGGATAGGCGGAACGGGGGGTGTCGAGATCAGCCATGGTATCGAGGAACCTCGGGGGTCGGGTCCGGTGCGTCCGGGACCATCCCGGGCGCTGCACAGGCCGCCTAAAATAGCTCAGGCGCCGGCTTGGCTCCAGTCTTGGCGTTGCAGCGTCGCCCCAGAGGCGCCATATCACGGCTGATGCCTAGTGAGCCAAGACCATTGGCTGCACAACGAGCGGCCCCGGAACCCACGGGTCGAACGCCCAATACACGCTCAAGGAAACCCCTGCATGTCGTCTGTTCCAGATTCCTCTCCCTCGGCCTTCGATGTCCATTACGAAGACTTTCAAACGCTGGTCATCGCAGCCTCGTCCGAGCAGCCGATCCTGGTGGACTTCTGGGCCGACTGGTGCGGTCCCTGTCACGCACTCGCACCGCATCTGAAGCGCGTCATCGAGGAACACGCCGGGCGACTGCGGCTGGCCAAGGTCGAGGTCGACGAAGGCGAGAACATGCGTCTGGCCGGACACTATCGGGTGCGCGGTTTCCCGACCGTGATCCTGTTCCGGCACGGCGAGGAACGCGGCCGGTTCAGCGGCGCACGTTCGCGTATCCAGATCAACCGCTGGCTCCAGGAGCATCTGCCGGAATGAGCATCCAACCTGCTGTTTCGCTTCGACTCGTTTCCATCTTCGCGGCGCTCTGTCTTGGAGTCGCCGGGTCGGCCCAAGCGCTCTCGCTCGTCGTCGAGGAGGGCGAGATCGCGGGCATATCCGGGCT
>ERZ1673962.573-NODE-573-length-24301-cov-5.038398_pt1 | contig 24301 bp, 24 predicted proteins | sample MGYA00580188_ERZ1673962 | MGnify/ENA primary metagenome ERZ1673962 (study PRJEB41334, sample SAMN05608104) | rock metagenome | biome: terrestrial subsurface; feature: shale formation; material: shale | place: USA: Pennsylvania ... | reverse complement strand
CAAAGCATCAGAATTTCAACTGTCAACGCGATGGTTGTTTACCAACGAAATCGAAGGAGGAACAGATGCATATCCCCGATCAAATGCTTCAGGGTGCGGTTTGTCCGGTGACGGCCGCTGTCGCCCTGGCAGGCGTCTCGGCCGCCGTTGTGGCCGCCGTTCGCAGCGTTCGCAAGCCCGGTGTGGGGCGCTTCGCCGCTGTCGCGGCATTGATTTTTGCCGGTCAGATGATGAACTTTCCGATAGCGGGCGGAACTTCCGGGCATCTGCTCGGCGGCGTACTGGCTGCTGGTTTGTTAGGCATGCCCTTCGCCGTTCTGGCCATGACCCTGGTGGTGGCGGTACAGGCCCTGGTGTTCGGCGATGGCGGCGTCATGGTCCTGGGGGCCAACCTGCTTAATATGGCTCTGCTTGGTGTGGTGGTTGTCGCTCCTCTGCAACGGATGTTGCAACGATATCCGGAGTGGTCCCTGTTTCGGCGCAGTCTTTTGTATGGAGCCACCGGCTGGTTGTCGGTGATGCTGGCGGCGCTGGGGGTTTGCGTGGAGCTTTCCGCATCCGGCGGCGTTGCCTTCGCTACCGTAACCGGAGCCATGCTTGGCGTGCACGCTCTGATCGGGGTTGGCGAAGGGGTGATAACGGCAGCGGTCTTCGCCCTGCTGGCACCGCGCTCGGCGCAAGGTATCGTGGGGCGTCGCGCCGTGGCTTTGCCGCTGTCGGTCGCTTGCCTGACAGCTCTGCTGTTGAGCCCTCTGGCCAGCTCTCTGCCCGACGGCCTGGAACGGGTTGCGGAACGTCTCGGCTTTTTCCCTTCCGCGGTTGCATCCTTCTGGTCTCCCGTGGCCGATTACCAGCTCGCCGGCATCGAGCATGGAGCGTTGACAACCGGCTTGGCGGGTCTCTGCGGCGTGTTGCTGACTTTTGCCCTGGCTTTCCTGGTAGCGCGCCCCATGCAACCGGTTCGCGGGTAAGAGATATTTTCAGCGCAAAATAGACGATGCGGGGCCCTGTTGCCGATGATGGCGGGGCCCCGTTTTGTATTTTGAACAGGGTCCGATTACAATATAGCGACGGGAAGCCTTAAGCCGGGAGGGCACAACATGCAGGTCGACGGTATCTTTCTGGAAACATCTCTGGTGTTGGCCGCCAGCGCCGCGGTCGGCGCGATAAGCCAAAAGTTGCGCCAGCCGCTGATCGTGGCTTTTATCGCGGTCGGCATCCTGGTGGGACCGCTGGGATTGAATCTCTGGCAGGCCGACCGCGAACACGAACTGCTCGCCACTTTGGGGATCGCCCTGTTGCTGTTCGTGGTCGGACTAAAGCTCGATGTGAATCTCATTCGCAGTACCGGTCCGGCCGCTCTGGCCATCGGCAGCGGTCAGATCGTCCTGACGTTCGGTACCGGGTATCTGTTGGCCCTGATGCTCGATTTCGCACCTCTGCAGGCATTTTACGTTGGCGCTGCCATGACGTTTTCGAGTACCGTCATCATCGTCAAATTGCTGTCGGACAAGCGTGAAATCGATGCCCTGCACGGTAAAATCGATCTTGGGGTGCTCATCGTTCAGGACCTGGCGGTCATCCTGGCCATGATCGCCCTGACGGCGTGGAGCAGCGGCACCGGCGGGGGGATGATACGCGACGGCCTGCTGGTGTTGCTCAAGGGCGGGGTTTTTATCGGACTTACGGCCCTTCTGATGCGTTATGTACTGCCCGGGTTGTTGTCGCGCCTGGCAGGGTCGCAGGAATTGCTGCTGCTGTTCGCTATCGGTTACGCGGCGCTCTGGTCGGCGTTGTCCCAGCAACTCAAGTTAAGCCTGGAGGTCGGGGCCTTTCTGGCGGGAATATCCCTGGCGTCGACCTCATTTCGCGAAATACTGGCGACGCGCCTGGTGACCCTGCGCGATTTTCTTTTACTTTTCTTTTTCATTTCCCTCGGTTCCCATCTCGAATTTTCTCTCAGTGGTCGCGGTGTGCTGATCGTGGTGGTATTGAGTCTTTTCGTACTGCTTTTCAAACCGCTGCTGGTGGCGGGGATCATGCGTTGGATGGGGTATTCCAAACGCACCGGTTTTCTGGCCGGGGTTTCTCTTGGACAGATATCCGAGTTTTCCCTGATTCTCGGGGCGCTGGGAATGCAGGTCGGCCATCTTGATCAAAACGTGCTGGGCATGATTACCCTGGTCGGAGTCATCACGATCGGACTGTCGAGTTATCTCATTCTGGATAGCGGGCGCATGTATGAACGTCTGGCGCCTTTTCTGGGATTTTTGCAGCGGCGTCATCCTTTCCGGGAAACGATGGCCGATTCCGGCGATACGGATGCCCCGGTGGATGTGATCCTGTTTGGTCTGGGCAATTTCGGCAGCCATATTGCCACGAATCTGCTGGCGCGGGGCAAAACCCTGCTCGGCGTCGACTTTAACCCCGAAGTGGTACAGAAGGCGGCCACCGAAGGTTTACGGGTTCGTTACGGAGATGCCGGCGATGCGCACAGCCTCGATCATCTGCCGCTGGATCAGGTCCCCTGGGTGGTCAGTGCCATGCCGGGATACGGTCCCAATATGTCCCTTCTCGAAGGTTTGCGACAGCAGGATTTCAAGGGCAAGGTGGTTTTAACGGCGCAGAACGCGAAACAGGAAGAAGCCTTTCGCAAAGCCGGTGCCGATCGCGTCCTGTGGCCGAATCTCGACGCCGCCGAGCAGGCTGTCGACCTCCTTTCCACGGCCCGCGAGGCGATTTTCGATCAAGCTCCCTGGCCCATGACCCTGAAGGAAGTCCGCCTGCGCCCCGGTTCTCCGGCCGGCGGCAAACGCCTGGGCGAACTGGCACTGCGCCCCCGAACTGGTGCGACATTGGTGGCGGTCGATCGATCCGGACAGAGCCATTTCGATCCCGATGCCGATTTCATGCTGTTGCCGGGAGACCGTCTGGTGTTGCTCGGCAGCCATGACAGTCTGGTGCAGGCCGAGGCGTTGCTTGCTCCGCGACGGGAAGAGGGTGAGGGTGGCAAAGCGGGGTTTCAAATCGGCGAGGTCGGTTTTCCCGATTCCTCGGGATGGGTCGGCCGCACCCTGACCGACCTCGATTTGCGCCATCGAATCGGATTGTCGGTGATCGGTATCCGGCGCGGCGAACAGCGGATCGTGTCGCCCTCACCGGATACCGTACTGCAGGCCGGCGACGTGCTGGTAGTGCTCGGACGTCCCGGCGCCATCGAGGCCTGCATGACATGCATTCCGCAGTCTTCTGTCGACGAGTGAGGTTGCGAGGGGAAAACCTTTGAACAGGCGCCCCGTCAGCCGACGGGGCGCCGTTCGGCGGGCTGTTGATGATGAGCCTCTCGAGAAGCGACGCAACGTGGCGGTACGGAGGTTGGGTCCGACAGTTCCTCTTCACAGATGGAACAGGGGTTGGGAGGATATTCCTGCTTCAGAGTGTAGCGACCGCATATGGGACAGGTTTCGACCATGGCAATTCTCCTTTTCCTGGTGAGTCACGGGTCCGATTCATCGACGGGTTCGTATTGGCGTTCAAAGTCCTCTGCTTTGCAGGGAAAGGTGCGTCCTTCACGATCCACGCAAAGGTAATCGCCGGGATAGACGACATACATGCCCTGGTGTCCGTTTGCCGCAGGGGCGATAACGGTTCGTCGCTGAACCCGTCTGGCTTCGATAAAGGTAGGGATGGTGCGGAAGCGAGCCATATGTCCTCCATGCCGAAAACGGTAATATTGAAATGCAGAGGTGTTTGACGCCCGTGAGTCGCGGGTTAAAATCCAATTAAGGAGAAGGGGGATCAGAATTTGAAATCAGGCGGGATTTTCAGCTGGTGTTCATCCGGAGACCCCGAGTGAAAACCAGGCAAGGAGTCCGATATGAAACTTCGTTCATTCATCTTGAGGCTGCTCGGCATTACCCTGTTGGCGGGGTGGCTGGCCGGGTGTGCGACGGCACCGAAGGCGCCTTTGTTCGTCGATGTCGCGGCATGGCCAATGACGGCTCAAAGCGTGGCCCTGGTGGGGGTGTCTTTCGACAAGAGCTACAGGCCCCTGCCGCAAAGCGGACTCGATCGGGAAATTTCAGTTCAGGTGCGACGGGTATTGGAAAGGAAGGGCTACCTTGTGACGATGGCGATCCCGTCCGGTCGTCTGGAACGCAGGGCTTTGACTTCCGTATCGGCTGAGGATCTGGCGGGCAGGGCTGGGACTTCGGTCGATCTGGTGTTGGCGGTCCATGTCGATTTCCTGTTCAGCAGTGCGACCTATGGCGAGAGCAATCCTCCGCCGGAGTTCGAGATCGCGGCCGAGGCACGTGTCGTGGATCGCAGAACAAAGCGCGACCTGTGGCGTGACCGCGGTCATGCCCTGACGGGAGGCGCCTCGGCCATGCCCTTGCGCAGCCCGGACTATGATCGTTTACGGGGGGTGACGGAGCTTGCGGACAGCCTGCTGGAGACCCTGCCCGATGCCGGCATGCGGCCGGAGATGCCGCCGCCGGCATAAGGGGAAGGTCGAATTATTCCATGCCCCGTTCAAAGTTGAAACCCGAGGTGTCCGGTACGTTGCCGCTCCGGCGTAGGCCATCCAGGACCTGTTTGCCCCTGGCGGAGAAGGGACCGACGTGGGACAGGTCGATGATGAAGCGATAAAATCCCATATTCTCCAGTTCGGGCAGGTGGTTGAGCAGGGAGAAATCGGTGTTTGAGCTGAGCACCGTTTCACCGCCGCGTTGGGTCACACGGTAGGCATCGTCGCGATCCGACAGAACCGGGCTGTCGCTGCGCAGGCCGCGCAGGGGAATCCGGGAGGTGATCAGCGGCACCGAGGCATAGACGGTCAGACTGGTATCCAGGCCCGTATCACGCCGCAACAGGTCTGCGAGGTTGCTCCGGTCATCCTCCAGGTACAAGGTCGTTTCGGTGATGCCGAGCTCCTTCCAGGCCAGGGCCGCCTGGCTGTTCAGGGTGAAAAGCCGCCAGCCGCTTTGCAGTTTCAGTCCCTGCAATTCGTCGAACAGGGCGAAGTGTCCCAGGTTGTTGAGACGGAAATTGCGAAAACCTCGGGCAACGAGGTGACGCACGGCTTTCCGGCATTCCTGCCAGGCGTTGCCAAGCAGCACGAAGGGGATATCCCAGATGACTCTCTCTTCGCGTCTCGCCAGACGTTGCCCCTGACCAAGATGCTGCACATTGGCGCTGGTTAGCGGCAGAACGATACGGTCGATCATCGGATCGTTAAGCAGATGGCTGTCGCGCATGCGGTCGAGGGCGACGATGATTTCGCGTTTTTGCCCGGAGCTGGGCGATGCGGCCGGCAGCAGGCTGTCGAGGGCGGTCTGCTTATGTTCCTGACGGATCTGGCTGCGGTCTTCGCTGAGTTTTTGGCAGACCGTCTGGTAAAACTGCCGCCTGACTTCCTTGAGACGGCTGGGGGGGATGACCACGGGCGGCAAACTGCCGGTGGTCAGGTTGCCGAGGACCAGAGACTGTTTGCCGCTGCGTTCAAAAACGGCCTGCAGGGTTTCGGCTGTCAAGGGGCTTTCGGTGGCAGGAAAGACCGGTACCTCGTATGTCTGCTCGGTTTTGGTCTGTCCCGCATATCCCGTGACCTTCAGCGTTTCTCCCTGCAGATCGATTTGCAGGTCGATCTGCGCCGGAATTTTTCCGGCCTGCTGCAGTTTGCGGCGGCAGGCCGGTTCGCTCATGGTGAAAGCCTTTTCCGAGGACACCTTGAAAACCGCATCCCCGATGCGAAAGGTATCACGGAAGTTCGAAGGTACCGTCACCTGGCTGCCGGCCGGGGCTGCTTTAACGTTGCGGCGTCCGAGACGCAATTCCTTGATGGTGAAGGCAGTGCCGGCCTGGTCGCTCTTGGGTTGAATGCGGATGCGATCGCCGAGGTGCAGCCGGTCCCGGCTTTTGAAGGTGATATGGCCCCCGCGCAGGGCGCTGATTTCCCCCAGAAAACGCCCCGTAGCCCCCTTCATGGAGGGGATGGCGATATCCGTCGGTTTGGGGCCGGGGAGGAACCCTTTGGTCGGCAGGCGGCCGAAGGACTGCTTCAGGTGTTCCTTGGCTTCCCGCAGGACCTGCTTTCGTTGCGCGGGAGTCGCATCCATGGCCAGGCGATAAGCCGCCACCACGTTGGCTACGTATTCGGCGCTCTTCATGCGTCCTTCGATTTTGAAACTGCCGATGCCGGCTTTTCCCAGTTGCGGCAACAGGTCGATGGCCGACAGATCGTTGGGCGAAAAGTAGTAGCCGTATTTCTGCCGATAACGGTAGCGCCGACGACACGGCTGGGCGCAGCGGCCTCGATTACCGCTTTTGCCGCCGATCCAGGAGGAAAACAGGCACTGTCCCGAATAGCTGAAGCATAGGGCGCCGTGGATAAAATGTTCGAGTTCAAGGTTGGTCTCGCGGCGGATGGCGGCGATTTCCTCCAGGGTCAGTTCGCGGGCCAGTACCGCCCGTTTGAAGCCCATCCGTTCCAGGGTGCGAATTCCGGCAGCGTTGTGTACGGTCATCTGGGTTGAGGCGTGCAGCTGCAGCCCCGGGAAATGATCCCGCGCCATTTTCCAGACGCCGAGATCCTGCAGGATGATGCCGTCGACCTGCAGGGCTTCCAGGTCAGCCAGGGTTGCTGCCAGGCGCGGCAATTCCTCTTCCCGGATCAGAGTGTTGACCGTCACATAGATACGCCGTTGCAGTTTGTGCGCGTAGCTCAGCATGCCCTCGAGGTCGGTCATGGAAATGTTACGGGCTTTGGCGCGGGCGGAAAACTCCTTGAGACCGCAATATACGGCATCCGCTCCCGATTCCATGGCGGCAAAAAAGGCCTCCAGGCTGCCTGCGGGGGCCAGAAGTTCGGGCTGTATCGATGTGTCGGGCATGCTTGTTACTTCGCTTTCCGGTTGGATTTATATAAGTCCGCTGGGCCGAATAGGACCTATGGGGTACTTGACAGAAAAAAAGACCGGGTTGGCTCCCGGTCATTGCCTTGTAAATGAAAAAATCATATCACGGTATGCTCTTGACAGGCAACCGCTCCTCTACAGCAGGCCGCGATCGGCCAGGCTCACATAACCTTCGCTGCCGATGATAATGTGATCAAGGACCCGGACTCCCATAAGGTCGCCGGCTTCCTTGAGGCGCTGGGTGATATCGAGGTCCTCCCGGCTGGGAGTCGGATCGCCGGAGGGATGGTTGTGGACGAACAGCACCGCCGCGGCCGATTCGCGCACAACCGGCCCGAATACCTCGCGCGGGTGGACGATGCTCGCGGTCAGGCTACCCTCCGAGATGCCGACTTCGCGCAACAGGCGGTTCTTGCTGTCAAGCAGCAGGGCGATGAAGCGTTCCCTTTTGATGTCGCGCAAGCGTTCGTGAAAGTGTGCGAACACAGCCTGCGGGGTGGTATATCGATCTTTGGGGCGCAAGGGGCTGCAACTGAAGCGACGGGCAAGTTCGAACACTGCCAACAGTTCGGCTGCCTTTGCCGGTCCGATCCCTTTGATGGTTTGCAGTTCGGCCACGGTGGCGGCTGCCAGGCTGCGCAGGTCGGCGAATCTTTGCATCAACTGTCGGCCCTGATCGATGGCGCTGGTACCGCTGGAGGCATCGCCGTTGCGTAGTATCAGGGCCAGCAGTTCGGCAACGCTCAGGGTTGCGGCACCCCGGTGCAACAATTTTTCCCGTGGGCGGTCATCTTCGGGCCAGTCCTTGATGGCGGGCATGGTGGTATCCTTTAAAGAGAGTAGGGCACTATTTTTTCAAAAAAGATTAGCTAAATCAAATAAAAAATTGTATAGCAATTTGCTGAAAGACAGCCTGCGGAGACCGGGGATGGGCTCACGAAATCATGGATGGTTTCATAAGACCTTGATTTTGTAAGCAAGGTGAAACTTGTTTTCTTCTTGCGTCCTTGAAAAGGCTCTCCATTGTATAAACTGAAGGTGTTTCGTTGTTTGAGAATCTTGGCAGAGGAGAAGCTGGAGCATGAAAGGCAGGAAAAGCATCTTCGGGCGCCCCAAGGTGGCTTTGGCGCTTGGTGGCGGTGCGGCTCGCGGTCTGGCCCATATCGGGGTTCTGGAAGCGTTTGAAAAACACGGATTGCGTATCGATATGATCACAGGTACGAGTATGGGCGCGATTATCGGTGCCATCTATGCGTTGGAGCCGTCGGTGGCGGCTCTTAAAGAAAGGTTCCACAGGTATCTCGAGAGCGAAGAATTCAAGGAAACGCATTTGAGCCACCTGATTGCGCAGGAGGATGCGGATGCCGGCATTTTGGATCGATTGTTGCAAATGGCCTGGAAAGGACTCTTCTACACATTGGTCGTCACCAGGCGGTCCTATTACGGCAAATCGTCTTCTCAGCAGAATTTTGCCTTCATGATCGATGACCTCACCTTTGAAGATACACGCATCCCGTTCTGCACCACCGCGCTGGATCTGGTTTCCGGCGAGGAGGTCGTTTTTTCCAGCGGCAGCCTGCGTCGGGCCGTCTCGGCCAGTTGCGCCATTCCCGGTTTGTTGCCGCCGGTGCAGGATAAGGGACGGTTGCTGGTCGATGGCGGGTGGATCGATGCGGTCCCCGTGATGCCTGCTTTCAGGCTGGGGGCCGATGTGGTCATCGCGGTCGATGCGGCCAGCACCCTGGAGCCCTGTGGAGGGCTTGACAGCGCCCTGGAAATTATCGGCAGGGCCGATGGTATCGCCCGCTGGGTGCTGAGCGGAGAGCGCTGTCGCAAGGCGGATCTGGTGCTGCGTCCGCAAAACGACGGAACGCACTGGGCCGACTTTTCTCAATTCGAGGAAGCAGTGGCAGTCGGACGGCAGGCTGTGGAAGAACGGTTGAACGCTGTTGAGCACCTGTTAAGGCGTAGTCGCTGGTCCCTGTTGTGGCGGAATCTGTTTAACGGAAACCTGAGCGGTCGCCGTAACTGAAACGGATGAAGGGGCGGAAGGCCGGCGACGAGGGGGGGGGATAACCATCCGCAAGCCTCCCGGATGGTCAAGGCTGCCGGTCTGATTCACGTCGTTGTTCACGGCCCACCAGCATCACCAGATCGGCCAGTTGTTCGGTAATCAGGTCCAAAAGATCATCCATGGTCAGTATGCCCTGCAGGGAACCGTCGGCGGAGACCACGGGCATCCGTCTTATCCCTTTATCGCGCATGCGCTTGATCGCCTCCGGCAGTCCTTCATTCTCCCTGACAGTGATAAGATCAAAGCTCATGACATCCCCCGCCAGGAGCGTGTCCGGTGCGATATCGTTGGCCAGGATTTCCACCACCAGGTCGCGATCGGTCAGGATACCGACGGGAAAACAGTGCCCGTTACGTTTTTCAACCACTACCACGTCCCCCACGTGATGAAGCCGCATGAGTTTGGCCGCATCGGAAATCGGATCGTTGCGGTCGATGATAACCACGTCGCGGTTGCATACTTCGCCTACCTGCATAAGAGACTCCTTCCATGAGCCTGGACGGATGGCACGGCTCTCCATAACACTCCATCCGGCGGTGAAACAATCAACATCCAAAATAAAAGAATTAGCATCTCCTGGCCATTCGTCAACTACAGGAAGCCGGTTCAAGATATTTAGAAAAACCTTCAGAGCGGTTGATATGACGACTCTAATCGAAACTAAATTGACAATAGTTGTCGGATTTGATATTGAAAATGAAAGTCAATTTTAGCCTATCGAAAAGGTGCGTGACGATGCATACAAAATCCAATCGTGGAAAAGCGAGGGAAGTGTTCTGGAAAAGGGTTGGCGGGAAAATCGAAGATGACCGTTCCTGTCTGGCGGCTTTTGTGGCGCTTCACTCCGCCGAGGTGCTGGAGGGGGTTAAGCCGGCCAACCTTATGACCATGCACGACAGGGTGCATACTTGTGGTCGCAACCTGTACCGGCTCTGGGAGCGATGCTCTGTCGAATTGCTGGCGGCCGGCGGTTTGAGAGCTCATGTGTTGCATGACTGCGGACGCAGGCGATTGGTACTTCTGTATCGTCCGGTTTTGCTGGAAAACCTTCTGGCCGAGCCGAAGGTGCGAAACTTTTTGCGCAAGGCCGGTTATCCGGCATATCGAGGAAGACAACAGGCTCTTGAGGAATTGACGCGGCGTGCGACACAAGGCGATTTCCCCCACGAGATCGGGCTGTTTCTGGGCTACCCGCTGAAGGATGTGGCGGGGTTCATGGGGTGGGCCGCGATTCCGTTCAGCTGCAACGGACCCTGGCGCGTCTACGGCGATCCGGTTCGCAGCCTTCGTCTGGCCAACTGTCACAAGGCTTGCAGGGCGCGCATGGCAGAGCGTCTCGACGCCGGCTGTGATCCGACGCTGTGCCTGTGTTCAATGCGCAGGGCTGCAAATTGCCCGGGCTCGCCCATGGCGCATGAATTATCCACCGGCGTTCAAGCTGCTTAATTTTTCCGATGGTCTGTTCCTTTTTTGATTGTTTTACTAAAGAATAAATAATTTGGGCTCAGGTCTTGCGCTTATTGACCAAAAAAATCAATTTTGCTATTGAAAAGAAGAGTCATCTTTAAAACTGCCGCAAATGGTTGATTAATAAGAAAAAAATAAACTTGTGCTAAGGGGCGTTGGATTTTTGTTTGAAGCGTTAATCCCTCTTCAATACTCCTATAATCCATCTCTGCACCGATTTTGATCCATAAATATCCCAATTCTCATGCGGTGGTTCTCTTTTTTGTTTGCAAACTTGATTAAAAGTGTCGTTTATTTCCGACGGGTGGCATCCTCGGTTCCGACTCCCTTTATCGAAATATCTGAATTTACAGAACTATCCGAGCCTTTCTTTCTGTCTGCTTTTCCCGACAAATCGGCAAATTTCAAGATGCCGGGTCGGTCGTATCGGCGCAAAAGAGATGCATTGACCCTTCGGATGGGGGGGAATGGGGCCCAAAAAAGAGATTTAGGCCCTTGGGAAGGTGATTTGTTCGTCAAAAGGTATTGGGAGAGAGGAATAGGATGGGCATGAAAATTGCCCACTATGAAAGGACTTATCGCAAAGGCCTCAAATAAGGCGATACCATGAAGCGTTCAGGACACTGGGAAGAGAGGTTGAATGAAGCAGGAAGATAAGCTTGACGAAGGGTTGGAAGAGAAAATTGACGATCTGGTGACGAAAAAAGGGGTCACCCGCCGGGATTTTATGAAATTCTGCGGGCTGATGGCGGCGACTCTCGGGCTGGAAGCTTCCTTCGTGCCCAAAATCGCCCGGGCGATTGCCTCGGCGCCGCGGCCTCCGATCGTCTGGCTGCAGTTTGCCGAATGCACCGGTTGCACCGAGGCTTTGCTGCGCACCGCCGATCCTTTCATCGATGACCTTCTGCTGGAGAAGGTTTCTTCGGAATACCACGAAACCATCATGGCGGCGGCGGGCGATCATGCCACCGCCTGTCTGGATAGCGCCGTCAGTCAGTATGCCGGACAGTTCCTCTGTTTTGTGGAAGGGGCCATCCCGACGGCCGGTGGCGGTATTTACGGAATGATCGGCAACAAGACAATGTTGCAGATCGCCAGGGAAGTTCTGCCGCAGGCCAAGGCCGTGGTCTGCGTCGGCACCTGTGCTTCTTTCGGTGGCTTGCCGGCGGCAGCAGGCGGCTTGACCGGAGCCAGAGGGGTCCGGGATGCGACCGGTATTTCCACGGTTAACATGCCCGGCTGCCCGCCCAATGCCGTGAATATTGCTGCATTGATCGTCAATTATCTACTCAACAACCAACTGCCCGGTACCGATCGTTACGGGCGGCCGAACTTTGCCTATGGAAACAAGGTTCACAGCCTATGCCCCCGTCGGGGCACCGACTGGTGCCTGAAGGGGTTCGGCTGCAAAGGGCCCAACGCCCTTCACAATTGCCCGAGCGTCAAATACAACGGCGGCACCAGTTGGTGCGTGCAGGCCGATGCTCCCTGCAAGAACTGCACGACGCCGGGGTTCTGGGATTCCATGACGCCGTTTTTTGATTATTCGGGTAGCTACTAAAGAGTTTTCGCGGCCAGCCGCCGGTCCGGGAGTTGAGCCGGGATAGAAGAGGGAAGGTGTTCTATGCCAAAAAAAGATAATCCGAAAAATCCACACAATCCACCCACCGATCCGACGCCGCCGCCTGAGCCGACGCCGGAGCCGACGCCAAGCAACGGCAATATCGTTATCGATCCGGTGACCCGCATCGAGGGCCATCTGCGTGTGGAAACAGCCGTGGCGGGCGGCAGGGTCAGCAGCGCCTGGAGTACCAGTCCGCTGTTCCGGGGCGTCGAGCCGATCCTGAAAAACCGCGATCCGCGCGACGCCTGGATGTTTACCCAGAGGTTGTGCGGGGTCTGCACCTACGTGCACGGCATCACCTCGATTCGGAGTGTGGAGGACGCCGTCGGCGTGGCTATTCCGGAGCAGGCACGGCTGATCCGCAACCTGCTCATGGGAGCACAGTGGATCCACGACCATATCGTGCACTTCTATCAGCTGCACCTGCTCGACTGGGTGGATATTACCAGCGCCCTCACCGCCGATCCTGCCGGGGCTGCCTCGGTGGACAGGCAGATCTCTTCGGCACGCAATCGAAGTGCCGCCTATTTCGACGGCGTCAAGCAACGCCTGCAGACTTTTGCCGGAGGCGGCCAGCTCGGTCCGTTTGCCAACGGTTACTGGGGCCATCCAGCTTACCTGTTGAGCCCCGAGGAAAACCTGGTGATGATGGCCAACTACCTGGAGGCGCTGCGCATCCAGATCGATGCTGCGCACATGCATGGCATCCTCGCCGGCAAGAACCCGCATCCCCACGGCATGATTGTCGGCGGGGTGCCCCTCAACAAGGATCTGACATCGAACCGCATCAGCGAATTCGCTGGAGTAAGCAATAAGGCCAGGGATTTCGTGAACAATTATTACCTCCCGGATGCCACCTGGCTGGCGGCGCGCTACAGTGACTATGCGACCATCGGCGGCACCGAAAACCTGATGAGTTTCGGCGAATTCCCTCTGGGTGCCGCGGAGCCTGACAGCCTGTACTTTCCGCGCGGGGCGATCTTCAACCGTCAGACCAGTGCCGTGCAGCCGGTCGATACCGGTCAGATCAGCGAGCATGTCACGCACAGCTGGTACAGCGGTTCGGCCCGTCATCCCTCCCGGGGCCAGACGGTGCCCGACTACACCGGCATCAATATCGCCGACCGGTACAGCTGGATCAAGGCGCCGCGCTATCAGGGACAACCCATGGAGGTCGGTCCCCTGGCACGCGTCCTGATCAACTACGGTAAAGGTCACGGTGCCACGGTACAGGTGGTAAACGCTTTCCTGCAAAAGGCCGGTATGAGCCTCGCGGGCATGTACTCCACCCTCGGACGCACCGCGGCCCGGGCCATCGAGACAAAAGTCATTGCCGATGTCATGAGTACGTGGGTGGGACAGCTGTCGCCCAGTCCTGGAGGTTCGGAGATGCCTTTTCGCAGCACGTTTACCATGCCCGATGCAGGCAGCGGCGTAGCGCTGAACGAAGCGCCCCGCGGCGCTCTCGGGCACTGGCTTAATTATTCCGGCGGCAAAATATCCAACTATCAGATGGTGGTGCCGTCGACCTGGAATTTCGGTCCCCGGGATAGCGCCAACGTCCCCGGCCCGGTGGAGCAGGCTCTCATCGATACGCCGGTAGCGGACGAGTCCAAGCCTCTGGAGGTGCTGCGGGTGGTTCATTCTTTCGATCCCTGCATCGCCTGCGCCGTGCATGTTCTCGACCCGAAAAACAATCAGAGCTTCAAGGTGCAAGCACTTTAAGCCTTGGAACAGATCAGAGACCAGGAGGAATACCGATGCATATACCCGATCAGATGTTGCAGGGCGCGGTCTGCCCCGTCACCGCGGGTTTGGGCCTGCTCGGCGTAACCGCCGCCGCGCTGATTGCTGCCAGAGGTGCGGGAAAACAGGATCTGAAACGTTTTGCTGCCGTGGCATCGTTGCTCTTTGCCGGCCAGATGTTCAACTTTCCCGTGGCGAACGGAACTTCGGGTCATCTTATCGGAGGCGTGCTGGCCGCTGCGCTGCTCGGTACTCCCCTTGCCGTTCTGGCGATGACCCTGGTGCTGGCGTTGCAGGCCGCTCTGTTCGGCGACGGGGGGCTTTTGAGTCTGGGGGCGAACATTGTCAATATGGCATTGATCGGCGTAGGGGTCGGTGCCTTGATGCGGCATTTCACGATCGGAAGAAGCCTGTCCGCACCGAGAAGGATGATGCTGGCCTTTGGTGCCGGTTGGCTGTCGGTGATGCTGTCCGCTCTGGCGGCAAGCATGGAATGGGCCGCCTCCGGGACCGTGTCACTGTCGCAGGTGGTTCCGGCCATGCTCGCTACCCATGTCTGGATCGGCATCGGCGAAGGTCTTGTTACTGCGGCTTTTCTGGAGTTGGTTGCTACCCGCAGGATCGACGAGGGGGGCTTTAGCAGTACGGTGCCTGCGATGCTTTTGAGCGGAATCCTTGTTTTGGCGAGCCCATGGGCATCGGCGCTGCCAGATGGACTGCAGCGGGTTGCCGAGCGTCTCGGTTTCCTGTCGGTCGGCGATGCCATTTTGTCTGCACCGCTGGACGGATACAGCATGGCGGTTATCAGCGACCCGCGGTTGGCCCTGATGGCGGCAGGCTTGATCGGCCTTGTGTCGACCTTTGTCTCTGCACGATTGCTGGGCTGGCGTCTGTGCCGGGCGATTTGCCACCATGACCGCTGAATGTGAATGAATCACTTTCCCGTGGCGCAAGGAGATCCTGTGTCCATTCTCGTTCTTGGTATCGGGAACCCGATTATGTCCGACGATGCTGTCGGCGGCCGGATTGTGGAGTTGCTGCAACAGCATTACCGGTTTCCTCCGGAAGTGCAGTTGCTCGACGGCGATACGCTCGGAACGTCCCTGTTGCACCATCTGGAGTGGGTGGAAAACCTGTTGGTGGTGGATGCCGTCGAGACGGGGAGCCCCCCGGGTACCCTGATCCGGCTGGCCAACGACGAGATTCCCAGGGTTCTGGCTGCCAAGTTATCCCCGCATCAAATGGGACTGTCGGATTTGCTGGCGGTAGCCGCCCTTCAGGGTTGTGCGCCGCAGGAGGTCGTGGTGTGGGGAATCCAGCCGGCAAGTGTCGATATGGGCCTCGATCTGTCCCCGCCGGTGGCTGGGCAGATGGAATCACTGACTGCCGGGGTGCTGGAGGAATTGCGGCGCTGGGGCATTGTGCCGGTGCAAAATTGAAGAACCATCGCACCGGATGTTCAGATCCTTGTGGACATCCGGATTAGAGGTGTCAAGCCGGTCCGGCATATCTTTTCGGACTGAACGTGACCCGCTTGATACATCACCTTTTCCTTGGAGAAAAAAACATGTTTGGACTCGGTATGTCGGAACTTTTGATCATTCTGGTGATCGTCATGGTGATTTTCGGCGCCGGCAAATTGCCGGAGTTGGGTGGGGCCCTTGGCAAAGGGATCAAGAATTTTCGCAGCGCCGCCGAAGGCCGGGATGAAATTGAAGACAAGTAACCCGCTTCGCTCTGTTTTCAAGAGTTGCGGACCGGAGTGTCTGGCTTTAGCCCGGGGAATTCCATGCACGAACTGGCCATAACCCAGAATATCGTGGAGATCTGCGAAGCCAATGCCGCAGGCCGGAAGGTGCGCACGGTCCATGTGGAGATCGGCGAACTCAGCGGCGTGGTGCCGGAGGCGGTGGATTTCTGTTTCGAAGCCTGCAGCCGGGAAACTTCGTTGCACGGCGCCCGGCTGAGGATCGATCGTGTTCCGGCCCGGGCCCGCTGCCGCACTTGTGCGGCGGAAAGCGCGATCCGTTCTTACCATGACCCCTGCAGCGCCTGCGGCGCTTATCAACTGGATATCCTGTCCGGCGAGGAATTAAGGGTCAAACAACTGGAGGTTGAATAACCAATGTGTACCGATTGCGGCTGCGGCCCCGCCCCCCATCATCACGGGCATGGCCACGGAGCGGAGGACTCGGCCCGGACCGTGGCTATCGAAACCGACATCCTCTCGAAGAACGACCGTTTGGCCCGGGGCAATCGCGCCCTGTTTGCAAAACAGGGGGTGTTTGTTCTCAATCTGGTCAGTTCTCCCGGCTCCGGAAAGACCAGTATCCTGGAGCGGAGCTTGCGCGATTTGCGGGACGTTCACCATTTTGCCGTGGTCGAGGGGGATCAGCAGACCGACAACGATGCGGCGCGCATCGCCGCAACCGGGGTGCCGGTCAAGCAGGTCAATACCGGTGCCGGCTGCCACCTCGATGCGCATATGGTGGGCCATGCCGTGGAACATTTCGACTTGTCTTCTCTGGACATCCTGCTCATCGAGAATGTCGGCAACCTGGTCTGTCCCGCATCTTTCGATCTCGGCGAGCATCACAAGGTGGTTGTGCTGAGCGTGACCGAAGGGGAGGACAAACCGCTGAAATATCCGTCCATGTTTCACCATGCCGACCTGATGCTTCTCAACAAGGTCGACCTGCTGCCGCATGTCGATTTCGATGTCGAGCGGTGCAAGGCGTTTGCCCGACAGGTCAACCCGGCTATCCGCATTCTCGAGGTCTCGAGCAAAAGCGGACAGGGGATGGAGGCCTGGTACGCATGGTTGGGCCGGGCTGCCGGCAAAAGGTCAGGAGGCCGGGGTCCTTCCCTATGATCAGAGTGCGGGCTCGGGTTCATGGCATCGTGCAGGGGGTCGGTTTTCGGCCCTTCGTCTACCGGTTGGCGCAAGTGTACCGGTTGCACGGCTGGGTAAAAAATACCCCGGCGGGGGTGGTGTTGGAAGCCCAGGGTCAGAAGGAACCGGTGCGGCATTTCCTGACCGTACTGCAGGAGCAAGCCCCGCCGTTGGCCGCAGTCAGCGGCGTGCAGGTCGAGGAAATTCCTGTGGCGGACGATGCGGGATTTGTCATCCGAGCCAGCGGCGGCGATGGTACGGCGGTGCTGGTCGCTCCCGACAGTGCGGTTTGTCACGATTGCCTGGCCGAACTGTTCGACCCAGCCGATCGCCGTTACCTTTATCCCTTTATCAACTGTACCAACTGCGGCCCCCGTTATTCCATCATCCGCGGGGTGCCCTACGATAGGGGCCTGACCACCATGGCCGGGTTCAGCATGTGCGAAGCCTGCCGCAGGGAATACGAAGATCCCGCCGACCGGCGGTTTCATGCTCAGCCCAACGCCTGCCCCGTCTGCGGACCGCAGTTGATTCTGCGCGATGCGCAGGGACGCGAGGTCGGCGGCGATCCGCTGGCGACGGCTATCGATCTGCTGAAAGAGGGGCATAGCCTGGCGGTCAAGGGGCTGGGAGGCTATCACCTGGCGGTGGATGCCGGTAATGAAATGGCGGTAGCCGAACTGCGTCGCAGGAAAAACCGCGATGAAAAACCTTTTGCCCTCATGGCACCGGATATGGTCGCCATCGCGGCCTTTGCCCGGTATTCCCCGATCGAAGCCGGGCTGCTGCAAGGGCCTGAAGCTCCTATCGTGCTGCTTGCAAAGCGGGACCAACGGCTGATCGCGCCTGCGGTAGCGCCGGCCAACGGATATTACGGGGTCATGCTGCCCTATACCCCGGTACACCATCTGTTGCTGCGCGACCGTTTCCATGCCCTGGTCATGACCAGCGGCAACCTGACAGACGAGCCGATCTGCTACCGGGACGAAGAAGCCCTGGCGCGGTTGACGCCCCTGGCCGACTATGTCCTGAGCCACGACCGGGGTATCCACATGCGCGCCGACGATTCGGTGATCCGCGTGTTCAACGGGCAGCCGGTGTTTCTGCGCCGTGCCCGCGGCTATGCTCCCCGTCCGGTGACTTTGCCTGGAAGCCAGCAGCAGGTGCTGGCGGTCGGTGCCGAATTGAAGGGGGCGGTTTGCCTGACCCGGGGCGACCGGGCCTTTGTCAGCCAGCATATCGGCGACCTGAAGAATGTCGCTACCCTGGACTCCCTGGCACAGATAGTCACCCATCTGCAGGATATTCTGCAATGCCGCCCGCAGGTGGTGGCCCACGATCTCCATCCCGATTACCTGTCTACCGCCTATGCCGAATCGCTGGACGATCTGCCACGGTTGGCGGTGCAGCATCACCATGCCCACATGGCGTCCTGCATGGCGGAAAACGGCTTGGAGGGCGAGGTGATCGGCGTGGTCTTCGACGGCGCCGGGCTGGGTAAGGATGGCACCATCTGGGGCGGCGAGTTTCTGGTCGGCGGATACCGGGACTTTCAGCGATGCGGTCATCTGCGTCCGGTGTTGCTGCCCGGCGGAGATACAGCGGTTCGCGAGCCGTATCGCATGGCCCTGGCTTATCTGTACGATATGTTCGGCGAGAAATTGTTCGGTCCGGCGCTGCCCTGCACGAATGCGGTGCCGTCAGAAAAGCGCGGGCTTTTTGTACAGATGTTGAAGCGGCGCCTGAACGCACCCCTGACTTCCAGTTGCGGGCGTCTGTTCGATGCCGTAGCGGCTTTGCTCGGCCTGCGGCAAACGGTCGCCTATGAGGGGCAGGCTGCCATCGAACTCGAAGCCCTGGCGGAAACCTCCACGGCGGAGGACGGCTATCCCTTCGAAATCGTCGATGGTGGAGATTCGCTGTCGGTCGATTTCCGCCCGATGTTTGCTGCCATGATGCGGGAGCTGTCCGGAGGACGGCCGCTTCACGAAATGGCGCGCCGCTTTCATCATACCCTGGCCGCAGCGGCGGCGGATACCTGCAGTCGGATCCGCCGCCAAACCGGACATGATCGGGTGGTGCTGTCCGGCGGGGTGTTCCAGAACCGGTTGCTCAGCGAGATGCTTTGCAGCCTGCTCGAAGACGACGATTTTCACATCTACACCCAGCGCCTGGTGCCGCCTAACGATGGCGGACTGGCTTTGGGGCAGGCCATTGTAGCAGGACGGAGTCCCTTATGTGTTTAGCGGTTCCCATGCAGGTGATCCATAGCGACGGTGAAGTCGTGATCGCCGAAATCGACGGCGTGAAGCGCCAGGCCAGTCTCATCATGCTCGATGCCGAAGTCCGGACCGGTGATTACGTTCTGATCCATGCCGGTTTTGCCATCGGCAAGCTCGATACGGATGAGGCTCTGGAGACCTTGGCGCTGATGCGCGAATGTCTGGCGGCGCAGCAGGGGGAAGCATGAGCGGTCCGGAATTGTTTCGCAACCGGGAGATCGTGCGTGGACTGGCCGACAACATCGCCCGTTTGACCGCCGACCTGTCGGCGCCCCTGACTTTCATGGAGGTCTGCGGCACCCATACCATGGCCATTGCCCGTTATGGTATTCGCAGCTTGCTGCCGCCTGAAGTGCGACTGATTTCGGGGCCGGGGTGTCCCGTCTGCGTGACGCCCATCGGTTATGTCGACCGGGCCGTGGCCTACGCGCGGCGGCCCGAAACCCTTATCGTCACCTTCGGCGATATGCTGCGGGTGCCCGGTTCGTCTTCCAGTCTCATGCAGGAGCGCGCCCGCGGGGCCGATGTACGCATCGTCTATTCGGCTCTGGACGCCGTGGCCCTGGCAGCCAGACATGCTGACCGGCAGGTGGTGTTTCTCGGGGTCGGATTCGAAACCACGGCGCCGACCGTCGCCGCCAGCATCCTCGCGGCGGATGCACAAGGGTTGACCAATTACTTTGTGCTGGGTGCCAACAAAACCATCCCCATTCCCATGCAGGTATTGTCCGCCGATCCGGCTATGGCTATTGACGGTTACCTGTGTCCGGCCCACGTGAGCACGGTGATCGGCGCGGGAGCCTATCGTTTTTTGGCCGAAAAACACGCTCTGCCCTGCGTGGTAACCGGTTTTGAACCGGCCGATGTCATGCATGGTTTGCTGATGCTGGTCCGACAGCATGTGGAGCGGCGCTGTGCGGTGGAGATCCAGTACAGCCGTTTTGTCGATTCGCAGGGCAACCGCAAGGCACAGGCACTGCTTGACGAGGTTTTTATCCCCGTCGATACCGCTTGGCGCGGCATCGGCGTCATTCCCCAAAGCGGCTTGGCCATCACTCCTCGTTATGCGGCCTTCGATGCCGAAAAAGCCCTGCCGGTGCCGGTGGAGGAGCCGCGCGAAGCGCCTGGATGCCTGTGCGGAGAGGTGCTCAAGGGCAAGGTGATGCCCCCGGAGTGTCCGCTGTTCGGGACGGTCTGTACGCCGGAAGATCCGGTGGGGGCCTGCATGGTTTCGTCGGAGGGGAGTTGTGCGGCGGCGTATAAGTATGGGACCTAACCCGTGTTTTCGTACCATCCCGCTCCTTGCCCGCCTGCGGAGGCTGCGTCACAAGAGGAAGGGCAAGGCATAAAATCAACCCGATTAAAATGGGGGCTTTATAGACGGAGAACTTATCGTCCCCTTTTCTTTCCAGGAGTATTCAGTGGACCCGGATCTGATCCTTCTCGGCCACGGCAGTGGCGGCAAACTTTCCCATCAGTTGTTGGAGCAGCTGATTATTCCGACCCTTTCCGGCAAGGCTTCTACGGAGCAGAACGATGCCGCCTTGCTGGAACACGCCGGTGGGCGACTGGCTTTTACCACCGACTCCTACGTGGTCGACCCGGTCTTTTTCCCCGGCGGCAACATCGGGGATCTGGCCGTCAACGGGACGGTTAACGACCTGGCCATGGTCGGCGCGCGTCCGCTGGCCATCAGTGTCGGCCTGATTCTGGAGGAGGGGTTCAGCCGCCGGGAATTGGGTGAAATTCTGACCTCCATGCGCAGGGCGGCCGATCTTGCGGGGGTGAGTATCGCCACCGGGGACACCAAGGTGGTGCCCCGCGGCAAGGCCGATCGAATTTTTATCAATACCTCCGGTATCGGCTTGGTGCCCGCGGGGCTGACCATCGGTGGCGCCGGCGCGCGGATCGGGGACAAAATTCTGATCAACGGGACTCTGGGCGATCACGGTATCGCCGTCATGGCCCGGCGGGAGGGGCTCGAACTCGATACGGACATCCGCAGCGACAGTGCGGCCCTCAACGGTCTGGTGGCCGATTTGCTGGAGGAGGGAGATGGCGTCCATGTGCTGCGCGATCCCACCCGCGGGGGCGTTGCCACCACCCTGAAGGAAATCGCTTTGCAATCGGAAGTCTCGATGACCCTGGATGAAGAATCGTTGCCTCTCAAGGGGGCGGTAAGGGGAGTATGCGATCTGCTCGGTCTCGATCCTCTGTATGTGGCCAACGAAGGAAAACTGCTGGCGATTGTCGCCGCCGATGCGGCCGACCGGGTTCTGCAGCGCATGAAACGGCATCCCCTCGGGACGGAAGCCGCCATCATCGGCGAAGTAACCGCAAGCGGCGGTGGCCGGGTGCAGATGGAGACCCTGATCGGAGGCATGCGCGCGGTGGAGATGCTCTCAGGAGAACAGTTGCCCCGCATTTGCTGAAAGAGTCGCAGTCCGGATCGATACAATCCCGGTCCGGTTCTTATCCCATGAAAGAAAGACGGAAACCATGTCCATGGATGCATTGCCCATTACCGGGCATCTCGCTGAACTGCGCCGCCGGTTGATTTTCTGTGTCTGTGCCTGGCTGCCGGCTTTTGTGCTCTGCTACTCCTTTGCCGAACAGCTGTTCCAGTTTATCGCCCGCCCCGTCAGGGCCGCCTTGCCGCAGGGCAGCTCGCTGGTGTTCATCAATGCCACCGAACCCTTCTTCACCTATCTGAAGATCGCCGCCTTTGCAGGGTTGCTCCTGGCCCTGCCGGTAATTCTCTGGCAGATCTGGCTGTTCGTTGCGCCTGGCCTGCACGGGCATGAAAAACGCTTTGCCGTACCCTTTGTCGTGGCCAGTTGTACCTGTTTCGCCGCGGGGACCTGGTTCGGGTTTCTCTACGTGTTTCCCCTCATGTTCCGCTTTCTGGTCAGCTTCGGTACCGGGGGCGGCGATATCGAAGCCATGCTTTCCATGGGGGCTTATCTGGGCCTGAGCAGCAAACTTCTGCTGGCCTTCGGACTGGTCTTCGAGCTTCCTATCGTCATCTTTTTCCTTGCCCGCATGGGCATCGTCGATCATCGCTGGCTGTCCCGCAACCGCAAGTATGCTTTGCTGGCGGCTTTTTTGACCGGTGCGATTCTGACGCCGCCGGATATCGTCTCGCAACTGTCGCTGGCCGGTCCCTTTATGCTGCTTTACGAAGTCGGCATCCTGGTGGCCAGGTTGTTCGGGAAAAGGTCCGCCCCTGGGGAGGTATGATCCCGGAAAAATCTCTTTGCTCTCTTTGGGGGCAGAAAAGATAGAGCCGCCGGAAGGATTGTTTGTTTCCATCGCGGCGGCTTTTTTTGATAGCTGCTGTGAACGGTTTGACCGGGGATGGGTCCTGCATCCCCGGATATGCCTTTCGGTCAGGCGTCCGGCGGGTCCAGTACGCAGCGTGGTCCCCTGCCCTGCATGATCGGCCCGAGGCAGCCGTTGCACAGCAGGCAGCGTGCCCTGGTGTGGTCCCCTTTGTGCCAGCGGCGGATCAGGTCCGGTTCGCTGATGAGGCTGCGGCAAAAAGCAACGAAATCGGCAGTGCCTTCGGCCAAAAGGCTTTCCGCCACCTCGAAAGACAGGATGCCGCCGACCAGAATCAAGGGTACCGTCAGGCGCTGTTTGAACAGCTTCGCGGCTTTGCGGTAGTAGACTTCCCGGTCGGGGGTGTCGAGGCGTCCCGGACGCAGCGAACTCATGTCTCCCGAGGCGTAGATGGTCCCGCCGCTCATCTCCACAGCGTCGATGCCGGCTTGTTGCAGCAGTTCGGCTACCGTCAGCATATCTTCGACGGTGACTCCCTCCGCGACAAAATCTTCCGAATTAAGCTTGATGAGCACCGGGTAATCCGCTCCCACGGCATTGCGTACCGCCCGGTAGATTTCCAGTACCAGCCGGGCGCGGTTTTCCACCGGTCCGCCGTATGCATCCGTGCGCCTGTTGAAATAGGGCGAAAGAAACTCGCTGAGCAGATAACCGTGGGCGGCGTGAATCTGTACCGCGTCGAAGCCGGCCTTTCGGGCCCGGCTGGCCGCGGCGGCAAAGGCGTCGGTCACGCGGCGGATGTCGTCCGTGGTCATGGCGCGGCAAACCGGCGCCTTGCTGCCGTCCATGGCCGACGGGCCCATGGCATCCTGTCCGGACAGCTGATGGGCGCCGTAGCAACCGGCATGGGCGATCTGCAGGGCGATGTGTCCGCCTTGGGCATGCACCGCCGTGGTCATGGCCGTCAGCCCTTCGAGCATGGTGTCGTCGTGTGCGCCCAGCTGCCAGGGACCGGCCTGTCCCTCCGGACTCACGTAGGCGTGGCCGGTGATGATGAGCCCGATTTCGTTGCCGGCCAGGGTGGCCATCAGGTCGATGAGTTGCGGGGTGGCGCTGCCGTTGTCGTCGGCCATGCCTTCCCATGTAGCCGAGCGGACGGTGCGGTTACGCAGCGGCAATCCGCCGATCGTCGCGGGTGAAAACAATTTGGTCATAAGGATAAGCTCCGATAGGGGAAGCGGGGGTCAGGAGCGGCCGGTGCCTTTCCCGGCACTGTGAATGCCGAGATTGAAACGATGCGGCCCCGGAACCCCCCGGGAGATAAACGCGACTTTGTCGCCGGCATGGATCACATGATCGAGCGAGTAGACGAGGTGATTGATGAACACCCCTTCGATTTTGTCCATCGGCAGTTCCAGTTCTTCAGCGATATCCTGAGCGACGCGCCCCTCCGGCGGGATGTAAAGACGAACCTTGGGGGAGAGACCTTTGTCTCTGCGGGCCGAGTGCAAAAATCCGAACATGCGGATTTCGGTATTGGGGGCTGGATCCATTGGCGACATCTCCTTACTCAATGCGATACTGAAAAGCTGAAGATGAAGGCGACTCCATCTCCGGCATGGACCACATGGTCGAGGGAATAGACAAGGTGATTGATGAAGACCCCTTCGATTTTGTCCATCGGCAGCTCCAGTTCCTCAGCGATATCCTGAGCGACACGCCCCTCCGGCGGGATGTAAAGATGGGCCTTGGGCGAAAGGCCTTTGGCTTTGCGGGCCGAATGCAAAAATCCGAGCATGCGGATTTCGGTGTTGGGGGCGGGATCCATGGCGGCGTCTCCTCATCCAAAGCAATACGAAAGGCTGAAAGTATACCTTATGTCAATATAGGTGCTTCCGGAAATCACGTCAAATGATTATAATTGACCGGAAATATCACTTTTGGAGATAGGGTTATGGATTTCAACGGGTTGAAAATCTTCCTGGCCATCGCCGAAGAAGGCAGCGTCTCCAAGGC
>ERZ1673962.572-NODE-572-length-24321-cov-3.982774_pt1 | contig 24321 bp, 17 predicted proteins | sample MGYA00580188_ERZ1673962 | MGnify/ENA primary metagenome ERZ1673962 (study PRJEB41334, sample SAMN05608104) | rock metagenome | biome: terrestrial subsurface; feature: shale formation; material: shale | place: USA: Pennsylvania ... | reverse complement strand
CGGCTCGATCCATAGCGCTTCGAGTCCACTGAAATAGAGCGAGCCTCTCCTTGGGACCGACCCTTTTCGCTGGGACCATTGAATCAAGGACTTTGAACATGATGAAAAACTTGAGTATCGGTCTGCGAGTGCTCATCGGCTCGGGATTCGTGCTGGTCTTGAGCATCGGTTTGATCCTGCCGCTGTCCATGACGCGGTTGAGCGATCTCTCGGATCACGCCGAACAGCGCGAATTGGAGGCGCTCTTCGTCAACCTCACAGACGCGATCGCCGCCCAAGGCGAGCAGGCCCGCGCCTTGAGCGCCGCCGTGGCACATAGCCCCGATATCCAGCGCGCCTTCGCCGAGGGCGACCGTGACCGGCTGATTGAGCTGACTCAACCCATCTTCGACTATATGCAGCAGCATCAGGGCGTGCGCCAGTTCCAGTTCCATCTGCCGCCCGCGACCTCGTTCCTGCGCGTCCACATGCTCGAAAAGTATGGCGATGACCTTTCGGCGATCCGCAAGACCATCGTCGAGGCCAACCGGACCCAGTCACCGATCAGCGGACTGGAGAGCGGCGTGGCTGGGCTGGGTGTGCGCGGAGTCGAACCCGTGTCCTATCAGGGACGCCACATCGGCGTCGTCGAATTCGGCCTGTCCTTCGGTCAAGCTTTCTTTGAGCATTTCAAGCAGCGAACGGGGGTTGACGCCGCCTTGCAGATTCCGGTGTCTGGCGGTTTCAAGACCTTCGCCGGGACGATTCAGGGCGGCACGTTGTTCTCCCCGGAAGATCTGGCACGCATCCTGTCTGGTGAAATCCTGATCCGCCACCTGGATCACCAAGGCAAGCCAAGTGCACTCTACGGACGACTGATCAACGACTTCTCGGGCCATCCGGTCGGGGTGCTGGAACTGATCGGCGACCGGACGGCCACGGTCGCCGCCTATCACAGCGCCCTTCTGTCGATCCTCGGTACGGGCGGCGCATTGCTGCTCGTCGGCCTGCTGATCGCCTGGTTCATCGCTCAGGGGATCGCCAGATCCATACGCCGTACCGTCGAGAGTCTCGACGCCATCGCTCAGGGCGACGGCGATCTGACACACCGCCTCGACGACCAGGGACGCAACGAGCTGGGCGACCTGGCACGCGCCTTCAATGCGTTCGCCGACAAGATCCATGCGGTCGTCTCCCAGATCTCCAGTGCCACCTCCGAGCTCCGGGAGGCTTCCGAGCAGCTCTCCAACGCGAGTGGCGAGACCTACCATCAGGTCAAGGTGGAACAGAACGAGACCGACCAGGTCGCGACAGCGATCAACCAGATGACGGCCACCGTCGAAGAGGTCGCCCGTCACGCCGCCGAGGCGTCGCGTGTGGTTCAGGAGACGAGCCATGCGGCCACACACGGCGATCGGCTCGCTCAACAGACAGTCGAGGCGATCGAGGCCGTGGCGCATGAGATCGAGCAGGCGGGCCAGGTCGTCGCGCGTCTGGCCACCGACAGCCGCGAGATCGGAGCCGTGCTCGATGTCATTCGCGGGGTCGCCGAACAAACCAATCTGCTCGCCCTCAACGCCGCCATTGAGGCCGCGCGTGCCGGCGAGCAGGGACGCGGTTTCGCTGTGGTCGCCGACGAGGTCCGCACCCTGGCCAGTCGGACCCAGGACTCGATCCAGGACATCCGCCACAAGATCGAACGGGTTCAGAGCGGTTCGTCCGAGGTCGTGAGCGTCATCGAGACCAGCCAGACGCACGCCCAGGGCGGGGTCGAGCAAGCACGTCAGGCCAGTGAGTCCTTCCAGTCCATCAGTCGTTTCATCCTGGGCGTCAATGACATGAACGCCCAGATTGCGAGCGCCGCCGAGGAACAATCGGCGGTCGCAGAGGAAATCAACCGCAATATCCACGTCATCAGCCGGAGCGTCGACGAGACCGCCGCCGAAGCCGATCACCTCGCCCAGGCGAGCAGGCGGCTCGCCCAACTGGCCGGCGAGATCCAGCAGGCGATCGGGAGCTTCCGGATCTGAGGATTTCGACGGGCGCGATCCTGTAACATGCGAAGATCCTGAGCCGTTCCGAGATCCGCATGCCCGATTCCTACGTCGATCGCATCCTCAAGGCGCGCGTCTACGATGTCGCCGTCGAGACCCCGCTCACGCTGGCGCCACGACTTTCGACCCGCCTGAACAATACCGTCCTGCTCAAGCGCGAGGACTTGCAGCCGGTGTTCTCGTTCAAGCTGCGCGGGGCCTACAACAAGCTCATCCATCTCGACGCCGAGGCACGCGCGCGCGGTGTGATCGCGGCCAGCGCCGGCAATCATGCGCAGGGCGTGGCGCTCGGCGCCAGCCGGCTCGGACTCCAGGCGACCATCGTCATGCCGCGCACCACGCCGGCGATCAAGGTCCGCTCGGTGCGCGCCCATGGCGGCAAGGTGGTGCTCCATGGCGACTCCTACGACGAGGCCTATGCCCATGCACGGGAGCTGGTGGACGAGAAGGGTCTGACGTTCATCCATCCCTTCGACGACCCGGACGTCATCGCCGGTCAGGGCACCATCGGCATGGAGATCCTGCGCCAGCATCCCGAGCCGCCGCACGCCATCTTCGTCCCGGTCGGCGGCGGCGGACTGATCGCCGGAATCGCGGCCTATGTCAAATGGCTCTATCCCGAGGTGCGGATCATCGGCGTCGAACCCGTGGATGCGCCCACGCTCCATGCCGCGCTCGCCGCCGGCGAACGGGTGGCCCTGCCTCAGGTCGGGCTGTTTGCCGACGGCGTGGCGGTGCGACTGATCGGCGAGGAGACCTTCCGTGTCGCACGCGAACGGGTCGACGAGGTGGTGCTGGTCAGCACCGATGAGATCTGCGCGGCGATCAAGGACATCTTCGACGACACCCGAGGCATCGCCGAGCCGGCCGGGGCGCTGGCCGTGGCCGGACTCAAGCGCTGGGTCGAGACCACGGGCACGCGCGACACCCATCTGGTGGCCATCGAAAGCGGCGCCAACATCAACTTCGACCGCCTGCGCCATGTCGCCGAGCGCGCCGAACTCGGCGAGCACCGCGAGGCGCTGTTCGCCGTCGAGATCCCCGAGCGTCCGGGCAGCTTTCTGAGCTTCTGCCGCGCGCTCGGCAAGCGCCAGATCACTGAGTTCAACTATCGCTATGCCGACAGCCGCCGCGCCCAGGTCTTCGTCGGTATCGAGCTGTCCAAGGGCGAGGATGAGCGTGCCGAACTGATCGCACGCTTGGCCGACAAGGACTTCAAGGTGCTCGACATGACCGACAACGAAACGGCCAAGCAGCACATTCGTTTCATGGTCGGCGGCCACGCGCTGGGGCTGGAGCACGAGCGGCTGGTGCGCTTCGAGTTCCCCGAGCGTCCCGGAGCCTTGCTCAACTTTTTGAGCGGACTCGGCAAGCGCTGGAACATCAGTCTCTTCCACTACCGCAACCATGGCGCGGCCTATGGGCGGGTGCTCATGGGCGTGCAGATCCCGCCCGCTGATCGCGAGGATTTCGCGCAGGCGCTCAACGGCTTGAGCTATCCGCACTGGGATGAGACCGACAACCCCGCCTACCGGATCTTTGCCGGTAACGGATAGTGCGTACGGCCGGCGCCGCGGGAGCCGTCCGCCAGACTGGCCAGAGACAGGACCGTCCCCTAGAATTCAACCGCCCACTCAACGTCGTCGAGCGCACAGCTCCAGGAGAACCCAACGTGGACGCTGCCTTTCATTCGGATCTCGTCAGCACCCGGATCGGAATTCTGGGGCTTGGCTATGTGGGTCTACCGCTCGCCGTCGAGTTCGGCAAGCGCTACCAGACCATCGGTTTCGACATCAATGCGGCGCGGATCGCCGAGCTGCGCGCCGGGCGTGATTCATCGCTCGAAGTCGAACCGGACGAGCTGCGCACCGCCAGCCGACTCGAATACGCCGACGCGATCGAGGCGCTGGCCGACTGTCATGTGCTGATCGTCACCGTCCCCACGCCGATCAATGCCCACAAGCAGCCGGACTTCGGTCCGCTCGAGTCGGCCAGCCGCGCCATCGGCTCCATCATCAAGCCGGGCACGATCGTCGTCTTCGAATCGACCGTCTATCCGGGCGCGACCGAAGAGGTCTGCATCCCCATCATCGAGCGCCTCTCGGGTCTGACCTACAACCGCGACTTCTACGCTGGCTACAGCCCTGAGCGCATCAATCCGGGTGACAAGGCCCATCGACTGACCACCATCAAGAAGGTGACATCCGGCTCCACGCCCGAGGTCGCGCGCTTCGTCGATGCGCTCTACGGCTCCATCATCACCGCCGGCACCCATCTGGCCAGCAGCATTCGCGTCGCCGAGGCGGCCAAGGTGATCGAGAACACCCAGCGCGATCTCAACATCGCCCTCATCAACGAGCTGGCGCTGATCTTCAACCGACTGGGACTGGACACGCTGGAGGTGCTGGAAGCGGCCGGGACCAAGTGGAACTTCCTGCCCTTCCGTCCCGGACTGGTCGGCGGACACTGCATCGGCGTCGACCCCTACTACCTGACCCACAAGGCACAGGAGATCGGCTATCACCCCAAAGTCATCCTGGCCGGACGGCGCGTCAACGACGGCATGGGCGCTTATGTCGCCGGCGAGGTCATCAAGCTGATGGTGCGGCGCGGCAGCCTGCACCAGGGCAGCCGCGTCCTGGTTCTGGGACTGACCTTCAAGGAGAATTGCCCGGATCTGCGCAACACGCGTGTGGTCGACATTCTGGCCGAGTTGCAGGACTATGGTCTGAGCTGTGACGTCCACGACCCCTGGGCCAATCCGGCCGAGGCCGAGCACGAATACGACCTGAAACTGGTGCAGCAACCCGAGCACGGCACCTACGATGCCATCATCCTGGCCGTCGCCCATCGCGAGTTTGCCGACTGGGGTGCCGAACGTATCCGCGCCTTCGGCAAGCCGGGTGCCGTCCTCTACGACGTCAAACAGCTCTTCCCGCGCGACGCAGTCGACGGACGGCTGTAATCTCAACCCCCTGGAGTTTCGATGAAGATCCTGATCACCGGCAGCGCCGGTTTCATCGGTTCGGCCCTGTCACTGCGCCTGCTCGAACGCGGCGACACGGTGATCGGGGTCGACAATCTCAACGACTACTATGATGTCCGGCTCAAGGAAGCCCGGCTGGCACGCACCCTCGACCATCCGAACTACACCGACGTGCGGCTCGACATCGAGGACGGCGCCGGACTGGCCGAGGTCTTCCGCACCCATCGCCCCGAGCGCGTGGTGAATCTGGCCGCCCAGGCCGGCGTGCGTTACTCGCTCGAAAACCCCATGGCCTATGTCAACACCAACCTGGTGGGCTTCGCCAACATCCTGGAGTGCTGCCGCCATCACGATGTCGAGCATCTGGTCTACGCCTCCAGCAGCTCGGTCTATGGCGCTAATACCGAGATGCCGTTCTCGGTCCACGACAACGTCGACCACCCGCTCAGCCTCTATGCCGCGAGCAAAAAGGCCAACGAGCTGATGGCCCACACCTACAGCCATCTCTACCGGCTCCCGACCACCGGACTGCGCTTCTTCACCGTCTACGGCCCCTGGGGACGCCCCGACATGGCGCTGTTCAAATTCACCCGCGCCATCCTTGCCGGCGAACCGATCCAGGTCTTCAACTACGGCCAACACAGACGCGACTTCACCTATGTCGACGACATCGTCGAGGGCGTGATCCGCGTACTCGACCGCGTCCCCGCGGGCAACCCCGACTGGAGCGGCGCCAAGCCCGACCCGGCCAGCAGCCGCGCGCCCTATCGCGTCTACAACATCGGCAACAACCAGCCGGTCGAGCTGATGGAATACATCGCCGTCCTGGAGCAGTGCCTGGGCCGCAAGGCCGAGATGGAGCTACTGCCCCTGCAACCCGGCGACGTCCCCGACACCTTCGCCGACGTCACGGATCTCGTCCGGGACACCGGCTACAAACCCGACACCCCCGTAGCCGTCGGCGTCGCGCGCTTCGTCGCGTGGTATAAGGATTTCTACGCCCAAAAAGCCCGCGCCCACTGACGCTCGACGCCCATAAGGGAGGGTCGGGTGACGGCGGGCGGGGGTGTCGACCGCATGGATGCGGTCGTCAAGCCTCCAGGGACGGATTCACGGCGTCCCCCGACCGCCGTCACTCGATCCGGAAGCCGGCACCACGCCCAAGCCCCAGATCAACCTCAAAACGGCGCATCCAGCTCACTCGCCGAGGTCTTAGGCACAGCCGGACTGTTTGGAGCCAACCCAAACACCTCATCGAGCCGCGCGATCAACTGGCGCACCTGCAACGCCAGGATCGCAAACTCCGCATCCAGCCGCTGCGCCGGATCCATGTCATCGCCGTCCAGCTCCTCCAGCAGCGCCTCCCCCACCCGCAACCGCTTGAGCGACAGATCATCGGCCAGCGTAAAACTCAGCCGCTCATCCCACTCCAGCGCCAGCTTGGTCACCTGCTTGCCCGCGCGCAGATGATTGAGGATCTCCTCGCTCGCCAGATCCTGCCGACTACAGCGCACCACCCCCGCCTGCTCACCGACATCGCGCAACTCACAGGCATCCCCAGGCACGAAATCGTTCGGCGCACTCTCATCCAGCAACCAGCTCGTCAACACATTGGCCGCCGGCCGTACCGGATCCGGCAGCCTGACCGGCAGCGACCCCAGCGTCTCACGCAACAGCGACACCACCTCTTCCGCCTGCTTCTCGCTCGACGAATCCACCACCAGCCAACCGCTCTCGGTATCGAGATAGAGCTGAGTCCGGCGCGAACGGGTAAAGGCCCGCGGCAGCATTTCATTGATGATCTGCTCGCGCAGACGCCGCCGCTCAGCCCGCCCGACATCACGCGCCTCACCCGCCTCCAGCTCGCTCACCCGCTCGTCGAGCGCCTCGGCCACAGCGGCCGACGGCAACAGCCGCTCCTGCCGGCGCGCTGTGGTCTCTTCACCCAACGGCGACGTCCAACCCAGAGTCGCCGTCTCGATCGGACCACAGGGACGGAAACGCCGCCCGCCCAGCGCCTCCTCCAACTCAGCGGCCGTAAACTCGAACGGCTGATCCAGACGGAAGAAACGTGCATTCTTGAACATGGCGAGCCTCCATACGAAAAGGCGCGGAGTATGCCCGACTCGCGACAACGCGGAAAGGGCAGACCGCGCACCAGCGGTTTAGAATGGCCGCTATCTTGGCCACTGATCGCTACATCGTGAACGAACTCTCACTGCCCGGACTCTTCATCGCTCTCGGCGTCCTCATCTGCCTCTCGGCGTTCTTCTCCGGCTCCGAGACTGCACTCCTGACCCTGAACCGCTACCGGCTCAAGCACCTCGCCGAACGCGGCCACACCGGGGCGCGCATCGCCCGACGGCTACTCGATCGCCCCGACCGCCTGATCGGACTCATCCTGCTCGGCAACAACTTCGTCAACATCATGGCCTCGTCACTGGCAACCGTGATCGCACTGCGGGTCGGCGGCGAGGCGGCTATCGGCATCGCCGCCGGCCTGCTGACTCTCGTCATCCTCATCTTCGCTGAGGTCGCGCCCAAGACCTACGCGACCCTGCACCCGGAACGCCTGGCCTTCCCTGCCGCCCATGTCTACCGGCCCCTGCTCAAGCTGCTCTACCCCATCGTCTGGTTCGTCAATCTCTTCACCAACGGCATCCTGCGCCTGATCGGGATCGTGCCCGAGGGCGCACCGCCGACCGATCTGAGCCGTGAGGAACTGCGCACCGTGGTCAGCGAAGCCGGGGCCATGATCCCGGAGCGCAGTCGCTCCATGCTGATCGCGATCCTGGACCTGGAACACGCCACCGTCGAGGACATCATGATTCCTCGCAACGAGGTCGAGGGCATCGACCTCCAGGACGGCGAGGAAGACATCCTCAACACCATCCGCAACACCAGCTATACCCGACTGCCACTCTACGACGGCAGCATCGACAATGTGGTCGGCATCCTCCATGCGCGCAACGCCCTGCACGCGATGCTGGAACGCGGGCTGGACAGCCAGCACCTGCGCGAGATCGCCCGTGAACCCTATTTCGTCCCCGAGAGCACCCCGCTCTATCAGCAGATGCTCAACTTCCAGCGCACCAAACAGCAGGTCGGTCTGGTCGTCGACGAATATGGCGATTTCATGGGACTGATCACCATGACCGACCTGCTGGAGGAAATCGTCGGCGAGTTCACCACCGACCCCGCCGACAGCCTGCCTGAGATCCATCGCATCGAGGACGGCAGTCTGCTCGTCGATGGTTCGATCAGCGTGCGCGACCTCAATCGAGCGCTACGCTGGGAGCTGCCGACCGACGGTCCCAAGACGCTCAATGGGCTGATCCTGGAGTACATGGAGACCATCCCCGAACCCGGCACCAGTCTCAAGCTCGGCGAGCATCCGCTGGAGATCATCCAGACCGCCGACAATGGCGTGCGAACCGTCAAGATCGTGCCGACGCCGCCGCGCAAGGGATATCGCTGAATCGTTCGACACTCCAAAAACAGCGTTCACCCCACATACGCCGCGAGCAGGCTTCGACTCCAGGCCCAGCGGGATTGCCGCGCCGCGCGGCCATGCTTGCCCCGCCCCCGACGGCAACCTAGACTGCCGGGCGTCCGCCGTCAGGCGTCGCAGATCAGGATGGTTTCTCTCGCATGACTCAGTCCCACACGGAGGCGCCGCGCAACTGGCGCCAGACGCTCGGTGAACTGCTCGACCGGCGCGTGCTCGCTATGCTCCTGCTCGGGTTCTCGGCCGGAGTGCCGCTACTGCTGATCTTCTCCTCGCTCTCACTCTGGCTGCGCGAGGCCGGGATCGAGCGTCAGGCTGTGACCTTCTTCAGCTGGGCCGCACTCGGCTATTCGTTCAAGTTCGTCTGGGCGCCGCTGATCGACACCCTGCCGCTGCCCTGGCTGACGCGCTGGCTGGGTCGGCGGCGCGCCTGGCTGCTGGTCTCGCAATTGGCCATCACCACCGCCATCGTACTCATGGCCCTGATCGATCCGGCCGGCGGCGGCGACCATCTCACGCACATGGCGCTCGCGGCCGTGCTGCTCGGGTTCTCCTCGGCGACGCAGGACATCGTGATCGACGCCTACCGCATCGAATCGGCCCCGCCCCGGCTCCAGGCGCTGATGTCCTCGGCCTATATCGCCGGCTATCGCATCGCCATGGTGGCTTCAGGCGCGGGCGCACTCTTCCTGGCCTCGGCCTTCGGCTCGGAACTGGGCGCCTACAGCTACTCGGCCTGGAGTTCGACCTATCTGATCATGGCCGCCGTCATGCTGGTCGGAGTGCTCACCACGCTCGCCATCCGCGAGCCGGAGACCTATCGGCCCAAGGCGCTCACCCACTACTCGGCACTCGACTATCTGCGCCTGGTGCTGGTGTTCGCGCTCATGGCCGGCGCCTTCGTCGGCGGCTTCTTCCTGAGCGGGACGCTGTTCGGCGATCTCAAGCACTGGCTCGGCGGCGGTGCGCTCGGGGCCTTTCTGCTGGAGAGCCTGCATTTCGGACTGGCCGTGGGCGTGGCGGCGTTCGTCGGCTGGGCGCTGGTGCAGTTAGGCGCGATCGACCGGTCCATGGCGCACGCAGTCTGGATCGAGCCGGCGCTCGACTTCTTCGCCCGCTACGGACTCAAGACGGCCTTGCTGCTGCTGGCGCTCATCGGACTGTACCGGATCTCAGACATCGTGCTCGGCGTCATCTCCAATGTCTTCTATCAGGACATCGGCTTCAGCAAGCCGCAGATCGCCACGGCGGTCAAGACCTTCGGCGTCTTTGTCAGTATCGCCGGCGGGGTGCTCGGCGGGCTGATGGCGACCCACTATGGTGTGGTGCGCATCCTGATGCTGGGCGCGATCCTGTCGGCGGCGACCAATCTGATCTTCGTGGTGCTGGCGCATGCCGGAGCGGATGTGACCCTGCTCTATGTGGCCGTCGGTGCGGACAATCTGGCGGCCGGACTGGCGAGCGCGGCCTTCGTCGCCTTTCTGTCAAGCCTGACCAATGTCTCCTTCACCGCCGTGCAGTACGCCATCTTCAGCTCGCTGATGACGCTCCTGCCCAAGGTGCTCGGCGGCTACTCGGGCAGCCTCGTCGACGGCATCGGCTATCCGGGCTTCTTCGTCTTCACCACGCTTATCGGGGTGCCGGTGATCGCCCTGGTCTGGATCGCCGGACGACGGTTGGACATCGCCGGGGAACGGGCCGGGGCGATGCGCAAGAGCGGATCGGAGTGATAGCATAGGCCGATTCAATGGCCAGAGAGAGAAGACTCGATGTCTTACGAGAAGATCCAGGTTCCAACCACCGGCGAGAAGATCAGCGTCAATGCCGATTTTTCATTGAACGTGCCGGACAAGCCGATCATCCCCTTCATCGAGGGTGATGGCATCGGCATCGACATCACGCCCGTGATGCGTGCCGTGGTCGACGCGGCGGTCGCCAAATCTTATGGCGGCCAGCGCCAGATCCAGTGGATGGAGATCTATGCCGGCGAGAAGTCGACCCGCACCTATGGCGAGGACGTCTGGCTGCCGGAGGAGACGCTCAAGGCCGTCAAGGAGTTCGTGGTCTCGATCAAGGGGCCATTGACCACGCCGGTCGGCGGCGGCATCCGCTCGCTCAACGTCACCCTGCGTCAGGAACTCGACCTCTATGTCTGCCTGCGTCCGGTGCGCTACTTCAGCGGCACGCCCAGCCCGCTCAAGGAACCCGAACACACCGACATGGTGATCTTCCGCGAGAACTCGGAAGACATCTACGCCGGCATCGAGTGGCAGGAAGGCACGGATGGCGCGCGCAAGGTGATCGATTTCCTGCGCAACGAGATGGGCGTCACCAAGATCCGCTTCCCGGAGACTTCGGGCATCGGCATCAAGCCGGTCTCGCGCGAGGGCACCGAGCGTCTGGTGCGCAAGGCCATCCAGTATGCCATCGACAATGATCGCGCCTCCGTGACCCTGGTCCACAAGGGCAACATCATGAAGTTCACCGAGGGCGCCTTCAAGCAGTGGGGCTATGAGCTGGCTCAGCGCGAGTTCGGCGCGGTGGAGATCGACGGCGGTCCCTGGTGCGCGTTCAAGAACCCCAAGACCGGGCGCGAGATCGTGGTCAAGGATGTGATCGCCGATGCCTTCCTGCAGCAGATCCTGCTGCGCCCGAAGGAATACGACGTGATCGCCACGCTCAACCTCAACGGCGACTACATCTCGGATGCGCTGGCGGCTCAGGTCGGCGGGATCGGCATGGCGCCGGGCGCAAATCTGTCGGATTCGGTCGCCATGTTCGAGGCCACCCACGGTACGGCGCCCAAGTATGCGGGCAAGGATCAGGTCAACCCGGCCTCGCTCATCCTCTCGGCCGAGATGATGCTGCGCCACCTGGGCTGGACCGAGGCGGCCGATCTCATCATCAAGGGCGTGGAAGGGGCGATCGCGGCCAAGACCGTGACCTATGACCTGCATCGTCTGATGGATGGCGCGACCAAGCTGAGCTGCTCGGAGTTCGGCGAGGCCGTCGTCGGCAAGATGTAAGGATTACGAAGGTTCGCTTGATTTTTGGTCACGAAGCACCAGCTTCGTGACCTCGGACCCGTAGGAGGCGGCGCCTTCGCCACCGCCTCCTACAGGGGTCTCACATGACGCGATGCACATTGGCTGCGTGCAGTCCTTTCGGCCCCTCACTCAGCTCGAACTCGACCTTCTGGCCCTCGCGCAGGGTCTTGTAGCCGTCCATGTCGATCGACGAGAAATGGACGAAGACATCCTCCTCACGCCCCTCGGGCTGCACGAATCCATAACCCTTCGCGTTGTTGAACCATTTGACGATACCGGTAATCATCGCTTACTCCTCGATAGACTCCACACTTCAGGGTAATGTCGGGATCGCTGGCCGCCTCGGAGCGGCTTTTTGTTTATTACGGGACACGACCGTAGCGACGCGCCCGCTCGGGTGGTCCTCTTGCACCCTGGGCTGACTGGCCCGCCGGCGCTTGAATCCGACGAACGGCACCCTGATTCGGTAGTATAGTGACTTGATTTCCATGGTCAAACGTGCATTGCTTGACTCATCTTCGACGAACACTTCAAGAAACCCATGACTAACCCTAGATCCGGCGAGGAGCGCGAATCCGGTCTGAGCGTGCAGGAAGCCCGTCCAAAATTGCGCCGGCCGCCCCTATATAAGGTTCTGCTGCTGAACGACGACTACACCCCGATGGAGTTCGTGGTGTTGGTTCTGGAGATCTTTTTTGGTATGAATCGGGAAAAGGCGACCCAGGTCATGCTGCATGTCCACACACGGGGCGTCGGAGTCTGCGGAGTCTTCACCAAGGACATCGCCGAAACCAAGGTGGCGCAAGTCAACGACTATGCGCGTGGTAATCAGCATCCGCTGATGTGCACCATGGAAGAGGCCTGAACCGCGTCCACGACTGAAAGACCGCTTTATCGTTGAATCAACCCTTGGTACAGGCCGATGCTGAGCAAAGAACTCGAATTCACGCTGAACCGGGCCTTCAAGGAGGCTCGGGCCAAGCACCACGAATACATGACCGTGGAGCACATGCTGCTGTCGCTGCTCGACAATCCGACCGCCGCCAAGGTGTTGCGGGCCTGCGGTGCGGATGCCGAGCGGTTGCGCCGCGAGATCGCGACCTTCATCGATGAGACCACGCCGCTGATCCCGCCCAACGAGGAACGCGACACCCAGCCGACGCTCGGGTTCCAGCGCGTGCTCCAGCGCGCCGTCTTCCATGTCCAGTCGGCGGGCAAGAAGGAAGTGACCGGGGCCAATGTGCTGGTGGCGTTGTTCAGCGAACAGGACTCCCAGGCCGTCTATCTGCTCAATCAGCAGGACGTGACCCGGCTCGACGTGGTCAATTACATCTCGCACGGCATCTCCAAGGTGCCGGGCGAGAATCGTGACGAAGACGGTCATGGCGGCGGCGGTGAGGCCGATGAGGCACGCGGCGAGGAGAAGGAAGGCGCCAGCCCGCTGGAGAGCTTCACCACCAATCTCAACGAGCTGGCGCGTCAGGGGCGGATCGATCCGCTGATCGGGCGCGCGCCCGAGGTCGAGCGCACCATCCAGATCCTGTGCCGGCGCCGCAAGAACAATCCGCTGTTCGTCGGTGAGGCCGGCGTCGGCAAGACCGCGATCGCCGAGGGACTGGCCAAGAAGATCGTCGACGGCGAGGTACCGGAGGTCTTGAGCAACGCGGTGATCTATTCGCTGGATCTCGGCGGTCTGGTGGCCGGGACCAAGTATCGCGGCGATTTCGAGAAGCGGCTCAAGGCGGTGCTCGCCCAGCTCAAGCGCCAGCCGCACGCCATCCTCTTCATCGACGAGATCCATACCATCATCGGCGCCGGTTCGGCGTCGGGCGGAGTGATGGATGCCTCCAACCTCATCAAGCCGGTGCTGGCTTCGGGCGATCTGCGCTGCATCGGCTCGACCACCTATCAGGAATATCGCGGCATCTTCGAGAAGGATCGGGCGCTGGCGCGCCGCTTCCAGAAGATCGACGTCGAGGAGCCATCGGTCGAGGAGACCATCGAGATCCTCAAGGGGCTGAAATCGCGCTTCGAGGCGCATCATCAGGTCAGCTACACCCAACCGGCGCTGCGTGCGGCAGCCGAACTCGCGGCGCGTCACATCAACGACCGCCATCTGCCCGACAAGGCGATCGACGTCATCGACGAGGCCGGCGCCCATGTGCAGCTCATGGCCCCGTCCAGGCGCAAGAAACGCATCGATGTCGCCGATGTCGAGGCGATCGTGGCCAAGATCGCGCGCATCCCGCCCAAGCGGGTGTCGGCCTCGGACGCCGAGTCGCTCAAGAATCTCGACCGGGATCTCAAGATGGTGGTCTATGGCCAGGACGCGGCCATCGATGCCCTGACCTCGGCCATTCGCATGAACCGCTCGGGGCTGGGGCATGAGGAAAAGCCGATCGGCTCCTTCCTGTTCACCGGGCCGACCGGCGTCGGCAAGACCGAGGTCACGCGCCAGCTTGCGCGCATCCTGGGCATGGAGCTGCTGCGTTTCGACATGTCGGAGTACATGGAGCGGCACACCGTCTCGCGGCTGATCGGCGCCCCGCCCGGCTATGTCGGCTTCGACCAGGGCGGGCTGCTGACCGAGCAGATCAACAAGCATCCGCATGCGGTGCTGCTGCTCGACGAGATCGAGAAGGCGCATCCCGATGTCTTCAATCTGCTGTTGCAGGTCATGGACCACGGCACCCTGACCGACAACAACGGACGCAAGGCCGATTTCCGCAACGTGGTGCTGGTGATGACCACCAATGCGGGCGCCGAGGAAACCTCGCGCCGTTCGATCGGCTTCACCGAGCAGAACCACGCCACCGACGGCATGGAGGCGCTCAAGCGCTACTTCACGCCCGAGTTCCGCAACCGGCTCGATAGCATCGTCCAGTTCGGCCCGCTCGGCGAGGACACCATCCTCAACGTGGTCGACAAGTTCATCTTCGAGCTGGAGCAGCAACTCGAAGAGAAGAAGGTCGCGTTGACCATCAACCAGGATGCGCGCCGCTGGCTGGCCGACACCGGCTATGACCCCAAGATGGGCGCGCGGCCCATGGCGCGGGTCATCCAGCAACGCATCAAGAAACCGCTGGCCAATGAATTGCTGTTCGGCGATCTGGTGGGCGGCGGCTCGGTGCGAGTCTTCATCCAGGACGGTCAGGTCGCCTTCGAGATCAATGGCGAGGTGCGCGAACTCTGAGCGATCCGGACCCGGATGCGGCGCTTGGCCGATCCGGGTCCGCCCTCCTCTGCCCCGGATCGTCCTCGGCTGCCTGGCCAAACGCGACCCGGATCACACCTTCTATTGCTCTGCCATGATAATTGTGGCCCGGCACCCTGAATTCCTGCCAAAATACTCTCCTTTGCACTCAGGTGACGCCCGGAGCGCACTCGGTTCGCGCCTGTAGCGGCACCATGATCTCATGTGCGGCCGCTCCATCGTCTCGTCTGGCCCGAGGTGTGTTCCTTGGTCAGCCAAGGTCGTGTCGAGACTCAAACACTTCGGTTCGTATAGAAAAGGTTCTGCATGATCGGACAGAGATTCGTTGGCGGCCGCTCGGTGGCCATGGCCCTGACCTTGGCCGCTGTCGGGGTGATCGCGGTTCTGATGGGCGCCTTCGCCATCGGCGTGGCCCAGTTCAACCACTCACTCATGGAACGCAAGGTCATCGCCCAGCTCGAACAGCAGAGCAAGCTGGTGCGCTCCATGCTCGCCAACCATGATTCGGCGCTGCGCGAGGAGGCCCATCGACGGATGGAGCAACTGGCCGCACGCTTCGGTTCGGTCTTCACGCTGAATCCCGAGGAGCCGGTGCTGGTCGGCGGCCAGATCACCCCGGCGCTCTACGACGGCGAGCGTCGACTCACGCTCGACGACAGCGTTCTCGAACGCTTCACCAATGCCACGGATGCCGTAGCCACGCTCTTCGTGCGTCGTGACAACGACTTCGTGCGTGTCGCCACCACACTCCGGGACGAGCAGGGCGAGCGGGCCGTCGGCACCCTGCTCGCCGGCGATCACCCCGCACTCCCGGCGCTGCTCGCCGGAGAGGAATTCATCGGGCGCGCCTCACTCTTCGGGCGCGATCACATGACTGTCTACCGGCCCATGCTGAACGCACGCCGCGAAGTCATCGGCGCACTCTTCATCGGACTCGACATGACCGCTGGTCTGGACCATCTCAAGCACGAGATCCTGTCGATCCGGATCGGCGAGACCGGCTATTTCTACGCACTGGATGCCCGGACCGGACCGGATTTCGGGCGTCTGGTCATCCATCCGGCCCAGGAAGGCACCAACATCCTCGACGCCAGGGACGCCGACGGCCGGGCCTTCATCCGCGAGATCCTGGAGCGCAAGGAGGGCGTGATCCACTATCCCTGGATCAACCGTGAGAAGGGCGAGACCGCGCCGCGCATGAAGGTGGTGGCCTACACCCACTTCCCGGCCTGGGACTGGGTGATCGGCGGCGGTTCCTACGACGACGAGCTGAGCCGCGACAGCGTCCTGCTGCGCAACCTGACGCTCGGTGCCGCCCTGGTCGTGGTGGCGGTGCTGGCGCTCATCCTCTTCTGGCTCACGCGCCGTCTGGTCGGCCGACCGCTTGGCGAGGCCACGCGGATCTTCGAGCGCATCGGCGCCGGCCATTACGACAACCCGATCGACGCTACGAGACGCGACGAGATCGGCACCCTGTTCGACGCCCTGGCGCGGATGCAGACGAGCCTCGACGCACGCACCCGTGCCGATGCGCGCATCTCGGCCGAGGCGCTGCGCATCAAGAGCGCGCTCGACAAATCCTCGACCAACATGATGGTGTCCGACCGCGACGGAGTCATCATCTATGCCAACGAAGCCCTGCTCCGGATGCTGCGCCTGGCCGAATCCGACCTGAGGCGCGATCTGCCCGAATTCAGTGTCGACAGCCTGCTCGGGAGTCATCTGGACATCTTCCACCGCCAGCCCGAGCGTCAGCAGTCGATGCTGGCGACACTCCAGAACAATCACCGCGCTCAGGTCCGTCTCGGCGGGCGTACGTTCCGCATGATCTTCAATCCGGTCATCAATGATCAGGGTGAGCGCCTGGGCACTGTGGTCGAATGGACCGACCGCACCAGTGAGGTCGAGACCGAGACCGAACTGGCGTCGCTGCTGGAGGCCGCCGTCCAGGGTGATTTCTCACGCCGCCTGACGCTGGAGGGCAAGACCGGGTTCTTCCACGAACTCGCCGATGGACTCAACCGGCTGGTCGACATCCTCTCGGCCGGACTGACTGACGTAGCCCAGGTGCTCGCGGCCATCGCTCAAGGTGATCTGAGCCGGCGTATCGAGTCGGACTATGCCGGCACCTTCGGCCGGCTCAAGGACGACACTAACCTGACGGTCGAGCGTCTGCGCGAGGTCGTCACCGGCATCAAGGAGTCGACCGACGCCATCAATACGGCGGCGACTGAGATCGCCTCAGGCAACAGCGACCTGTCGATCCGTACCGAGACCCAGGCCGGCACCCTGGAAAAAACCGCGAGCGCCATGGAAGAGCTGAATGCCACGGTCAAACAGAATGCCCACAATGCCCAGGAAGCCAATCAGCTCGCCCAGGACTCCAACCGGGTCGCGGCGCGCGGCGGCGAGCTCGTCCGGCATGTGGTCGACAACATGGGGCGCATTCAGGATTCGAGTCGCCAGATCGCCGACATCATCGGCGTGATCGACTCCATCGCCTTCCAGACCAACATCCTGGCGCTCAATGCGGCCGTCGAGGCAGCGCGTGCCGGCGAACAGGGACGCGGCTTTGCCGTGGTCGCCGCCGAGGTGCGCAATCTGGCGCAACGCAGTGGTCAAGCCGCCCGCGAGATCAAGACGCTGATCGTCGGTTCGGTCGAGCAGGTCGAAGACGGGGTGAAGCTGGTCGAGCAGGCCGGTCAGACGATGAACGAGATCGTCGACTCCTTCCAGCAGGTGACGACCCTCGTGACTGAAATCGCCGTGGCCAGCCGCCAGCAGAGCAGCGGTATCGAACAGGTCTCGCACGCCGTGACCCAGTTGGACGAGGTCACGCAGCAGAACGCCGCCCTGGTCGAGGAAGCCGCGGCGGCCGCCGAGAGCCTGGAGGATCAGGCCAGATCCTTGGCCAGAGCCGTGGCCCTGTTCCATCTGGACGGGCAGACGGCCAGCCAGGCGGCGACCGCCATCGGCCGAAGCGCGCCGACGGGTGGCCGCAGGGTCGCGGCGCTGCCGCGACCCGATCAGCGCGCCAGTTCGAGTAGCGCGTCCAGATCCAGACAGCGCTCGATGTGATCGGCGAGCGCGTCGAGCGCCGCTTCGATGCGCGCCTCGAAGTCGAGGCGCGCCGCTTGGGCGCCGACCTGTTCGAGCCAGTGGGCGCGGAACTCGTCGGCACCGAAGATCCCATGCAGATAGCCGCCCATGACCCGACCGTCGGCGGTGATGGCACCTTCAGGGTGCACGTTGCCGGCGCCGTCCTCCAGCCTCAGCCAGGGACGCTCCAGTCCAGGCCCGGTGGTACGACCCATGTGCATCTCGTAACCGCTGATCCGACAGCCGCTCTGCTGCTCGCGCCCGGCGATCTCGATCAGGCGCTTGTCGGCGCCGATCTCGGTCTCGATGTCGAGCAGGCCCAGTCCGGGTGTCTCACCCGGTTCGCCTTCGATACCACGCGGATCGCGCACCACGCGACCGAGCATCTGGTAGCCCGCGCAGAGTCCAACCACCCTCCCGCCGCGCCGCACATGGGCCAGGATATCGATGTCCCAGCCCTCGCGGCGCAGCACGTCCAGATCGGCGCGTGTGGTCTTGGAGCCGGGCAGGATGACGACATCGGTTTCGGCCGGGATCGGATGTCCAGGCTCGATCCAGCGCAGATTCACACTCGGCTCGGCGGCCAGCGGGTCCATGTCGTCGAAGTTGGCCACGCGGGACAGACGCGGGATGACGACGTTCAGCGTACCGCCCGTGGTTTCGGCCGGGCGTTCGAGCGCCAGTGAGTCCTCGGCCGGCAGACGCGAAGCGTCCTCGAACCAGCGCACCATGCCACGGAACGGCCAGCCGGTGATTTCGGTGATGGTGTTGCACGCCGGCTCGAACAGCGAGAAGTCGCCCCGGAACTTGTTGACCAGATAGCCGACGACCCGGTCGCGGTCGGCCTGATCGAGCAGGAGCCAGGTTCCGACCAGCGAGGCCATGGTTCCGCCCTTGTCCAGATCGCCGACCACCACCACAGGCACATCGGCGCGTTCGGCGAAGTGCATGTTGGTGATGTCGCAGTGGCGCAGATAGATCTCGGCACCACTGCCCGCCCCCTCGACCAGCACCAGATCGGCCTCGGCACAGAGCCGCTCGAAGGAATCCAGCACCGCCGGCATCAGCCCCTGGCGCATCTCGTGATAGACCCGCGCCGGACAATTGCCGAGCGCACGCCCGCGCAGCACCACCTGGGAGCCGATGTTGGTCTGGGGCTTCAGGAGCACCGGGTTCATGTGGATCGAGGGCGGCACGCCGCAGGCGCGCGCCTGGAGCGCCTGAGCGCGTCCGATCTCACCGCGCGGCTGTTCGCCGTCCGGACCGGGCGGCACGTCGGTGTCGGCCGTGACAGCGGCGTTGTTGCTCATGTTCTGCGCCTTGAAGGGGCGCACCACCAACCCGCGTCGGGTGTAGGCACGACAGAGTCCGGCGACCAGCAGGCTCTTGCCGACGTCTGAGGCCGTGCCCTGAATCATCAGGGCGCGCGCACGGCGCGGGCCGTAGGTGCCGAGCGGGGGGAGTTCGAGACGGATGGTAGGGGCTGAATCGGTCATGCGGGTTCTCTGAAAACGGCAAGGCCCGCATTCGCCGGAAGGACGAATGCGGGCCGGCTTCGATCGATCTAAACGACGCGAATGATGCGGTTCCTACGTCACGGCATCACCGCATCCCAGGCGACGCCGGTCAGGCGACCTCGGCCTGCTTGGACTGGCCGGTGCTGGCGCGCGCAACCGCTTCCATCTGCTCGTCGGTCATCTGCTCGTCGCCGCCGCCGCACGCCTTCGGGCTGCCGCCGGCGCAGGCCTGGGGAGCCGCACCGACCGCGCTGACGACCGCCGGACGCTTGGCCGGCGGCGCCTTCTTCCAGGCGTTGTGATCCGGCTCGACGATCTTGGAGCGGTCCTTGTCGTACTCGAACTTGATGAACTTCTTGAACAGCGGCCCCCAGTAGTTCTGTTTGCCGAGCTGATAGAAGCGACGCTCCATCGCGCTCTTCAGGAACGCCTTGATACAGCCGATCAGATACTTGCGACGGAAGGGATCACGCACCCAGGGATACTGGAAGAACATCCGCCGCATGTAGAAGCGCCGGTAGTTGGCCATGACGCCGTCGAGCAGCTCGGCGCGATCGATGTTGTCGGGCTTCATGATCGGCGAGACGAAGTTGTACTTCGAATAGTCGAACACCTCGACCTTGTCGCCCATCTCGGCGAACATGTCCGAGAACGGCCAGGGGGTGTACATCGACCAGTTGGCCATGTCCGCGCCCCAGTCCATGACCATCTGGTAGGTCTCTTCCAGGGTCTCGCGGGTCTCGTTCTCCAGGCCGACGATGAACTGGGCCTCGGTGACGATGCCGTTCTTCTGCAGGAGCTGGATGGCGCGCTTGTTCTGCTCGATCGTGGTCTCCTTGACGAAGCGATCGAGATTGAGCTGTGCCGCCGCCTCGGTGCCGAGCGAGATGTGCACCAGACCGGCCTTGCGGTAGAAGGGCAGCAGATCCTCGTCGCGCATGACGTCGGTCACGCGGGTGTTGATGCCCCAGTGGATGCCCAGGTCGCGGTCGATGAGTTCCTGACAGAACTCGATGAACATCTTCTTGTTGATCTGGGGTTCTTCGTCGGCGAGGATGAAGAAGCCCACGCCGTGGACCTTCACCAGCTCTTCGATCTCGTCGACCATGCGCTTGGGATTGCGCACGCGGTAATCGCGCCAGAACTTCCACTGCGAGCAGAAGCTACAGGTGAAGGGGCAGCCGCGCGCCATGTTCGGGGTGGCAACCGGCACGCCGAGCGGGATGTAGATGTATTTCTTCCACTCCAGGATGCCCCAGTCCGGCCAGATCGAATCCACGTCCTTGATCGACGGCTCGGCTTCGGTGGCGATCACCTTGCCCGACTCGTCGCGGAAGGCGATGCCGCGTACGGACTCGCGCTCGTTCGGCCAGCGGCCCTCGTCGATGCAGCGCACCAGATTCAGGGTGACGGCCTCGCCCTCGCCGCGCACGATGGCATCGATCCAGGGCGCCTCGCCGAGCACCTGCTCGTACATAAAGGTGCCGTGGATGCCGCCGAGCACGGTGATGGCGTTCGGATGTTCTTCCTTGGCGATCTGCAGCACGCGCTGGGCGGCATAGATCATCGGCGTCATCGCGGTGGTGGCGATGATGTCGGGCTGGGCGGCACGGATCGCCTCGCGCATCTGGTCGTCGTCGAGCTTGTCCACCAGACCATCGATGAAATGGTAATCTTGATAGCCACCCGACTTCAGATAGCCCGCGATATAGGCGACCCAGGCCGGCGACCAGTTGCCGGCGATGTCGGCGGCACCGGCGCTATAGTTGGGGTGGATAAAAAGGATTCGCATCGTCAGCTCCGGGTTGTCTCATGAAGGGTCGGTCACGGACGCCTCTAAGGACGGCGGCGGCTCGGCCACAGATAAGGAGAATGCGTCGGTCGCGCCCGTCCAGGCAACCCTGGAGCGACGCGGGGTATCGAGACCCTGGCGCCAGCGCGCAGACCGAATGGGACTCAAGCGGGCAATGTTACCAACGACTCGCCCGGATCGCCATGCTGGAGGTGGCGCGAGCCGACGACGCATACGACCGCGATCGCTCTCCGATCACTTTTTAATCGACGCACCCGCTGGAATCCGGGCGGCGCACTCATCACAGCTTAGAAACCGCATGAAACGCTTGTATTTGATCGGCATGGGTCCAGGCGGCCCCGAATACCTCACGATCCAGGCCATCGAGACCCTGAAACGGGTCGACGTCTTCTTCATGCTGGAGAAGGAGGGACGCGGCAAGGACGAGCTGCTGCGGATGCGTCACGACATCCTGCAACGCTATCTCGGCGACTCGGACTATCGGGTCGTCACCGCAATCAGCCCGGAGCGGCGCACGCTCCCGGACGGCTACCGGGAGACGGTGCGCGCCTGGCACGACACCAAGCGCCAGCTCTTCGCGCGCCTGATCGACGAAGAGCTGCAAGATGGGCAAAACGGCGCGCTGCTCCTCTGGGGCGATCCCTCGCTCTACGACCAGACCGTGACCATGATCGCCGAGTTGGTCGACGCCTCCGACGGCGCGCTGGAGTTCGAGATCATCCCCGGCATCACCTCGGTGCAGGTGCTGACCGCCAAACACAAGATCCCGCTCAACCGTGTCGGCGAAAGCATCACCATCACCACCGGCCGCCATGTCGAACACTGCGACCCGGCCGAGGTCCACAATGCCGTGGTCATGCTCGACTACAATGCCTCCTTCCAGCGTTTCACCGGGCAGGACATGGACGTCTACTGGGGCGGCTATCTGGGCTGCCCGGATGAGGTGCTGGTGTCCGGGCCGGTCGACGACGTGCTCGATGAACTGCTGAGCACCAAGGCGCGTGTTCGGGAAGAGAAGGGCTGGCTGCTGGACATCTATTTGTTGCGCCGACGCCTGGATGAAGGCGACTGACAGCCGGAGCGGCGGATCAATGGACGTCGCGGAAGCGGATTCCAAGCATATAGCGACGGTCCCCGCTCAACGGCTTGGACCAAACCACGGACCCTTCGCATGACGTGATGTTGAGGCAACCCATCTTCACGTATTCGAACGTCAGCAGCAATCGCTCATTAATATCATGCTCTTTTTGTGTAAAAAGACACATGCCACCTTCGCTGACATCGTGCGATAAGCCGCCTGGATTTGCAGGCAACCCCCTCTCCCCTGGATCGCCCAGGTGGTCGATCGACTGAAGCTGAACCAGCGCGGCGAGCGGAATACGTGGGGATCGACGGCGATCGGCATAAAAGTCGGTGTCCATGAAGCGCGCCCTCGTTGGGTTTGGGGGGACTCTGGCGACGACCTGCCTCATTGATTATAGCGTCTCAATCATCCACGACAAATAAACGACGATAATTGTCCACTATCACTTCAGCCAAACGCTCGACATCCAGGCCACGCAGATCGGCGATGCACGCGGCGACGTGCTGGAGATAGGTCGGTTCGTTGGGTTTTCCGCGATAGGGCACGGGGGCCAGATAGGGTGAGTCGGTCTCGATCAGCAGTCGGTCGAGCGGCACCTGGCGCGCCACCTCGCGCAACGACTCCGCGCTCTTGAAGGTGATGATGCCGGAGAGGGATACATAGAAGCCGAGATCCAGCCCGGCACGCGCCATCTCCCAATCCTCGGTGAAACAGTGCAGCACGCCGCCGACCGCCTCGGCGCCTTCTTCGCGCAACAGACGGATGGTGTCGGCGCGCGCCTGGCGCGTGTGGATGATCAGCGGCTTGCCGCAAGCGCGCGCCGCGGCGATATGGGTGCGAAAGCGCGCATGCTGACCGGACGCCTCACCGTCTTCGAGACGATAGTAGTCGAGTCCCGTCTCACCGATGGCCACCACGCGCGGATCGGCGGCCAGTTCGAGCAGACGCTCGACGCTCGGCTCCTCACCGCCCGCCTCGTTCGGATGGACGCCGACGGCGACATCGACCTCGGGATAGGGATCGACCAGACGACGCATCGCCGGATAGGCTTCCAGATCGATGCCGACACAGAGCATCCGTGAGACGCCGGATGCAGCGCAGGCACGCATCAGGCATCCGAAATCATTGTCATGGGTCTTGAGATCCACCCGGTCGAGGTGGCAGTGCGAGTCGATGAGCATGAGCCTTGTGTGTCTTCGAGTGTAGTGCAGGTGTCGAACGGTATGGACGGCCAACGGGCGCCATCAGTGGTCCGGAGACAGACCGATGCCGTTCAAGCGGGAAAGACGCCGGTCGAGAGATAACGATCCCCGCGATCGCAGACGATGGCCACGATCACGGCCCCGCTGACCTCCTGCGAGAGCCTGAGCGCTGCCGCGACCGCCCCGCCCGAGGAGACGCCGGCGAAGAGGCCCTCGCGCGCGGCCAGATCGCGCGCGGTCTGTTCGGCCACGGCCTGCGAGACATCGATGATCCGGTCGACGCCTGCCGGGTCGTAGATCTTCGGCAGATAGGCTTCCGGCCAGCGCCGGATGCCGGCGATGCTGGAACCTTCGTCCGGCTGTACGCCGACGACCTGGACCTCGGGATTCTGTTCCTTGAGATAGCGGCCCGTCCCCATGATGGTACCCGTAGTCCCCATGGCGCTGACGAAATGGGTGACTCGCCCCTGGGTGTCGCGCCAGATCTCGGGGCCGGTAGCCTCGTAATGTGCCGCTGGGTTGTCCGGGTTGGAGAACTGGTCGAGCCGAATCCCCTCCCCGCGCGCTTCCATGTCGAGGGCCAGATCGATGGCGGCCTCCATACCGCCGTCCTTGGGCGTGAGGACGATCTCGGCGCCGAAGGCGCGCATGACGCCCCGGCGTTCTTCGCTCATGTGCTCGGGCATGATGAGCCGCATCCGATAGCCCTTGATGGCGGCGGCCATCGCCAGAGCGATGCCGGTGTTGCCGCTGGTGGCCTCGATCAGGGTGTCGCCGGGGCGGATGGTGCCGCGCTCCTCGGCACGCCGGATCATGTT
>ERZ1673962.570-NODE-570-length-24333-cov-4.219087_pt1:7500-24333 | contig 24333 bp, 18 predicted proteins | sample MGYA00580188_ERZ1673962 | MGnify/ENA primary metagenome ERZ1673962 (study PRJEB41334, sample SAMN05608104) | rock metagenome | biome: terrestrial subsurface; feature: shale formation; material: shale | place: USA: Pennsylvania ... | reverse complement strand
ACCTCCACGCCGGTTTCCCGGCCCTCGAAGTGCCGGAGGGTCTGATCCTGGCCCGAGGCACCGCCGATCCACTGACCGACGCCCGCAGGCAGCAGAAGATCGGCACGCCTCGCTTCGGCCGCCCGACTGGAGACTGGGACCTGATCCATGGGGAACTGGTGACCTTCACCGATCCGCAGCGCGATCTGCCGCCCATCGACCGGCTGGAAGGATTTCGGCCCGGCGGGCACAGCATGTACAAGCGGGTGATGGTGGCGGTGCTGTGCGGGCGCACCTCGATTCCTGCCTGGATCTACTGGATGCCCCGTGTTGAAAACGGCACCCGGCTTGACTCCGGCGTCTGGCATCGAGCGTGATAGAAAATAATCGGCTCAAATCGGTAAAGATCGTTTGACATAGCACATAGCGCCTTTGTATATTGATGAAGTTTTTTAACCTGGGAGAGGTGCGTCCAGTCTCTCCCGTTTCGCCTCTGGCGGACGTGGCAAACAACCAAAACGCCCGTGGAGCAAGAGAATGAACGAAATGGAAGACCGTTGGTTATCAATAACCGAGATTTGCAAGTACCTCGGGGTCAGCAATGACACCGTTTACAAGTGGATCGACAAGCATGGTATGCCCGCCCACCGCATGGGTCGTCTTTGGAAGTTCAAGAAAGATGAAGTCGACGCCTGGGTCAAGGCTGGCGGCGCGGCCGAGCCTGCGGAAACCGACAAGAAGCGCAAGGAGTAATAACGGGCTATGAACCATGTGATCCACAACAGCATCGTCAATTTTATCTGGGGTATCGCCGACGACGTGCTGCGCGATGTCTACGTGCGCGGCAAGTACCGCGACGTGATCTTGCCGATGACGGTCATCCGCCGTCTCGACGCGCTTTTGGAGCCGAGCAAGGAAAAGGTGCTCGGCATGAAGAAGCAGCTCGACGGGGCCGGGATCGCCAACCAGCACGCTGCGCTCTGCCAGGCCGCAGGCGAGGCCTTTTACAACGTCTCGCCCTTTACCCTGCGCGACCTGAAGAACCGCGCCAAGCAACAACAGCTCAAGGCCGATTTCGAAGCTTATCTGGATGGCTTTTCACCCAACGTCCAGGAGATCCTCGACAAGTTCAAGTTCCGCAACCAGATCCCCACGTTGATCGAGGCCGACATCCTCGGCCACCTGATTGAAAAGTTTCTCGACGGCCGCGTCAATCTCAGCCCCAAGCCTGTTCAGGACGTGGACGGCAACGAACTGCTCCCGGCGCTCGACAACCATTCGATGGGCACCATCTTCGAGGAGCTGATCCGCCGTTTCAACGAGGAGAACAACGAAGAGGCCGGAGAGCACTTCACGCCCCGCGACGTGGTCAAGCTCATGGCCGATCTGATCTTCCTGCCGGTGGCCGACGATATCGAGTCGGGCACCTACCTTGTCTATGACGGAGCCTGCGGCACCGGCGGCATGTTGACCGTGGCGGAGGAACGCCTGGCTGAACTGGCGGCCAACCATGGCAAGGATGTTTCTATTCATCTATATGGGCAGGAAATAAACCCTGAAACTTATGCAATCACAAAAGCCGACCTGCTGCTGAAAGGCGAAGGGGTCGAGGCCGAGAACATGAAGTACGGCTCCACGCTCTCCAGCGATGCCTTCCCGTCGCAGGAATTCGATTTCATGCTCTCCAATCCGCCCTATGGCAAGAGCTGGAAGACCGACCTGGAGCGCCTGGGCGGCAAGGGCGATATCAAGGACCCGCGCTTTGTCACCCAGCACGGCGGCGACCCGGAATACAAGATGATCACCCGCTCCTCGGACGGGCAGCTCATGTTTCTGGTCAACAAGCTCTCCAAGATGAAGCACACCACCCGCCTCGGCAGTCGCATCGCCGAGGTCCACAACGGCTCGTCACTCTTCACCGGCGACGCCGGTCAGGGCGAGAGCAACATCCGTCGCTGGATCATCGAAAACGACTGGCTGGAGGCCATTATCGCCCTGCCGGAGAACATGTTCTACAACACCGGCATCGCCACCTACATCTGGGTACTGACCAACCGCAAGTCTGATACGCGCCGAGGCAAGGTCCAGCTCATTGACGCCACCGAATGGTACGTGCCACTGCGCCGCAACCTCGGCAAGAAGAACTGCGAGTTCTCCGAGGAACACATCCGCGCCATCTGCGATCTGGTGGTGAATCCGGTCGAAACCGAGAAATCCAAGATCTTCCCCAACGAGGCCTTCGGCTACTGGAAGGTGACGGTGGACCGCCCGCTGCGCCTCGCCGCCCACCTGAGCCCGGCCCGGCTGGAACGGTTCGATCGGGCCTGCGCCAAGGCCAAGGAAGAGCCGCTGGCCAAGCTGGCCCGCCGCGTGGCAGAGACGCTTGGAGCCGGTCCTCACCTGGATTTCAACGCCTTTATGGACACCGTTGAGGCCGATGCCGACAAGCACGGCGTCAAGCTCACCGCCAAGCGCAAGAAGCTGCTGCAAAGCGACCTCTGCGACACCCGCGAGGACGCCGCGCCGGTACTGAAGAAGGTTCACAAGCCCGGCAAGGCCACGCCCGATCCCATCCACGGCCTCTTTGAGGCCGAGGTGAACGGCAAGACCTGCGTGGTCGAATACGAGCCGGATACCGCCCTGCGCGACAGCGAACAGGTGCCGCTGCTGGAAGAAGGCGGTATCGAGGCCTTCTTCCAGCGCGAAGTGCTGCCCTACACCCCGGATGCCTGGATCGACCCGAGCAAAACCCAGGTAGGTTACGAAATTTCCTTCACCCGCCATTTCTACCGGCCCGCGCCCATGCGCACCCTGGATGAGATCAAGTCCGACATCTACGCCCTGGAGCAGGAAACCGAAGGGCTGCTGGAACAGATTGTCGGGGAGGCTGAGTGATGAAACTCAGGCCCTATCCAGAATACAAGGACTCCGGCGTGCCGTGGCTGGGGAAGATTCCGGCGCATTGGGAATTGCGCCGCGCAAAATACATCCTTCGTGAAAGAGATGAACGCTGGCAAGAAGACAAGGGCAACTTACTAAGCGTTTCTCAATATACCGGAGTAACACAAAGGCGAAAAAAAGAGGGAAGCGACGCCCCAGACACAAGGGCCGAGTCTCTTGTTGGCTACAAGTGTGCGAATACAAACGATCTGGTGGTTAACATCATGCTGGCTTGGAATGGGAGCCTTGGCGTCTCTCCTGCTCAAGGAGTCGTGAGCCCTGCCTATTGTGTATACAAATTTCAAGACGGCACCCCATGGTACTACCACAATCTTCTTCGCTGTGCTCAGTATCGCGCAGAAATTAAAAGGCGATCACGAGGTGTGGTTGATAGTCGTCTAAGGCTTTATACAGACGATCTTTTTCGGCTGCCGCTAATCAAACCTTCGGATGAAGAGCAAACCCAAATCGCCCGTTTTCTCGACTGGAAAACCGCCCAGATCAACAAATTCATCCGCAACAAGCGGCGGATCATCGAACTGCTCAAGGAGCAGAAGCAAAACGTCATCAACCAGGCCGTGACCCGGGGGCTTGATCCCAACGTCAAGCTCAAGCCCAGCGGCGTGGAATGGATCGGGGATATTCCGGGGCATTGGGAGATGCGGAAGATAACGCATCTTTATAGGCAGATTGGAAGTGGAACTACGCCTCAGAGTGGCAATGCAGATTATTACGACGGAAACATTCCTTGGATCATCTCCGGTGATTTAACTGATGGTTTTCTAGAGACAACATCAAAAAAGGTAACTGACAAAGCGGTTCAGGACTATTCAACCTTAAAAATGTATCCAGAAGGTTCATTGGTTGTTGCTATGTATGGGGCGACTATTGGCAAAGTAAGCCTTACATCGATTCGCGCATGTACTAATCAGGCATGTTGCGTGCTCTCCAACCCTCGCAATGACATTAATAACAAATTCATGCTGCAACTGTTTCTCAAGATTAAGCCTGACTTGGTACGAATGGGCTACGGCGGAGGACAGCCTAATATCAGCCAAGATACTATCAAGGGATTGAGGTTGCCCATTCCGTCAATCGAGGAGCAGGGAGATATTGTCACCTTTATAGAAAACGAGACGGCGACGATTGACTACGCGATAACCCACGCCAAGCGTGAGATCGAGCTGATGCGCGAATACCGCACCCGACTGATTTCTGACGTAGTCACCGGTCAAGTGGATGTACGTGGCATTGAGGTGCCGGATGTTGCTGAGGACGAACTGCTGGCGCTGGTTGAGGACACCGGTGAGGCCGATGAAGTGATCGATGACGAGGGGGAGATGGATGAAACCGACTGACAAAACCCCAAAAAACAGCCTCGGCAAACCGCAGGACTATCCGCGCCTGCTGACCGAGATCAAGGAGCGCATCCGCTCCGCCCAGTACGAAGCCCTCAAGGCGGTCAACAAGGAGCTGGTCGGCCTGTACTGGGATATCGGCCGGATGATCGTGGAGCGGCAGGATGCCGAAGGCTGGGGCAAGGCGGTGGTGGAACAGCTCGCCGCCGATCTGCGGACGGAGTTTCCAGGCGTGGGTGGCTTTTCGGCCTCCAACCTCTGGCGGATGAAGGCCTTTTTCGAGGCATACACCGGCCTGGAAAAACTCGCACCACTGGTGCGAGAAATTGGCTGGAGCCACAACCTGGCCATCTTGGAGCGCTGCAAGGACCCATTGGAGCGGGAGTTCTATCTGCGCATGACCCGCAAGTTCGGCTGGTCCAAGAACGTGCTCATTCACCAGATCGACAACCAGAGCTACGAAAAATCCCTGCTGGGCCAGACCAATTTCGACCAGGCGCTGACTCCGGAGCTTCGCGCTCAGGCCAAGCTGGCGGTGAAGGACGAATATACCTTCGATTTTCTGGAGCTGGGCGAGGAACATAGCGAGCGGGAACTGGAACGGGCGCTCATCGCCCGGATCGAGGATTTCCTCCGGGCCATGGGCGGCATGTTCGCCTTCATGGGCAGCCAATACCGTCTGGAGGTGGACGGCAAAGAGTTTTTTATCGACCTCTTGTTGTTTCACCGCCGCCTGCGCTGCCTGGTCGCCATCGAACTGAAAGTCGGCGAGTTCCTGCCGGAGTTCGTCGGCAAGATGCAATTTTATCTGACGGCTCTGGACCGGCAGGTCCGCCAGGAGGACGAGAACCCCTCCATCGGCATCATCCTGTGCAAGGAGAAGAGCCGCACGATTGTGGAATACGCCCTACACGACGCCCGCAAGCCTATCGGCGTGGCAACTTATGAAATTACCAAGACCCTGCCCAAGGCGCTGAAAGGCCAACTTCCCTCGCCGAAGGACATCGCCCATTTGCTGGAGGACCTATGAAGCCGACCGACACCAGCGAAAAGGGCCTGGAATCGATCATCGTCGCCTCCCTCGTGGAGGATGCCGGATACGTCCAGGGCGACCCGCAGGACTACGACCGGGAACACGCCGTCGACCTGGCCAAGCTGCTGCAATTCCTCGCCGCCACCCAGTCCGACGCCTATGAAGCGCTCGGCATCGACGAGGAAGGCTCCAAGCGCACCCAGTTCCTGCACCGCCTGCAGGGCGAGATCGCCAAGCGCGGCGTGGTGGATGTGCTGCGCGGCGGAATCAAGCACGGCCCGGCCCATGTGGACCTTTTCTACGGCACGCCGACCCCGGGCAACGTGAAGGCGGCCGAACGGTTCGCGGCCAACATCTTCAGCGTCACGCGCCAGCTTCGCTACAGCCGCGTTGAGACGGCGCTCGCCCTCGACATGGCCGTGTTCATCAATGGACTGCCCATCGCCACCTTCGAACTCAAGAACAAACTCACCAAGCAGACGGTGCTCGATGCCGTGCAGCAGTACCAGCGCGACCGCGACCCGAAGGAATTGCTGTTCCAGTTCGGCCGCTGCGCCGTCCACTTTGCCGTGGACGATCACGAGGTGCGTTTCTGTACCCACCTCAAGGGCAAGGGCTCTTGGTTTCTGCCCTTCAACCAGGGATACAACGACGGCGCGGGTAATCCGCCCAACCCGGCCGGGCTCGCCACCGACTATCTCTGGAAGGAGTCCCTCTCCAAGGCGGGGTTGACCGACATCCTGGAAAACTACGCCCAGGTGGTGGAGGAAAAGGACGAGAAGACCGGCAAAAAGCGGTACAAGCAGATCTTCCCTCGCTACCACCAGTTGAAGGTGGTGCGCATGCTGCTGGCCAATGCCGCCGAGAGCGGCGTCGGCAGGCGCTACCTGATCCAGCACTCGGCGGGCAGCGGCAAGAGCAATTCCATTGCCTGGCTGGCGCACCAGCTTGTGGGGCTGGAACACGAGAGCAAGGCGTTGTTCGATTCGGTCATTGTGGTCACCGACCGGCGCGTGCTCGACAAGCAGATCCGCGACACCATCAAGCAATTCGCCCAGGTTTCCGCCACCGTCGGCCATGCCGAACACTCCGGCGACCTGCGCCGCTTCCTCAAGGCCGGGAAGAAGATCATCATCACCACGGTGCAGAAATTCCCGTTCATCCTCGATGAGATCGGAGACGAACACCGCAAGAGCAAGTTTGCCATCATCATCGACGAGGCCCATTCCAGCCAAGGCGGCAAGACCACTGCTGCCATGAACATGGCCGTTGCGGAAAAGCCGGGTGAATACAAAGCGGAATGGGACGAACTGGATGCCGAGGACAAGATCAACAAGATCATGGAAGGCCGGAAGATGGTGACCAACGCCAGCTACTTTGCCTTCACCGCGACTCCCAAGAACAAGACTCTGGAGATCTTCGGCGAGCCGGACCCGCAGCCCGACGGCACCGTGAAGCACCACCCCTTCCACAGTTACACCATGAAACAGGCCATCCAGGAGGGCTTCATCCTCGATGTGCTGAAGAACTACACCCCGGTGGAGAGTTATTACCGCCTGGCCAAGACAGTGGAGGACGATCCGCTCTTCGACGCCAACAAGGCCCAGAAAAAGCTGCGCCGCTATGTGGAGTCCCATGAGCACGCCATCCGCGAGAAGGCGGAGATCATGGTGGACCACTTCCACGCCCAGGTGATCGGCCACCGCAAGATCGGCGGCCATGCCCGGGCCATGGTCATCACCAACGGTATCGAGCGGGCCATTCAGTATTTCCACGCCTTCAAGGACTACCTCAAGGAGCGTAAAAGCCCTTACACGCCCATCGTGGCCTTTTCCGGGGAGCACGAGTATGGCGGCAAGAAGGTCACCGAAGCGACGCTGAACGGCTTCCCCAGCAGCCAGATCCCGGACAAGGTACAACAGGACCCGTACCGCTTCCTGATCGTCGCCGACAAGTTCCAGACCGGCTACGACGAACCGCTGCTGCACACCATGTACGTAGACAAGGCGCTCTCCGGCATCAAGGCGGTGCAGACCCTCTCACGGCTCAATCGCGCCCACCCGCAGAAGCACGACACCTTTGTGCTCGATTTCTACAACGACTCGGAAACCATCCAGAAGTCGTTCGAGCCCTATTACCGCACCACCATCCTCAGTGACGAGACCGACCCCAACAAGCTGCACGACCTGAAATCGGATCTGGACGGCTACCAGGTCTATTCGCAGGTGCAAATCGACGACCTGGTGGGGCTCTACCTGAACGGCGCGGACCGCGACAAGCTCGACCCGATCATAGACGCCTGCGTGGCCACCTACAACGCCGATCTCGACGAGGACGGCCAGGTGGACTTCAAGGGCAAGGCCAAGGCTTTCGTCCGCACCTACGGATTTCTGGCCTCGATCCTGCCGTACTCGAATGCCGACTGGGAGAAGCTGTCGATCTTCCTGAATTTCTTGATCCCGAAGCTCCCCGCGCCCAAGGAAGAGGACCTGTCCCGGGGCATCCTAGAGGCCATCGACATGGACAGCTACCGTGTCGAGGTGAAAACCAGCCTGAAGATAGGCCTTCCGGATCAGGATGCCGAAATCGGACCGGTGCCGACCAGCGGAGGTGGCCGCAAACCGGAACCGGAGCTGGACCAACTGAGCAACATCATCAAGGCGTTCAACGACCAGTTCGGCAACATCGATTGGAAGGACGGCGACAAGATCCGCCAGGTCATCGCCGAGGAGATTCCGGCCAAGGTCGCAGCGGACGCCGCCTACCAGAACGCCATGAAGAACAACGACAAGAAGACCGCCCGGATCGAGCACGACGCCGCGCTGCAACGCGTCATGATCGACCTCTTGTCCGACCACACCGAGCTGTTCAAGCAGTTCAGCGACAACCCGTCGTTCAAGAAATGGCTGGGCGACACCATCTTCGGCGTGACTTATCAGCAACAGGCCGAACAATCCGCAACGGGGGCGAGCCATGGACGTTAAAACGGCCGCCATTCAGGTTTTACAGCAGGCAGGTACGGCGCTGCACGCCAAGGACATCGCCGAGCAAATCATGGCTGCCGGTCTCTGGCAATCCGAAGGCAAGACCCCGGATGCCACCGTCAGCGCCCGGCTCTACTCCGACATCAAGAGCAATGGGGACAAGTCGCCATTTGTAAAGGTTGGCCCTCAGACCTTTGCCCTGCGAGATTCCGCTGAGATCCCGAGTGGCGCTGTGCCGGTTCCTGCGACCGTCGAAGAAGCGAAGAAGCTCCAAAGCCATCCGCTGCAAATGCGGGTTTCTCTTTCACCGATTGCGCTCAGAAGGTGCTTGAGGAGTTCGGCGGGAAGAATCCGATGCACTACAAGGAAATCACCGAGAAAGCCCTGGCGAAAGGACCCGCAGAATATAAAGGGGGCCATGGATGCTGCCATGGATGCTAAGACGGCCGAGATTCAGCCGGGCATCACGCCAAGATAGCGCCCATCGAAAAAGGTTTGAAAAAGCCCTTGACATTGAAACGGATGTTCATATATTTTACCCATTGTAGCAGTTGAAGGAACAGTGATGATGACCTCGGACTCGGCAAAAATGGCAGATAGCCTGGCGCAGTTGTTTTCCATCCTTGGGGATGAAACTCGCATGCGCATCTTGTTTCTTCTCCGGAATGCCGAAGTCACGGTTCAGTCGTTGGCGGATGAACTCGAAATGACCCACTCCGCCGTTTCCCACCATCTGCGGCTGTTTCGGCCATATCAGTTGGTCAAAAGTCGCAAGGAGGGAAGAAACGTATTTTATTCGTTATATGATGAATGTGTGTGGAACCTGCTGGAGGCAGGCGTGTCCCATTTGCAGCATAAGAATTGTGACTTCACGGTGAAATAGTGACCTTTTTGCGAAAAACAACTCAGGCAGTCTCCGCGCTGCTCGTGCTCCTGATGAGCACGATGCTGGTTGTCCCACCGGGGATGGACCTTGTGCTTTGTTTTGGCAAGGACGGTTATGTCGATTTCTTCCTGAACGGTTGTCGGGAAGGTGTTTCGCCGAATGTTCCCGCCGGGGAACGGTCGTCGGTCTACGATACGGCGCACCATGGCGAGTGTTTCGATGTCGCCGTGGCCTGCAGTACGGCGAAGGAAGTCATACGCACCGCTGACAAGACGGATTCCGATCAGTTCAAGCTAAAGAAAGACCCTTCCAAAACACCTCTTCTCTTCCCGAAATCGCTTGCCGATTCAGCAGGCGCCTATCTCGATCCCGACATTTTCTCCATCCCCTTTGAAGATTTTCCTTCTCCTCACCTTGTTTCTCTCCGTACAGTTGTTCTCCTGATTTGATACCCCTCCGGCAGTAAAAACACTCGTTTGCTTTGGAATCAGAGACCTTTGGGGTGATTCCTGGGCTGATTGGATCATCTGCGCCCGAAATCCATGTCGCACTGAACTTTTGCGGGCGATTTAACTTGCACCGGAGAAATTTATGAAATTGAACCTGTTCTGGGTTCCCGTCACCGTGACCATGCTCACGGCGGGATGCGCCACCCAGCATGTAGCAACGGCGCGAAATATTGCGGGGAATGAGCCACCGCAGCATGTTCTTGAGCTCAAAGCGGGGAGCAGGCTTGGAGAACCTGACTCACCCGCCACTGCTGGGTCTGTAGAGACCGTTCCCGCCCAACTCACCATGGCTTCTGCTATGGCGTTGGCGCTGAAAAAGAACCCTTCACTGGCGGGTTATTCCGCCGAAATCCGCGCCAGAGACGCCGCCGCGCTTCAGGCCGGACTCTTTCCAAATCCCGAACTAGGGGTGGAGATGGAGAACTTTGGCGGCAAAGACGACCTTGAAGGGGTTGACGGCGCCGAGACCACCATTGCTTTTTCCCAATTGGTGGAGTTGGGCGGCAAGCGGGGAAACCGGAGTATGGTTGCCACTCTTGATAAGACCCTGGCTGAGTGGGATTACCAGCGTAAAAAGCTCGACGTTCTCGCAGCAACGGCTAAGGCCTTTGTGGAAGTCCTGGTTGCGCAGGAGCAAGTTGCCTTGAACGGTGACCTGCTCAAGCTCGCTGAGCAGACCACCACGGCGGTCAGTGAAAAAGTCGACGCCGGAAAGGTCTCTCCGGTCGAGAAATCACGAGCCCAAATTGAACTGGCCGCAGCGCGGACGGAAGCCAACAAAGCGGTTCGCGAGTTGGAGGCTGCCCGACGACGTCTGGCAGGATTCTGGGGGGGCGAACGCGCTGATTTTAGCCGGGCGGTGGGTCAATTAGACGATATTTCGGCCTTGCCGGATGAAGAATCGCTCAAGGCGTTTCTGAGCAACAACCCGGATCTGGCGCGTTGGGCGGCTGAACTTGAGCGAAGCGAGGCGGCTCTTCGCCTGGCCCGCTCCGAAGCCGTCCCCGATCTGACCTTGAGTGCTGGGGTAAGAAATTTCCAGGAAACCGACGACAACGCATTCGTGGTCGGCGTTTCCATTCCTATTCCATTCTTTAACCGTAATCAGGGCGGTGTGTCCGAGGCCAGGGCGCGTGTCGACAAGGCGCAATCGGAGCAGAGGGCGGCAAAAGTCGGGCTGGTGACAGGTCTTTCGGATACGTGGCAGAGCCTTTCCGCCGCCTATACGGAGGCAGTTGGCCTTCGTGATGAAATCCTCCCCAGTGCGCAATCAACTTATGAATCCACGGAACTCGGGTATCGCGAGGGGAAACTGGACTTTTTACAAATGCTGGATGCACAGCGAACGCTCTTCACCGTTAAACGCCAGTATCTGCTGGCTCTTGGATCTTACCACTTGGCAAGCACCGACATGGAGCGGCTGGTCGGAGTGCCTCTCAGCGACATCAAAAACAACAAGGATAACGCCAAGTGAAGGAGCTTATAAGAATGAAAAACAAAAAAAACAGATACATCATTATTTCCGTTGTCGTTGTCGCCGCATTGAGCCTGGGAGCTTTCTTCTGGCAAAACGCCGACAGCGAGGGAAATCACGTTCAAGTGGAACGGACAACCCATGCGGATGGGGAAGAAAAAGAGCACGATACCCACGATCACGAAGAACACAGCAAAAACAAGTCGGCTAAACCGGATGAGCAGGCCGAGCATGATGAGCATGCCGAAGAAGAGGGCGAGGGAGGTCATGGTGAAGAGATAGTCCGGCTCTCCGATGCTGAGTTGCGGGAGTTTGGCGTTACTTTGGCAACGGCTCAAGCGGGTACCCTCAATCAATACGTAGAGCTTCCCGGTGAGATCGTTCTCAACGCCGACCGGATTGCCCATGTTGTGCCCCGGGTTGCAGGTATCGTGAGGGAAGTGCGGGCGACCGTGGGCGACCAGGTGAAGAAAGGGCAGCTTCTGGCTGTTCTGGAGAGCCGGGAACTGGCTGATGCCAAGGCATCGTACCTTGCGGCGGTCGAAAGGGAAACCCTGGCTCAGGCGAACTTCAAGCGTGAAGAGCGGCTTTGGGAAAAAAAGGTGACCAGCGAACAGGAGTACCTGGATGCCCGCCAAGCCCTCGCCGAGGCTCGAATCGCAAAGAATTCGACGGAACAACAGTTACACGCACTTGGTTTCACCGATGATGTGCTCAAGGAGCTTCCGGAGCATCCGGACGCCACCTATACGCGTTTTGAAATCCGAGCTCCATTGGGTGGGACCATCATCGAGAAACATATGACGCTTGGTGAAAACGTCGGCGCGGAAGCGGATGTTTTCACCATTGCCGATCTGTCCACGGTTTGGGTGAATCTGAACATTTACCAAAAAGATCTGGTCAGTATCCGCAAGGGGCAGACTGTGAGAATCGAAATTGGTCACGGTATCCCTTCGGCGGATGGAAAGATTGCCTGGGTCGGACCACAGGTGGATGAAGGGACCCGAACGGCAAAGGCCAGGATTGAGCTGTCCAACCCGGATGGCAGCCTTCGACCAGGACTTTTTGTGACCGCCAAGGTTGCGGTCGGCGGTTCCCCGGTCGGGCTTGTGGTGCCCAAAAGCGCGCTGCAGACGTTTGAAGGCAAGACCGTGGTGTTTGTGCGAACCGACGAAGGCTTCGAGCCCAAGCCGGTTGAGCTCGGTCGACAGAATGGAACCACGGTGGAGATTCTTTCGGGACTTACGGCTGGGCAGACCTATGCGGCTGAAGGTTCTTTCACCCTGAAGGCGCAATTGTCCAAGGGCGCGTTCGGCGACGGACATAACCATTAAGGAGGGAGCGCAACATGGAAAAACTAATCCGATTTGTACTGCGCAGCCGCCTCTTAATGGGTGTGCTCGGAATTCTTGTACTGGTTGCCGGATGGTTCAGTTACAAGCAATTGCCTGTCGACGCTTTCCCGGATGTCACCCCGGCGCTGGTGCAGGTGTTTACGGAAACCGAAGGTCTTGCCCCCGAGGAGGTGGAAAAGTTTGTCACCTATCCCGTTGAAACGGCGATGAACGGCCTGCCGAATCTCAAGGAGATCCGTTCCATTTCCAATTTCGGGCTCTCGGTGATCAACATCTACTTTGAGGACGGCACGGATATCTACTTCGCCCGGCAACTTGTCGGCGAGCGGTTGCAAATGGCCCGGGAAGAAATCCCCGAAGGATTTGGCGACCCGGAAATGGGACCGATAGCCACCGGCCTTGGACAGATCCTGTTTTTCGTGGTCGAGGACGAAAAGCAAAGCCGTACGCCCGAAGAATTGCGGGAAATTCAGGACTGGCTCATCAAGTTCAACCTGCAGACCGTGCCCGGCGTGACCGAGGTTCTCTCCTTGGGTGGCGAGGTGAAGCAGTTCCAGGTGCGGGTACGTCCCGCCGACCTGCTCCGCTACGACGTGACCATCAATGAGATCAAGGAAAAGGTGGAAGCCAATAACGGCAATGCTGGCGCGCAATTCCTGGTAAAGAACGCCGAGGAGTACATCATCCGTTCGGTAGGCCTTGCCGAAAAAATCAGTGATCTGGAGCGGGTTGTTCTTAAGGTTAAAGACGGCACGCCGGTGTATTTGAACCAGGTTGCCGAGGTTGTTATCGGCGGAGAGATCCGCCGGGGGCTGGCGACCATGAACGGCAAGGGTGAAGTGGTGGTTGGCATGGTCCTCAAACTCATCGGGACTAACACCTCGACGGTTATTGCCGATGTCAAGGCCAAGCTCGAAGAGATCAACCGCGTTCTTCCCGAGGGGGTGAAGGTGGTGCCCTATTACGACCAGGCCACGCTGGTTTCAAAATGTGTCAAGACCGTCACCGACTCCTTGATCCTTGGGGTGCTCCTGGTGGCTGGGGTGCTCCTGATCTTCATGGGAGGATTGCGCGCCAGTCTGGTGGTGGCTCTATCCATCCCGTTCTCCATATTCTTCGCTTTCATCCTGATGAAGGTTTTGGGCATCAGTGCCAACTTGATGTCTCTGGGTGGATTGGCCATTGCCATCGGCATGATGGTGGATGCGACCATTGTCATGGTGGAAAACGTGGATCGAATGCTGCGTGAAGCTGACCCCGATGAATCCCGTCTGGCTATTGTCGCCAGGGCCTGCAGCGAGGTTGGAAGACCGATCATCTTTGCCATCGCCATCATTGTGATTGTCTTTCTGCCGCTTTTCACCCTGCAGGGGGTCGAGGGAAAAACCTTTAAACCGCTGGCTCAGACAGTGGCACTGGGCATGTTCGGCTCCTTGCTCTATGCACTGCTGCTCGCACCGGTAATGTCCCACCTGCTGATGCGTCGCCCCCGCTCGGTCGCTTCCGGGGAGGGGCCGAAGGAGGCTTGGATTGTCCAATGGCTGCTCCGGCCCTACCGTCCGGCAGTGGAGCTGTTCGTCCGTAAACGCTGGTTGGCGGTGGGGTTGGCCGGACTGATGCTGCTTGCCGGTGCTTTGGTTCTGCCCCGCCTGGGATCAGAGTTTGTGCCGCGTTTGGATGAAGGTGACCTGCTGATCCGCGCCACCATGGCTCCGTCTATCTCGCTTGAAGAATCACGGAACACCATGTCGCGCTTTGAAAAGCGGCTGATGGATAAATTTCCAGAGGTTACCCGTGTCGTTACCCGCGTCGGTCGCGGCGAAGTCGGAGCGCATGCCGACCCGGTGAACAGCGCGGAAGCTTTCGTTGCCCTCAAGCCACAGGATCAATGGACGAGCGCCGAAACTTCGGATGAGCTTTACGCGAAAATCAGTGAAGCTTTCGAATCATTTCCGGGAGCGCAGTTCAACGTAACGCAGCCCATCGCGGCGGCAGTGGATGAACTTCTGACCGGAACGAAAGCGGAGCTGGCCATCAAAATATTTGGCTCTGACATGGACATACTCAAGGAAAAGGCGGCCGAAATCGAGTCCGTGATCCGAGGAGTCCCAGGCGCGGCGGATGTTCAGAAAGATCAGGTGACAGGAACGCCGCAACTTCTTATCCGCGTTGATCGACAGGCGATAGCACGCTATGGCGTCAATGTGGAGGATGTTCAGGGTGTCATCCGAACCGCTGTCGGCGGGGAGTCCGCCGGTCAGATCTTTGAGGGTATCAGACGATTTGACATCACCGTGCGGTTCACGGAAGCCGCCCGTAGCGATGCGGAGTCGATTCGGCACATTTTGATCTCCGCTCCTGGGGGGGCGAAGATTCCTCTTGATCAACTTGCCACCATCGACGAGATCATCGGGCCGCGTCAGATTACCCGGGAGAACAATCAGCGCTTCATTACCGTGCAATGCAATGTGCGTGGTCGCGATATCGGCAGCTTTGTCGCTGAGGGGCAGAAGGCCATCGCAGAAAAAGTTCAAATGCCTCCTGGGTATTTGGTCAGTTGGGGCGGGCAATTCGAGCTCCAGCAGGAAGCAAACAAAAGGTTGGCTCTCGTTGTTCCAGTCACGCTGCTGATCATCCTTTTGCTGCTCTTTATGAACTTCGGATCGCTGAAGAACACCTTCCTGATCCTCTTCAATATCCCATTGGCGCTGGTGGGCGGTGTGGTTGCGTTATGGCTGACCGGTCAGAACCTGTCGGTGCCTTCATCCGTCGGTTTTATCGCGTTGTTCGGGATCGCATTGGAGAATGGAATGGTGCTGGTTACCTATTTGAATCAACTGGTTCGCGACGGGGTGTCGGTTGACGAAGCTTCCGTTCGAGGGGCATCTCTGCGGCTTCGCCCGGTTCTCATGACTGCCATTACTACCGCACTGGGGCTTATCCCGCTGTTGTTGAGTTCCGGTACAGGAAGCGAGGTGCAACGGCCATTGGCGACAGTGGTTACCGGTGGACTCTTTACCTCAACTGTCCTGACCCTATTGGTCCTTCCGGCTTTGTATAAATGGTTCTCAATCCAAGTGAAGAAGGAGATTTAACATGAAAGAAGTCAAAGCATATATAGCCAAACTGGGACCGGTCACGAGGGCTCTACATAAGGTCCAAGGGCTGACCGGAGTCAGTGTCTTTGAATGCAGCGGTTATGGACGCGGTCTGGTTACCACGGCTGAGCCCGAGCTTGGGTTTCATCCAGGTGTCAAACTGGAAATAATCTGCAGGGATGATTTGGTGGATATTGTTGTCAATGCCATCGAAAAAGCTGCCCATACCGGCTTGAAGAGCGACGGCAAAATCTACGTTGCCTCTTCAATCGAACAGGCTGTGCGTATCAGTACCGGCGAACGAGGAGAGGGCGCGGTTTGATGATCGCACTCTAAGTAAAAGCAATGTCGCCGGACTCGGATAAAGAGTTCGGCGATCCTAAAGTAAAGACGATGAGGTGGATTATGAAACAGTGGCGAATAATAGTAGCTGTATCGGTTCTTGGGGCTGTTATGGTTCTTTCTGGTTGCGCGACAACCCGGAACATGTTGGGAAAAGATCTCACGAAAGAGACAATTCCCAATTCAAAAACATACTTCAGCCAGGTCTGGGCAGTAACTGACGACGATGAATTCAGGGTTTCCGGAAAGCTCAGGCTGAAAGGCAGCTTTGGTCATAACGTTCCTGATTATGTGGAAGTCGAATTGGTTGACGCTGGAGGCAACATCATTGAGAAGCAAAAAGTTCCCTATTACCCAAGAATACTCACAGGGAGAAGAAAACATCGCGAGGCCCGTTTTACAGCCAGGTTCGAACAGGCACCTCCGTCAGGAAGCGTGGTTCGTCTTAGCAACATCAACTGATCCACAAGAAGTATTGTCCATTCTCGCCCAGCCAATGGCTTTCATTGCTGGCTGGGCGAGATAAGGGCTTTGGTTGAAAAGGTAAAATAATGCTGCAAAAACAGCATCAACGCGTTTTTTCTTTACCGGCAACATTTACCCTCGAGGAGGGGTGTGAAATTCTTAAGATTTACGATGGGTGACAGTAAGGAAATGCTATATGCAATCCATTCAAGATAAAAGATTCCGGGTCAAAAACCTGGATTGTGCCGCCTGTGCCGCCAAGATCGAGAGGGAACTGTTGAAAATCGAAGGCGTTGAATCGGCGACTTTGGATTTCGCTAATCTCACCCTACACTTGAGGGCTGCCGATATCGCGAAGGCTCTGGCAGCGGTTGCGCGGATCGAACCTGGCATCAAGATCGAAACCACAA
>ERZ1673962.570-NODE-570-length-24333-cov-4.219087_pt1:0-2500 | contig 24333 bp, 18 predicted proteins | sample MGYA00580188_ERZ1673962 | MGnify/ENA primary metagenome ERZ1673962 (study PRJEB41334, sample SAMN05608104) | rock metagenome | biome: terrestrial subsurface; feature: shale formation; material: shale | place: USA: Pennsylvania ... | reverse complement strand
TTTTGCTTAGCCATCCCATTTGATGTTTTTTGCGAAAGCATCATATCTGGCGTGTTCACGAAGCCATTCCATAACCATACAAGTGTAAAGATTATCAAAAATGCAACCGATGTCGATAAGCAGGGATCGAATCGCCCCGGAGTGGAAACCATATGCGGGTTTATTGGTTGAGGAACTTTTCGAGAAGGGCGTTTGGCCGTTTTGCAGACGATAAGCTTGTTTTGACTTGCCGGCGCGACCATGATGTGTGGTATGTTGCAAAAAATGGGGAAAAGTCGGAGGGCGCGAAGACAGTCCTTTCGATGAAAGGGGAAGGGGCTTTTGAAATGTCATTGAAAACCTGGACGCAAATCATCACGCTCATCCTGATTATGGCCCTGTTCGCAATGGTCGATATATCTGCGGAAAAAGAAATACTGTTTCCGGAAATTGCGGCCCTTGCCCTGGGGTTCTGGATCATGGAGAAACCGCCCTGGAGGGGCAGCCGTCTGGCTGTCTGGTTGTCGCCGACATTGGCTGCGCTGACGGGGGTTGTGTTGCTGCGCTACGTCCCCTTGCCGACCATTGGCCTTGTCGGGAGCGCTTTTGTTATCGTGGTTCTGCAGTTAAAGCTGCTGCGTTCCGAAGTTTTTCCATCCATATCCGCCGCCATTCTGGCGATCATCACTCACGCCACAAGCTGGCTGTATCCTCTTTCGGTCGGCATCCTGATGGCGATCATCGTGCTCGGGAAAATCTTTTTGGATAAATTCGATGAGAAACGGGCCTTGACCGGTTATTCCGATACGATTGATGATTCCGAAAAGGGAAACGGGCTTCTTCTCGAGCTGTTTTATTGGATCAAGGTTTTGTCCGGCGTCCTTCTCATCAGCGCGGTTGCTTTGCGTTACAACTTCCTGTTCATGATAGCCCCGCCCCTGATTGTCGCCTTCGTGGAACTTTCCAGGCCCGAACAACCGTTGCGTCGCACGCCCGCCAAAGGGGTGTTGCTGCTTTTCCTTGCGGCTTGTTCTGGAGTGCTGTGGTTTTACCTGATTACCGACGTTCTGCATGGACCACTGTGGCTGTTCTCGGGTCTGGCTCTTGGTACCGTCCTGTGCCTCTATCGCTTTTTAAAGGCATCCTTTCCGCCGGTCGCGGCCATTGCGCTGCTGCCGGTTCTGGTGCCGGATCTTCATTTCTGGAAATATCCTCTGCATGTCCTGACGGGTAGCGCTCTCTTCATTCTCATGGGCCTGGTCTTTTTCAGGGAAGTCGAACAGAAACCCGCTGTGTTGGCGGAAAGGGGAGGCCCCAAAGCACCTGGCCCAATAACTGGTTGATGGCTCTGGCCACAAGCGAACCGCGCCAGATCATGGGGTTGCCCGCTTCCCGAACGATTTCAAGGTTTGTCAATATCCCTACGTCGTTGGTTTCAGCTCCGTGTTCGCAGGTGCGGTAATAGCCGGTGCCCGTCGGAATCCCTTGCGCAAGTTGCTGTCCGGTCCTCCATCCACGGGTGGCCTGACCATGTGATTGGTGCGCTTCCAGGCCGAGATCCGGTGCATTTGACATACCAGGGCAAGCTGTTGCGGGGTAATGCCGTGGGCCAGGATTTTCCGTTCGGACATTCCGTTGGCGATCATATCGAGTATGGCGTCGAGGGTTTCAAAGTTCATGTCCGTGCCCAGCTTGTGCGCGATGCCGTGAGGCTTGCCCGCCGCGGAGATGCTGGCGCGTATTTTTTCCGGAATATTCAGGAAAGCGGCCATCTGGTATATCTGGGTTTTGTAGAGACCGGACAGGGGTTGAATGGGCAGGTCGTCGATACCGTTTTTTACGAACCAGCCGACCAGAAGCTCTGATCTGTTGGTTGCTCCAAGCAGCAGACTGCCCAGGTCGCGGGCTTTTTGTTCCAGCCTGCGCCGGCGGTGGATATGACGGGCTTCAAACCCTTCGAGAACCGGGCGGACGGTCAAGTCGTAGGCGAACCTTTTTTCGAGGGAGAAGCTGGCCGCGCCGCTTCCGAGTCGCAGTGAGGACATGAAGGGCGTCTCGCCGAACAGACGGCTGTAGCCTTTATGTACGAGGCGATTAAACCAACGAGGCAGGCATTTACCCTGCATGATGAGTGACGTGTACCCCCCGACTTTCGGCATATTCTGATTGATATCCTCCGTGTGCAGGTCAATCCCCAGCCACTCGGCGACCGTTGCTGCCTTGCAGAGGCTGTCTTTTTCGCTGTGGCGATCATACAGGAACCAGGCATGAGTACCTTGGGGCCCCAAAGACCGGACGGCCAGACATGCCAGCACCGCCGAATCCAGGCCTCCATTAAGCCCAAAGATGACCCCTTTGGACCGTTCTTCCTTCACCATTTGACCTATATAGTTTTCCAGGATGCAAACGGTACGTTCCTGGTCAATTTCCAGATTGGGATTGCACCATCTTTTGTTGTTATCCATAAGATCCTCCTTTATTCATGAGATGAACATAGTCAGGAACTTCTGGAACACAGGTG
>ERZ1673962.569-NODE-569-length-24335-cov-4.134761_pt1 | contig 24335 bp, 18 predicted proteins | sample MGYA00580188_ERZ1673962 | MGnify/ENA primary metagenome ERZ1673962 (study PRJEB41334, sample SAMN05608104) | rock metagenome | biome: terrestrial subsurface; feature: shale formation; material: shale | place: USA: Pennsylvania ... | reverse complement strand
TCCGCCGTTTTTGGAGTGGAACGACAAGTTTCGCGATGGCATTCGCCGGTTTTGGCGCGGCGATGCGGGCCATGTGCCGGTGCTGGCCGATCGCTTGACCGGATCGGCGTTACAATTCGATCATTCGGGCCGTCCGGCCACCTCGTCGGTCAATTTTGTCACGGCGCACGACGGGTTCACCTTGATGGATGTGGTCAGCTATACCGGCAAACACAATGAGGCCAATGGCGAGGACAACCGCGATGGCCATAATGACAACGCCTCCGACAATATGGGCGTGGCCGGGCCGACCGAGGATGTCAAAATCAACGCGGCTCGCGCGCAACGGCGGCGTAACCTTTTGTCCACGCTGTTGTTTTCCCAAGGCACGCCAATGCTTTTGGCGGGGGATGAGCTGGGCAATAGCCAGCAGGGCAACAACAATGCCTATTGTCAGGACAATGAGATCGGTTGGATTGACTGGAACGCGGTGGACCCGGAGTTTTTGGAGTTTACCAAACGCCTGATCGCCTTTCGCCGCGACCACCCGATTTTGCGTCAGAAACGGTTTTTGCATTCGCGCGAACGGTTGATGGATGGGATCGAAGATCTGTTTTGGTGGCGACCTGACGGGGTTTTGATGCGGGACCAGGATTGGACAGCACCGGAGTTGAAAACGCTCTGTGCCGAAATGCGCATTGCCTCCGGCACACCGCTTTATGCCCAACGCGAAGAGGCTCTGTTCCTGATTTTCAACCGGGGCGAGGCGGTGAGCGTGCATCTTCCGGCCTGTATGCCGGGGCGGCGCTGGCGGCTTTGGATCGACACGGGCCACCCGGACATTGATGGCGAAGTGATCGACGGATCCATCATTATTGCCGGGCGCGAAACCACTTTGGCGCTTGAACTGGAGGCTTTTTGATGACCGATCTGCGGCTTGAACTCGCGGCACAGATTGGCATTCACCGCCAGTTTTATGATCAACTGGGGGTATTGCGCGAAACCTCGGTGGAGACCGCCGTGGCGCTGATGCGCGCGCTCGGGTTTGAGGCCGAAACTGAGGAAGCCGCGCGCGCGCATCTTGAGGCGGGTTGGGATGCGGGCCTGCCGTGGGATGTGGTCTGTGAGGCGGGCACAGCGCCTTGGGTCGATATTGGCGACAGCGCGTGGGGGTTGACCTATGAAGATGGCCAGACATGCGAGGGCCGGGGCGGGGACAGCCTGCCGGAGTTGCCGATGGGCATCCATCATCTGATCGCCGGGCCGATCCGCATCACGCTTTTGGCCGCCCCTGCCACCATTCCGTTGCCGGAGCGCTGTTGGGGGCTGATCGCGCCGCTTTATGGCCTGTCCGACCGTGGCATCGGCACCTATGAGGACCTCAGCACGCTGGTGCGCGGGCTTGGACCGCATGGGGCGGCGTTTTTGGGCATCAATCCGGTTCATGCCGGATTTCCGACCGTGCCAAATATGTTCAGCCCCTATTCGCCGTCGCATCGCCGCCGCTTGAATGTTCTGCATCTGGCGACAAAAACCGGCGTGGCGGGGGCGTTGATTGACTATCACACCGACACGCCCGCACGCATGGCGGCGCTGCGTCAGGCCTTTGAGGCCCACTCGACATCGCCCGAATTTCTGGCCTATCTGGCGCAAGAGGGCACGTCGCTTGAAACCTTTGCCCTGCATCAGGCGCTCTCCGCCATCCATGGTCCGTTTTGGTGCGATTGGCCTCCGGATTTGCAATGTCCCAACAGCGCCACCGCACAGGCCGCGCGCCGCGATCTGCGCGACGAAATCCTGTTTCATGCGTGGCTGCAATGGCGTGCGGATACCGATTTGTCCGAAGCGCAGGCACAGGCCAAAGCCGCCGGGATGGCACATGGGCTGTACCTCGATTTGGCCGTGGGCACCCATCCGCATGGCGCGGAAACATGGGAGGATCGAGACAGTTTCGCCTATGGTGCCTCGCTGGGTGCCCCGCCCGATGCGTTTTCGGCCGAAGGGCAAAACTGGGGTCTTGCTCCGTTTAATCCCCTGAATTTGCGTAAAAATTCTTATGGCGCTCTGCGCGACACCTTTGCCCGGCAACTGCGTTTTGCGGGGGCGATGCGGATTGATCATATCCTTGGGTTTGAGCGCACGTTTTGGGTGCCGGAACAGGCCCCTGGTGCCTATGTACAAATGCCACGCGACGCGATGTTGGCCGTGGCCCGCATTGAAGCTGCGCGCACAGGCGGCATCATCGTCGGCGAAGATTTGGGCCTGATCCCTGACGGCCTGCACGCGGCTTTGGCCGGGTCTGGGGTGTTGGGCTGTCGGGTGATGGTGTTTGAGCGTGACAATTGGCAGGACCCCGAATTCAAATCGGCAGACCGCTATGACGAGGCGGCAATTGCGTCGTTCTCGACCCATGATTTGCCAACATGGCAGGGCTGGCGTCAGGGGGCAGATGTGACGGCGCGGCAAACCGCAGGCGGGCTGGACGCAGAGCAGACCGGGCATGAATTGGACCATCGGGCGCGCGAAGTGGCGGCGATGGATCGGCTGTTGCCGGATGCGGAACAAGACACGTTGCACGACTTTTTGGCGCGTACCCCCTCGCGATTGGTCGCGGTTCAGGCCGAAATCATGCTCGACATGATGGACCAGCAAAATCTACCCGGAACCACCACCGAATATCCAAATTGGCGCATTCGTTTGCCCGAAACTTCTGATACCCTCACCATGAACAGTGACATCGTGCGCGTGGCCGAGATCATGCGCACACACGACCGATAGGAAGGACATCATATGACCCGCCACATGGTTGAAACCCATGCGATCGACGGCCAAAAACCCGGAACTTCGGGGCTGCGCAAGAAAACTCCGGTCTTCATGCAGCCGCAGTATCTGGAAAATTTCGTTCAGGCGATTTTCAACGGGATCGGGGGCGCTGCGGGCAAAACCTATGTGTTGGGCGGCGATGGTCGGTATTTCAATGACCGCGCCGCGCAGGTGATGTTGCGCATGGCTGCCGCCAATGGCGCGAAAAAGGTGATTGTTGGGCAAAACGCATTGCTCTCTACGCCTGCGGCCTCGCATTTGATCCGCAAACGTGACACGGATGGCGGCATCATCATGTCCGCCTCGCACAATCCGGGTGGGCCGAAAGAAGATTTCGGGGTGAAATTCAACACGCCAAACGGTGGCCCCGCCGCCGAGGGCGTGACCGAGAAAATCTTTGAAGCCACCAAAACCATCACCGAATATGCCATCATGGACGCGCAGGATGTGGACCTCTCCACCATCGGCACGACGTTGTTGGGCGAGATGGAGGTCGAGGTCGTCGACCCGGTCGCCGATTACGCGCTGATGATGGAAGAGATTTTCGATTTCGACAAAATCCGCGCGCTGTTTGCCGGTGGCTTTACCCTGCGCTTTGATGCGATGCATGCGATCACCGGGCCCTATGCCAAGGCGATTTTGGAAGACACGCTGGGCGCGCCGAAAGGCTCTGTGGTCAATGCCGTGCCCTTGCCGGATTTTGGCGGCGGGCATCCTGATCCAAACCCGATTTGGGCCAAGAGTTTGATGGATTTGATGTTTTCCGGTAAAGCCCCGGCTTTCGGTGCGGCCTCGGACGGTGACGGCGACCGCAATATGATCGTGGGCCGCAACGCCTATGTGACGCCCTCGGACAGTTTGGCGGTTTTGGCGGCCAATGCCACCTTGGTCCCGGCCTATGCGGGTGGGCTCAAAGGCGTGGCGCGTTCGATGCCAACCTCGCGGGCGCTCGACCGCGTGGCCGAGGCGCTGGACATCCCGTGTTATGAAACACCAACGGGCTGGAAATTCTTTGGCAACCTGTTGGATGCGGGCCGCGCGACGCTGTGTGGCGAGGAAAGTGCGGGCACCGGATCAGACCATGTGCGCGAAAAAGACGGGCTTTGGGCGGTGTTGTTTTGGCTCAATATCCTGGCCGAGCGGAAACAATCCGTGGCCGCGATCATGGCGGATCATTGGGCGCGCTATGGCCGCAATTACTATTCGCGTCACGATTATGAGGCGGTCGATAGTGCGGCGGCCAATGGCGTGATGGAGGCGCTGCGCGGCAAGCTGAAACATTTGCCGGGGCAGGTGATCGAGGGCATGACCATCGAGGCCGCCGATGAGTTTGCCTATGACGATCCGGTCGATGGGTCGCGCTCTGAAGGGCAGGGCATTCGCATCCTGTTTGTCGGGGGCGGGCGCATCGTGTTCCGGCTTTCGGGCACTGGGACCGAGGGCGCGACGCTGCGGGTCTACCTTGAGCGGGTGGAAACGGCGGCGGCCGTGCTTCAGGACAATCCGCAACATGCGCTCTCGGCGGTGATCGCGGCGGCGGACGGCTTGGCCGAAATCCGCAGCCGTACGGGCCGCAACGCGCCCGATGTGATCACCTAAACCGCGCAAGAGTTGCGCAATACACGGCCGGGGCGCGTTCCCGGCCGTTTTCATATGAAAGGGCAGAGAATGCGACAAACACTTCGCGCCAAAATCATCGCCACCTGTGACGCCAAAATTGCCCAAAAAGGCGCGGGGGTCGGCCTGTCGTTTTATGCGTTTTTCGCCAATAAAAACGACGACCCCGAGACGCTGATGGAGGCGGCAGAATGGTGGATTAAAACCCACCAGTTGGATCATTTTGAGAAGGCGGTGAAGGTGAGGGAGATGGTGGTGAAGGGGATGTAAGGGGGCGTGAGTCCACCTAGAGAACCAAAACGGCCGGGGTTTAAGCCCGGCCGTTTTCATATCCATGTGTCGCGCCTGAACCTCAGGCGGCGGGTTTTTTGCGGCCAAAGAGTTTCATCACCAGCACGAAGAACAGCGGCACGAAGATGATACCAAACACTGTGCCGGAGATCGTCCCGCCCAGAACCGCGGAGCCAACCGCGCGGCGGCCACCGGAGCCTGCGCCCGAGGACAGGACAAGTGGCACAACCCCCAAGGAGAAGGCCAGCGAGGTCATGATGATCGGGCGGAAACGCTGGCGCGCGGCGGTCAGCACCGCGTCGATCACATTGGCCCCGGCGTCATATTGTTCGCGGGCGAATTCCACGATCAAAATGGCGTTTTTCCCGGTCAGACCGATCACGGTCAACATGCCGACCTGAAAGAACACGCCGTTTTGGAAGTTGAACAGGTAGGCCGTGGACAGCGTGCCCAAGATACCGACAGGCAGGGCCAACATGACCGAGAACGGGATCGCCCAGCTTTCATAAAGCGCCGCAAGACAAAAGAAGATCGCGGCCAAAGAGAGCGCATAGAGCATCGGCGCTTGCGAGCCGGAGTCGCGTTCTTCCAGCGACAGACCGGTCCAGGCCACGGCAAATCCCGGCGGCAGGTTGCCAACCAGACGCTCGATTTCCGCCATGGCTTCGCCGGTGGAGACACCGGGGGCGGGGGAGCCCTGGATCTGCATCGCGGGGATGCCGTTGTAGCGGTTCAGACCCTGCGGACCATAGACCCAACGTTCAGAGGCGAAGTTGGAAAAGGCCACAAGATCGCCGGTGCTGTTGCGGACCCGCCATTTTTGCAAATCGGTCGGGGTGGCGCGGGCATCGGCTTCGCCTTGGACATAGACGCGTTTGGTTTTGCCATTGTCATCGAAATCGTTGACGTAGGTCCCGGCCATGGCAATCGAAAGCGTGTTGCCGACATTGGTGGGAGATACGCCCATCGCGCCCGCAGCGCGCCAGTCGATGTCCAATTTGAACTGGGTCGCGTCCTCAAGGCCCGAGGGGCGCGCCGAGGCGATCAGCGGGCTTTGCGCCGCCATGCCCAGCAACATGTTGCGGGCTTCCAGGAGTTGTTCATGGGTCTGGCCGCCGGGGGCCTGCAGGTAAAAGTCAAAACCCGAAACGTTGCCAAGTTCGGTGACCGCAGGTGGCACAATCGGGAAAGCCATGGCTTCCTGGATGCCCATGAAGGCACCATAGGCACGACCTGCGATGGCCTGAACCGATTGCGCCGGGCTTGGACGGTCTTCCCAATCTTTCAGGCGCACAAAGGCCAAGCCGTTGTTTTGTCCGGCACCGGCAAAGGAGAAGCCGACAATGGTAAAGATTGAATCCACGGCCTCTTTTTCGGCGTTGAGGAAATACTCCTGAATTTGCATGTTGGCTTTGGCGGTGTTTTCGGCGGTGGACCCCGCCGGACCTTGTACCAGCGCCAACATGATGCCCTGATCCTCATCGGGCAAAAAGCCGGTGGGGGTTTGCAGGAACAACCACACAATGCCGCCGCCCATGACGGCATAAATCATCAACATCCGCAGTGGACGCCGCACCGTATAGCCTACGGTTGCACCATAGCCGCCGGTGATTTTATCAAACATCCGGTTGAACAGGCCAAAGGGGCCGCGTTTGGTGTGATGGGCGTCTTTGCCACGCAACAAGGTGGCGCAAAGCGCAGGCGTCAGGGTCAAAGCCACAACGACAGACAGCAACATGGCCGAGACGATGGTGATCGAGAACTGGCGGTAAATCACCCCGGTGGAGCCGCCGAAAAAGGCCATCGGAATGAACACGGCAGAGAGCACCAAGGCGACGCCGATCAGCGCACCGGTGATCTGATCCATGGATTTGCGCGTGGCCTCGCGTGGGCTGAGGCCCTCTTCTTCCATGATCCGTTCGACGTTTTCGACCACCACGATGGCGTCATCGACCAAAAGACCGATGGCCAGAACCATCGCCAACATGGTCAGCACGTTGATCGAATAACCAAACATCGACAAGATCGCGAAAGTCCCGAGCAAAACGACAGGCACAGCCAAGGTCGGGATCAACGTGGCGCGCAGGTTTTGCAAGAACAACAGCATGACGAAGAACACCAAAACGATGGCTTCCATCAGGGTTTTCTGGACTTCGTGGATCGAGATTTCGACAAAGGGCGTCGTGTCATAGGGGATGACGTAGCTCACGCCTTCGGGGAAATACTGTGCATATTCGCTAATCTTTTCACGCACCAATTTCGACGTGTCGAGCGCATTAGCACCGGGGGCAAGCTGGATCGCCATGCCGGAGGCGGGGTTGCCATTATATTGGGCAATCGTGGAGTAGTTTTCCGCACCGACTTCGACACGGGCCACGTCTTGCAACAACACAATGCCACCGTCGCCTTCGGAGCGCAGGATGATATTGCGGAAATCTTCCGGCGTTTTCAAAAGCGATTGTGCCGTGATGGTGGCGTTCAGGGCCTGACCCTCGGGGGAGGGCAGACTGCCAAAGGCCCCCGCCGAAATCTGGGCGTTTTGCGAAGAGATCGCGCTGACGACATCGGAGGGCGTCATGTCAAAAGCGGCCAGTTTGGACGGATCGAGCCAGATTCTCATGGCATATTGCGCCCCAAAAATCTGGGTGCCGCCGACACCTTCGATGCGGCTGAACGCGTCGACAAGATTGGTGTTGAGATAATCGGCAAGATCAGCCTGATCCAACTGGCCATCTTCGGAAATCAGACCGATCACCATCAAGAAACCCGCCGAGGATTTTTGAACGGTCACGCCTTGGCGCTGCACCGCTTCGGGCAAAAGCGCCGTGGCCTGGGCCAATTTGTTTTGCACCTGAACCTGCGCGATGTCCGGGTCAATCCCGGTTTCAAAGGTCATGGTGATCGAGGCCGACCCCGATGAGGTCGAACTTGATGACATATATCGCATTCCGTCCAACCCGGTCATCTGTTGTTCGATGACTTGGGTGACGGTGTTGGCCACGGTTTCGGCCGATGCCCCCGGATAGGTGGCGTGGATCGAGACCGAGGGCGGTGCGATTTGCGGGTATTGGGCAATGGGCAGGGTGACGATCGACAGCGCACCAATGCCCATGATCAGGATCGAAATAACCCAGGCAAATACCGGGCGGTCAATGAAAAAACGGGCCATGAGGGGTCCTTCCGGGCTTTGCTCAGTTGCTGTCGCTGGAGGCGGGGACGGCCTCTTGCGGTTGCGGGGCGACGGTCATACCGGGGGAGACTTTTTGCAGTCCGGCCACGATCACCATCTCACCAGAGGCGACACCCTCGGTCACCACCCAATTCGCGCCTTGATCGCTTTGCACCGTCAGCGTGCGCTGTTCGACGACATGTTCGGGCGTGACGACAAAGACCATCGGGCGACCGCGCCGATCCCGTGTCACCGCCTCTTGCGGCACCAGGATCGCGCCCTTGATCAGACCTTGCGGCATCTCGACCTGAACATACATGCCGGGCAGCAGGAAATGATCCGGGTTCGGGAAGGACAGGCGCAACAGGATCGAGCCGGTTTGTTCATCGACATGGGGCTCTGCGGCGGACAATTCGCCTTTTTGCTCATAGGTGCTGCCATCGGTCAGCCGCAGCTCGACCGTTTGGCCGATGTTGCCGGCAAAGACCGCATCGCTTCCGGCGCGCTGCCAGCGCAGCATTTCTGCCGCCGCCTGGGTGACATCGACATAGACCGGATCGAGCGCGCGGATCACGGTGAGCGGGCTGGCTTGCCCTGAGGTGACAAGCGCCCCTTGGGTGATTTGGCTGAGACCCACCACGCCGGCGATCGGTGCGCGGATCGTGGCGCGGTCCAGATCAATTTCGGCGGACAAAAGATTGGCTTCGGCCAGTTTGATCGCGGCTTCTGCGGAATCGCGGGCGGCGATGGCACTGTCGAGGTTTTGCTGCGCCACGACATTGCGCGATTTCAATTCCTGCTGGCGATCATATTCGATCATCGCCGATTTCAGCGCGGCCTTGGCCTGGGCCAAACCGGCCTCGGCCACTGCCTTTTGCGCCTCATAAGAGGCGGCGTCGATTTCATAAAGCGCATCGCCTTTTTCAACCGGGCGACCCTCTTCAAACAGACGGGCGCGGATGATGCCATCGACCTGCGGGCGCACTTCGGCGGCACTTGAGGCGGCAACGCGACCGGGCAGAGGGGCAGTCAGGGTGATGTCTTTGGCCTCCAGCGTGACCACGGTCACAGGCGTTGGCGGGGGTGATTCTTGCGCGAAGGCGGGCATCGCGGCGCAGAGGGCAAGCGCAAAGGCGGTGGACATCCGGCGCAGCGACACAGGCAGGCTTTGGGGGAGGAGGGTGTTGGGCATGGAGGTCTCCGGCAAGGGGATTGGGGCACGCGTAGGAACGGCCCAGTCTCAGGAATGATGCGTTTGCGATGGCTCTGTTTATCACACAGGTGTATGTCGCTCTTGAATTTTCATTAAAGAAACGGGATGGTTTTGTAAAGTTTGTGATCGGCACCCTCTCTGTGCACAAATGCAGGACAGTTGTGGGCGAAATGGTGGCGATCATGGCAAGCAGGAGAAGCGCATATGGTGAAAGAGACAGATATGAATGTGTGTGAGCCTCATCGCCGTCGCGGTCGCCCGGTTCAAATGGACAGTGCAGCACGCGAAGAGGAAATCGTGCGTGCCACCAAAGCGCTGTTGATGAGTTCGTCCTTGGATGAGGTCACGATGGCGGCGATTGCACGCGAAACCGGCATGTCAAAGCGCACGATCTACGCTCATTTTGACAGTCTCGAAGCGCTCCTGCGCCGCAGCATGGCCGAGATTGGCAAGGTGATTTTTCTGCCCTTGAATGAGGTCGAGAAAACCAAGCCTTTGAAGGAGCGTTTGTCGCTTTTGCTCACGCTGAACAAGCCGCCGGTCAGTGAAGACCGCAAGCGGGAGTTCCTGCGCACCCTGATTGCCAAGGCGCATGTTTACCCCAATCTGGCGCGTGAAATGTGCCAGAATGGCCGCGGCATCTTGCGGGGGTACATCTGTGCCGAGTTGGAGGAGGCGGTGCGCGAGGATGTGCTTGAAATTGCTCCAGATCGGGTGGCGCTGGCGGCGGAGATTTTGATGGATATGGCGTTTTGGAACCCGGTGCCAAGTCTGTTGGACCCGGACTATACTTGTCCGGTTGAGGGCGACATGGCTCTGCGTCGGGAGGCCGCGATTGAGATTTTCCTCGACGGCTGCCTGAGACATGCGCCTTAGGGCCGGCGGAAAATTATGCGCCTGTGCCTCATTTTAGGGCGCAGACGAGAATGCGCGCTCCGGTCATTGGGTCAGGGGCGGTTTTCACGGGGCTTTCGCAACGGCGCATTTTAGGTCTTAACTGGATCGCATGTGAGAGGACCGAATGAGCCGTTTTCAAACCATTTTGGCAGGTGAACGTCACAGCTTTGGCTCTTTGGCAGAAGTGATGGCCAAGGCCACGCCCGCGCGTTCTGGCGATGCATTGGCAGGGGTGATGGCCGAGAGCGATGTCGAACGGGTCGCGGCCCAAATGGTGCTGGCCGATCTGCCGCTCAAGCTGTTTTTGACCGACCTGCTGATCCCCTATGAGATCGACGATGTCACCCGGCTGATTGTCGACAGTCACGATGCGGTGGCCTTTGCGCCGGTGTCTCACATGACCGTCGGGCAATTTCGCGATTGGCTGTTGTCCGACGTGGCCGACGCGCCGACGCTGAGCGGGCTTGCGCCGGGGTTGATGCCGGAAATGGTCGCCGCCGTTTCAAAACTCATGCGCAACCGCGATCTGATTGCTGTGGCGCGCAAAATCCGCGTGGTCACGGCGTTTCGCACCACCTTGGGTCTTGAGGGTCGCATGGGGTCGCGCCTGCAACCCAACCACCCCGCCGATGATCTCAAAGGCATCGTTGCCTCCACGCTCGACGGGCTGTCCTTTGGCGTTGGCGACGCGGTGATCGGGATCAACCCGGCCACCGACAATATTCCCACCGCCATGGCGCTGTTGCAAATGTTGGATGATCTGCGGCAAAGCTACCACATTCCGACCCAAAGCTGTGTTCTCACCCATGTGACCAACGCCATCGAGATCATCAACCGCGGTGCGCCGGTCGATGTGGTGTTTCAATCGGTGGCTGGAACCCAAGCCGCCAATGAGGGCTTTGGTGTGACCCTCTCGATGCTGAAAGAGGCGCATGAGGCGGCGCTCTCACTAAGGCGCGGCACGGTCGGTCAAAACGTGATGTATTTCGAAACCGGGCAGGGGGCGGCACTCTCCGCCAATGCCCATCATGGCATTGACCAACAAACGCTTGAGACCCGCGCCTATGCGGTCTGCCGCGCCTATAATCCGTTGATTGTGAACACGGTCGTCGGCTTTATTGGGCCGGAGTATTTGTATGACGGTAAAGAGATCATCCGCGCCGGGCTTGAGGATCATTTTTGCGGCAAACTCTTAGGCCTGCCGATGGGCTGTGACGTGTGTTACACCAACCATTCCGAGGCGGATCAAAACGATATGGATGTGTTGATGACGCTTCTGGCAGAGGCGCGGGCACATTTCCTGATCGGTGTGCCGGGGGCGGATGACATCATGCTCAATTACCAAAGCCTGTCGTTCCATGACATTGCCTATCTGCGCAACAGCCTTGGGTTAAAGGCCGCGCCGGAGTTTGAAGCCTGGCTCATGGCGATGGGGATCGTGTCTGAGACCGGACATTTGGGGGAGAGCGGAGCAGGGGCGCTACGGCTTTTGGAGGCGGCGCAATGAGCAATGTCCCGAGCCATGATCCATGGGCGAAACTGCGCGCCGCCACGGTGGCGCGGATCGGGTTGGGCCGCACGGGGGCGGGTCTGCCGACCGGGGCCAACCTGGACTTTCAATACGCCCATGCCCGCGCCCGCGATGCGGTGCATTCGGCGCTGGATGTCGAGGCTTTGGCGCGGGATTTGGCACCGCAAGAGGTGATCCGCGTCGCCTCCGCCGCGCCAGATCGCGGCACCTATCTGCGCCGCCCGGATTTGGGGCGAAGGCTGGCTTCGGGTGAGGCGGAAAAGCTCAACGCCCGCGCACCCTGTGATGTGGCCTTTGTCATCGCCGACGGGCTGTCCTCTGCCGCAGTGCAAACCCATGCGGCGGCGGTGGTGCATGCCTGTGTGCCGAAAGTGTCGGGGCTGAGTATTGGCCCGGTTGCCATTGCTACGCAGGCGCGCGTGGCGATTGGCGATGAGATCGGCGATCTCTTGGGGGCACGGCTGGTGGTGGTCTTGATTGGTGAACGACCGGGGTTGAGTGTCGCCGATAGTTTGGGCGCGTATTTGACCTTTGGTCCGCGCATTGGCCGACGCGACAGTGAGCGCAATTGCCTGTCCAACATCCATGGCAAGGGCGGGATGAGCCCGGATGAGGCGGCGCGCAAGATCGCCTGGCTGACCCGCGCGGCGCTCACATTGGGCCTCACGGGCACCGGATTGAAAGAAGACAGCGCGCAGGTTGAAACGGAAAATGCCCCGCGCATTGATGGGGCATAATTCGTTTTAGATCAATGCAGTAGTGTTTTAACTTAAAGTGCCGACTCAACCGTGGTCAACCCGTTGTCCACCGCATCCAAAATCCGATCAATCTCAGACGGCCCAGAGATCAGCGCCGGTGAGAAACACAGCGTGTTGTTGAAGCCGGGGATCGAGCGCATGGTCGCGCCGATGATCACGCCCTGCTTGTCGCATTCGGCCACAACCGCCTGCACCAGCTTTTCGGCCAGTGGCTCTTTGGTCTCCCGATCCGCCACCAATTCCGCGCCACAGAACAGGCCTTTGCCGCGAATATTGCCAATCAGCGGGTGTTTGTCTTCGAGCATCGCCAAACCCTCCATCAGGCGCGCGCCCATGGCTGTGGTGTTGGCGAGCAAGCCCTCTTCCTCGATGATTGCCATGTTCTCGAGTGCCGCCGCCGGACCCGCCGTACAGCCGCCAAAGGTGGAGATGTCGCGGAAGTGGTTGAGTTGGTCTTCGGGGGCGTCTTTGAACATCGAAAACACCTCATCCGTGGTGATCAACACCGCGATGGCGGCATAGCCCGAGGCCACGCCTTTGGCGGCGGTGATGAAGTCCGGTTTGATGCCGTAGTTCTGATAGCCAAACCATTCTCCGGTCCGGCCCATGCCACACACCACCTCGTCGATGTGCAACAGAATATCGTATTTCTGACAGATCTCCTGAACCTTTTCCCAATAGCCCTCGGGCGGGGTGATCACGCCGCCGCCTGCGGTCACGGGCTCAAGACAGAGCGCGCCCACAGTGTCCGGGCCTTCGCGCAGGATCACCTCTTCGATCGCCTCAGCGGCACGTTCGCCGTAATTCTCCACATCCCATTGTTTGCGGTACTCAAGGCAATGCGGCACTTGGACGAAATCAGGCACGAAGGGGCCATAATGCGTGGCGCGTTGTTGTTGGCCACAGGCCGACAGCGTGGCGATGGTGGTGCCGTGATAATCGCGGTCGCGATAGAGGATTTTGGATTTCTTACCGCCATAGCGTTGATGCGCGATCTGGCGCACCATTTTGAAAGCCTTTTCATTAGCTTCCGAGCCGGAGTTACAGTAATAGACACGGCTCAGGCCAGGGGTTTTCTCTGTCAGTTTCTCGGCAAATGTCGCCGCAGGAATGGACCCGGCAGAGCCCGCGAAATAGTTCATTTTGATCAACTGATCGCGCACCGCATTGGCGATCCGTTCGCGCCCGTAGCCGACGTTGACGGTCCACACACCGCCTGACACCGCATCCAGAAATTCGCGGCCATTTTGATCCCAGACCAACATGCCCTTGCCCTCGACAATGATCCGCGGATCGCGGCTTTCGAGCAGTTGGTGTTGGAACATATGGTGCCACACATGAGCGCGATCGGCGCTGACGACGGCAGAGAGATCATTGTCATACATTTGGGAACTCCGTGGCAAAATGGGGTGTTCAAGCCGGCCTCTTGAGGCGGTGCATGCGGCCAGCGGAAACGATTTGGCGCTCCAGTTCAAGGAAGAAGCCAATCTGGACCCATTGAATCATTTGGCTGGCTCTGTCCGGGTCTGACCTTTCCGGCGATGGATGGGGGATGAACAGCATCGCATCCCCATTCCCCGACGCCGCCGCCGTCATCGTGGCCTATCGCAACCTCAATCTTGTGGGCGGCGAACGCGTGCCTGTGGCGGCGGGACTGGACGTGTTGAACCCGGCCACGGGCGCAGTTTTGGGACAGGCTGCCGCGTCAAAAGCCGCCGAGACGAACGCCGCCGTTGAGGCCGCCAAAGCCGCCGGGGCAGCATGGGCTGCGATGCCTGCCCGCGAGCGCGGCAAACGGGTCGCAAGCGCCGGACGCGCCCTGGCCGAACACGCCGAGTTGGTGGCGCAAGTTTTGGCGCGCGAGACCGGCAAGGCCATCCGCACCGAATGCCGGGGCGAGGTCGCCGTGTCCGCCGATATCATGGAATTTTACGGCGGGCTGGGGTCGGAACTCAAAGGCGAAACCATCCCGTTCAACCCGCGTATGTTGACGATGACGGTGCGCGAACCCTTGGGCGTTGTGGCGGCGATTGTGCCGTGGAACGTGCCTTTGGTGTTGATGATGCTGAAAATCGCACCGGCTTTGGTGGCGGGCAACACGGTTGTGGTGAAAGCCTCCGAAGAGGCGCCCTTTGCCACCTATTTGGCCGCAGAGATCGTGATGGAACACCTACCTGCGGGCGTGTTGAACGTGATCAACGGCACGGGGCCGGACTGCGGTGCTGCGCTGACGGCGCACCCGGATGTGGCAAAAATCACCTTTACCGGATCTGAGGCCGTGGGCAAAACCGTCTACAAAGCTGCCGCCGAACGCATCGTGCCCGCGTCCCTAGAATTGGGCGGCAAAAGCCCGATGATCATCTGCGCCGATGCGGATGTGGGCAAAGCCGTGGCGGGGGCGATTTCGGGGATGCGGTTCACCCGTCAGGGCCAAAGCTGCACGGCCTCGTCGCGGATGTATGTCCACGACAGCCTGTATGAGGCCTTCCTCGTCGCGTTGAAAACCAAATTGGATGCGCTGGTGATTGGCGATCCCTTGGATGAGGCCACAGATATTGGCACGATCATCAACGCCAAACAGGCCAAGGTGGTGGCGGGCTATGTCGCCATGGCCGAGGCCGCGCCGGGGGCAAAGGTCGTCCGCTGTGGCAAGATGCCAGAGGGCGGCCTGTCGCCTGATCTCTTTGCACAGCCGACGCTGCTGCTTCGCTTGCCCGAAGATCACCCCTGTGTGCAAAACGAAATCTTTGGCCCCGTGGCGGTGATCCAAACATGGTCCGACTATGAGGACGTGATCGCGCGCGCCAATGACAGCCGCTATGGTTTGGCCGCAACGGTGTGGACCCAAAGCCTGTCGATGGCCTTGGACGCGACATCCCGGCTCAACGCGGGCTATGTGCAGGTGAACCAAAGCCTGACGATCCAACCGAACGTGTCTTACGGCGGGTTTGGGCGATCGGGATTGGGCAAAGAGGCGTCTTTGGAGGCGATGCTCGCGCATTTTACCCGCTCGAAAACCATCGTGATGAGTTTTGATTAACGCAGGCTGTCAATCGCCAGCTTCAATTCGCCAATCCCCGGCGCAATCTTGGCCAGATCAATCGCCCCGAACCCCAGTCGCAATTGATTGCGCGGCGGGTTGGGGCGTAGGTAATGTAGCGTGCCGTTTTCCACCAAAACGCCGCGCGCTTCGGCGGCGGTGAACACGTCGCCTGCATCCATGTCTTCGGGCAGGGCCATCCAGATGCCGGACCCGCCGGTGGTCATCGTGGCCTGACAGTCGGGCAATTGTCGGTCAATTTCGCGCAGCATCATGTGCCATTTTTCCGACATGGCGCGGCGGTGGCGGCGGGTATGGGCGTCGTAATGCCCCTCAGAGAGAAACAGCGCCATCGCGCGCTGCGCCAGCGCCGAGGGGTGGCGGTACATCAACCGCCTGAGCGCGCGCAGCTCCTTGATCACCGCGCGGTCGGCGGCGATAAAGCCAAGCCGGATGCCCGGAAACAGCGGTTTGGTGAGCGAGCCGACATGGATCACCCGCCCGCAGGGATCAAGCGCCTTCAAGGTCGGATGTTGAGCGCCCAAAAAGTTCAGCTCATGTTCGTAATCGTCCTCAAGGATCAGAAAGTCATGGAGTGAGGCCGCCTCGATCAAGGCCAACCGCCGCTCCATCGGCATGGTCACATTGGTTGGCGATTGATGCCCCGGCGTGACGTAGACCATATCGGCGTTCACCAATTCTGGACCGGGTTTCAATCCTTTACGATCCACCGGCGTGGGGACGATCTGCGCGCCATGAGCGGCAAAGATATTGCGGGCATCGACGTAGACCGGGTCTTCGATATGGATCTCTTTGCTGGCATCGGCAAACAATTCCGCCACCATCCACAGCGCGTTTTGCGCGCCCACCGTGATCAACATCTCGTCGGGATCGGCGCGAAAGCCGCGCTGTGGTAGCACGCGCCGCGCGATCTGTTCCAACAAAAGCGGATCGTCGCTGTCGACCAAATCATCGGCCCATGTGCCGACATGGCGCGAGGTGCCCGCCCGGCGCAAACAATCGCGCCAGCGCGCCACCGAGGTCTCATCGCGCCCGACCTGACCATAGACAAACGGGTAGGGGAATGTGCGCCAATCGCTGCGTTTGGCGATATTGGGTTGGGTGGTGTAGCGCCGGGCATAGGCGCGGGTGAAATCGGGGGCAACGGCGCGGTCTTGCGAGCGGCGTGGCGGTGAGACGTTGAGTTTTTCGCGCACGAGGTTTTCGTCGATGAAATAGCCGCGCCGGGCTTTGGCGGTGATGAACCCGTCTTGGTTCAGCCGCTCGTAGACGATGGAAATGGTGTTGCGTGACACACCGATGGCGGCCGCGAAGGCGCGCGAGGAGGGCAGCGGATCGACGGGGGAGAGTGCGCCGTCGAGGATCGCCTGAATGAGCCGCTCTTGGATCTGATGCTGCAAGGACGCGCTTTGATCAAAGGCGGGGGTAAAATAGCGTTCCAACATAAGGGCGCACCGTTTCTTTCATTGTCTCATTCATCGCGTCTCTTTCACCGCCGCTGTGTTTCGCGAGGGCGATGACACCTCCGCCCGCAAGCTGTGCAGGGGCGACCCGATAGCGCCACTCTATTGAGCATCACGGTGAGGTACAGGGGCGAAACGCGCTCTGGACCCATAATTTAGCACAACTGGCTCTAAATACGCCAGACAGGCCGCCCCTAGGCTTTTCTCATGAGCGGCGATGGGATGATCCTGCGCCGTGGTTCGACCGAATGACCAAAGAAACATGACGCAAAAGCGCGGCGAGCCAGCCAACCAAGTTCACGGGGAGTGACATGAAGACACCCAATTTTACCAAATCCGAAGGCGTCGCACGACGTGGTTTCCTCAAAGGCTCCGCCGCAGTGCTGGGCGGACTGGCGGCACCTGCGCTGGTCAGCCGATCCGCGCTTGCTTCCTCGGGCGAACTCAACGTGATGATGTGGTCCGATTATTTGCCGGAAAGCTTCGTGACCGCCTTTGAGAGTTCTACGGGCATCAAGCTCAACTTTACCGGCATCGGTTCCAACGATGAGATCATCAACAAACTCAAAGCCACCGGCGGCGAGGGGTTTGACATCGTCTCCCCGACCGTGAACCGCAATCTGTTGTGGGCCGAACTGGGTCTGTTGCAGCCGTTTGACATGTCCAAAATCGCCATCGATAAAGTCAACCCGGCGATGGCTTTGGGTGAGAAACATTGGAATTTCGAAGGCAAAGGCACGTTCTGGGTGCCGCATATCTGGGGCACCGAAGGCGTGGCGTGGCGCACCGATCAATTCACGCCCGCGGGCGAATTTCCGTCCTATTACGACATCTGGGATGATGCGAATGCGGGCAAAACCATGGGTCGGGGGCATTCGATGATGTTGGGGCTTGGTCTGGGCATGGAGCGCCTTGGCCTGATGGAGCCGGGGTCGATGTGGGCCGCCTATACCACGCCTGAGAAGATGACCGAAGTTTGGGATGTCGTTTTGGCCCATGCGCTTGAAAAGAAGGGCAATATCAAGCTGATTTGGAACGATTCCGACACGCAAAAGAACGGTCTTTTGAACGAAGGTGTCATTGTGGGACAGACCTGGGATGGCCCGCCGATTGCGTTGAAAAACGAAGGCGAGCCGGTGATGTACCGTGCGCCGATTGAGGGCGCGATGGCGTGGGTGGATGGCATGGCGATGCCGACGGGGGCGACCAATATTGACCAAGCTTATGCCTTTATCGATGCCTGTTATAACCCGGAATGGGCGGGCGAGGCGATCAAAACCCACGGCTACAACTCGCCGGTTTTGGGCGCGGATGCTTTTGGGGGCGAGGTCTACGCCAAAAACTTTGCCGATGCCTATCCGGGCGAGGCTTTGGCGAATTTGAATGCATGGCCAGCAGAGGCACCTTGGTATTCGGAAATGCGCACCGAGTATGCCAATACATTCCTCTCGGCCTGATCTGGGTCACGACCGCTCTGCGCCTTTTGGCGTGGGGCGGTTTTCATTTTGATGGCCCACAATAATAAGGCGATGCCATGCCAGATACCTCCCCCGTCAGCGCTCCGGACAGATCCGTCCTGCTGGATCACGTCTCCATCCGCTTCGGCAATTTCACCGCCGTCGACAATGCCAATCTCAAAATCAATTCCGGCGAATTCTTTTCCTTTCTTGGCCCTTCCGGCTGTGGGAAAACCACGCTGTTGCGCTGTATTTCGGGGTTTTCCGAACCCACCGAAGGCCGGGTTTTGATCGGCGCGAAAGACATGAAAGGCGTGGGTCCGAACAAACGTCCGACCGCTTTGATCTTTCAACATCTGGCGTTGTTTCCGCTGATGTCTGTGGCCGACAATATCGCGTTTCCACTGGAAGTGCGCGGCGTGGGCAAAAAGATGCGTCGCAAACGCGCTGAAGACCTGCTTGATATGATTGCGCTTCCGGGGATTGGTGACAAAAAGGTCTCGGAACTCTCTGGTGGGCAAAAACAGCGCGTGGCGATCGCCCGCGCTTTGGCGGTGGAGCCGGATATTTTGCTGTTGGACGAACCGCTCTCTGCGCTTGATCTGAAGCTGCGCCAACATATGCGCACCGAACTGCGCGCCATTCAACAACAGGTCGGCGTGACCTTTATCTACATCACCCACGATCAGGGCGAGGCCTTGACCATGTCGGATCGGGTGGCGGTGATGAGCAAGGGCGTGATCGAACAGGTCGGCGCACCGGATCAGATTTACAATCGCCCGCGCTCGTCTTTCGTGGCCTCATTTGTTGGGGAAAACAATGCGTTGAAGGGTGTTGTTAAGAGTCAATCTGAAGATATGGCCGCGCTTGAAACCCCGATGGGCACCTTTGAGGCCCGCGTCGGTGGCGGGCGCAAATATAAGCCCGGCGATGAGGCGTTGCTGTTTGTGCGGCCCGAACAATTGGTGCCCGGCCAGGCGGAAAACGCGTTTCAGGCCACGCTGTCGCGGCAAGAATTTGAAGGTGCCACCAATCATGTGTTCGCCCGTGCAGGCGACACCGAATTGCGCGTCTCCATGGTCAACGCGGGCCTTGCGGGCAGCGTTGGCTCCAAGGGTGACACGCTCTCGCTGGGCTTTGCGCCGATGAATGCCACGATCCTGCCTGTGGGTCAGATCGCGAGCGAAGCATGAAACATCTGACACAGGCCTACCGCGCGCTGGCCAATCGGCATGGCTTGGGTGCTGCGCTGTTTGTCGCCATTGCCGTGACGCTTTGGGTGGTGGTGTTCATCACCCTGCCGCAACTGTCGATGTTGGATTATTCCTTCCGCTTCAACCTGCCCGCCGATCAGATCGGCACGGATGCGGATCACTACACGCTGGATAATTTTCACAGCTTTTTCTTCAACTCGGACGGGTCGCTCAACACGTTGGATTTGGTCATTTTGGGGCGTACGCTCTTGGCCGCCGCCATTGTCACCCTGATTGACGTACTGATCTGTTACCCCATCGCCTATATCCTTGCCCATGGGGCCAAAGGCGTGGCCGCGCGGTTGATGGTGATCGGCTTGATCCTCCCCTATTGGATCAATGAAATCCTGCGCGCTTTCGCCTTTCGGGTGCTGTTTGGGGCCACGGGTGTGGTCAACACGGTGGGGATGCAGATGGGGCTTTGGGACGTGCCGGTGGATTTCATCCGCGCCGATGTCGCGCTCTATTTTGGCCTGTCCTACGCCTATATCTTGCTGATGATCTTCCCGATGTACAACGCCATCGAGGCACTCGATCACACCCAAGTCGAAGCCGCCCGCGACATGGGCGCGCCGCTCTGGCGGGTGCATTGGCGGGTGGTGTTGCCGATTGCCAAACCGGGGATCGTGTCGGGCGCGACCATGGTGTTTATGCTCACAGCCGGGGCCCTGGCCGCGCCGCAAATTCTGGGCGGGCCGTCAAACCTGTGGTTCACGCAAGTCATCTACCAATGGTTCAATGAAAGCTCCAACTGGCCCCGTGGTTCGGCCTACGCCGTGGTGTTGCTATTGACCTGTATCTCTTTTGTTTTGTTGATGATGCGGGTGTTCAAGGTTTCTGTTGGGGAGATCGGCAAATGAGCCGGGCGGTTGTCTTTGGTGGCGCTTACGCCATCGCGTTTTTCTCCTTTTTGTTTGGCCCGCTGATCATCATGGTGGTCACCGCCTTCAATTCGTCGAAATTCCCCCGCGTGGTGCCGTGGGAATGTTTCACCACCGGATGGTTTGCAGAACTCTTTGGCAACCAACGGCTGATGGACGGCTTGCTGAACTCCGTGATCATCGGGGTGGGCGTGGTCGCGCTGGCGGTGCCGATCGGGCTTGCGGGCGCTTTGGCTTTGTCCGAATTGCCCTCCAAACTGCGCGCCACGCTTTACACGGTGTTGATCCTGCCGATCCTGATCCCCGGTGTGGTTTTGGGCATCTCGACCATCGTGCTGTGGGGGCAGATTTCGCGCGGGCTTGGCGGGGCGGTACAGGCCGGGATCTACAACGGTTATTTCCTGACCATCGTGGGCCAGATCACCTTTGTCTCCGCCTATGCGATGTTGGTGTTCATCGCCCGGTTGCAACGGTTCGACGCCACCCAGACCGAGGCGGCTTTGGATCTTGGCGCTACGCCGGGTCAGGCGTTTCGCAAAATTTTGCTGCCCTTTATGGCCCCGGCGATTGGCTCGGCAGCCTTCATCACGCTTCTGGCGTCGTTCGAGAATTACAACACCACGGTGTTTACCGTCCTCTCGGAAAGCACATTCACCACGGCGCTTGCCTCAAAGGTGCGGCATGGCACGGACCCGTCACTCTCCGCTTTGGCCGTGATCATCATCACCATCACGCTGGTGGGGGCCTTGACCAACGAGGCGGTGCAGCGGCGCAAAGAGGCGGAACTGGGCGGCAAGGCGTCCCGCTCGCCGCTCTACGCCAATCCGGTGACGCGCGCGCTGACCCATCCGGGTGTGGTGTTCGCGATCCTCGTGGCGATTGTGGCAACGGTGTCCTATATCGGCTCTAAACACGACAGCTCGGTCTGTGAGGCCGCGATTTTGCAAGACAAACTCGGCCGCCAAGCCGAGTTGCGGGCCGAACAAAAGGCCAAAATCGAGGCGCAAGAGGCGGAGCAGGGCATCACCGTACCGAAACCCGAAGGCGGGTTTGGCGGCGCTTTTGGGGGACTGGGCGGAGCGGCGCCCACGCCCGCAGCTCCGAAACCCGAGGGCGGCTTTGGCGGCGCCTTCGGCGGTATCGCACCGCCCGCGCCAAGCGAGTGAGGTTTGGAATCGAGCTGATTTAGGAAAAGATAAGGCTTCCGAAAGGGAATTCAGGGTATGTCAACAATGGGCTTAAATCCGCCCTTCGCGTCATCACAGCCCCACACAAAGGGGACCAATCGGCCCCCTTTGTCATCGCTTCTCACCCGCAGGATCAATCCGGTATCGTGCGCGCGTAGCCCTCAGAGGGCAGGTCGCGAAACTCTTCGAGCATCTTGATAAACCCTGCCACTTGATGGGCGCAGGTGGCGATGCCTTTCTCGGCTGTGGCCAGATGCGCTTCGCCGACTGTGCCTTTGGGGTTCAGGTCTTTGGACACCCACGCGAGGTTCACCGGACCGATTGGTGAGATCGGCGCGGTTTCTGCCGTTGAGCGGAAATCTTCGGCTTTGGACATGTCAACCAGATGCGGTTTGAAATGCAGCATCAGGGAGGTTTCAAGATCGCCGCCGTGGATGCCGTAGGTGCTTTCCTGCGCTGAATACAGGCCCTCGGGCTTGCCAAAATTGCCCCATTGGCATTTCACCACCATCATCCCGGCCTGCACCCGCAACTCGCGGCCCAAGATCGAGATCAGGTCCAGATTGCCGCCGTGGGAATTGACGATCACCATCTTTTTCAACCCCGCCCGCGCCACCGACAGCCCGATCTCGGTCCAGGCGTCAAGCGCGGTTTTGGCCGTATAGGTCAGCGTGCCTTTGGCGTGGATATGCTCGTTGGATTTGCCGACCGCCTGCACCGGCAGGATCAGGATATTGATGTCCTCGGGGCAGGTGGCGCGCAGATGCGCCAACATGCCTTCGTTGATGTACTGATCGACGCCGACGGGCAGGTGAGGCCCGTGTTGTTCAACGGCGGCGGTGGGCAGGATGACGATGGTGTTTTCCGGGTCCATATCGGCGAATTCCGTGGTGCGGAACTCGGCCCAGTCGTATCTTTTTTCTGCAAGACGGCTCATGTGATGTCCTTTGGGGTATAGGTCGCGTCCAGGCGCGAGCGCAGATAGTCGGCGCCGGTTATGGCGGCATATTTGGCCTCGCCGGTGCCGGGCAGGGCGGTGATCACGCTGTCCGGGTTCGGGTCGAGGAAAAAGGCGATGGAGCGGCGGGCGGTTTTGGGTGGCAAAACCCGATGCGGGGTGGAGACATAGATGTCATTGCTCCACCGCATCAAACAGTCACCGATATTGACCACGAAAGCGCCGGGCACATGCGGCGCGTCGATCCAATTCAGACCGCGCGGTTTGACCTGCAACCCGCCGACGCCAACGGTCATCAGCAGGGTGACAGAGCCATAATCCGTATGCGCGCCCGCGCCGATGCCCGTCCCGTCTGTCGCGGCCGGATAAGAGAGCACGCGCAGGGTCGCCAAGGGGGCGGTGAAATGGGGCGCAAAATAGTCCTGCGGCAGGTTCAGGTCCAGTTCAAACGCCCGGTGCAACGCGCGCGACAGGGCCCAGATCTGATCGTAATAGGCCAGCATGGTGTCGCGAAAGCCGTCGATTTCGGGCCAGATATTGACGCCCCGGAAAGGCTCGCCGTTGAGAACACGCGGATCGTCGGCGGTCAGATCAAGCCCGACATTAAACGCCTCTTTGCGGTCCATTTGGCCGGAGGTCTCGTCCAAGCTCTCAGAGCCTTCACAGGCCCAGCCGCGATTGTGCGGGTTGTTGCGAATGTCGACCTTGGATTTCTCTGCTTTGGGGCGCGCGAAAAACGCGTCGCCTTGGGCAAAAACATCGGCAATCAAGTCGTCGGGAATGCCGTGGCCGGTGATCAAAAAGAACCCGGTTTCGCGACACGCCCGACCCAGATCGAGCACGAATCTGTGAACATCGGAGCCGGAGGCAAAGCGTTGCCAATCGAGAACAGGAATATCCATTCATCCCTCCTTTGGGGCTGGGGCAGCGATGAGCCGGTCGAGCCGCTTTTTCACCCGCATCAGGTGTTTGGCACGGCTCTCGGGCGTCGAGCTGTCCATCAGGAAATGCGCGGCAAAGGCGGTTTTACAGCGTTTTGCCAAGATGATCCGCAGCCCGCGCATCAACGTGCGCTTGCCCGGCGCACCGACCAGAAACGTCAGCCACTTTGAGGCGCCACAGGTCGTAAACACGCCCAGTTTGGTGATATGGGTGAGGCCGGGTTTGATGTCCTCGCCCTCGGATTTCGGCATGATAAAGGCCACATCAGGCACCAAAGCCCGGTCCAACCAGCCCTTGAGCATGGCGGGCAAGCCGTACCACCAAGTTGGATAGACAAAGATCAGCGTGTCGCACCACTCAAGATCGGCGCAATCGCGCTCGACCCGTTTGCGGTTCTCTGGCACAGTTTCGTAGGTCTCGTGATCCTGCGCCGACATGACCGGATCAAAGCCTTCGGCATAGAGATCGCGCAGCCGCATTTCGGCCCCGGCGGCGCTGAGCCGTGCGAGGACCAAATCGCGAATGCTGCGATTGAACGAGGTCTCGCGCGGGTGGCAATAGATGACAAGCGCGCGCATTCAAAACGCCTCCATCTCGCGCCGCACCCGTTCGAGATGCGCTTTGAGCTTTGGCTCGGTGTTGCGGTTCATGTCGTAGAGGCCGATGTATTTTTTCTTCGGCATGCCGCAGGCGTACCACACCGCGCGGGTGACGGTTTTACGGGGTGGATCGGCGTTTTGGATCGCGCGCCAACGGGTGCCGCCATAGGTGGTGCAGGCGTAGAGCTTTTTGATGTTGGTCAGGCCGGGGCGGACCTTGCCATCGACCAGTTTGAAACTGATCCCCGGCAAGAAC
>ERZ1673962.568-NODE-568-length-24338-cov-139.523082_pt1 | contig 24338 bp, 20 predicted proteins | sample MGYA00580188_ERZ1673962 | MGnify/ENA primary metagenome ERZ1673962 (study PRJEB41334, sample SAMN05608104) | rock metagenome | biome: terrestrial subsurface; feature: shale formation; material: shale | place: USA: Pennsylvania ... | reverse complement strand
GTCCGAGAGGGGATAGGCGTAGCGTCCCTCGTTCTGTCCAAGGCTCGGCCCTAGCTTGCTAACTGCAGCCTTGAAGCGGCCAATCTCGATGGATTGCAGGCAGGGTCCGCCTACCCAGGCTTTGGCGATGCCACCTGGGGCCAAGCCGATGGTTATGTCTTTGCGAAATTGTCCATCCAACCACTTGCCCTGAAAGTGGCAATAGCCACGCTGAGGCTTGAGCATCTCCTTGCGCACCCATTCGGGAATATTGATGCGTACGTTGTAGGTCTGCGGCTCAACGAACGACTGCCAGCGCACAAATACGATTTCCGGCAGGTCGATGCCTGGCAGGTCCTTGCCTGCACCCCCCGCTGGATGCTTGGGCCAGCCGACGACCTTGCCTGTATAGGAAGGGACCCCGCCACTGACGCGCTCGTAGGCCAGCCCCCGGCGGTCGATCACATCCACGCTTTCCACCCAGACTTCCATGTGCTCAGGTGCGAATACACCGATATACCAGGCGTTATAGGGCAGTTTCGGTTGAGCCTGGCTGCTGGTGCAGCCGCTGAGCAAAAGGATTGCGCAAGCGAGAACAAGAGTTTTCATTCCGGATAGCCCTGCTGTGGCTTGTTGTTGTAGACCAAGCGCACATTGGGCGCTGGCTTGCTGATAAGCAGGCCGCTGGTGGGCTTCCAGTGCGCGGATAGGTGGATATACCTCGATCGGAGCAAATGCTCTTCGTCTTCGTTTAGGTCATACCGGCTGCCGTTGGCATAGGCCATCATTTTTTTGGCAATGTCTTGGAGCTCAAACGGAATCGCCAAACTCGGCGTGTCGGGAACGGCTTTGACCGGAACCCCATGTTCGGCCGCCAGTTCCCGCATCACACGCAAATACACCAGCGAAAGCTCGCCGCGGATCGGACGATCAATGGTTACCAGGCCTAACACCCAATCCTCCGGCGGATGGTTGGCGCCGCGGGGGTGGAGTTTGCGGATGCGGCGAACGTCTTTTTTAAGCTGATCCTCCGGCAGCCCAAAAGCCTTCCACTTTTCGTATTGGCGCTCGGTTTCGCGCCAGGCGTGAGTACGTTCAGTTGGTGTGTCCGCGGGCACCGTGGAGCTGACCGGACGACTGAGGATCAGCTTTTCCTGCACAACCGGAAGATAGCCGCCACCGATATCTGAGTGCGCGCCGGGGAGGGTTATCTCTTGATGATGTGGGGCCACGCTATTGAGCGCGAAGTTCCAGCGCATCTCGTCACGAGCCTTCAGCTGAAGCACTTTGCGCGCGCAATTTGGTGGGAGGTACAGGTTGACACCTGGATTGTGGTGGTCCGCAGGGCTGAAGTCCCAGCTCAACGGGTCGGCCACGGCCGCCACCGTATCGAACAGACCGATGAAGTTAATCTGAACGTTGGTGGCCCAGTCGAATTTCGCGTTAAACCCCGGCGCCTGCGCATTGAATAAACTCGCCAGGATACCGCTTTCCGATTTGAGTATTTCGTTGGCGAAGTGACGGGCCGCAGCAGCCCCGCGACTGAATCCAAAGATGTCGAGTTCCAACCCTTCGATTTCCAGATTGGGGTTATTACCCAGCAGGCGACCCAGCGAATCTTGGATCTTCTGCGGACTTTGCATCACCCGGGCCACTACGCCGGTATCGCCCATACCAGTCCCTTGCCCGTACACCGAGTCTTCTTCCCCGCTGCTGGTGCCGATGCCTTCGAGATACGCCTTGATGCTGGCGCTACGCTCGTCCTTAGCCAGGCTCCGGGTCGCATCGTCCTTGTACAGGTCGAACAGCCGCGCTACGTTGCTCGGCGCGTTGCCGTAGCTGTTGTCCGGTGTCTGGGTAAAGAAGCCGTTGCCTTCGCTACCGCCGAAACCATGCGCCCTACAATACTCGACGACCTCCCCGAGGGTGCGCTCGTCCAGCAGGGTCAGGTCGTCCTGACGACACTTTTCGGTCACGGCAGCATTAGCCAGGTTGTTGCCGGTGCCATCGAAGAACACGCCGATTCGCAGGGTGATGCCCTGGCGCGCCTGTTGCTGCGGCTGATCGACCAGCTCCTCTTCTTCGTCTTCTTCTTCCAGGCCCAAAGGCGCTAGGTCCCCCGGCTCTTCCTGCCAGGCGCGGGCCACCGGTGCAGATGAGCGAAAGGCCTCGGCGGCAGCGGCCGCTGCAGTAACTGTCTTGGCAACTCCAAGGACGGCAGGCGCGAGGAAGGGCGCCGCGCTATGGCTGCTGCCGATGACCACCGTACCCGAACCGGCGGTGACGACATTGCCGTGGTTACCCACACTGCCCACCACCGCCGCCGGCTTGCCATCGATCAGCACGTTGGGGATTACCGCGCTGGCCATCGCACCGCCGCAGGCGGAGGCGTCGCCCATGCGTGCGGCCGGCAGGCCGTCGAACAGCACGTCGGGCGAGCCGGCGGCGATGGGGTTGGTGCCGTGGCCCGTCTTCGGGCAGGCGGTAGGATCGCCGAGGCGGGCTGCGGGTTTGCCGGACATCCGTTGTCTCCTTACTGGACCTTGACCTGTCCGCTGCCATCCAGGCTGGCGGAAAAGCTGACCTGGCGCTTGAGGCCATCCACTTCCAGCAGGCCTTCGATGGTGAAGGCGAGGGTCAGTGGATCGTGGGTGCGCGGCAGCGACAGCACGCGCACCTGGGTCAACCTGGGTTCGTACGCTTCGATGAAACGTTCGATGGCGATACGCGCCTGCTGCAGCGAGTCGTGCAGCGACAGGCGCATATCGTTGAGATCGGGCAACCCGTAGTCGGGCAGCGTCTGCACGCTGCCCGCTCGGGTGCTGAGCATCTTGGCCAGATGGGCAGCCACCGAGGCCATCGCCGCGACTTCGCGGCTCCAGCCAGAGCGCCGTGCGGCGTCACCGCCGAGGCGTTCGAAGAGGCTGCCGTATCCGTTCAAGTGCTTATTCCTTGTCCAGCTTGCCGACCAGCGACAGGGTGAAATCCGCGCCCATGTATTTGAAGTGCGGACGCACGCTGAGGCTGACGCGGTACCAGCCCGGTTCGCCCTCGACGTCGCTGACGTTGACCTGGGCGGCGCGCAGCGGACGACGGCTGCGTACTTCGGAGCTCGGATTCTCCTGGTCGGCGACGAACTGGCGGATCCACTTGTTCAGTTCCAGTTCGAGGTCGGTGCGCTCCTTCCATGCACCGATCTGCTCGCGCTGCAGCACCTTCAGGTAGTGCGCCAGGCGGTTGACGATGAACAGGTAGGGCAGCTGGGTGCCGAGCTTGTAGTTCAGCTCGGCGGTCTTGCCTTCCTCGCTATTACCGAAGAACTTGGGCTTCTGCGCCGAGTTGGCGGAGAAGAACGCGGCGTTGTCGCTGCCCTTGCGCATGGTCAGGGCGATAAAGCCTTCCTCGGCCAGCTCGTACTCGCGACGGTCGGAAACCAGCACTTCGGTCGGGATCTTGGTTTCGATCTCGCCCATGCTTTCGAAGTGGTGCAGCGGCAGGTCTTCTACCGCGCCACCGCTCTGCGGGCCGATGATGTTCGGGCACCAGCGGAACTTGGCGAAGCTGTCGGTCAGGCGGCTGGCGAAGGTGTAGGCGGTGTTGCCCCACAGGTAGTGCTCGTGGCTGCCGGCGACGTTTTCCTTGTAGACGAAGCTCTTCACCGGGTTGTCTTCCGGATCGTAGGGGTTGCGTAGCAGGAATCGCGGTACGGTCAGTCCGACGTAGCGGGCATCTTCCTGTTCGCGGAAGCTCTGCCACTTGGTGAACTGCGGGCCCTCGAAGTGATCCTTCAGGTCCTTCAGGTCCGGCAGGCCGGTGAAGCTTTCCAGACCGAAGAACTTCGGGCCGGCAGCGGCAATGAATGGCGCGTGGGACATGCTCGCGACGCTGGCAACGTACTGCATGGTCTTCACGTCGGGCGCGCTGGGGTCGAAGAAGTAGTTGGCGATCAGCGCACCGACCGGCTGGCCGCCGAACTGGCCGTATTCGGCGGTGTAGATGTGCTTGTACAGGCCGGACTGAACGATCTCCGGGCTGTCTTCGAAGTCGTCGAGCAGGTCCTGCTTGGAGGCGTTGAGCAGCTCGAGCTTGATGTTCTCGCGGAAGTTGGTGCGATCGACCAGCAGCTTGAGGCCGCGCCAGGAGGATTCCAGGGCCTGAAACTGCGGGTGGTGAAGGATCTCGTCCATCTGCTGGCTGAGCTTGGCGTCGATCTCCGCGATCATGCGGTCGACCATGGCCTTCTTCACCGGCTCGTTTTCGTTCTGCGGCTTGAGCAGTTCTTCGATGAAGGCCGAGACGCCGCGCTTGGCGATGTCGTAGGCCTCGTCGTCCGGGGTCAGGCGGGTTTCGGCGATGATGCGGTCGAGGATGCCGCCTTCGGCGAGGTGGTTGCCGTGCTCGACGGCGGCTGCGCTAGTGGTCATGTAGATGTGCTTCCTTGTCGGTGATATCAGGCGTCCAGCTTCTCTTTGGCCGCCAGGCCCAGTTCGCCGAGTACGCGGTCACGCGAATCGTCGTCGGCGAGTACGCTTTCGATGGCCTTGCGGAAGGCAGGGGCGTTGCCCAGCGGGCCTTTCAGGGCGACCAGGGCGTCGCGCAGTTCCATCAGTTTCTTCAGCTCCGGGACCTGCTCGACCAGATTGGCCGGGTTGAAGTCCTTCATCGAATTGATGCGCAGCTGTACGGCCAGCTCGTCATCGGTCTGCTCGTCCTGCAGACGGTTCGGCACGCCGAAGGTCAGGTTCAGCTCCTGCTTGGCCAGGACCTCGTCGAAGCTGTTCTTGTCGATGGCGATGGGCTTGCGGTCTTCGATCTTGCGATCGTCGGCGCGCTGGGTGAAATCGCCCAGCACCATCAGCTTGAGGGGCAGCTCGACCTCTTCCTGAGCATTGCCGGTGGCCGGCTTGAACGTGACGTTGATGCGTTCCTTGGGTGCAACCGAGCCTTCTTTGGCCATGGTGTTCTCCTTTGCGGTTAATCCAGCACCACTTCGAGATCGAGGTGGCACAGCCTGCGGTAAATCTCATCCTTGCTTTCACGCACGGCGTGGTTCTGCGGCAGCAGCTCGCAACAGCTGTGCAGCAGGCGCAGTACCTCGAGGGCGAGATCGGGTTCCCAGCTGCCCAGGCCACTGGCTTCGAGCTGCTGGTCGAGTGCTTCGAGCTGGGTTTTGGCCAGCTCGTATTTCTTGGCCTGGTAGCACAGGCGGGCGAGGCTCAGCTGCCAGAAGAAGCGCTCGCGGCCACCTCGGGCGCGAGCCAGGCCCTGTTTGAGCTGCTGCACGGCGGGCTTGAGGCCGTCCTTGCGCAGCAGCGGCACAGCTTCCTGCAGCGCGAGCTCCCAGCTCGGTTGCAGGGTGCCGGCTACGGGCGGCTCCTCCTGTCTGGCGGCCGTTGTCGGCTGCACATGGGGCATGACCTGGCCACTGATCCAGGCACGGGTTTCGGCATCGGCAAACGGGGTGCCGTCGTGAAAGCACAGTTCTTCCAGGCGCGGTACGCGTTGCAGGAACAGCGCGAGCTGGATCTCCACTTCGCGCATGGCCTGCGCGGCGTCCAGCTCCTGCAGGCACTCCCAGGCCAGGCGCTGGCCGTCCAGCCAGAACGGCGCGCGCGCGGTGCTGTTTTCCAGGTCCACCAGCAGGTCGGCGTACTGCCCTTGAGCGAAGCGTTCGCGGTAGCTGGCGAGCTTGTCGGCGGGCACGCCACGTAGCGCGGTAATCTGCTCGCTGTTGTGCTCCGGCAGGCTGTCGATGCTCAGCCAGAGCAGGGTACGCGCCAGGCGCAGGGGGCGCAGATCGCTGGTGCGCTGCTTGAGCCACCAGGCGGTCAGTGGGCGCGCCTGCTCCTGCAGGTTGCGCAGGGCCTTGAGCGCTTCCTTGTCGTTCTCTATCGGCGAGCCGGGAGCGAAGACCTGGCTGGCGACCTGCTTGACCTGGGCAATGGCCGCTCCCACCGTACCTGGCTGCGCCTGTCCCTGGCTGGCGCGTTTGACCATGCCGTCGAGCTGGCGGCACAGCGGCAGCAGCAGCGGTGCGTCTTCGCCCAGATGGCCGGACAGGCACTGCTCCAGCGCATGCAATTGCTCGGCGAGGCTGCGAAACAGAGGCAGCTGTTCGCCAACCGGCACGTCTTCGGAAAAGGTCTGCTCCAGGCGCGGCAGCAACCAGTTGATCGCGGCGGCGCGGGTGCGTGGCTTGCGTGGGTGCAGCTCGTCCCAGTGATTGCTGCACAGGTATTGCAGCAGGCTCAGGCCAGCCTGCAGCCCAGCGAAGGATTCGCGTTGGAACAGGCTCCATGTGAGCCAGGCTGCAGCACGCAGGTCCTTGGACAGCGAAGCGAGCAGCACTTCGCTGCCTTCGCGGACCTTCTGCCAGTCGATGCCGGTGGTCTGGTGCAGTGCCCCGGCCTTGGCAAGTTCAGCCTCGATCAATTCGAATTCGCTGCTGTAGCGAATATCGTCGCCAGCGAAATTGCTGTCATTGACCGGCTTTCTGGCAAGTTCCAGATAATGCTTGCTGAGTGCGCTGGCGTGCATTGGGTCTTCCGTGACGCTCAAGTTCGATCCGTGAACTTTGAAACATGCCGCCAATATCAAAAGCGGAATGTTTCCGAGAAAAGGGGTGCGCAACTTCTTGCACACCGTCCCTGCGCAACAAATTGCACAGGGCCTTATGGGGTGGGCATCCTAGACGGGGGGTATGTGTCGTTCAAGGCGAGAAGTGTGATCTCCGTTGCAGCTGGGAATATTAACCAGCTGGCGACGGAACTAATTCAAAATGGGCGATTAAGTTGCCTTTGTATAGCAACTTACTTCGTAGGAAATATGCCGGTTGCTTGTAAGAGAATACTTACGTGCAACTTTCTACCCGGTCACAGAATTGGGAGTGATTAATGTTATAGGCCGCTGGAAGTTGCCGATATGGACACAGCCAGGGTGTGGCGCTGACCCGGCTGGAGCACCACCGCGTCGTCCAGCACGTTGGCCGTCTCGATGCACAGCATCCGCTGCCAGGCATCGTCGGCGAAGCTCGTCAGGCGCCGCGCCTTGTCGATCCACGGATTCCACAACACGGCGGACATCGACCCGCTGGTGGTCAGTCGGATGCGCCGCTGCCACGCCGGATCGACGAGATTCAGGGTGGCCGGCAGCTGCTGGTAGACACGATCGGTTTCGCCGCTGAAATGCAGGTCGTCCTGTTGCTGGCATTCTTTCCAGTCCAGCAGGGTGTCGATGTACGGGCAGCCGGCGAGGCCCTCCACACGCACCTGATGGATGTCGCTGACGGCGAAGTAGCTGTGCAGCGCCTGGCTGATGGCAACGCTCTCGTCACCGTCGTTGCGGCTGCTGAGGCTGAGCTGGAGATCATCGGCGAGGCGAATCCGCAACGTCAGTTCGACCCGATGCGGCCAGCCCGGCAACGCGCCGAGCGCCTGCGGACAGTCGAACTCGAGAATGGCCGCATCGCCATCGCTGCGCTGTTCGCGCAACTGCCAGGGCAGCGTGCGTACCAGACCATGGAAAGGTGCGGGTTGTTCGCCGTGGTAGCTCGCCTGCACGGCCTGCGGATTGCGCGCCAGGTCGCCGAACCACGGCCAGCAGATCGGCACGCCGCCGCGTACCGACTGACCCTGCTGGAAGGCGGCCTCTTCGCTGAGCCAGATGATCGGTGGTGCGTCGCCCTGGCGATAGCTGAGGATCTGCGCGCCCTGTTCGGCGATCAGCAGTTCGTCCTCGCCGCGGCGGACTCGCCAGACGGCGAGCTGGTCCATTTCGATGCGTTGGATATCGACAGGCATGGGCAATCTCGTGATGGGCTCGGGTTTGCGTCTGACAACGGTCGCAAGGCGGGATTTCATCCGCCTCCGGGGCATGGGGTGGATGTTGCTTATTACATCCAGCGTGGCTCCGTTCGATAGGGGCCACTCGGTGGATCGCCAGGGTGGATCGCCGACGCGCGATCCACCCTACAGGTCGCGCGGTTCAGCGACCCTGGCAGGCGTCGACCCGTAGCCAGCGTTCCAGCAGCTTGAAGCCCTGCATCAGGATGAAGGCGATCAGCAGGTAGATCAGGCCGGCGGTGAGGAACATTTCCTCGTGCAGGTAGGTGCGGGCGGCGATCTTGCGCGCCATGCCGGTCAGTTCCAGCAGCGTGATGGTGCTGGCCAGGGCGCTGGCCTTGAGCATCAGGATCACTTCGTTGCTGTAGGCCGGCAGGCCGATGCGCGTCGCGCGCGGCAGGATGATGTGCAGCAGCGCCTGGGCGCGTGACATGCCCAGCGCCCGTGCGGCTTCGACTTCACCCGGCGGCACGTTCTGGATCGCTCCGCGGATGATCTCGGCGATATAGGCGGCGGTGTGCAGGGTCATGGTGATGATCGCGCACCAGTACGGGTCACGCAGGTACGGCCAGAGCGCGCTTTGGCGCACCACCTCGAACTGCGCCATGCCGTAGTAGACCAGGAACAGTTGCACCAGCAGCGGGGTGCCGCGGAAGAAGAAGATGTAGCCATAGGGCAGCGCGCGTATGGCCAGCAGGCGGGAGGAGCGGGCAATGCCCAGCGGCACGGCGAGGATCAGCCCGGCGACGACCGAAACGCCGACCAGTTGCAGCGTCAGCCAGGCGCCTTCGATGAAGCTCGGCAGCCACTTGATGAAGATTTCCCAGGTCATGCTGCGCTCCGCACGAAGCCGCGGCCGGCACGTTTTTCAAGAAAATGCATGCCGATCATGGCGACGATGGTCAGGCACAGGTAGATGAAGGCGGCGACCAGGAAGAAGGTGAAAGGCTCCTTGCTGGCGGTCACGGCGATCTGCGAGCGGCGCATGATCTCTTCCAGGCCGATGACGGATACCAGTGCCGTGTCCTTCATCAGGATCATGAACAGATTGCCCAGACCCGGCAGCGCCAGGCGCCACATCTGCGGCAGGATCAGCCGCGTGAAGATCCGCCGTTTGCCCAGCCCCAGGGCCAGGCCAGCCTCACGGTGTCCCTTGGGAATGGCCAGCAGCGCCCCGCGGAAGACTTCGGTGGCGTAGGCGCCGAAGCACAGACCAAGGGCTATGGTGCCGGCGGCGAACGGGCTGAGGGCCAGGTTCTCGATGCCGAACAGCTCGCCGATGCCGCGAATCAGGCTGATGGTGCCGAAATAGATCAGCAACACCCAGAGCAGTTCGGGTACGCCGCGCACGATGGTCGAGTAGGTGCCGCCGAGCCAGCGTAGCGCGCTGTAGGGCGAGGTCTTGGCGAGAGCGCCGAGCAGACCGAGCACCAGCCCCAGCGCCAGGGAGGCGAGGGCCAGTTGAATGGTCATCCAGGTGCCGGCGATAAGCGCCGGACCGAATCCGTGAAGGTCAGGAATCATAGAAGCTCAAACACCAAAGCCCGGTCGGCCAGTTTCAGGCGACCGGGCTTCGGCTCGGTTGGATCAGTAAATGCTGAACGGGAAGTACTTGTCGTTGATCTGCTTGTAGGTGCCGTCAGCGATGATTTCGGCCAGTGCCTTGTTCAGGCGCTCGCGCAGTTCGTCGTTGCCCTTGCGCACGGCGATGGCGATCTTGTCGTCATCGAATACCGGCTCGCCCTTGAACTCGAAGTCCTTGCCAGCATCGCTCTTGAGCCATTCCCACTGCACGAAGGTGTCGGCCAGGATGCCATCGACACGGCCGGACGCCAGGTCCAGGTAGGCGTTTTCCTGGGTGTCGTAGAGCTTGATGTCGACCACGCCGTCCAGGTTGTCTTCCAGCCAGGTGCCGGCAATGGTCGCGCGCTGGGCGCCGATCACCTTGCCGTCCAGGTAGCCCTTGTCGGTCTTGAAGTCGGTGGACTTGGGTGCCACGAACTGCAGCTTGTTGGTGTAGTAGTGGTCGGTGAAGTCCACTGCGTTCTTGCGCTCTTCGGTCACCGACATCGAGGCGGCGAGGAAGTCGAACTTGCCGGCATTCAGCGCCGGGATGATGCCGTCCCAGTCCGAGGTGACCACTTCGCATTCGGTTTGCATCTTGGCGCAGAGGGCGTGGGCGATGTCGAGGTCGAAACCGACCACCTTGCCGCTGGCATCGATCAGGTTGAAGGGCGGGTAGGCGCCTTCGGTACCAATCCGTAGTTTTTCCGCGGCGAATGCCTGGGTGCCGATGATCAACGATGCAGCAGCGGTCAGCAGGATCTTCTTATAGCTCTTCATGCGGTGTTGCTCCATTAGCGATGGCTGGACATGAATTGTTTACAGCGCGCCGATTGAGGATTGTCAAATACCTGCTCGGGCGTTCCTTGCTCCTCGACCAGGCCCTGGTGGAGGAATACCACTTCGCTGGATACCTGCTTGGCGAAATTCATCTCATGGGTGACGAGCAGCATGGTGCCGCCTTCTTCGGCGAGCGACCGGATCACTGCAAGCACTTCTTGTACCATTTCCGGATCGAGTGCCGAGGTGGGCTCGTCGAACAGGATCACCTTGGGCTGCATCGCCAGCGTCCGCGCAATGGCCGCGCGCTGCTGTTGACCGCCGGAAAGCTGATTGGGATAGACGTGGCGTTTGTCGGCAATTCCGACCTTGGCCAACAGCGCCTCGGCCACCTCGGTGGCTTCGGCCTTGCTCTGGCCGAGCACGCGGCGCGGTGCCTCGATGATGTTGTCGAGGATGGTCATGTGCGGCCAGAGGTTGAAGTTCTGGAACACGAAACCCAGTTCGCTGCGAATCCGATTGAGCTGCTTGCCGTCGGCGGCGACCAGGTCGCCCTGCTTGTCGCGCTTGAGCTTGAGCTGCTCGCCGGCCACCAGAATCTCGCCCTCGTGGGGGTTTTCCAGCAGGTTGATGCAGCGCAGAAAGGTGGATTTTCCGGAGCCTGAAGAGCCGAGGATGGAAATCACATCGCCATCGCGGGCGGTCAGCGAAATGCCTTTGAGAACTTCCAGATCGCCGTAGCGCTTGTGCAGGTTGCGGATTTCCAGTGCAGGGATGGCCTCGGCCATGAGGGGTCCTCTTACAGACCGGCGAAGGCCGCCATGGTCTAGATATCTGATGGTGCGCTCCGCGCGAACTGCTCGCCGTCCTGGCGAGGCGCAAACCTAGCATGCGATGCGGCATGCGCCAAGCGCGATGCGGCGTTGAGCGGTGTGACCAGTCGGTCACGTTAGCTGGCCGCCGATGCGCCCCTATCTATATAGATGAAATCGGCGCTGTACGCGCAGGCACACTCCGGTGCCTTGCGTAAACGGCAGGCTCGGTCCGCTTCCCTGCGGCCCGAAGCGGCCACGGTCTCAACTCGCTTCCGGCTTGGGCGTGTTTTGGTCGTCGGAGAGCATTTCGTCGTGCTCGGCCATCTTCCACGGCAAGCTGCCCGGCGAGATGTGCAGGAAGTGCAGGTACTTTTCGAATTGGTCGAGTATGTCGCTGATGATGTCCGCCTGGTCGTATCCGTAGACGTCGTAATGCTGGCCGCCGCGGCGCAGGAACACCTCGGCACGGTAGTACTGCTCGTCGGCCTCCGGCGCTTCGGTCAGCGCGAACGCCGGCATGGCGTAACCGACCGCACGGATCTCGTAGATGAAGTCCACCTGGTCGTCCTTGATGACCTCCAGGTAGAGCCGCGAGTGGGCTTCATCGGTGTGCACTTCAGCAGCCCATTCCTGGCCACTGAGTTCGCGCTGCACGCGGCGCATGGCCTTGAGCACCGTGGTGTTCATGAAGTCGTCGACCTCTTCCCTGCTGGGAAAGCTGACCATCCCCGCCAGGCGCTTCTTCCACAGGCCGGGACCGGCGTTGCTCGCCAGCCGGCTGCCCTGCATGTGGCTTTGCAGGCTGGTTTCGTGGTGGCCTTCGATCACCAGAGCTCGCCACATGCCCAGCGCGGCGATCATCATGATGATTGCGAAGGGCAGCGCGCTGGCGATGGTCATCGTCTGCAGCGCGCTGAGGCCGCCGGCGAGGAGCAGGGCGGACGCAACTACGCCCTCGATGCTGGCCCAGAACACACGCTGCCAGACCGGCGTGTGCAGCGCGCCGCCGGCGGCCAGCGAGTCGATGACCAGGGAGCCGGAGTCCGACGAGGTAACGAAGAAGGTGATGATCAGAACCACCGCCAGGAACGAGGCGATGGACGTCATCGGTAGCAGTTCGAACAGTTTGAACAGCGCGATGGCGTTGTCCGCCTGCACATCCGAGATCAGCGAGGTGTAGCCTTCGACCATGATCATGTGCAGCGCGGTGTCGCCGAATACCGAGAACCAGAGGAAGGTGAAGATGGTCGGCACGAACATCACGCCGAAGACGAACTGGCGAATGGTCCTGCCGCGGCTGATCTTGGCGATAAACAGGCCGACGAAGGGCGACCAGGCGATGGTCCAGCCGAAGATGAACAGCGTCCAGTTGCCGATCCAGTCGCTGCGGCTGTAGGCCTGCAGGTTGAAGGTGCGCTCGATGATGTTGTTCAGATAGCTGCCGGTGTTCTGCAGAAACGTTTCGAGGATGAAAATGGTAGGCCCGACCAGAAACACGAAGAGCATCAGGCCGATCGCCAGGATCATGTTCAACAGCGACAGGTTCTTCACGCCCTTGTCCAGACCGGCGACCACCGAGCAGATCGCCAGGCCGGTGATGATCGCAATGGCGATGATCTGCACGTTGATGCTGATCGGTATCGACGGCCAGAGGTAGTTGATACCCGCGTTGATCTGGGTGACGGACAGGCCCAGCGTGGTGGCGATGCCGAACAGCGTGCCGAGAATCGCGAAGACATCCACCACATGGCCGATCGGCCCGTAGATGCGTTCGCCGATGATCGGGTACAGCGCCGAGCGCATCGACAGCGGCAGGCCGTGGCGGAACGAGAAGTACGCCAGCACCAGACCGGTCAGTCCGTAGATGGCCCAGATATGAAAGCCCCAGTGGAAGAAGGCAATCTGCATCGCCTGCTTGGCCGCGTCGACGGTCTCCGCGGCTCCGGCTGGCGGTGAGGCATAGTGCAGTACGGGTTCGGCCACGCCGAAGAACAGCAGGGCGATGCCGTAGCCGGCGGAAAAGAGCATGGCGAACCAGGCTGGAAAGCTATATTGCGGCTCGGCGTGATCCGGGCCCAGCTTGATGCTGCCCCAGGGCGTCATCGCGATGCCGACGATAAACACCAGGAAAAAGGCTACCGAGAGCATGTAGAACCAGCCGAAGTTGGTCGTGATGAACGCCAGCGTCGAGCTGAACACTTCACCGGCCAGTTCCGGATTGCTGATGGTTCCGATCACCAGCAGCAGCGTGACGATCACGGCTGGAATGAACACGGGGAACAGGATGATGGCCTTGGGCATTTTCTTGGCGGCGTCCATGGGCGGTCAGCCTCCCTTTGCGAGTGGGTGATGAGCGGGATGTACGCGGCGAAACCTCCGGATGCCCGAACGCTGCCTTTGGGGTAGACGGTCCGAAGCGCCGAATGATTCAGCGAAAAGATGGGTTGGGTGTCGATTGACCGATAGCGCCGGTGTTAGAACGCGGGCTCCAGGCCATGGCGCCGCAGAATGGCCGCAACGCTGCCGTCGGCGATCAGCGCTTCGAGCGCGTCGTTGAAACGTTCGAATTCGGCTTCGCTGACCGCGGCGCGGGAAAGGCCGATCGCGTAGGACACCGGTTGCAGCTCACCCGCCTCGTGAATGTCGGAATGCTCCTCCTGATCGATCAGGTGCCAGGCGACGTCCTGATTGACCACGGCGACGCCCTGTTCGCCGAACCTGCCGGCCTCCAGCATGCGCAGCAGCCGCCGGTTATCCGCCTCCAGGATCAGCGTCACGTCGCCGACCTCGGCCAGATGCTGGCCGAGCACGAAGGAGGTTCCAGAGGGCCCGTACACGGCGACGCTGCGTCCGGCCAGGTCCTCGGGGCGATGGAAGACGAAGCGGCTTGCCGAACGCGCATAGACCCCATAGCGGGTGGTGACCAGCATGCGAGTGAGGTGAAACGCGCGCTCGCGATCCGGTGAGCGGATCACGGTGAAGATCCCCTGCGCTTCACCGTTCTCGGCCAGCGCCAGTGCGCGTCGCCAGGGCAGCAGCTGCACCGGACAGTCGATCCGAAGTCGCGCGCAGACGGCTGCAACGATCTCGACGAAAGGCCCGGCTGCACGGTCCTCGGTGCCGGTGGCCGCCGTGGCATAGCTGAACGGCGGGAAGTCCTCGGTGACGAAGCGCAGCTCATCGGCTTGGCAATTTCCCATGAGTGCCAGGCCGACGACTATCGCAATCCATCGAGTGGGCATGCTGCAAGCTCCAGGCGATCGGCAGAGCGGCAATACGCTCCACGCCCTTGCAGGCTAGCGTGTCGCCGTCCGCGGCGCGACCCCCTAATCAGGGTAGCCAGCGCAGCAGGCCGGACTTCCTGGCGAGTGGCGTCGATCGATGCGAGCACCCCGGGCTAGCGGGTCTTGCGCATTTGCTCGCGCCATTCCCATGGCGGTTGCTGTTCGGTCTTGTGCAATGACCACAGGCCGCGCCTGAACTCGCGGGCAACCGCCTCCAGATCGAGCAGCGAGCGGTCGTCAAGGTGACCGCGATACGCCCAGGCCGTGCCAGACCTGACCATCTCCGAATTGACGTCGATGTTGCCAACGCTGACTCGCGCCAGGGTCCGTCCCAGGTCATCGCGGCCCTTGACTACGAGCGTCACGTTCTTGCCGAAGATGTGGTCGGAGAGCGCTTGCCGGGCCTGGCTGCCGTAGGGTTGCTTGAGCTCCGGGGTGTCGATTTCCGCCAGCCGGACCCTGAAACGTTCTCCCACGTTGGTCCGGCAGCTGAAGGTGTTGCCATCGGCGATGCCGATCACCCGGCAGTCGAACGATTCGGCAGAGGCAGGCATGGCAGTTATGAGCAGGGCGGCAAGCAGGTAGCGCAGCATGAGGGCATCCATGCGGTTCGGGGCGGGCGAGGGTAACAGGCTGGTCGCTGCCCTGATCGGCGCCAGGTCTCAGATGAACCGTCAGCGTTGGCGAAATGGCGGCCGATCACGCATGGCGAGAAATACGCCGAACCGCCGCCTTGCCATGGCGCGCGTAACGATCAGAAGGCGGCTTCGAGTTGGTGCCGGCGCAGAATCTTCGGCACCGTGCCATCGGCTATTGCCGCGTCCAGCGCCTGCTCGAACGCTTCGAACTGTGCCGCGCTCACCGTCTTGCGCGAAAGACCGATGCCATAGCTGATCGGGCCCATTTCGCCAGCCTCGCGCACATCGGCAAGTCGCTCTTCCTCGATCAGGTGCCAGGCAACATCCTGATTGAGCACCGCCAGGCCGTCCACACCGAAGCGCCCGGACTGCAGCATGCGCAGCAGTCGGCGATTGTCGGAAGTCAGGTGCAGGCGTACGTCGGGCACCGACTTGAGGCGCTCGGACAGCACGTAAGAGGTGCCGGATGGGCCATAGACGCCAACCAGCCGGCCCGCCACATCACCTGGTTGGTTGAAGACGAAGCTGCTCTCGGCCTGGGCGAAAACACTGTAGCGAGAAGTGACCAGCATCCGGCTGATGTGGAACATCTGCTCGCGCTGCGGTGAAGGTGTCAGTGTGAATATTCCGTCCACCTGTCCCTGTTCGGCCAGGCGGAATGCGCGCTGCCAGGGATACAGGGTGATCGTGCATTGGTGCTGCAAGCGTGCGCAGATCGCATGTACCACCTCTACAAACGGGCCGGCCGCACCAACGCCTGCGGTTTCGCTGGCCGGGGCGTCAGCCGGATAGGTGAACGGCGGGAAGTCTTCGGTCACGAAACGCCACTGCGCCGCGCCTGCCGGGGCGGCGTTCGACAACAGCCATATCAGCAGAATCGAGAGAATCCTGTGCACCGTTCGGCTCCTTGCGCTTTGCGGCATTCCTTGGCAGTTCACGCGGCCGGGCAACATCCGGCTCTGGCCCGCCCAGTTAGCAGCAGCCTAGCGCAGAATGAAGTCGGAGCGATGAAGTGATAAGGCCTGGCCGTGCATGCGTGGCTTGCGGTTGTCCCGCGTGGCGTGGCGTGGCTGCCGCTCGGTATCCGAGCTTCAGCCGGTGAGCGGCTTGCGGAAGATCACAGGATGCCAGCGATGCTGGGAGGATGCTTCCGTGTGAATGCCGTCAAGCCATTCCGGAAGGCGGGGCTGGAGCGCAGCGCGCCGCTGGCACAAATCGCAGGCAATAAAAAACCCCAAGGAGGTTAATTTCGCTTGGGGTTTTTCGGTATTAGTGGTGCCCAGGGACGGAATCGAACCGCCGACACGGGGATTTTCAATCCCCTGCTCTACCGACTGAGCTACCTGGGCAACGGGGCGCTATTAGACGGATTTGGCTTTTGCCTGTCAAGCGTGGTCCGGAAAAATATTTAATCCGGACGGGCGCTTAGCGCAGCCGACGGTCATTCGCTCGGCGGCACGTAGCCTTCGGCCTTGGCGTAATCTTCGCCGGAGAAGAACTTGTCCATCTCGCCCTGAAGGAACTTGCGGTCTTCGGCGTTCATCATGTTCAGCCGGCGTTCGTTGATCAGCATGGTCTGGTGCTTCTGCCAGTCGTCCCAGGCCTGTTTGGAAATGTTGTTGTAGATGTCCTCGCCTTTCTGGCCTGGAAACGGCGGGCGCTCGAGGCCGGGGAGTTCTTCGTTGTACTTGCGGCAGTTCACGGTGCGGGTCATGAGGTTTCTCCTGCATTCAATTCAGCTGCGGCGCGCTTGAGCAGTGTCTTTACTGGCGCGGCAAGGCCGAGGCGCGGCGGGGTGGCGAGGTTATACCAGAGCCAGTCGGCCTCGGCCACGGCGTCGGGCGCGGACTTGACCCTGATCAGCCAGGGCTCGATGGCCAGCTGAAAATGGCTGAACGTGTGGGTCAGCCCCGGCAGCTCGCGGCGCTCCTCGAGCTGCAGGGCATGCCGCGCGGCCAATGGGTCGAGGGCCGCGAGGTCGTCCAGTTCCGGCAGGCTCCAGAGCCCGCCCCACAGGCCCGTCGACGGGCGCCGATAGAGCAGGATGGCGCCATCGCGATTGGCCAGCAACGGCATTAACGTGCGCTTTTGCGGCAGCGCCTTGCGTGGCTTGGGCACCGGGAAGTCGGTTTCGCGCCCGAGCAGATGGGCGCGGCAGCCGTCCTTGAGTGGACAGAGCAGGCAGCTCGGGCGGCTGCGCGTGCACAGCGTGGCGCCGAGATCCATCATCGCCTGGGTGTAATGGTTGACGCGCTGCTGCGGGGTGAAACGCTCGGCCACCTCCCACAGCTGGCGGGCCACCTTCGGCTCGCCGGGATAGCCGTCCTGCGCGACGTAGCGGGCCAGCACGCGCTTGACGTTGCCGTCGAGGATCGGCGCGCGCAGGCCCAGGCTGATGCTGGCGATGGCGCCGGCCGTGGAGCGGCCAATGCCCGGTAGTTCGGCGAGCTGGTCGACATCCGCAGGAAACATGCCGTCATACTCCGCGACAATGAGTTTCGCGGTCTTGTGCAGATTGCGTGCACGGCTGTAGTAACCGAGGCCGGTCCACAGGTGCAGGACTTCATCTTCCTCGGCGGCGGCGAGTGCCTCGACGCTGGGCAGCGCGTCCATGAAGCGGTCGAAGTAGCCGAGCACGGTGCTGACCTGGGTCTGCTGAAGCATGATCTCCGATACCCACACGCGGTACGGCGTGATGTTCTGCTGCCAGGGCAGATCCTTGCGGCCGTGGCGGTCGAACCAGTCGAGGACCGCCGCGCCGAACTGCTCGGGACTCATCGTTTGAACAGGCCTTTGAGCGCGTCCTTGAGCTCGGGACTGACCTTGTCGCCGAGCTTCTCTTCGATCTTTTCGTTGAGCTTCTCGCCGGCCAGCCGCGCTGCGACCTTGCCCAGGGCGTCGTTGTCGAAGCGGCAGGCCTTGGCGCCCAGCTCCAGCGGGCCGCGGCAGCGCAGCGGCCATTCGATGCCGACGTAGCGCTCGTTGACCTGGCAGGCCGGGTCCGGCATGGCGCCCTTGTCGCCTTCGATGACGATGCCGACGCGATAATCCATGCCCAGCACGCGCAGATCGACATCGCCGTTGCCGTTGACGGTGAGCCCAGGAATGCTGGCCTTGAGGTCGGGGTTGCTGGCCACGCCGTTGCGCAGCGTCAGGTTGCCTTTGAGTTCGCGGAACGGCGTGTCCTTGCTGCGTGGGTCGCTGGCGAGCGGCTTGCGATTGAGCGTGGCGATGGCGCGGCACAGCTGCTGCTCGAGGTTGGCATCGACCAGCACGCCGTTGTCGATGATGAAGCCGACCTTGCCGTTGAGGTTGTCGATCCAGGCCTTCTCGCTGTTGCCCTGGGTGCGCAGGTCGGCATCCAGGTTGAGCAGCCCCTTGACCACCACGTCCTCGCCCTGGCTTTCCAGCAGGCGCTCGACCGGCACGCCATTGAAGCGGTTCTGCACGGTCAGCAATGGCAGTGCCGGGCGTACGTCGAGGCTGGCCGAGCCGTCCAAGCGTCCGCCATACAGCCCGCCGCGCACTTCCTGCAGGGTCAGCAGGCCGTTGCGGGTACGAGCCTTGAGGTTGAAGCCGTCCAGCGGGATCTTCATTGCGGTCAGGCTGCCGATGGCCAGGCTGATCTCGGTGTCGAGCTTGCGCAGCTGATCCACCGGCAACACTGAGGCCTCGCTCCAGGCCTGCTGGGTCGGCGCGTTGGGCAATGGTGTGGTGCCGCTGCCGATCGCGCTGGCCTGGGTGCTCTTGACCTCGCTCTTGCGCGCTGCCTCGGCCGCCTGCTCCTTGCTCGGCGGCGGCAGGTAGCGATCCAGATTGAAGCGGTCGCCCTTGAGGTCGACACGCAGCGCCTGGCGGGCGAAGTCACTGACGGCGAGGCGGCCGGTGAAGGTGCTGTCGTCGAGCTTCAGGGTCAGTTCTTCCAGCGCCAGGCTGTTTGGCGTACCGCTCAGGCGACTGACCAGTTCGGCCTTGCTCAGTGCGGCAGCGTCAGCCATGGCCGGCAGCTGCTGGCCGGTGCCCTGAAGGAATTCACGCAGGTTGAATTGCGCGACGGTCATCGCGCCGCTGATCTTTGGTTCCTTGTCCAGATCGCGCGCCTTCAGCTCGCCCAGCCCGCGCAACTGGTTGGCGGTGAACTTGAGGCTGTTCCATTCGGCGATCTGCGCAGCGAGATCGACCAGCAGCTGGCCCTGGGCGCTGAAGGTCAGTGTCTGCCCTTGCAGCGGCTCGCCGGAAGCCTCGCCGGACAGGCGCATGTCTTCGAACTGGTAGCGCTTGAGCTGGTTGTCGAAACGCAGCGCGCCCTGCAGTTCGGTGCGCGCGCGCATCACCGGCTTGTTGCTGCCGAAGAAGGCGTTGAGCTTGAGCGGGATCGGGCTGCCTTCGCGGATCGCGCCGGTCGTGAGCTCGATGCTTTCGGCGCTGTACTGCTGGCCGGTCTTGGCGTCGCTGTAGGTAACGCGGGCATCGCTGACGGTCAGGCTGTCGATGTCCAGGGTCAATGGCTTGCTGCGCGAAGCGGGGGCTGCATCCGGTTCGGCCGGTGGTTCGCTGGCCTCGGCGGCTGGCGCGGGTTGTTCGGCCTGCCTGGCCGGCTGGCCAACACCCTCCCAGTTGCCGCGGCCCTGTTCGTCACGGCTCAGGGTCAGGTTGAGGCCGTTGACGGTGATGTCGCTCATCTGCACTTCGCGGCTCAGCAGCGGCATCACCCGCACCGACAGGCCGAGCATGCGCAGATCGGCGAAAGGCTGCTCGGGCGTCTGCGCACTGGCCAGGGTGGTTTCGTGCAGCTCCAGACCGAGCCAGGGGAACAGGCTCCAGCCGATGTCACCTTTGATGTCCAGTTCGAGGCCGGCCTTGCTGCGTGCCAGGTCGCGGATCTCGTCCTTGTAGTCGTTGGGATCGAATAGGTGGGTCAGGGCGAAGCCCGCCGCCACGACGATCAGCAACAGCCCGAGAAAGACCAGACCCAGGATTTTGCTGAGCGATTTCATGGACGAGTCCTTGTAGATGAACGATCTGAAAAGTGCCGAGTATAGCCCCGTGCCTGCACTTGTCGGGAACGCGGTCGGCGTTGGAGTGCCGTTGCGGGTGCGGGTTCCACAGATGGTCGCGGCGGGCGGCAAGCGCGCCCCGTCGGCGGATCAGGCAGGGCGCAGCGGATATCGCGTGGGCGACTTAGAGCGAATCCAGCGGCAGATGCGTTCGCGCGGCCAGGGCGCTGGCTTCCAGATGACCGGCGGGTGCGGCAAGGCGCAACGGCTTGCCGGCTTCACTGGCCAGCCGTTGGGTTTCTTCCAGCAGGCGGCGGCCGACGCCGCGCTTGCGGGTGACCTTACGTACGCACAGGTGCGACAGGCGCCAGGCTTCGTCGCCGCGCCGCAGCAGGGCGGCGCCGAGCAGACGGTCATTGAAGCGGCCTGCGATCAGGCTGCCATCGGCCAGCGCCGCATCGATCAGCGCTTCGGCGCTGGCATAGGGCGTCAGCAGCCACTCGGGGGCGTCGGCGTAGATTTTCGCCAGATCGGTTAAATCCTGCGGGCTGGGCTGGGTGACGGATTCGACGTAGACGGGCATGGCGACCTTGCGACGGCTGAGCAGAAGTGCCGGCAAGGATACGCCGAACCGCCGCCAGCGCACGAGACGGCGGCGGTGGGATGCGCTCAGTGCAGGCGATGGCGCTCGTGGAGAAAGCTCAGCACCGCACGGCGGTAGTGGTTGTACTCGGGGTCGTCGGCGAGGGCGATGCGATCGCGCGGGCGCGGCAGTTTCACCTCGAGGATTTCGCCGATGGTCGCCGAGGGGCCGTTGGTCATCATCACGATGCGGTCGGAGAGCAGCACGGCCTCGTCGACATCGTGGGTGATCATCATCATGGTGTTGCCCAGGTCCTTCTGGATCTTCATCACCTCGTCCTGCAGGTGCGCGCGGGTCAGTGCATCGAGGGCGCCGAAGGGCTCGTCGAGCAGCAGCACCTTGGGCTTCATTGCGAGCGCACGGGCGATGCCGACGCGCTGCTTCATGCCGCCGGAAATTTCCTGCGGATACTTGTTCAGCGCGTGGCTCATGTTTACCAGCGCCAGGTTGTGCTCGATCCACTCGCGCCGTTCGCGCTTGTTCATACTGCGCTTGAACAGCTTGTTCACCGCCACCTCGACGTTCTCGTAGACGGTCAGCCAGGGCAGCAGCGAGTGGTTCTGGAACACCATGCTGCGATCCGGGCCCGGCCCGCGGACTTCCTTGCCGTCGAGGATCACGCCGCCGAGGCTGGGGTCGAGCAGGCCGGCGACGATGTTCAGCACCGTTGACTTGCCGCAACCGGAGTGACCGATGATGGAGATGAACTCGCCCTTGGCGATGTTCAGGTTGATGTCCTTGAGCACCTGCGAGGCGAGGTTGCCGCGCACGAAACTCTTGTCCAGGTGTTCGATGGAGAGATAGCTCATGGCGTTGCTCCTCAGTTGGCCGGAATGCCGCGGGTGATGCGCTGGCCGACGAAGGCCACCAGGCGATCGAGCACGAAGCCGACCACGCCGATGTAGACGAGCGCGAGGATGATGTCGCTGATGCGCGATGCGTTCCACGCATCCCAGATGAAGAAGCCGATACCGACGCCGCCGATGAGCATTTCCGCGGCGATGATCGCCAGCCACGACAGGCCGACGCCGATGCGCAGGCCGGTGAAGATGTAGGGCGCAGCGGCCGGCAGCATGATGGTCTTGAAGTACTCGAAACCGTTGAGCTGCAGCACTTGGGCGACGTTGCGGTAGTCCTGCGGGATGTTGCGGATGCCCACCGCGGTATTGATGATGATCGGCCAGATCGCGGTGATGAAGATGACGAACAGCGCCGAGGGATGGCTGTCCTGGAAGCCCGCCAGCGACAGCGGCAGCCAGGCCAGTGGTGGCACGGTGCGCAGCACCTGGAAGATCGGATCGAGGCCGCGCATGGCCCAGTCCGACTGGCCGATCAGCACGCCGAGGCCGACCCCGGCGACCACCGCCAGCATATAACCCACCGCAACCCGCTGCAGGCTCGCCAGCAGCTGCCAGGCCAGGCCCACGTCATTGCCGCCGTTGTCGTAGAACGGATCGATGATCAGCTCCCAGGTTTCCGCGACCACCTGCGAGGGCGGCGGCAGCGCGGCGTCTGCGCCGGAGCAGAGCATTTCCCAGATCAAGCCGAGCAGCAGCAGGATCACCAGCGGCGGCACCAGCTGCTGCACCGCGTAGCGGCCGCTGCGTCGAGCCAGGGCGGCGAGCCGGGAAGGGCGGACGATCGATACCGGCTCGGCGCTGGCGGGCTGCAGTTTGACGTTGGCATTCATGGGCTTTTCCTCGCGGGTTGCGGTTTTCAGGCCATGGCCTTGATGGTCAGGCTGTCCAGATAGGCTTGCGGGTTCTCGGGGTCGAACACCTTGCCGTCGAAGAATTTCTCCACGCCGCGGGAGGTGGAGGCCGGGATCAGCTCGGCGGGCAGGTTCAGTTCGCCGGCGGCGGCGCGCCAGATGTCCTCGCGGTTGACCTTGGCGATCAGCGCCTGGCTGTCGAAGTCGGCCGGCAGGTAGCCCCAGCGCTTGTTCTCGGTGAGGAACCAGAGGTCGTGGCTCTGGAACGGGTAGGAGGCGTGGTCGTCCCAGTAGCGCATCTGCTCGGGATGGTTCTCGATGACCTTGCCGGTGCCGTAGGCGAAGTTGCCCTTCATGCGGTCGACGATGTCCTTGTAGGGCGCGCCGATCCACTTGCGCTGCGAGCAGATCTTCGCCACTTCCTCCTTGTTCTCCGGCTTCTCGCAGAACTGCTGGGCTTCCATGATCGCCATAGTCAGCGCCTTGGCCGCGTTGGGGTTGGCGGCCACGTAGTCGCTGCGCAGGGCGAAGGCCTTTTCCGGGTGGTTGTGCCACAGCTCGCCGGTGGTGTTGGCGGTGTAGCCGATCTTCTGGTTGATCAGCTGGGCGTTCCACGGCTCGCAGACGCAGAAGGTGTCCATGCTGCCGACCTTCATGTTGGCGACCATCTGCGCCGGCGGCACGACGATGGTGTTGATATCGGCGTTCGGGTCGATGCCGCCGGCCGCCAGCCAGTAGCGCATCCACAGGTCATGGGTGCCGCCGGGGAAGGTCATCGCCGCACTGACCTTCTTGCCGCTGGCCTTCTTCGCTTCCAGTGCGGCCTTGAACGGGGTGCTGTCGAGGCCGATCTTCAGGTCGCGATATTCCTCGCCGACCGAAATGCACTGACCGGACAGGTTCAGCCGCGCCAGGATCGACATGGCCACCGGCTGGTTGTTCGGCGTGACGATGCCGGCGCTGATCAGGTACGGCATGGGCGTGAGGATATGCGCGCCATCGATGCCGTTCTTCGCCGAGCCGAGCACCAGGTTGTCGCGGGTGGTGCCCCAGGACGACTGCTTGAGCACCTCGACCTCGGTCATCCCGTATTTGGCGAAGAAGCCCTTCTCGGCGGCGACGAACAGCGGCGCGGCGTCGGTCAGGGCGATAAAGCCGAGCTTGGCCTTGCTGGTCTCCACATCACCACCTGCAGCCCAGGCGGCCGAACGCATGCCCAGGGACATGCCGCCGAACAGGGCGACGCCGCTGGCGGCAATGATCGAGTGCTTGAGAAAGCTGCGGCGCGAGGCCAGCGTTACGCTGCTGGGCTGGTCGTTGTTCGGCTTGTCGGTCATGGTCGGGTTTTCCTTTGGGCGAAAAAAAACGGCGCCACACCGCCCGGCTGGAGCCGGAGAGCGTGGACACCGTTGTCCTGATGAGGAGTTGTGAAAGCCGAAGGATCCGGCCTTGCCTGGACTTAGCGAAAGCTGTGCCAGAACTGCTCGTGCGGCACCGGGCGGGGGCGGGCGCGGCATCGAATCACCTGAGGGCTTCCATCAAATCAAGCACTTGCGACGGCGCCGCAGACAGGACGCGACCAGCTCGGTGATTGGCTTGCTTGAGATGAACTGCGTTTGGCGATCCTGCAGGGCTGGCGGCGCATGCACATCCGCGGGGCAGACATGCAGGCCTGATGGTGCGACGTGCCTGTTTTCAGTGCCTGGAGCGCTGGCCCAGGGTGCGGGCCGGGGCGCGCTCGGCGGGCTGTGCCAATGCCAACAGGCGCTGGGCGACCTCCTCCAGGCGCAGGCCCTGGTTCATTGCCGCCTGGCGCAGCCAGCGGTAGGCCTCGCCTTCGGAAAAGCCCTGCTGGCGCATCAGCTGCTGCTTGGCCCGCTCCACCTGCTTGCGCTCGTCCAGCGCCTGACGCGCCTCGCGCAACTCTTCATTGAGACCCTGCAGGCGTACGCTCTGGGTTAGCAAGAGTTCCAGGGTCGAGCGTGCGACCATCGCGGTCATGCCGTCCGGCGGTGGCGCGTCCAGATCGCTAGCCTGCACACTGAACAGCTTGGCCTGCTCGGCGGCGGCGTGCATGTCGGCGATGC
>ERZ1673962.567-NODE-567-length-24342-cov-3.894800_pt1 | contig 24342 bp, 19 predicted proteins | sample MGYA00580188_ERZ1673962 | MGnify/ENA primary metagenome ERZ1673962 (study PRJEB41334, sample SAMN05608104) | rock metagenome | biome: terrestrial subsurface; feature: shale formation; material: shale | place: USA: Pennsylvania ... | reverse complement strand
TTGCGCTGGACCCCGACCTGATCACCCGACTCCAGAGAGGTGCGCAGCTCCTGGAGCCGCGCCGGAGCGTCCAGCAGGAACTGATCGATGACCTCGCACGCGATGCCGCGATCTCCCAAGACGCGCTCGAGCATATCGTCAGCGTCGAAAGAGACGGTGTCTGGCCTGGGGGCGCACACCTCATGCGGCCGGTCAGGGTCAGCGTCCTGCAGACCAGCGCGACCGTCCATGTGAAACAGATGCTCGGCGATGATCCGACTCAATTCGTGTGGCTGGACCGGCTTGGATATATAGGCATTCATCCCGGCGTCCAAGCAGCGTCGCACGTCGCCCGGCATGACGAGCGCGGTCATGGCCACGATCGGGACATGGGGATCGAGCACTCCGGCCTCGCCGCGCCGGATGAGACGCGCCGTCTCGAAGCCGTCCATCTCGGGCATCTGACCATCCATGAGCACCAGATCGTAACGGGTATGTGACAAGGCCTCCAAGGCTTCCAGACCATTGCACGCGATATCCGGTTTAGGATAACCGAGTTTTTCCAGGATGCCACGCGCGACGATCTGATTGGTCGGGTTGTCGTCGACGAGCAGCAGGCGTGCCTCGGGGTGAACCGGGTGTCCGATTCCTGGAATGCGATCCGGCCCGACGGGCGGCGACACCGGCTCCAGCACGGGTCTCTCGCGCCCCATGACGCGCAGCAGACACTCGCGCACCAGATGGCGGCGCAGGGGCTTGGTGACATAGCCGGCGAAATCGCCCGATTCGAGGTACGCATAGTCCTCACGCTTGGCCAGCGCGGTCAGCAGGACGAGCCGGGTGTCGCGAATCTCGGGTTCCTGCTTGATCAGCCGCGCCAGTTGCAGACCATTGGGGTCGGGCATGCGCAGATCGATCAGCGCCACATCGAAGGGTGCGCCGGCCCGGGCGGCCTGATGCAGGGCGCGCAGCGCGTCGCCGGCACGTCCCGCCACGGCGACCTGGCAGCCCCAGGCACGCAGCAGTGCAGCGGCCTGGGCGCGGTTGTCCAGATGATCGTCCACCACCAGCACCCGCACGTCGTCGATGTCCCGCTCGCGCACCCGATATTCGGTCGCGGTCTGCGGCGAACACTCGAACTCAGCGGTGAACCAGAATCGCGATCCCTGGCCGGACCGACTCTCCAGACCGATGTCACCGTTCATCAGTTGGGCGAGCTGCTTGGCGATGACCAGCCCCAGCCCGGTGCCGCCGAAGCGGCGCGTCGTCGAGCTGTCGACCTGATTGAAGGCCGTGAACAGCTTGCCCAATTGATCCTCGGGAATGCCGATACCGCTGTCGTGCACCTCGAAACGGATCAGCGCCCGTCCCGCCTCGGCCCGCTCGAGCGCGAGCTGAAGGCCAACCTCGCCGCGTTCCGTGAACTTGATGGCGTTGCCCATGAGATTGACGATGACCTGACGCAGATAACGCGGGTCGCCGCGCACGGTGGTCGGCACCTGAGGGGCGATGCGATAGGTCAGTTCCAGATCCTTCTCGTGGGCGTTGAAGGCCATCATCTCCAGCACCTCCTCGATCAACAGGCGCAGATCGAACTCCAGGTGCTCCAGCTCCAGCTTGCCGGCCTCGATCTTGGAGAAGTCCAGGATGTCGTTGATGAGCGCCAGCAGGTTCTCGCTGCTATCGCGCACGATCTCGGCCAGATGGCGCTGCTCGGGATTGAGGTCGGTGTCGAGCAGCAGGCCCGTGATGCCGATGACGCCGTTCATCGGGGCACGGATCTCGTGGCTCATGTTGGCCAGAAACTGGCTCTTGGCCTGAGTGGACGCCTCGGCCTGGGCCAGTGCGCGATCGAGTTCCTGGTTCTGGACCTCCATGCGACGTGCGTACTGCTGGAGCTGCTGTTCGGCGAGCTTGCGTTCGCCGATGTCCTTGATGCCGCCATAGAGCCGGCGTCCGCCGCATTCGTCGGTCAGGCACTGATTGATGATCTCGACCCAGGCCGAACTGCCGTCACACCGGCGCAAACGCAGCTGGCAGCTCGAGACGGCCTCCTCCTTCAGGCCGGCCTGGTGGCGGTCGAACAGCGAACGATCCTCCAGCACCACCAGCCGCCGCCAGGTACCCATGGCGAGGATCGCCTCACGCGTATGGCCCGTGATGGCCTCGACGGCGCCGTTGAGCCAGTCGAGCTTGTAGCGCTCCGGTTCGATCTCGATGCAGGAATAGACGATGTCGGACATCAGCATCGACAGGCGTCGGAAGCGCGATTCGTTCAGGCGCAGCGCCTGCTCGGCACGACGCTGACGCACCGTTCGCCAGATGGCGTTGGCGATGAGCTGCACGCTCTCGACGTCGAGTTCGCTGTAATCGCTCGCCTTGTTGCCGACGCCGGCCAGCATGCGCACCAGCCCGCCCTCAATCACCGGAATGGTCAGAAAGCGCTGGAGCGGAGCGTGATCCGGCGGCAAACCGCGCGTATCGGCGCGTGCCGGATAATCGTTGCAGGTGATCGGGCGACGCCGGCGCAGGGCGTCGGCCCAGACGCCGGCCTGGCTGATCGCATAATGGACGGCATTCGGCGGCAACTGGCAACCACTGTCTTCGACAGTCGCCTGTGACCAGGCGAGCAGTTCGATGGTCTCCTGATTCGGGTTGACCAGATGGACGAAGCCCATGAGGCTGCCGGTGAGCGACTCGGCCAGCGCCAGACCGTGCTGCATGAAGCCGACCTCGTCGCGTTCGTCGGCGACCTGGGGCAGTTCCAGCAACGCCTCGGCACGACGCTTCTGCAAGTCCATGAGCAGCTCACTCTGTTTGCGATGTGTGATGTCGCGATTGACTCCGCGCCATCCCCGGTGGGTTCCATCGACGTCATAGACCGGGCGACAGACGTGCTCGATCCAGCGCTGCCCGCCGTCGGGCCGGCACAGACGCAACTGCAACCGAACGTGCGGCGCATCGTCGGTGGACCGGGAGATATCGTGCTTGTGTTCCAGCCAGAGCGGCTGGTCGTCGGGATGGATCAGCCGGTCCATGAGCCTGGGATCGGCCATGAAGGCGTCGGGCGGATGGCCGCAGATGTATTCGCACGCCGGCGAGACGTAGAGATAGCGTCGATCCGGACCCAGCCAGTAGTCCCAGTCGGCCGAATAGTCGGCCAGCATGCGATAGCGGGTCTCACTGTCGCGCAGACGCGCATAGGCGGCGTGGATCTCGGACTCGTGACGCAGACGCTCGGTGAGGTCGACGATGGAGCAGACAAGGTGATGCTGGTCGTCGTCGTCCTCGGCCGGCACCCGCACCACATGCAGCTCGCCGGTGAACTGTCCGGCATCCGTGGTGAGGAACCGGATCTCGGGACAGTGTGCCTCGCCGTCGTCCCAGGCGCGCTGCAGGGTGTCGTCGAGCACCCCGTCTGATTCGCGCGCCACCAGTCGCGGCAGGTAGTGCTGACGCTTGTGCTTCTCGCGCAGCACGAAGAGCCGGTCGCCGGCATGGTTGGCCATGAGGATCAGGCCATGGCGGTCGACCACCAGGATCGGCTGGGGAACGCCGTAGAAGAGTGCCGTATAGCGGTTGGCGATACGCTCGACGGCCGCCTGGGTATCGCGCAACTCGATGTTCTGCAACTCCAGCTCGGCCTGATAGATGAGCAGATTCTCGGTGAGTTCGGGCAGATCGATCTCGCCGCGCGCCAGACGCCGCTCGGCCCATTCGAGGTCGCCGCGATCGAGAGCCTGGCGGGCACGCGCGCGCACCCTGGGCCAATCGGAGGATGTCGGCGGCTTGGGGGGAGAAGTCATGGCGAGATCCTGAAATCGACGGAGACCCGTCCGTCACCGGCGTCGAACCGCGTCTGGAACGGCAACGCCCCTGATAGCATAAGGCGCTGAGATTTGGAACTGCCGCACCCTGATGTCCAGCCTCAGGCTCGAGTCGAGATAACCGGCGAATGGAGACGCCCGCCGCGCCGTCCCGGATCGGGACGGACATGACAGGCGTGTGTCGCGTTGATCTCAGGTCTCTCCCGCCGCTTGGTCGGCTCGCCCCTGCTGCAAGAGCATGAGTTGCTGTAGCAGACGCGTTTTGAGGGTGAAGAGCGCGTCGCATTCGGCGCGGAGTCCCTCGGTCTCGCCCCGGCCATGCCGCTCGATGATTCTGTGCCCGAGCCGGCGAATCTCGTGATGGAGATCACCGAGTTCGGTATAGGCCGGAAGCTGTCCGTAATGAGTACGCCCCTCGCCACTGTACCAGGTATCGAAGCGGCGGCAGGTATTATCGGCCAGACTCTCCGCGTGCGGCAGACGTTCGCCGGCTTCCACGGCATGGACGATGTGCCTGACCCACTTGATATGGTCGTATTGAATCAGCAGCAGCGGGATATCCAGAGCGTTCAAATGCTGATCCGTCCAGAGGTTCCATTGCCAGTTCGTCGCGAACTCATCCATCCAGGCCGGGATCTGCTCAGCGGGCATGGGGCGCCCGATGCCGTAACCCTGGGCATGGTCGCAGCCGAAGCGCATCAGCAGCAACCCCTGTTCCGGGGTCTCCACCCCCTCGGCGATCACCTCCTTCCTGAAGACCTTGGCCAGGCCGATCACCCCCTCGATGATGGCCAGATCCTCGGAATCCTCCAGCATGTTGCGCACGAACGACTGGTCGATCTTGAGGGTTTCCGCCGGGAGCTGCTTGAGATAACTGAGCGATGAGTAACCGGTGCCGAAGTCATCGAGCGCGAAACGCACGCCCATGGCCTGACAGGCGGTCATGATGCCGCGCACGCTCTGGATGTCCTCCAGGGCCGCGCTTTCGAGGATCTCCAGTTCCAGCAGACGCGGTGTCGCCTCCGGGTGCTCGGCCAGGATCGTTTGCAGGCGCAGCACGAAATCGCGCTGCTGGAAATGATGGGCCGCGATATTGACGCTGATGGTCAGCGGCCGCCCCTCGGCGCACCACTGCCGGATCTGTCCCAGAGCCTCGTGCAACACCCATTCGCCGACCTCGACGATCAGGGGCGATGCTTCGATCAGTGGCAGAAACTGTAGCGGCGGCACCAGTCCGCGCTCGGGGTGCCGCCAGCGGATCAGCGCCTCCATGCCGACCACTTGGCCGAGGCGCATGTCGACCTTGGGCTGGTAGTAGAGCTGGAATTCGCCGTGCTGGAGCGCCTGGCGGATGCGCTCCAGCTCGCGATGACGCGACTGCATCGCACTGGCCGCCTCCGGGTCGAAGAGCTGATAGCGATTACGCCCCATCTGCTTGGCCTGATACATCGCCTGATCGGCATGGCGCAGCAGAGTGTCGGGATCATGGTCATCGAGCGGATAGATGGTGACGCCGACACTGACGGTGATCACGATCTGCAGGGCGTCGATACGCACCGGATGCGCCACGCCGTCGAGCAGCCGCACCAGGACATTGTCCAACTCCTCCTGATTGCGCAGGTCATTGAGCAGGATCACGAATTCATCGCCACCCAGCCGCGCCACCGTATCGTTGGAACGCAAGGCGTCGCGCAAGCGCCGACCGATATCGATCAACAGGCGGTCGCCGGTCTCGTGTCCGTGGTGATCGTTGACCAGTTTGAAATTGTCGAGATCCAGGAAACAGACGGCGGCCAGACGCTCATGACGCTGGGCGTCGTCGAGCGCCTGTCTTAGCCGGTAGCCCAACAGCAGGCGATTGGGCAGACCTGTGAGCACGTCGTAATGGGCCAGATTTTCCAGCCTGCTCTGCGAATTCTTGAGATCGGTGATGTCGATGAACATGCCGATGTAATGCGTCACCCGGTCGGACGGATCCCGCACCGCGTTGATATGCAGGATCTCGGGATAGAGTTCGCCCGATTTCTTGCGATTCCAGATCTCGCCGTGCCAGCGTCCGGTCGCGTTCAGATCGCGCCACAGCGCACGATAGAAGGCGGCGTCCTGCAAACCGGACTGGAGCAGGGTCGGCGTCCGGCCCAGCGCCTCCTCGCGGCTGTAGCCCGTGACCCGGACGAAGGACGCATTGACATCCAGGATACGGGTCGCCGGGTCGGTGATCATGATCCCTTCCTGCGAGTGCTCGAAAACGCTGGCCATCTGCCGCAGCCGCAGCTCGGCCAGTTTGTGGGAGGTGCGATCGCGCAGCGTTTCGACCACAGCGATGATCCGGCCCGAGGAGTCACGCACCGGGCCGGCGTCGATGGCGAGATAGCGTTCGGTACCCTGCAGGGGCATGACACACCAGTTTTCGGCGTGGATTTCGCATCCCGTGCGGAGCAACTGGTCATACTCTGTATAGAAGTGATCGATCTCGTCCAGACGGTTGTACAACACCAGATCGGCCAGACAGGGGCGGCATTCGGGATAGAAGGCCCGCCAGTGGTCCTGGCTGCCCAGGACACGGCCGGCGGGCATGCCGGTGAGGTTTTCGCAAGCGCGGTTCCAAACGATGACCCGACCCGTGGCATCCAGCACGAAGGTCGGAACCACGAGCTGCTCCAACAACTCGGCGGCAAAAATCTGTCCGTCCATGATGCTCCCCCCCATGATCTCTAATCGTTTTTCGAGTGCGGCGTGGCAGGCGCTCAGTGTCAGGGTCGTTGCCGCCTTCACCATTGTTCATCTACTTGTAACGTGTCAAGAGCGCTTCGGGTTGCTGCCGCCAAGCCGCACGGCGGATAATGCCTCCGCCCTATCCCGAGAACGAGAGCGACCAGAAGAACATGACTGTAGAACGACTTCTATTGAGTGGCGACGATGCCGTCGCGCTGGCGGCGCTGCACGCCGGAGTCCGGCTGGGGACGGGATATCCCGGTACACCCTCGACCGAGATCCTGGAGACCTTCGATCAGCTCGGCGGTCACGCCCAATGGTCGCCGAACGAGAAGGTGGCGCTCGAGGTCGGCATCGGCAGCGCCTTCGCCGGTGCGCGCACCATCGTCACCATGAAGCACGTCGGGCTGAACGTGGCCGCCGATGCGCTGTTCACCGCTGCCTATACCGATGTCGAAGGCGGTCTGGTGGTGGTCTCGGCCGACGATCCCGGCATGGCCTCCAGCCAGAACGAGCAGGACAACCGCCACTATGCGCGCGCCGCCGCCCTGCCGATGCTGGAGCCGAGCGATTCGCAGCAGGCCTATGACTTCACCTGGCTGGCGTTCGAGATCTCGGAACGCTGGAAGATCCCGGTCATCCTGCGCCTGACCACGCGCATCTGTCACGCCAAGACCGTGGTGCGTCCGCGCCCGGCACTCCAGACCCTGCCCGAGCCGAGCTTCAAGCGCGACGTGCCGGCGCGGGTCATGATTCCGGCCTATGCGAAGCCCGCGCATCTGCGTCTGCGCCAGAAGCTCTCCGAGATCGCGGCCTGGAACGAGGCCGAGGGGCCGTTCGAGATCCACGAGGGCGACGCAAAGCTCGGCATCATCGCCACCGGCATCGGCGCCATGCACGCGCGCGAGGCCGCACCTGGTGCCAGTCATCTGAGCTTCGGCCTGACCTATCCGCTGCCGATCGAGCGCCTCCGCGCCTTCGCCGACCGGGTCGAGCGTCTGGTCGTGATCGAGGAAGGCGACCCGGTGCTGGTCGACGCCCTGCGTGCTGTCGGTCTGTCCGCCGAGGGCAAGCCCGAGATGTACCGCTTCGGCGAACTCAACGTCGAGCGCGTGCGCCGCATCCTGGCCAACGACACCAGCCCCGAGGCCGTGCCGCCCAAGGGCAAGCCGCCCGAACTCTGCCCCGGCTGCTCGCATCGCGGCGTCTTCGAAACCCTGCGCGATCTCGACTGCATCGTCTCCGGCGACATCGGCTGCTACACCCTCGGCGTGCTGCCGCCCTTCTCGGCCATGGACACCTGTGTCTGCATGGGCGCGAGCATCGGCGTCGGTCTGGGTCTGCGGCATGTGCTGCCCGAGGATCAGGCGCGGCGCGTGGTCAGCGTCATCGGTGATTCCACCTTCGTGCACTCCGGTCTCACCGGCCTCGCCGAGATGGTCTACAACCCGCCGCCGACCGGCCATCTGGTGCTCATCCTCGACAACGGCACCACAGCCATGACCGGCCAGCAGGAGCATCCGGGCACCGGGCGTCTGCTCGACCACTCGGCCACCAATCTGCTCAACTTCGAGGAGACGGCGCGCGCCATGGGCGTGCAGAACGTCCATGTCATCGACACCACCTCGCTCAAGGACGACTCGCTGCGCGATCTCATCACGGACCTGCTGGCGCGTAACGAGACTTCGCTGATCGTCACCCGTCAGCCCTGCGTGCTCGCCGCGCCCAAGATCCGGCTCTACGAGAAGGCCAACGCCGAACAGCGCGCCGCCGCCTGCGCGGCGGATCTGGTCGATTGAGGATATTGATACACCATGAAAGTCAAGAACGTAGTCATCGCCGGACTCGGCGGTCAGGGCGTGCTCAAGGCGTCCGACATCCTGGCGGACGCGGCCTTTCGCGCCGGCTTCGACGTCAAGAAAAGTGAGCTGCACGGCATGAGCCAGCGCGGCGGCTCGGTGAGCAGCGACGTGCGCTATGGCGAGGGTCTCCTCAGCCCCATGGTCCCGCCGGGCGAGGCCGATGTGCTGGTGGTGCTGGAAGAGACCCAGGTCGAGATCAACCGCCCGACGCTGCGGGCGGGCGGTGTGCTGATCGCCCCGGACGTGCTCGCCCCCGAGGCGCTCAAGAACAAGAAGAGCCTCAACGTCGCCCTGCTCGGCGCGGCCTCGACCGTGCTCGACATCGCCGACGAGCACTGGATCGCCGCCATGCACGCCAATCTGGCCGAGAAGCTGCACACGCTCAACGAACAGGCGTTCGAGATCGGACGCGAGGCGGCACGCGCGCGCGCGGCCTGAGCCGAGAGGCCGGATGGGCATCGCGTTCGCGCGGCCCATCCCACGCCTCCCCCTTCTACAACCGACAACGCTTTACCGAGGCCCTCATGCTGAAAGAGCTTTGGAACGACGCCGAGGGCGGCTTCCATCCCGCGAGCGCCCCCGATTTCCTGCCCCAGACGGCGCTCAAGGAAGTCCAGTTACGCCGGTTGCGCGCCGTGGTCGCGCGCGCCTATGCCAACGTCCAGCTCTTTCGCGAGCGCATGGACGAGCGCGGACTGACGCCCGAGTCGATCCAGTCGCTCCAGGACATCCGTCACCTGCCGTTCACGGTCAAGACCGACCTGCGCGACACCTACCCCTTCGGACTCTTCGCCAGCCCCATGAGCGACGTGGTGCGGCTCCACGCCTCATCCGGCACCACGGGCAAGCCGATCGTGGTCGCCTACACGCGCGAGGACGTCGAGGTCTGGTCCGAGGTCATGGCGCGCACCTTCGCCTCCTGCGGTCTGCATCGCGGCGACATCCTGCAGAACGCCTTCGGCTACGGACTCTTCACCGGCGGACTTGGGGCACACTATGGCGGCGAGGCGCTGGGCGCGACCGTGATCCCGATCTCGGGCGGCAACACCGACCGCCAGATCATGCTCATCCGCGACTTCAACGTCACGGCACTCTGCTGTACCCCGAGCTACTTCACGCACATGGTCGAGCGCGCGCGCGAACTCGGCATCGATCTGCGCGATCTGCCGCTGCGCGTCGGCATCTTCGGCGCCGAGCCCTGGACCGATGGGATGCGCCATCACATCGAGGCCGAGGCGGGCATCAAGGCGTATGACATCTATGGTCTGTCCGAGATCATCGGCCCCGGCGTGGCCGCCGAATGCTCGGCTCAGGACGGACTGCACGTCTTCGAAGATCATTTCTATCCCGAGATCATCGACCCGGATACCGGCGAGCCGCTGCCCGACGGCGCGGAAGGCGAGCTGGTCATCACCACCCTGAGCAAGAAAGCGATGCCGATGATCCGCTATCGCACGCGCGACATCACCTCGCTCATCACCGAACCCTGTTCGTGCGGACGCACCATCCGCCGGATGCGGCGCATCGGACGGCGCTCCGACGACATGTTCATCATCCGCGGCGTCAACGTCTTCCCGTCGCAGGTCGAGGCCGCGCTCATGGCCGTCGAGGGCACGCTGCCGCACTATCAGATCATCCTCACCCGCAAGGGCGGCATGGATCGCATGGCCGTCGAGGTCGAGGTGACACCGGAGGTCTTCAGCGACAGCATCCGTGGACTGGAAGACATCCGCACCCGTCTGGCCCAGTCGATCGAGCGGATTCTCGGCATCCGGGTCGAACTGCGTCTGGTCGAGCCGCACACCCTCGCGCGCAGCGAGGGCAAGGCCAAGCGCGTGATCGATCGGCGCAACGAAGGTTGATTTCTCAAGCGAGCACACGGCTATGAAACTGCAACAACTCTCGCTCTTCCTGGAAAACCGTCCCGGACGGCTGGAAGCCCCGCTGTCGGCCATCGCCGCCGAGGGCATCAACATCCTCACCCTGTCGCTGGCCGATACCGCCCAGTTCGGCATCCTGCGTCTGATCGTGCGCGACTGGGAGAAGGCCAAGCGCGTGCTGGAACAGGCCGGCTGGGTGGTGAACCTGACCGAAGTGGTCGCCGTCGACGTGCTCGACCGTCCGGGCGGTCTGGCCGAGGCGCTGCGCATCCTGGAAGACGCCGACCTCAACATCGAATACATGTACGCCTTCTCGCTGCGCCGCGGCGACAAGGCCATTCTCATCTTCCGCTTCGAGGATCCGGATCGCGCGATCCAGGTGCTGACCGACAAGGGTCTGCACGTGGTCGATGGCGAGGAGTTGATGTCGTTCGTCCCATGATGCCAGTCAATACCAGCCCTGCCGGCCAGCCCCATCCGATGTGGGATCGGGCGGCCGAAACCATGCCGCGCGCCGAGCGCGAGGCGCTGCAACTCGAACGGCTGCGCGCCCAGGTCGAGCGCGCGCGGCGCGTGCCCTTCTATCGCGACATCCTCAACCATCGCGAACTCGGGCCGCACAGCATTCGCTCACTCGACGACGTGCGGCGTCTGCCCTTCACCACCAAGGACGACATGCGCCGCCAGCATCCGCTGGGACTGCTCGCGGTGCCGCGCAAGGAGCTGGCGCGTATCCACGGCTCGTCCGGCACCACCGGCACGCCGACCTTCGTCGGCTACACCGCCGGCGATCTCCAGACCTGGTCGGACCTGTGCGCGCGCTTCCTGGTCGCCGGCGGACTGCGGCCCGAATACACGGCACAGGTCGCCTTCGGCTATGGGCTCTTCACCGGCGGCTTCGGCCTGCACTACGGTATCGAGAAGGTCGGCGCCGCCGTGATCCCGGTGGCCGCCGGCAACACCCGCCGCCAGCTCGAGATCATGCGCGACCTCGATCCCGAAGTGCTCATCTGCACCCCGAGCTATGCCCTGACCATCGCCGACACCGCGCGCGAGATGGGGTTGGAGCCGCGTGCGCTGCCGATCCGCATCGGTCACTTCGGCGGCGAGCCCTGGACCGAGGACATGCGCCGCGAGATCGAGGAGCAGCTCGACATCCAGGCGTTCAACAACTATGGCCTGTCCGAGATCATCGGCCCCGGCGTGAGCGGCGAGTGTATGGCGCGCACCGGGATGCACATCCAGGAGGATCACTTCCTGGTCGAATGTCTCGACCCCGAGACCCTGGAGCCGGTGCCGGAGGGCGAGCCGGGCGAGCTGGTCATCACCGCGCTCACCCGCGAGGCCATGCCGATGATCCGCTATCGCACGCGCGACATCGCCCGGCTCTATCGCGATCCCTGCCCCTGCGGGCGCACCACCCTGCGCATGAGCCGGGTCACGGGCCGCACCGACGACATGCTCATCATCCGCGGCGTCAACGTCTTCCCGTCGCAGATCGAGGAAGCGCTGTTGCGCGTCGAGGGCACCACGCCGCACTATCTGATCGAGGTCAGCCGTCCGGGCACGCTCGACGAGGTCCACGTCAAGGTCGAGATCCATCCCGAGATTTTCTCCGACCGCATGGACCGGATGCAGGCGCTGTGCGAGCGCATCAGCCGCGAGATCCAGACCGTCGCCGGCATCCGCGCCCATGTCGATCTGGTCGAGCCGCGCAGCATCGAGCGCTTCGTCGGCAAGGCCAAGCGCGTGCTCGACAAGCGTGGCCTCACGGATTGAATCGCCGGTCATCCGCCAGATCACCAGTCTCCCATCAACCCACAGGAAAACCGATGAAGCATTCCACCCTTCGTTCCGCACGGCTCGTTTCGTTCGCACTCGCGGCTCTACTGGCACTCGTGCTGGCCCCTTCCATCGCCCTGGCCGAGGAAGAGGGCGTGTTCATCGAAACGGTGAATCGCAGCTCGGGACTGACCGGCGAAGCGCCGACCGAGGAAGTCAGCCAAACCTTCGTCGCCCACGGCAAGATGAAGGTCGCGAGCGCCGACCCGAACGGAACCGACATGATCCTCGACCCGGCCACGGGTGAGATGACCTTCATGAATCACGGCGTCAAGGAGTTCTACAAGATCAACGCCAAGAGCATGATGGAAGGCCTGTCCAAGCCGGGCATGGATCAGATGCGCGCCATGATGGAGCAGACCAGGGTCACGGTCGAACCGACCGACGAGACACGCGAGATCAACGGCTGGAACTGTCGCAAGTATCGAGTGACCAAGACCGGCATGATGGAGATCGAGCAGGAGGTCTGGGCCACCGAGGACGTGGATCTGGACCTGGACCGCTATACCGATCTGATGAGCCTGTCCGGACCCGATGGTCTGCTGGGCGATTCCGAAGCCGGACACGCGCAACGCGCCGAGATGGAGAAGATCAAGGGCTATCCGATCCTGACCAAGTCCAAGATGCAGCTCATGGGCACCAACATGGAGAGCGAGACCGAGGTGCGCGTCATCCGCCGCGAGCCGATGGCGGCCAACCTCTTCGAGGTGCCGACCGATTACAAGGAGCGTGAGATGAACATGCCGGGCGCACCGAGTGCGCATGGTGCACCGGCCGGGCATCCCTGAGTGTGTCGCGGCTTGCTCGGGCCATGCGCCCGAGCATAGCGTCGAGCCTCTGTCCGTCACGGGCCATCACGTTGACTCCCTGCATCGTCCTCGATCGTTCTGGCCCGTGACAGGGCCGTAGCCACCATGCCGGCGGGGATGGCGACGATACCCAGACCGACGAAGAGCACGAAGGCGGTGAAGATCCGACCGCCCGCCGTAATCGGGTAGACATCTCCATAGCCCACGGTCGTCAGGGTCGCCACCGCCCACCAGAGACTATGAAACACCGACTGAAAGGCTTCGGGCTGGGCTTCATGCTCGAAGTAGTAGATGCCGACGGCGGCCAGATACAGCATGATCGAAGCGACCAGAACGAACAGAATCAGCTCTTCCCTGGCCAATAGGAAAGCCTTGTGGAAGCGGCGTGCGGCAGCACTATAACGGGCCAGCTTCAGGACACGCACCAGACGCAGTAGCCGAAACGCCCGGACTGCGCGCAGATCCAGACCCGTCATCAGATAGAACGGCAGGATGGCGAGCAGATCGATCAGGCCGAAGAAAGAGAAAATATAGGACAGCTTCTTCTCGGCCACCGCGATCCGGGCCAGATACTCGGCCGTGAAGACGAGGATGCAACAGACCTCAAACACGTCCAGAGCGATGCGGATGGACTCGGGAAGATTGGGCAGCGTCCCAACGGAGAACGCGACGAGCGATAGCACGATCAGCGTCTGAATGCTGAGATCGAAGGCGCGGCCGGCGCGGGTGTCGGAGTTTTCGATGATCTTTTTCAGCGGGGGCATGGGGCAGGCCTCAGGTTGGGCATCAGTGCTTGGAGGCAACGACACCCCATCGATTTGCCACCGAGTCAACTGTTCGGGGACTTGACAGCGAGCCAGTCGAGCAGGATTGGCGGCCAGTTCGAATCGGTCGGCGGCGTGGCGTTGGAGGCCGTCATGACGCTCTCCCGGTCATGGATGAATCAGTGTGTCTTCCACGACCTGCTGGATGACCTCGTTGTCGAAGCTGCACCCGGTGTCACGCTTGATGACGAGGCGGATCTTGTTGATGACGTCCTCGGTCAGGAGGGCACGGATGAGGCTTTCGCGTGTCAGGGCGCTGACCTCGTTCCAGTGTTTCTCCAGCATCCCCTTGCGCGTCATCCCAAAGCGCGAGATCAACAACAGGCGCTCGCAGTCCTCCAGACTGACATCAGGCAGCAGGTCGACCGAGAAGACCAGATTGGCCGTGACCATGTCATGCGTAGCGATATGGTAGACGCGCCAGGTGGCGAGATTGGTCAGCAGTGCCCAGCGGATGCCGGAATAGGCACCGTAGGAGGTGGACTGGAAGACATGCTTGTCGCGCAAAGTGAGTCCTGCGCGCTTACTCTCGCCGACGATGAGATCCTGATCACCGACAGCCAGCACATAGTCGGCCTTGCGCCCCTGAACCTTCTGCTCGGCCTTGATCTCGTCCATTGAATACCCGAGCACGTCCATCAGGATCTTGTCGAGGATCATGCGGGTATTGCTCTCGTTGAGCTGATTGTCGACGGCGGCCCGGATTTGCGGCAGGAAGCGGCGCAACGCCTTCTGCAGGGCTTCGGCCTTTTCAGCGCGCACCTGCTTGGGTGAGCGACGGCGACTGAGGGTGACGGGTGGACTGGTCCTGTCGTCTTCGGAGACTTCAGTTTCCTCGGCCGTCGACGACTGGAGGTTGACGCCAAGTGCTGTGGCCAGGGTGTCGAGTCCACCGTTGTACCCCTGCCCCACGGCACGGAACTTCCAGGTTCCCTGGTGGCGGTAGAGATCACCAAGCATCAAGGCGCGTTCCCGTCCGGCAGGCTTGAGATCGAAGCGAATCAATTCGTCTTCGCCGGCCAGATCCGTGAGACGAATGTAGAGTTGGTCGAGCAACCCGCAATGAGGGCAGCCCTCTACATCGGGTTCAGTCGCCAGGGTGACGGTGAAGATGATCTTGGTGACATCTTCGGGGACACGATCCAAAAGGCGCGAAAACGGCGCTGGTCGTCGTCTGGCTCGCTCTCCAGAATGAGCGAGCCGCACGGTGTTTCGGCCTGGTTGTAGAAGACGAAGTCCTGATCGTGTCGTACCTGACCTGTCGAACCGATCAGAAACGCGCAGGCGTCGATGTCCCAGGACAGCCCAGCATCCCACCCGATACCGACGAGGATACGGTTTTGAACCAGCGGCGCATTGGCCCCCTGTTGCAACTCCAGCCCCATGATCTCATCCCTCAACCTTGAACCATGACAGTATGATTGTAGCTACAAGCGTACTTGAACACACACCGATCAAATCGAGATCCGTCTGAACAAGCCCTGTCCTGCCGTCTCAACAACCAGACGACTGAACCAAGGCCGCAATTCGGGCGCGGTCGTATTTGCCTGAGTCGAGCAGCGGCAGCCGCTCCAGTCTGAGAAAAGCGCGCGGACACTCGGGGCCGCTCAGATGGGTTTGGCACCAGTCGGCCAGTTCGGTCTCATCAAGCGTGCCGGCATAGACCGCCGTCAATCGATGCCCCCAAACGGGGTCCGGGCCGGCGACGATCTGCACCTCGCTCACACCCGGCGCTTCCTGCACGACTTGGGCGACCTTGGTCAGTGACACATTCGTTCCGCCGATCACCCGCCTATCGTCGGTGCGCCCCAATATCCGCAACTGCCTCGTATCAGTCAGACAGCCGAGATCGGCCGGCTCGAACCAGCCACCCTCCTCCAGTCCCTGCCCTGACCGACGTTCAGGATTGGCGTAGCCGAGCATCAGCATGGGTCCACGGATGCGCAGACGTTCGGGCCATGCGTCACACCCCGGCGCCTCGACGTCGACATCGGGCAGGAGCGTACCGACGAGGCTGGTATCCAGCTCGCCATCATCCACCGCGAGCAGTCCAGTGGTAGCGATCTGCGACCCGGTCTCGGTCATGCCATAGGTGAGCCGGATCGGCCAGCCGGCCGCCAGCGCGCGTTCGGCCAGCGGACGGCTCAGAGCCTGTCCGCCGACCAGCACCACGCGCAGACTCGGCGGCGCCCGCCCCCCCAGATCCAGCAGACGCGCAAGCATGGGCGGAACGAGCGAGACATGGGTCACGCCATGCGCCTCCAGCTCGCGCTGCACGGTCGGCGCCTCGAAGCCATCATGCAGCCGCAGACGCGCACCCGCGAGCGCCGCGCGATAGAGAATGGCCGCGCCGCCGATATGACTGAGCCGCAGACAACAGAGCCAAGTCGACTCGGCCGTGACGCCGAGCCGCGCATTGACGCGACTGGCCGAGGCCCGCAGTCCGGCATAGCCGTGCATGACGATCTGGGGATGACCGCTGCTGCCGCTGGTCTTGATCAAGAGCGCGGCGCGTGATTCGGGTGAGACGTGCGTGGTTTGGATCGCATCCGAGAGTGGGACCAAGCCGGTCGAATCAGGATTCCACAGCCATTCGACCCCGGCCAGCTTCGCCAGCGCCAGACGCTCAGCCGGGGCGAGACCGGTTCGATAGGGAAAGAGCCCGGCGCCGATCCGGCCGAGCGCGAGCATCGTCAGGGTCAGATCGAGGGCAGGCGAGTCAGGCGCCATCACGACCTGTCCAGGTCTCAGGCCGCACTCCATGAACGCAACGGCACGCTCAGCGACCTGAGGCGCGAACGCATCCGCCCCGATCCGACCTCCATCGGTGAGGAGAACCGGTCCCGGATCGTTCAACCAGCGGGAATCGTGCCGGATCGAGCGACGCTCTATGACCAGCGCCCCTCGAACTGGCAGCTTGGATCGCCCGTCGCCTGACAGGCCGTCTCGGTGAAGACGCTATCCGGATGCACCAGCACCCGGAACAACCGCTCGAAGGTGCCGGCATAGAAGTCGCACAGCGGCTCGTCGGACTGGGTGCCGCGACAGAGCGGCGAATGGGTGATCTCGATCCGTGGCGGACTCGCGGACGTGACGGCGAAATGCCCGGTCCCGACGAAGGTCCAGGCATTGCCCGAGATCGCCTTGAGCAGGGTACGGGCGGCCAACTTTGCCGGCAGGATCTTGAGCAGCGCCTGAGCCGGACGCGGAATGCGCCGCGCGAGCAGATAGTCGCCGGTCCGCCGCCCGGCATCGCGCGCGATCTCGCGCGCCTCACTGATACCGAGTTCATCGCGCAAGGCCTGTTGCAGCGCGATGACCTCTTCCTCCGGCACCATGGCCTCGGGGAGCGCATCGAGATAGCCGCCCAGGCCGGCCCGCTGGAACACCGCCTCGGCGACCGTGCGCCCGCGCTGTTCGTTCAGCGCCTCGAAGACGCGAATGATGGCATTGGGGCCGATACGGCCATGATTGTCTGTTTGACTCACGAGGACATCCTGAAACGCCACTGACTACTGCTGCAATCGATCAGATCGTCCTGATCGGAACAGAGACCATGCAGAATGTAACGCCCCTGGGGCGTGACCCGAATGCCCTCCTCCGAGATCTCGACCAAGCCCTGCTCAGCCTTGCGGCAGAGCTGTTCGTACTCGTGATCGAGATCGGCGGCCGAACTGGCCGGAAGCTGAAGATTGCACATGAGATGGAGCAGCGCCTGACGCCGGCGCCGGTCGGCTTCGTCGAGACGCCGGCCCCAGGCCACAGGGAACTGACCATTGTTCAACCGCATCTGCCAGACACGCAGATCGCTTTCGTTGCGGATCAGCGCATCGGCCAGTTCGGCCGTGCCGCTCGGCCCGAACGCCAGCACCTGCCGGTCTGTGCTGGTCGTGTAGCCGAGCGAGTTGCGATAGAGCCGCCCGTCGACCTGCGCCTCATAGAGTTCGTCGTCCTCCAGCACGAACAGATCCAGTCCGACCCAGCGATAACCGGCCTCGGTGAAGGTGCGCACGGCACGATGGAAGAGCGCGAGCTTTTCGGCGGGGGTCGGGAGATGGGCGGTGTTGATGGCGTGCTGGTGAGGGCGGCGGGCGGGATCATGGGCATAGCTGAAACAGGCGACCCGATCCGGCCCCAGATCCAGCACCTGGTCCAGAGTCGCCTGGAAGCCGCGCGGAGTCTGGAACGGCAACCCATAGACCAGATCCAGATTGATGCTCTCGAATCCGGTCTGGCGCGCGGTCAGGAATACATCGCGCACCATGTTGAGCGACTGTACCCGCCCGATGGCGCGCTGCACGTCGAGATTGAGATCCTGGACGCCAAAGCTGATACGCTCGAAGCCCAGGCCATGGATGAGTTCGAGCTGACCGACCGAGGCACGACGCGGGTTGCACTCGATGGAGGCGCAGGACTCGGGAGCCAGTTCGAAATGGCTCTCGACGATCTCCATCAATCGTGCCAGTTGCGGTTCGTTGAGATGGTTCGGGGTGCCGCCACCGACATGGAGCTGCTGAATCGGACGGCGCCGACCGATGCGCTCCGTCACCATGTCCATCTCGCGCTCGAGCGCGTCGAGATACTGGTCGACTTTCTCCAGACTATGCGTCACCGTCGTGTCACAGGCGCAGTAGAGACAGCGCACATGACAGAAGGGCACATGGATGTAGAGCGCTAGATTACCGTCGGGCGCCTGACGAAGTGTGTCCAGGACGTCCAGATACTGCGTCTGTGTGAAAGGCTTGTCCCCGGCCGACCCCAGGGAGGACATCGGACAACCAGGCGCCGCGAGGTCGTGCCGTTCGAGGAATTCCAATGGAAGGCTCGTAGGGAGAGGAGGCGCCATGTCTGTCACCCACCGAATCGGTTTGAGTCGTTGTCATTCTAGTCCTCACAGCGGGAACCCGCACGATCGCCTGACCCCGACGCAAGCTCCTGAACACGCCTCACGCCGTCCACGCAGCGACTGCAAATTGGCGCAATCGGACACAGGCGTTCAGATTGGATGGACTCGGGATGCACCGCAAGCGCTGGAGTGCGACGGTCCCCAAACGTCGAGCGGGGAGTATAGCGAGACTCGCCCCCAAGCTCCAGTGTATCGCCTAAAACTGAAAAAGTTCCCAAGCCATGGGGCGCCCAACGGGACACACCGCGCGCCCGCTTCAGACCATGGTGCCGTCAGGGTGAGGCCACCACACGCTGGTGCGTCATCGCATCGTTTTCGGCCGGACTCGGATGTTCAGCCTGGCTCTGGTGAGGCGGCAGCGCCCAGGCCCAGAGCGCCTCATCAGGCAACGGCAGCACCAGGAGCCAGTGCTCCAGGATTGCGAGTCCCAACAGACTGGCCACCAGGATCAGCCCCACGGCCGGGGCACCCGTGACCTCGGGCGAGAGCGCCTCCAGCACGATCAACACATCGACGATGGTGGCCAGGGTGACGGAGATCGGAAACAGCAGATTCATCGCGCGCTTGACCATGTAGGTCTTGAGATAGCGCAGCGGCTCAGGCAACCAGTCCTCGTTGAGGTTGGGCACGCCCAGGAACAGATTGAGCTTGGCACTCCAGCGCATGATCCAGAGCACGATGAAGGTCCAGGTGCCGACCTTGTTCGGCTCGCCCCAGGTGGCCAGCACCATGAACAGCACGGTACCGAGGATCAGGAGTTCGTGATAGAGACTGGTGAGGATCGCCAGTCCGAAGCGCCTCCACTTCGAGCAGCCCGGCGGGCAGGCCGTCTTGCGCGGCCCGGTGATCAGGCCGGTGAAGTAGCTCATCTCGATCACGCCCCAGATCACCACGCCCGCCGTAAAGGCGACATAGGCACCGGCCACGCTGGTCGAGGCACTAGTCACGATCAGGACAAAAATAGCGATGGCCAGGACGACCGAACCGCCCATCAGCGTCCAGCGGAAGGTGCGTCCGGGCAGATTGTCGAGATAGAGCACGACCCCCGTACTGAACCACCAGAGTCCGAGCGCGAACAGGAGTGGGAAACCGTAATCAGCCATGCGTGAACTGCGTCTCGGAGGTAGTCGGCGTGGAGAATAGCGGAGAACGGCCCGATGACGGGCCGTTTGTGATCAGAGCCGACACGCGCACGCCCGCTCGCGGACGCACCCGTGTTCGGCCCTCCATCTCAGCGCTGCACGGGCGCCGAGGGCAGAAACACCGCGAACGACGCCTCGTTGTCCACACCATAGGCACGCAGGTCAAGACGGATCCCCGTGATCGGGTCTTCGAGCGTCAACATGCCATCCTTGCGCCGCGCTAGATGGAAGGGTTCGCTGATGTCGGCCTTGAACCCCTTGCGCTGGCGTTCCATGCTCCGCAGCATGCCGCGCACGAATCCCTCTCCGCCGGGCGGCAGGGTCTGGATGAGCTCGCCCGAGGCCCCGTCACGCACGGCCATGGAGCCGTCCGTCTGCTCGACGAAGCGGATGTCGCGCGACTCGACCTCGGCCAGGAAAGGAGCCTGGGGCATCATGTAGCCGGTCAGACGCGCAAAGGCGATCATGACGATGGTGAAGCCCAGCAGGGCGCCGACAGCGATCAGGACGCCCTTGGGAAAGGTGCGCCCCTCGAATGCATCACTCACTCACTGACCTCATCAGGATAGGGTTTCGGTCGCGGATGCCAGGGCCGCGTCGTCCATCGCCTCGGTGCCGGATACCCGCGCCGTCGCTTCCGACTCCAGATAGTCCTGGAGCGCTTCGGCCAGGATGCCGGCGACCTTGGCGGCATCCGGTATGGTGCGCAGCATCGGCTGGACCGGTGCGAAGTGCCAGGGCCGCACATGCGGCCAGAAGATCATGTAGGACGGCTTGGCGGATTGATCCAGGAGCAGCGGAATGTCCCCGGTGCCGTCCTCGTAGACACGCAGATCCGCCGAACGTACCTGCTTGAACGGCAGGTTCATCATCATCGGCAGGGCTGCGCCGATACGCATGACCACACGCCTGTTGGTGATGGTGTAGAGACTGGAGCGCGCCATCGACCACCCCAACCAGGTCAGGGCGCCGATGGAGACGGCCGCCAGCAGCAGGATCCAGGTCAGTCCCTGGATCAGGCTGGCCAGGGTCAGACCGTCCGAGGCATCCACCAGCACGGCCAGGACCGCCAGCACGCCGAAATAGATCGCCACCTTACGGACATGAAAGGCTCGCCGAGCCAGGGATTTCCAGCTCGGCGAACCCTGCCAGAGCACCTCCTCCCCAGGAGGCAGGCGCTCGGGCAAGCCCGGAATGGGCTCGACGTCGTACTCCCTCACAGCAGAGGACCGGCACGCTCAGCTGTGGCGTAGAGCTTGCCGCCCGCGTAGTAGGCGCAGACCTTGTCTTCCTCGTAGAGGGTGATCTGGTCCGGCTTGGCCAGCGTCGGGACGTTGGCGAAGTGCGCAGCCTTGATTGCGGCGACCTTGACCTTACGTGCCTTCTTGTCGAAGCGGCTGAAGCCGATCGGCAGCAGGACGTTCTTGCCGCCGGCGGCGACCTTGACTTCCAGATAACGGATCTGCGGCTCGGAGCGGTCGACCCAGACGTCAGAGACGGTACCGGCGACCTCGCCGTCGAGACCGACGACGGTCATGCCGCGCGGATCGGGATCACGCTCGGCGATGGAGAAATCAGTGGCGACACGCAGCGGCACGATCTTGGGCAGACCCTCGAAGGTCAGATCGCAATGCTTGGCGCGATCGGGCGAAGCGGACGGACCGAAGCCGGAGAGCATGGGATCGCCGTTGGGCTCGAAGGGTGCGCCCGGGAAGGGAGCGACCGGCGTAGCGTTGATCGAGGTCGGAGCCTCGACGCGCGGAGCCATGACGGTGCCGGCATTGTGCGGCAGGACGAAGGTCTTGGGCTCGGCCAGATCGGGGAAGCCGACGACCTTGACGCGACCGCCGGAGCGCTCGGTGCGATCGGAGTCGAGCGGATAGCCTTCGCGCTTGTCTTCGCGACGCAGATAGATGATGAGACCGGCGAAGAAGAACCAGAAAGCCCAGATGGTGAGCTGGGCGACGTCCATATATTCAGTGATGGCAGCAGACATGAGTTAACCTCCGTAGGAGTAAATAGCTAGCCAGGACAACAGCTAGACCGATGCGTGGCGACCGCCGTGGACCGAATCCATTCGCCAGGCGCACGGACGGACCCAGGACGACCAGCGTAGCGAAACACAGATCTCGATTCCAACCGCCTTGGGTCTGCCGGAACAGCACGCCAAGGCCCCACACCCAACCGCCGCGATGGACAGCCCCCATCGCGAGCGTCTTACCGCAACGTCTCAGCGCGGGAGCAGCTCCAGCCCCTGAGACATATAGAACCCGACGGCGATGCGCCGTGTCCTCTCGGGCCGCCAACCGCTCAGCCCGGATTCCGCGCCGATCAACCCACGCAGTTTCGCCTCACTCACCGGCTCGATGGCCGGCGAGCGATCACTGCGCGGGAAGAGCTGACCGACCGCATGCATGATGGTCAGCGGAATCGTCCTCGGCGCGAAGGTGAAGACGATCGAACCGCTGGTACGCGCGGCCAGCCCCGCCAGGACTTTCACCACGTCCTCGGGACGATAGTGGATGAGCGAGTCCATGGCGACCACATGATCGAACCGACCATGGGCCGGATCGAGCATGTCGCCGGCCTGAAAATCGACCGAGCCCGCCCCCAGATCAGACGGCAACCGCTCGCGGGCGATCTCGATCAGGGTCGGGGCGACATCAATGGCGACCACCTCGGCCCCGCGCCGTGCGGCTTCGACCGCCAGCATCCCGGTGCCGCAGCCGGCATCGAGCAGACGCTTGCCGGTCAGATCCTGCGGCAGCCAGCTCAGGAGCGTCTGACGCATATCGTCGCGCCCGGCGCGCACCGTCTCGCGGATGCGGCTGACCTTGGCGTCCGAGGTCAGCTTGGACCAGGCGTCGGCAGCCGTGCGATCGAAATAGGTTTCGATCTTGCCGCGTCGTTCTTGATAGGAGGCGTCTGACATCAATTGAACCCCAGAAAATCGAAGATGTCGCGGTCGGCCATCGGACGGGCCTCCAGCGGCTCGACGCCATCCAACAACTGCTGCGCCAATTGCAGATACTGCTGCTGCGCCGCTTCCAGACCCGAGCCGGGTTCCGGCTCCATCTCGAACACGGTCGACTTTTTGAGACGACTGCGGCGGATGATGTCGAGATCCGGCAGATGGGCCAGACGCTTGAGCCCGACCGCCTCGGCGAAGCGGTCGATCTCGTCGGTGTTGCGACTGCGGTTGGCGATCACGCCGCCGAGCCGGACTTTGTAATGCTTGGACTTGGCCTTGATCGCCGCCGCGATACGGTTCATGGCGAAGATCGAGTCGAAGTCGTTGGCGGTGACGATGAGCGCGCGCTCGGCATGTTGCAGCGGCGCGGCGAACCCGCCGCAGACCACGTCGCCGAGCACGTCGAACACCACGACATCGGTGTCTTCGAGCAGATGGTGCTGCTTGAGGAGCTTGACCGTCTGACCGACCACATAGCCGCCGCAGCCGGTGCCGGCGGGCGGGCCGCCGGCCTCAGCTCCTCGGCGTGGAAGTTCACCGATTCGAGGATGTCGATGACCGTCGGCACCAGACACTTGGTCAGGGTGAAGGTCGAGTCGTGCTTGGGATCACAGCCGATCTGGAGCACGCGCTTGCCGAGCTTGGAGAACGCGACCGACAGGTTCGAGGAGGTCGTGCTCTTGCCGATGCCGCCCTTGCCGTAGACGGCGAAGACCTTGGCGCCCTCGATCTGCATGTCGGGGTCGAGCTGAACCTGCACGCTGCCCTCCCCGTCCGGGTGATTGGACAGGTGGAAGCCGCTGGATGATGCCTGCATCGTCACGCCGCCGCCTCCTGGAACACACCTTCGAGCCGATCTTCCAATTCTTCTCCCGCGCGTCGCAGCGCTTCGAGCGTCGCCTCGTCGGGCGACCAGTAGTTACGTTCATGGGCCTCGATCAGACGATTCGCGACCTTGGCCGAGGCGGTCGGGTTGAGCGCCGCGAGCCGGTTGCGCATCTCCTCGTCGAGGACGAAGGTCTCGGTCAACTGCTGATAGACCCAGGGCGCGACCTGTCCGGTGGTGGCCGACCAGCCCATGGTGTTGGTGACATGGACCTCGATCTGACGCACGCCCTCGTAGCCGTGCTTGAGCATGCCCTCGTACCACTTGGGGTTGAGCATGCGGGTGCGGGTCTCCAGCGCGACCTGTTCGGCCAGGGTGCGCACCACGCCGTCGCCGCGCGTCTGGTCGCCGATGTAGACCGGCACCTCGTCGCCCTTGTACTGACCGACCGCCTTGGCGATGCCGCCGAGAGTGTCGAAGTAGTGGTCGACGGTGGTCACGCCCAGCTCGACCGAGTCGAGGTTCTGGTAGGCCAACTGGACATGACCGAGACAGCTCTTGAGCAGTTCGGCCTGCTGCACCGGCTTGCCCGAGCGGCCATAGGCAAAGCTCTTGCGGCGGGTGTAGGTCTCGGCCAGCTCGCCTTCGTCGTCCCAGGTGCTGCTGTCGATCAGGTGGTTGACGTTCGCCCCGTAAGCCCCGTCGGCGTTACTGAAGACGCGCAGTGCAGCGGTCTCCAGGTCGCAGCCGTGGGCGGCC
>ERZ1673962.565-NODE-565-length-24375-cov-3.636965_pt1 | contig 24375 bp, 24 predicted proteins | sample MGYA00580188_ERZ1673962 | MGnify/ENA primary metagenome ERZ1673962 (study PRJEB41334, sample SAMN05608104) | rock metagenome | biome: terrestrial subsurface; feature: shale formation; material: shale | place: USA: Pennsylvania ... | reverse complement strand
AGTTTCGGCGGCGGTACGATGAGCTGCGCGCCGCGCTCCTGGCAGAGCGCTTCAAGGCGTGTGCGCAAATAGCGGTTGGCGGCGACGCCGCCTGCCACCACAAGGCGGGGAGCGGGGCCGAGGCGGGCGCCGGCCATCTCCAGCGCCTTGCCGGTCTGGCGGGCCAGAATATCGCCGACTGCCTTCTGGAAAGAGGCGGCAAGGTCGGCTTTGTCCTGCGGGCCGACCTCTTCCAGATCGAGCAGCGCTTTGCGCACGGCGGTTTTGAGGCCGGAGAAGGAAAAATCACAGCCTTCCCGCCCGGTCAGCGGCCGGGGCAGGGCAAAGCGGTCCGCATTACCGCTTGCCGCCGCTTTTTCCACGGCAGGCCCGCCCGGATAGCCGAGCCCCATCATCTTGGCGGTTTTATCGAAGGCCTCGCCCACCGCATCGTCGATCGTGGCGCCGAGGCGCTCATAGCGCCCGACCCCCTCCACGATGAGAAGCTGGCAATGCCCGCCGGAGACGAGGAGAAGGAGATAGGGAAAGGGCGCCTCGTCCGTCAGCCGGGCCGTCAGAGCATGGCCTTCCAGGTGATTGACACCGATCAGCGGCAGCCCGTGGGCAAAGGCAAGGCCCTTGGCGGTCATCAGCCCGACCAGGACGCCGCCGATTAGGCCGGGACCGGCGGTCGCGGCAATCCCGTCAAGATCGGTAAAATCAAGCTTTGCTTCGCTGAGGGCCGCAGTGATCAGGGCGTCGAGATGGGTGACATGGGCGCGGGCGGCCAGCTCCGGCACCACGCCGCCATAAGCTGCATGGTCCATTTGGCTGAGGATCTGATTGGCCAGAAGCTCGCCCGTGCCATCGGCGCGCCGGCGCACAATGGCGGCGGCGGTTTCATCGCAGCTTGTTTCCAGGCCCAGAACGATCATATCGCGGGAGAGGGTCATCGCGCCGCCATCCAGCCTCTTAAGAAAGGCGCATTTCTAGGCACCCTTATAAAGTGATGCCGATGCTCCCTGTTATTTGGGGGCCAAGGCTGTATAAGGGGCCGGTCCAGTTGGTTCACGCTCTAGCACTCACGGCTTCATCTATGCAACGTCCTATTCGTATCGGCACCCGCGGCTCCAAACTTGCCCTCATTCAGGCGGAAACGGTGGCAAACCGCCTGCGCGCCCATCACGGGCTCGGCGAAGAGGATGTGGTGCTGGAAATCATCCAGACCACGGCGGACAAGTTTCAGGACCGCCAATTGATGGAAATCGGCGGCAAGGGGCTCTTCACCAAGGAAATCGAGGAAGCGCTGGCCGAAAGCCGCATTGATCTGGCTGTCCATTCCATGAAGGACATGCCGACCGTGCTGCCTGAAGGGCTGATCATCGACTGCGTGCTGGAGCGCGAGGACCCGCGCGATGCCTTTATCAGTCTGAAATACGGCTCTATCGATGAGTTGCCGGAAGGGGCGCGGTTCGGCACCTCCTCGCTGCGCCGGGCCGCGCAGATGCTGATCAACCGGCCGGACCTTGAGATCGTGCCCTTCCGCGGCAATGTGCAAACGCGCATGCGCAAGCTTGCCGATGAAGTGGCAGACGGCACCTTGCTTGCCATGGCCGGGCTCACCCGGCTCGACATGCTGGAAACGGCGACGCAGCCGCTTTCTCCCGAAGAAATGCTGCCTGCGATTGCCCAAGGGATCATCGGCATCGAGCGGCGGGTGGACGATGAGGTGCTGGCCGATATGCTCGCCCCGCTCAATCACGAGGAAACCTCGATCTGCATGGCCGCCGAGCGGGCCTTTTTGAAGGAGCTCGACGGCTCCTGCCGCACGCCGATCGCCGGCTATGCGACGCTGGAAGACGGGATCATTCATTTCCGCGGCGAAATCGTGAAGCCGGACGGCTCAGAGAAGCTGGGCTGCGAATCCGATGGCGCGGCATCGGAAGCAGCGCTTCTGGGGGCTGCCGCTGCCCGGGCCTTGAAAGAGCAGGCCGGGCCCGATTTCATGGCCGCGATCACGCATTAGGCTTTCAGCCCCGCCAAGGGAGGGCGCAGGTGCGACTGCTGGTCACAAGACCTGAGGAAGACGGCGCGGCGCTTGAGGCCCGGCTGAAGGACCTCGGCCATGAGGCGCTGTGCGCGCCGCTTCTGACCATCCGCTATCACCCGGAAAAACCGCTTAAACGGGCGGGGGCGCAGGCGCTTCTGGCAACCAGCGCGAACGGCATCCGCGCCTTTGCCCGCCGCGCCGATTTAAGCGCCTGGCAGGACGTGCCGCTTCTTGCCGTCGGGCCGACAACGGCGGCGCTTGCCGGAGAGGCCGGTTTTAAAACCGTTCTGGAAGGGGAGGGCGATGCCAAGGCGCTTGCCGCGCTTGCCCGCGCGCGCTGCGTGCCCGGCGCGGGGCGGCTCATCCATATTTCAGGGGCGGTGATTGCCGGGGACCTTAAAGCCTGGCTTGAGGCGGACGGCTTCGAGGTCGAGCGGGCCGTGCTTTACGAGGCGGCGGGCGCGGACACTTTTCCGGCAGAGGCAGCAGAAGCGCTGCGCGCGGGCCGCATCGAGGGCGTGCTTTTTTATTCCCGGCGCACGGGCGAGATTTTCCGGCGTTTATGCGAGGAAGAAGGGCTGACGGATTTTTTGGCGTCTGCCCGCGCTTATTGTCTCGCGCCGGGTATCCTGGAAGTTCTGGAAGGGCTTCCCTTCCGCGATTTTGCCGTGGCGGGCGCGCCCAATGAGGACGCGCTGCTCGATCTTCTGGCTTAAACGCTTTGCGGGAGGTTTTGGCGCGGAAAAACGGCTATGGTGTCAATGTCCGGGGCGGCAGGCATGAGCCGGTCTTAAAGGGAGTTGGGATGAGCGACGAGACGGATAAGGGCGGACCGCAGGATAAGGCGCAAAAGGGCGGTGCAGAGGGCGCATCGGGCGATCCGGAGATTTTGCGCCCCGGTCAGAAGGCGAAGGCCGGTAGCAAGCGCCGCGAGGACGATCCGCGCATCATCGAAGGGGAAGCCGAAGAAGTGCGCGAAGACGAGGCGGCCCGCAGCGAGGCCTCTTCTAAGGCGCCGCCTTCTATGTCTTCCAATGGCGCTTCCGGCACGCTCGGCCCGGTACTTGCCGCAGGTCTTGGCGGCGGGCTCATCGGCGCGGTGGCACTCGGCGCTTTCCTGCATTTTTCCGGCGCGCTTCCCGGCACGGCTTTCGAAGGGGATGGCGACAGGCTTGCAAGCGTCGAATCCCGTCTTGCCGCGGCGATGGATTTCACCCGCTCGGAAACTTCGCGCCTTGGCACGCAGATGAGCCGCTTCGAAGAAGAGCTCGGCGCGCTTGAGCCGGAGCGGGTGACCGGCATCGAAGAAAATCTTTCCGTGCTCCAGCAGGAGGCGCGCAAGGTGGAAAGCCGCCTTGCCGCGATCGACAGCCGTTTTGAAGAAGTGGCCGCTACGCGCGATGCACGGCTTGCCGAACTCAAAGCCGGGATTGCCGATCTGCAGGGCCAGCTCGATGCGCTGCGCCTGCAATTGCCGCCTGCGGGTCTTGCCGCGAAAGTCGGCGCGAATGACCGCCGTCTTGATGCGCTTGAAACCGGGATCGGCGCGCTCGGCCCGCAAGTGGCCGGTTTAAGCGAAGAGCTTTCCGTGCTCACCGAAAAGGTCAACGAGCCCTCGGGCGCGGAAAAAGCCGCGCTCGGCACGGCGCTTGCCGGGCTCGCGCGGGCCTTTGAAGGCGGGCAGCCTTTTGCAAGCGAGCTCGAGGCGATCAAGGCCGTGACGGGAGAGCGTCCTGATATCGAGGCGCTTGAAGGAGCCGCCGAAAAAGGCGTGCCCTCGCTCGCCGCGCTCAAACAGCGGTTTCCCGATCTTGCGGGCCGCGTCCTGCATGCGGAAAAGACGGAGGGCGCTGACGGGCTTTGGGAGAAGCTTGCCGCGAATGCAAGCGCGCTCGTCACCGTGCGCCGCCAGGGTGAGGTAGAAGGAGACAGCACGGAGGCGGTGCTTGCCCGGATGGAGCGCCGGCTCGGCGAGGACGATCTCAAAGGCGCGGTGGAAGCCGGCCAGGCATTAAGCGGGCCTGCGGGCGAGGCGGCCGCGCCCTGGCTTCAGGCCGCCGAGGCGCGCCTTCAGGGCGAGGCGCTCATCGGCGCGCTTCAGACGGCGGTCATGGCAAGTATTGCCGCAGAGAACGGATAAGAGAGCGGGTGAGAGAATGCGCCGTGTGCTGATTATATTTCTCGTTCTCGCGCTGCTATCCGCCGGTGCGATCTGGCTCGCGCAGGAGCCGGGCGATCTTGTCGTCCATTGGCGCGGTTATGAAATCCGCACCAGCTTCGTGGTGGGCGCGGGCATCATCGCGCTTCTGGCGGGCGGGCTTGTCTATCTCTGGCAGATGACGCGCCGGCTTTTCCGCTCCCCGCGCGATCTTTATGCCTTCATTGCCGTGCGCCGGGAGCGCAAAGGCTATCTGGCGCTTACCAAAGGCATGGTGGCCGTGGCCGCTGGCGATGCGCGCGAGGCGCGGCTGCGCGCAGCGCAGGCCGAACGGCTCCTTGGCCGACCGCCTTTGACCATGCTGCTTTCCGCGCAAGCTGCGCAGCTTGAAGGGGACAGTGAAGGCGCCAAGCGGCATTTCGCCGCCATGCTGGAGGATAAGGACACCTCCGTCATTGGTCACCGCGGGCTTTTCATTCAGGCGCAGCGGGCGGGCGATCCCGTTGCCGCGCTTTTCCATGCCCGCGCCGCGCAGGAAGAAGCCCCGCGCACCGGCTGGGCGGGGGACGCCGTATTCCAGCTCGAAACTTATGAAGGCGATTGGGACGGCGCGCTGAAGACGCTGGACAAAATGGTCTCGGGCGGTCTCGTGCCGCGGGACAAGGCCCGCCGCCGCCGCGCCGTGCTGCTCACCGCCAAAGCGCGTGAAATTGTGGCAGAGGCTCGCGAGGATATGTCGGAGAGCGGCAAGGCGCGCCGGACCGAGGCCTTGAACACGGTTTCTGAGGCGGTAGAAATGGAACCGGCTTTCACGCCCGCCGTTACGCTGGCTGCGCGGCTTCTGGGCGCGGAGGGCAAGACGCGCAAGGCCACACGGCTTATCGAGCGGGCCTGGGCGTTTCATCCGCATCCTGAATTGCTCGACACATTCCTTACCGTCCACCGGGATGAAAGCGCCTTCGAGCGCCACCGCCATGTGCAGGCGCTGGCCGCGCAAAATCCAGAGCATAAGGAAAGCCGGATCGCGCTTGCCAAGGGCGCTATCGGTTCGCGGGACTGGGAAGCGGCGCGCGCCGCGCTCGGGCATTTTCTTGAAGGCTCCGCCGAGGGCGAGCCCAGCGTGCGGATTTGCGAATTGATGGCGGAGATAGAGGACGGGCAATTCGGCAATAGAGGCCGGGCGCGCGAATGGCTATCGCGCGCGCTCCATGCCCCGCGCGATGAAGCCTGGGTAAGCGATGGTTATGTCAGCCAGGACTGGCTGCCGGTCTGTCCGCGCACGGGCACCTTCGATGCTTTTGAGTGGAAAGTGCCGCAAAGCATGATCGTGCCGGTTGCTTCCGCCCCTTCCGCCGCCGCGCCGCTGCCGGCAGAGCGTGAAAAGACGGGGCGTGAAGAGACGGGCAGTGAAGCGGAAACGGCACCTGCTGAAGCCGTGCCCAGTGAAAAAGAACCGGCGCGGCCTGCCGCTGTCATGCCGCAGCCCGGCGCACGGAAAAAAGACGAGGCCGACATTCTGCCGCCCGCGCCGGATGATCCGGGGCCGGGCGCGGATGAGGAGGATGAGGAGGCCGGGGTCAAATGGGTGCGCCCGCTCGGCGATTAGGGGGGAGAGATGATCAAGAAAATTCTGGGCGGGCTTGCCGTCCTTCTGGTGCTGGCTGTGGCCGTGCTCGGCATTCTGCTTTTCCGGCCCGCGCTCGATAAGCAGGATCTTGCAAAATATGCCGGGCCGCAGTCTCAGTTCTTGGAGTTGCCGGACGGCGCTGTCGCTCATTACCGCGATCAGGGCAATAAGAACGGCAAGATCCTGGTGCTCGTGCATGGCTCCAACGCCTCGCTCCATACCTGGGAGCCCTGGGTTGAAGAGCTGGGCGATACGTTCCGCCTCATCACCGTCGATATGCCGGGTCATGGGCTGACCGGGGCCATTCCGAGCGATGATTATTCACGCGCCTCGATGGTGGGGTTTCTCGATGCGGTGATGCGCGAGCTGGGCCTGACCGGTTTTGCGCTGGGCGGCAATTCGATGGGGGGCGGCATTGCCGCGCATTACACCATCGCCTATCCGGAAAAGGTCTCCCATCTCATTCTGGTTTCTTCCGGCGGCTTTCCTGCGTCGCCGGACCGTGAGGTGCCGCTCGCCTTCCGCATGGCCTCGACGCCCATCGTCAAGGACCTCATGCCCTATATGGGCTCGCGGGCGATGGTGGAAGACGGGCTGAAAAACGTCATCGTGGACGACACGCTGGTTACGGAAGAGATGATCGACCGCTATTCCGATCTCAACCGCTACAAGGGCAACCGGGAAGCCATGGTGCAGCGCTTCTCTCTTTACGGCATGAAAGACGATGTGCTGCCCGCCCGGCTCGGTGAGATCGATGTGCCGACGCTTATTCTCTGGGGCGAGAAGGATTTTCTGATCCCGGTCGAAAACGCGTATAAGTTCGATGAGGCGATTTCGAATAGCACGCTGGTGATCTATGAGAATGCCGGCCATATCGCCATGGAAGAAGTGCCGGAACAAAGCGCGGCGGATGTGCGCGCCTTTCTCGAAAAGCAGTAAGGCCGCTTTTTTTGAACGATCCTTTATGGCCGCGCAATTTGCGCGGCCTATTTCTTTGCCATGAAAAAGAAACGGGACCTGCCTTTCAAGATCTGCGCTGCCTGCGCGCGCCCTTTCAGCTGGCGGCGCAAATGGGCGCGGGATTGGGAGGCGGTGAAATATTGTTCCGAGCGCTGCAAGCGCGCGGGGCGGGTGCGGCGGCCAGCGCGCCATTAAGCGAGCTTTTCCAGAAAGGTGCGGGCGGAGGCGCGGATGGCTTTCTTTTGATCCGCCTCCATGCGCGCCCAGTTCCGGTAGATGGGGCCCATGCGCGGATTGCTCTTCAGCCGGGCCTCGTGGCGGGCGATAAAATCCCAATAAAGATAATTGAAGGGGCAGGCTTGCGCGCCCGTCTTCTCTTTCACTTTATAGGCGCAAGCTTTGCAATAATCCGACATGCGGTTGATATAGGCCCCGCTTGCCGCATAAGGCTTGGAGCCCAGCAGGCCGCCATCGGCATATTGGCTCATGCCGAGCGTGTTGGGCGCTTCCACCCATTCATACGCGTCGGCATAGACAGCAAGATACCACTCATGCAGCGCCTGCGGGCGCACCCCGGCCAGAAGCGCGAAAGTGCCGGTGAGCATCAGGCGCTGAATGTGATGAGCATAGGCTTCCTCGATCGTCTGACCGACCGCCGCTTTCAGGCAGGCCATCTGCGTCTCGCCGGTCCAGTAAAAACCCGGCAGGGGGCGCTCGGCACCCAGCGCATTGCTGTCTGTGTAGCCGGGCATGCGCTGCCAGTAGATGCCGCGCACATATTCGCGCCAGCCGATGATTTGACGGATGAAGCCTTCGGCGGCATTGAGCGGCACGCGCCCGGCTTTATATTCCGCCTCCGCCGCCTTTGCCGTTTCGAGTGGATCGAGGAGGCCTGCATTCATGTAGATGGAAAGAACGGAGTGGGCGAGAAAACGCTCCTCCCGTGCCATCGCATCCTGGTAATCGCCGAAAAGGGGGAAGCGCCGTTTTCAGAAAATGATCACGGGCTTTTTCCGCTTCCTTGCGGGTGACGGCGAACCAGAAGTCCGATAGCGATCCCATATTGGCGGCGAAGCGTTTGTCGACGAGCCCCAGCACGTCCCGCGTGGTCTTGTCCGGCGCGGTGCGCTGCGGCCCGGCAAAGCGCTGGCCCTTGGGCAGGGATTTGCGGTTCTCCGCATCGAAATTCCATTTCCCGCCGCAAGGCGCGCCCCCTTCCATGAGAAGGCCGGTTTTACGGCGCATCTCGCGGTAGAAATATTCCATGCGCAGTTCTTTGCGGCCCGCCGCCCATTGGGCGAATTCGTCATGAGAGGCGATGAAGCGGGTGTCGGGGCAAATCTCGACGGGCAGCGAGAAGCGCTCCGCCCAGCTTTCCATTTCCTTTTTGAGCCGGTATTCGCCGGGCTCGGTGACGAGCAGGCGCTGCGGGCGGTGTTCTTGGACGGCGCGGGCAACCTCGCGGGCAAGGGAGCCCTCCTTTCCCGTTTCCTCCAGCTTGCGGTAGGTGAGCTGCCAGCCCGCCTTTTCCAACGCCGCGCCGTGATGGCGCATGGCCGAAAAAGCGAAAGCCAGTTTCTTTTTATGGTGCGGCACGTAGGCGGCCTCTTCCATGACCTCGGCCATGAGAAGGCGCGCCCGGCTCTTATCCGTGCGGCGCAGGCTGGAAAGGTTAGGGGAAAGCTGGTCCCCCAGAATGAGAACGAGGTCGCGCATGAAGAAAAGAGCTAGGGCGCGGGGCGGGCCGCGACAACCTGATCGATGAGGCCGAAGGCTTTTGCTTCTTCGGGCGCGAAATACTTATCACGCTCCATGGCCTTGTGCATTTCCTCTTCCGTGCGCCCGCAATGATGGGCGTAGAGCTTTTCCACCTGGCGGCGCATGAAGACCGTCTCGCGGGCATGAATTTCGATGTCGCTTGCCTGGCCCTGATAGCCGCCGGCCGGTTGATGCACCATGATGCGCGCATTGGGCACGGCGGCGCGTTTGTCCCTGGCGCCTGCCATCAGGACGAGCGAGCCGGCGGAAGCGGCTTGGCCGAGGCAAAGCGTTGCGATATCCGGGCGGACATATTGCATCGTGTCGTAAATGGCGAGGCCCGCCGTCAGAACGCCGCCCGGCGAGTTGATATAGATGTGGATGTCTTTTTTCGGATTGTCCGCTTCGAGGAAAAGCAGCTGCGCGCAAATGAGGCTCGCGCTCGCATCGCTCACCTCCCCTGTCATGAAGATGATGCGCTCGCCCAGGAGGCGCGAATAAATGTCATAGGCGCGTTCGCCGCGCGCCGTCTGTTCGATGACGGTTGGAATGAGAAGGTTCATGGGGCCGCTCCTGCCTGTTGTCCCTGACGGTTGTTCGGGAGCAAGGTTAGGCAGGGCGCGCGGGCCGGTCTTGAAGGATTCTCAGCTTGCCGGTTTTTCGGGTCTCTCGCGGGCCTTCACTTTACGCGCAAAAGCTGCCGGGGTTTCCCCTGTACGGGCGCGGAAGGTACGGGTGAGATGGGCCTGATCGGCAAAACCCGTAGCGGCGGCAACCGCCGCCGGGCTTTCGCCTTGGGCGAGCAGGGCTTTGGCTTTCTCGATGCGCCGGGCGATCAGCCAGTCATGCGGGGCAAGCCCCGTTTCCTCGCGGAAGACGGCGGCGAAATAAGCGGTGGAAAGACCGGCCTCGCGGGCAAGCTCGGGCACGGAAAGGGGCTGCGCATAGCCCCTTACCATCCGCCGCAGCGCGCCGGAGATGGCGGCCCGGGCCCGGGGCCCTGCCATTTGGAGCGGTATGCGGGGGTGCGGCACAGAGCGGCGGAGGGTCCGCGCGCGCCGCCCAATTGACCCTACAGTGGCTCTCGGGATAGAGCGGGCGGGCAGGATAAGGCGGGCTTTTAGGGCAGGCATGGCACTCTCCGGGTTCTTGGTGCAGGCAGGCCCGGAAAAGGTGAGGTTTGCCCTGCATATCTGCAAGAGGATTTATGAAGAGTGTTGCCAAACCGGGGCAAGACCGGTAGAAAAGCGCGAAGTTGCGGGGCCCGTCCGGGCCCTTTGCGGGCCGCTTTAGCTCAGTTGGTAGAGCACATCATTCGTAATGATGGGGTCGGGTGTTCGAGTCACCCAAGCGGCACCACTTCCCCCTTATTTCAATCTTTTCGGCCGCTTGAAGGCCTTGCGGGCTTTTTCCACCTTGGGGTGAACGGCGCAGTCTTCCACATGATCGTTGATGAGGCCCATAGCCTGCATGAAGGCAAAGACCGTGGTCGGGCCGACGAATTTCCAGCCGCGTTTTTTCAGCTCTTTTGAAATGGCGATGGACTGGGGCGAGGTGGAAAGGGTTTGCGGTTTGCCGAGGGAGCCTGGCTCGGGTTCATAGGACCAGAAGAAGGCGGCAAGCGAGCCTTCTTTTTCCACCATCTCAAGGGCGCGTTTGGCATTGTTGATTGCCGCTTCGATCTTGCCGCGATGGCGGATGATGCCTTCGTCTTTCATGAGCCGGTCCACATCGCGCGCCGTGAAGCGGGCGACTTCTTCAAAATCGAAATCCTTGAAAGCGGCGCGGAAATTTTCCCGCTTTGCAAGGATCGTCCGCCAGCTCAGGCCCGATTGAAAGCCTTCCAGGCAAATCTTTTCGTAAAGCCGCCGGTCATCGTCCACCGGAAAGCCCCATTCGCGGTCGTGATAGTCCAGAAAGTCGGGCGCCGCCGCGCACCAGCGGCAGCGCGGCTTTCCGTCCGGCCCGGTAATGGTCGTGCTCATGCTGTCTCCTTACCGCCCCGTTTCAGCCTGCCAGAAAGGCAAGCCGCTCGTCCCAGCGTCCGGGGGTGATTTCCAGAATATCGGCGGTGACGATTTTCTCGGCGACGAACGGGTCCTCGGCCACGCGCTTTTCGACCTCCTCGCGCGAGGCGCCATGGGCAAGCAGCGCGCCGCCGGCCGAGGGCTGCAGATTGCCGACCATTAAAAAGACGCCGTCATCGAAGCCTTTCTTGATCCAGTCTTTGTGAGCTTCCATGAATTCTCCGGCCCGCTCGCGGGCGTCGGCGAATTTCAGTGCGATAACGAACATGGGGTTTCCTTTCAGGGGGTGGGGGAGTGATGAATTGGAAGGGGGCGGCTTTACGCGCCGGCATTCCCTTTGCCTGTGACGTCATCCAGCCAGGTGTAAAGCGCTCGCACTTCCCGGCGGATGAAGGTTTCGTCGTGAAACGTATTGGCGAGCGTCGCGATGCCTTGGGAAAGGGCGAGCAGGTGCATGGCCAGCCGGTCGGCGCCGCGCTTTTGTCCGGCAAGGGCAAACTGCCGGGCGAGCCAGGTGCGGAAGAGTGTGAAAAGCTTTCCCGCTTCCCCTTGCAAGGGGTGATCGAGTTTCGTCAGCTCCGTGCTTAAGCTGCCGAGCGGGCAGCCATAGCGCAGGATCTTGTCGCGGTTCATGATCAGAATGTCGATGAAGCGGCGGATGCGGGCCACGGGGTCGTCGTTCTCACGCTCCCATTCGGCAAGCCAGATTTCCCGTTCGGCGAGACGGTGGGCGATCACCGCATCCAGAATCTCGTCCTTCGTCTTGAAGTGATAATAGAAATTGCCGCGCGAGAGGTTCACCGCGCCGGCAATATCGGCGAAAGACGTGTGCTCATAGCCCTGTTCGTAAAAAAGCCGGTCCGCCGCCTCGATGATGCGGGCGCGGGTGCCGGGTTTTTGCGGCGCTTGGCCGGGCGTTTTTGCTTGGTGTTTTCGGCTGGTGCGGGTCATGGCGGCAGAGGCGCAGGTTGGCGGTTTCTCGGACAATTGTCCTAGACGTAATTAGGACGCGTGTCTTATTCTGTCAAGGTGCCTTGCGCCGGGCCCTGCCGGTTCTTAGGTATGCTCTTTCGGTGTGTCTGGCGGGCAGCGCGGCCCGGAAGATGGTTTCGGGCGCGCCGTGACAGGGCCGTAACAAGATTGTGAAGCCGCTTCAGTTCTGCGCCGCGCCATGCCGGTGATGAGATGTCCGGCGCACGCAGCCCTTGCGCGCCGCGGGCAAAGAGAGAATTCTAGGCGCAACCGACATCATAAACGTGAAGAGGGAAGAAGATCGTGAGCGAATATACACCGCCGAAAGTCTGGACCTGGGACAAGGAAAGCGGGGGGCGCTTTGCCAGCATCAATCGGCCGATCGCCGGGCCCACCCATGAAAAAGAATTGCAGGTTGGCAAACATCCGATCCAGCTTTACTCGCTCGGCACGCCGAACGGCGTCAAAGTGACGGTGATGCTGGAAGAGCTGCTGGAGCTCGGCCATAAAGGCGCGGAATATGATGCCTGGCTCATTAATATCAGCGAGGGCAATCAGTTCTCCAGCGGCTATGTCGCCGTCAATCCCAATTCCAAAATTCCGGTGATGGTCGATCATTCGACGAAGGAGCCGACGCGGGTTTTCGAAAGCGGTTCGATCCTGCTTTATCTTGCCGAGAAGTTCGACGCCTTCCTGCCGAAGGAACATCACAAACGCACGGAAGCTTTGAACTGGCTGTTCTGGCAGATGGGCAGCGCGCCATATCTGGGCGGCGGCTTCGGCCACTTCTATGCGTATGCGTCGGTGAAGCTCGAATATCCGATCGACCGCTTCGCCATGGAAGTCAAACGCCAGCTCGATGTGCTCGACCGCAATCTGGCCGAGCGCGAATATATGGCGGGGGATGAATATTCCATCGCCGACATGGCGATCTGGCCCTGGTACGGGGCGCTGGCCAAAGGCCTTCTTTATGAAGCGGGCGAGTTTCTCTCCGTCCATGAATATAAGAACGTCATCCGCTGGACCGATCAGCTTTCCGAACGTCCGGCCGTCAAGCGCGGGCGGATGGTGAACCGGGTCTGGGGCGAGCCGGCAAGCCAGCTGCCCGAGCGGCACGATGCCAGCGACTTCGACACGAAGACGGGTGACAAGCTGAAGACCGGTACGTGACCTACGACCAGTTCAACGCCTTTTGCGCCGCCCTGCCCGCCGCGACTTACGTGGTGCAGTGGGGCGGCGCTCATGTCTGGAAGGTGGGCGGCAAGGTCTTTGCCATTGGCGGCTGGGCCGATGGAAGCCCGGCCTTCACCTTCAAGACATCCAAACTTTCCTATGAAGTGCTCAAAGACCAGCCGGGCCTTCGCCCCGCGCCCTATCTTGCCTCGCGCGGCATGAGCTGGATCCAGAACTATGCCAAGCCCGGCCTTAAAGACAAAGAGCTGAAAGCCTATCTCACCGAGTCCCACCGCCTCGTCGCCCTCGGCCTCACCAAGAAGAAGCGCAAGGAGCTGGGGCTGGAAGTGGCGTGAAGGCGGGGCCTAGGCCGCCTTCTGCTTTGCCTCTTCCGCACGCGCGGGGACGGGGAGTTTGCCGCCTTGTTTTTTGGCGCGCGCTTCGCCCTTGGCGATTTCCTTCATTAGCTGGCGGACATAATGCGGGAAGTCGAGCTGCATTGTGTGGCGGGCGGAATTATAGAAATTGCCGGTGTAAAGCGCCTCGTCGGCTTTCGTCATGCGCCACATTTCTTCTTCCGATGGCAGCGCATACTTGCCCGCCAGATATTTCGCGACGAGCTTCGATTGCTGTTCGGCGAAATTGACGAGGGTAGGCAGCGCCTGGGCGAGCCCCATGAAGAAGAGGTTCGGCACGCCGGGGCGCATCATGCGTTTGAACAGCGAGACGTGATTGTTCTCGACCTTGACCGCCTCGTCTTTCAGGAACGGGAAGCTCACATTATAGCCCGTCGCATAAATGATGACGTCCACATCTTCCACCGAGCCGTCGGTGAAGCGCACTTGGCGCCCGAGTTTCGCTTCGATATTCGGCTTGATCTCGATATCGCCGGAGCCGAGGCGGATCGCAAATTCGCTTGAGACGGTGGGATGCGCATCGAGCGGGCGGTGGTCGGGCTGCGGCATGCCGAGGCGGGTCTGATCGCCGATGATTTTTTTCACTGCGTACCGCCCCAGGGCCTTTTGCAGTTTGAGCGGCATCCAGGCGGGCGCGGAGGCTTTATCGAGCGGCTCGCCCTTGTGATATTTCGGGATGACATAGACCCCGCGCCGGGCCGCCATCATCAGCCGTTTGGCGATGGGCTTTTGCGACAGCTCGCAGGCGACATCCATGGCCGAGTTGCCCATGCCGACGACGACGATGTTCTTACCGCGCATGTCGATGGGATCGAACGGATCGCAATAGGCGTGCACATGCATTTCATCGCCCTCGAAGGCGCCCAGAAACTCCGGCATGCGCGGGTCCCAATGATGACCGTTCGCCACGACCAGCGCGTCGTAAAGTTTCGTTTCGCCGGTCGAGAGCGTCACCGCCCAGAGCCCGTCGCCGGTGCGTTTGGCTTCCGTCACTTCGGTGTTGAAGGTGATGTGAGGGCGGAGGCCAAAATGTGCGACATAGTCTTTGAAATATTGCTGCAGCTGGGCGTGGTGCGGAAAATCCGGAAAGTCTTCCGGGATCGGGAAATCCTCGAAGGCAAGGCGCCATTTCGAGGTGTCGATATGCAGGCTCTCATAGCAGGCGGAGGCGCCGTTCGGGTTCTTGTAATACCAGTTGCCGCCAATATCGTCCGACATCTCATAGCAGTCGAAGGGGATGCCGTAATCCTTCAGCCGTTTGGCGGTGGTAAAGCCGGAGCAGCCGGCCCCCACGATGCAGACTTTCGGCAGGCGCGTGTTCTCAGGCTGTGCGTTCATCTCTCTCCCCTTCCGCCGCCCCGTTTCTGCGGCGGAACTGGCGTGACCTATCGGTTATTTTGTCCCAAGTTTGAGGGAGAGGGGGCACATGTCAATGGCGCGGGCCGGTGGGGGGAGGCGTGTCTGCCGAAGCGCCCGGTTCCCCTGCGGCAAGGAAAAGCTGGATCGCAGCAATGATGCGGTCCCATTCGCCGAGCGCCTTTAGATCGCCCGCCGCGGCGAATTCGGCCGCGCGCAACATGGCGATGGTTTCGGCGTCTTCGCCATATTGGGCGATGAGGGTGCGGGCGGCGGCGTCTATCTGCGGGTCTTTACTCATTGGGGGCTCTGATGGGGGCTCATGGGGCGATTTCCGTTCCGTCGAAGGCAAAGCAGCGCCCGCTTTCGCCAGGTCCCTTCTCGTCGATCACTTTCAAAAGGTGGCGGGCGGTTTCCTCCGGGCTTTGCACTTGCCCCTCTGGCAAGCCCCGCTGGAAGGGCGCTGAAAGGTCCGTGTCGACGGTGCCCGGATGCAGCGCAAGGGCGAGGGCCTCTTCGTTCTTGCGCGCAAGCTCAATGGCGAAAGTGCGGATCAGCATGTTAAGCGCGGCTTTCGAGGCGCGGTAGGCATGCCAGCCGCCCAGCTTGTTATCCGAGATCGAGCCGATGCGGGCCGACAGCGCGGCAAAGCAGGATTTGCGCCCGCGCGCGAGCAGCGGCAGCGTGTGTTTGGCGATGAGCGCGGGGGCGAGCGTGTTGACGCGCAGCACTTCTTCCATGGCGCCCGCCTCGATCTGCCGCCAGCTTTTTTCCGGGCGGACATCGTCGCCGTGCAAAATGCCCGAGGCGACAAGCACGAGATGGAGCGGGCCTTCCGCGCGCATTAGCGCTGCGCCGTCGGCGATCATTTCCTCGCGGCGGATATCCGTGGCGATGGCGGTCAGTTTTTCATGGGCGGGAAAATGGCTGCGCCTGGAAAAGGCAAAGACGCGCTCGACCGCGGGGTCGGCGAGCAGCGCCTCGCGCAGCGCCGTGCCGATGCCCCCGCTTGCCCCGTAAAGGGCAACGGAAAGGCCGGTGCCGAAACTGGCAAGCTGCGTTTTCCTCATGGTCTTGATACGCGGGCGCGGCGCCCTTGGATCGCGTTCATATCCTTCGGGTTTTTCCGTGCTTCCTGCGGCACCTTGACCTCTGTCAATGTGCGCGCGGCTCCCTTAACCTAAGAAGAATACCGGTCCAGCGCGATCACCAGTGCGGTGAAGCGGCGGGCCGATAGAGGGGAAGCAAGATGTTCCATTCCATTGCCCGGATACTGGCCGTGCTGGCGCTTTTCGCGCATGTGGCAGGGGGCTTTGTGCATGGGGCGGCCACGGCGCAGGCCGCGTTCATCCCGTCTTCTCTTTCCTCTTCTGGCGGCCTTCCTCAAACAGCCGGTGAAACTGGTGAGGCTTCCCGGGCAGGGAATGCCCAAACAGGGAATGCCGAGATCGAGGCCCTCTTCGCCGATCTTCTCATTCTCTGCTCGCCCTCCCAAAGCGGCGAGAATGGCAAAAGCGGGCACGTGCCGGCCAAACTTTCCGACTGCGCCTTTTGCGCCCATGGCTCGCAAGGGGCCTGCGGCGGATGCTGTCTGCCCGGCGGGGCCTTTCTCGGCGCCGTGCTGCGTTTCGAGCCGCCGCTTGAAACCGCGCTTCTGACCGGCGGCGTCTCCCCTGCCGTTACCCATCCGCGCGGGCCCCCTCTCTCCGTCTGACATTTGCGTTGACTTGAATTGGCTACGGCCTGCCGGCATGCGCGCGCATGCCGGGCCGTTTGTTTTTGCTTCCGCCGCTTTTCACAAAGCGCAGCGGGAGAGGGGATGAGAGATAAATGATTTTTGAAAAGAAGAGGCCGGGGGCAAAACCCGGCGCCCGTTTCGCTGCGCTTTTTGGCGCTGCCTTTGCTGCCTTCGGCAGCGCGCCGCTGCAAGCCGACCCGATGCACGGGGTGGATGTCTACCGCGCCGATGGCCACGCGCCGATGGGGGTGATGGGCGATCACATGCATAAGACGGGCGAGTTCATGATGTCCTTCCGGCAAATGCATATGGAGATGGAGGGTAACCGCAGCGGCACGTCTTCGATAAGCGCGGAAGAAATCGTCACCTCCGTGCCCAATGTGCATTTCGGCAAACCCATGCAGCCGCCGATATTGCGCGTCGTGCCGCAGGACATGTCGATGGACATGTATATGGCAGGCTTCATGTATGCGCCGAGCGACTGGCTGACGCTGACCGCCATGGGCATGTTTCTGGAGAAAGAGATGGAGGCGCTCACCTTCCAGGGCATGGCGGGCACCGCGCGGCTTGGCACTTTCACCACGCGCTCCTCCGGCTTCGGCGATACGAAAGTAGCGGGGCTTCTTCGTCTTGATCACAGCGAGACGCGGCAGGTGCATCTCAATCTCGGCCTCAGCCTGCCCACGGGGTCCATCACGGAAGAAGACGATGTGCTCACTCCGATGAACACGCGCCCCGTCATGCGTCTTCCTTACGGGATGCAGCTGGGCTCGGGCACGTTCGATCTTGAGCCCGGAATTACCTATACCGACCGGCAGGGCGATTTTTCCTGGGGCGGGCAGGCGCGCGCCACGCTGCGGCTCGGCACCAATGATGAAGGCTATACATTCGGCGATATCGGCCGGCTGACGGGCTGGGCGGCCTATCAATGGGCACCCTGGATTTCCACCTCGCTGCGCGCGCTGGGGGAAGTGGAAGGCTCGATCGACGGGCAGGACGCGCGGATTGCCGGGCCGACACAAGCCGCCGATCCCGCCAATTACGGCGGCAAGCGGATCATGCTTTCTGCGGGCGTGAATTTGATCGGCCAAAGCGATACGCTGGACGGGGCGCTTGCCGGTCACCGGCTCGGCATCGAATTCGCCCTGCCGGCCTATCAGGACCTGAACGGCCCGCAAATGGAGCGGGATTGGACGCTGACCATCGGTTGGCAGAAATCTTTTTAAGGAACTCTTATGCGTTACATGATTTCAAGTTTCCTGCTCGCTCTGGCTCTCACCTTTCCAATGGCAGGCGCTCATGCGGCGGAAGCGCCGGAGGCCGAAGTACAAGCCGGGGTCCCGGCCTCTCCCTTCATGATCGAAAAGGCGGTGCTGCGCCCGACCATCGGCCCGGTGCGCCGGAGCGCGGGCTATTTCACGCTGCACAATCACGGGGAGGCGGACCGGCTGATCGGCGCCGAACTTGAAGGGGCAGGCAGTGTCGAGCTGCACACCCATATCAAGGAAGGCGAGGTGATGAAGATGCGCCGCATCGAAAGCGCCGATGTGCCGGCCAACGGTATGCTGATCTTCAAGCACCGCGCCCATCACCTGATGATCTTCGATCTCGATGGCCCGCTCGAAGAAGGCATGTCCGTAGATGGTGCGCTGATTTTCGAAAAGGCGGGCCGGGTGCCCGTTACCTTTTCCGTCATGAAGCCCGATCTTTCCGGCGGGGAGCAGAAAGGCGACGGCATGAAACATCACGGCGGCGGGCACTGATTTTCCGGGAGAGTTTGCCGCTGAATGAAAAGCCGCTGCCCTTCGGGGCGGCGGCTTTTTTACATCTGTTCGATCCAGGCGCGGATCAGGGCGACGCCTTCTTCGTGGATGAGGCTGCGGCCGAGCTCGGGCATCATGATGCCGGGATCGGCGGAGTTCATGCGGTAATGAAGGATCGAGGCCTCCGGGTCTCCCGGCGCAATGTCGAAGGCAAGCCCGCCCGAGCCGCGCCCGGCGGCGACGGGTCTTTTATGGACACCCCATCTGGCGGGGTCTTGTTCCTGCCAGGTGAGAAAGAGGCCGGAAGTTTTCGCGGGTCCGTCTTCCTTATGACAATGGGCGCAGTTCACATCGAGATAGGCGCGGGCGCGCGCGGCAAGCCCTCCGCTTTCCGGGTCCGACCAGTCCGGCACGCGCGGCAAGGTGCCGGGCCCGCCTTCGGGAAGGCCGGTCAGAATGCCCGCCTCCCGCCAGGTGCTCAGCTGATTGGCCGGACCGCTTTCATACGCAAAATCGTGATTGAGATTGCGCGCCTTGGGGCCGATGGGCTCCAGCATCTTGCCGGAAACATGACAGCCCTTGCATTGATTGACATTGGGCACGGCATAGCGCGCGGTGAGGATGCGCCCGTCCGGCCGTGGCACCGGAATTTCCATCCGCGCGCCGGCCACTTTGAGAACGGCCTCGCTTTGCGCTTCGTTCCAGACATAAGGATAGGCGTGCCAGCCGTCTTCGCCATGAATGAGAAGGCGGGTCTCGATGAGCCGCAGCCCGTGGGCGGCGGCTGCGCTCTCGTCCTTATAGGCAAAGGTTTTGACGAGAACGCTGCCGACGGGGAAAGAAAAAATATCTTCGCCCTCATATGAGGCGACTTTCCCCTTCGGGACGAAAACGAAGCGCCGCTTTTCCGCATAATCGGAAAAAAGCGGCGTGATGAGATCGTAGGGCAGCACGCCTTTGGCCGGGCGCTGCGCGCCGCCGTCTTCAAACAATCCGTAAGCGGAAAGCGTGGCGGCGGGGCGCTTGCTCAGCACCGCCTCCATATTGACGGCGCCCGCGGGCAGCGCCCCTCCCGCCCAAAGGGCAAGGCCCAAGAGAATATGCGCGGCGCGTTTCATGTTTACTCTACCTGCTTTTGCCCGGTCTCTTATTGTGCCTCTTATTGCGCCTCTTGCGGCTGTGTGACGGGCGCCAGTGTGACGGGCGTAAGCGTTGCAGGTCCACCCGCATGATCCGGCAATTCCCGCTTCGTGCTGTGGAACCAGTTTGCCGCATACCACATCGTGGCATCGACATTGGCGAAGTCCACTTGGCCGCCTTCATCCGTTGCCGTGTTCTCGCCGATGTAAATGCCATTGCCGGCCTCCGGGCCGAAGAAATAATCGCCCCATGGCATGCGCCCGTCCCAGATGATATCGGGAATAGGCGTGCCGGTGATCTGCGCGATCAATTCGCCGATCTCGTTATCGGGCGTCGTGCCGCCTTCGCCGATGCGGTTGCCATGCACATGAATGCCCTGCGGGAAGGGGAAATAGTTTTCATCTTCATAATCGTTTGGATAGGCGACGATGAGCACATTGGTGGTGCCGTTATCGGCGATCTCGTTACCGAAAACCTCCACGTTCCGGTTCGCCATCACCATGATGCCGGTGCCTGTCGGCACTTCGCCGACAATATTGCCTTCGGGCGCGAAATTGCCGGTGTCGTTATTGACGACGCGGTTATCGAAGACGCGGATGGAATGGCCGCCCTGTTGCGGCAGGCCCGGCAGATCGAAAATCAGAATGCCGCCGGTATTGTGCTCGGCTGTATTGCCGAAGACATCGGCGTAATAGGAGTTTTCGATTTCGATGCCCGCAACATTGTAGGCCGCGCGGCTGTTTTTTACGATGATGTGCTGCGACTGGCCGACATAGATCCCGGCATCGGAAGCGCCGATGGCCGTGCAATTGTCGATCAGCACGTTTTTGGAAGAGACGGGATAAAGGCCGTAGGCACCGTTCGTTTCTTTCGGCCCGTCCGTCCATTCGGTGCGCAGGCGGCGCATGGTGATGCCGTCCGCGCCCATGACTTTGATCGCATCGCCTTTTGCGTCTTCAATCGCGAAATCTTCCAGCGTCACGCCGCTCGATGTGACCATCAGCCCTTCGCTGCCCGCTTCCTGGGTTTTGAAGGAAAGGATCGTCTTTTCCGGTCCTGCGCCTTTCAGCGTGACATTGTCGATATCGAGAGAGAGCCCGTCGGTCAGCGCGAAAGTGCCTTCGGGCAGCAGCAGCGTGTCGCCGGGCTCGGCCAGAATGAGCGCGGTTTGCAGGCTTTCCTGGGCGCTCATCTCTGTGCCCGAGAGATCGAGCGCGTGGGTGGCGGCCTCGGCACCTGCAGAGAAAGCGGCAAGGGTCAGGCTGAGCGCGGCGAGGCCGGCAAACAGTTTCATTTTCAGGCGCGGCATCATGGGCGGTCCTCCAGCTTCCGGCCCTGTATAGCGGCCGCTTTCCGAAACTTATTCATGTTTTGGCTTATCTTTTGCCGTGTATGGCTGGACGTCAATCAAAATATGAAGGATATTCACTTTGGGATGTTGCCTCACCCGTTTTCCGTTTCCGCAGGAGTTTGAGTCCATGCGTCAGCCGACACAGAAACGCGCCCGGGAGCGGGTCCGGCAGATGCTGGCGGCGGCGCGCGCGCTTTTGGAGGAAGAGGGGCTTGATTCGGTCACTACCACGCGGGTGGCGGAGCGGGCGGGCGTGCCGGTGGGCTCGGTCTATCAATATTTCGACGATGCGGGCGATCTTCTTGCTGCATTGCACAGTGAGGTGACGGGCCGCATTACCGCTCGATGCTTTGCCCGGCTTGGCGCGCTGCCGGCTTCCGCCTCCTGGCAGCGCATCCTGCGGGAGGTGCTGGAGACTTATTGGCAGGGGCTCGAAGAAGAGGCGGCGCTGCGCCCGCTTTTCAGTCACTTCATCCGCACACATCCCTATGGGCCGCAGATCACGCAGCCGGAAAGTCAGCTTGGCCGGCTCTTCGACGAAGCGCTGGTGCGGGCGGGCCTGCGCTTACCTCAAGCGCGGGCGGAGGCGATCAAGATCACCTTTCTTTCAATGCTCTCTATACTGACGGATACTGGCCTTCTTGCCGATGATGCCGCCCGCCGCAAAGCGCTCAGAGCCGAGGCGCTGCGGGTGGCCGAGCTTTATCTCGACGATACGTTTTCGGCATGATTTGGCGGGGATGTTCCCGGCGGGATTCCGCGCCGCGGCGCCGTTTCAGCGTTTTTGCAGGTGCGAAGAAAGTGGCGTTCCGCTAAGAAAGATTTGGTCTACCTTTCTTTAAATTAGGACAAATTATTCTTTCGCGGAACTGTGTCAATTCTGCAATAACGGGACTCGAAGTCCGGCAGCTTTGTTTAAAAACCGAGCATCCTTGTTGACTTCTTAGGGCTTTTCCGGTGGGGTAGCGTTTGAGGGATGCTGACTGGTCGAGGGTAATCATGTCTACGAGGGGGCATAGATAACCGCCATATTTTCCGGCCATCGTCAGTGCGTTAAATGCATCGAGGATTGAGGAGGATCGCACTCAATGACAACAAGAAATCTGCGTTTATTGCTTACGGTTTGTTCACTTACTGCCGTCGGGGCGTTTGGCGGCGGAGTTAGCCAAGCTGCCGAGTTTGAACTCGGAGAAGCCAATCTTGCCATCGATACGGTCGGTTCGGTTGGTTTCGGTGTGCGCGTTCACGATCAGGACTGTACGTTTATTAGTGAGCCCAATGGCGGGTGTTCGTCAAATGGCGCTTTTTTTGGAATAAACGATGACGACGGCAACGTCAATTTCGAGCGTGGCGATTTCATCAATGCTACGGCGAAAATCACGACTGATTTTGACTTGCGATGGCGCAATTATGGCGCCTTCGTTCGCGCAAGTGCCTTCTATGATTATATCGGCGCAGAAAAAGCGGGACAAAATTCAACTCGATTTGGTCGCCGTCCACTGAATGATAGCCTTCGCGGTTCGAGCCCAGAAAGCCGTGCGGGGCGAGATTTCAAACTGCTTGATGCGTTCGTTTACGGCAATTTTAATGTGGGCAATAATCTGCCGCTTAATGTGCGTGTTGGTAACCAAGTGATCAATTGGGGGGAAAGCCTTTTCATTCAGGGCGGTATCAATTCTAACCTGTCCTTTGACGTAACGGCGCTTCGCACGCCAGGGGCGGAATTGAAAGAAGCCGTGTTGCCGCAGCCTGCGTTTTATGCTGGCCTTGGGTTGCCTGCTAACTTTAACTTAGCTGCGTATTATGTTTGGGATTACAAGCGCACTAAAATTGATACGGTGGGCACCTATTTCTCTGGTTCAGATGGGGCTGGTGAAGAGGGTGCATACATTATGAACGGGGTGGAATTTGCCGAATCCATTTTGACTCCGTTTGGTCCCCTTACTCCCCAACAGGCCGATGCCCAAGGTTTTCTGGTTCCGCGGACTGCCGGAACTGAAGCTGGTGATCAGGGGCAATGGGGGGTGAAGCTGGGGTATTATGCAGAGTGGCTAAACCAGGGCACTGATCTGGGTTTCTATTTCCAGAATTTCCACAACAAACTTCCGATCGGCACATTTACGGCAAGTCAGGTTCCGGGTTCTCCAAACTGGGGGCAGACATGCTTAGGAATTGTTGGAGATGGGGGGGCGCCTGCAAGCACATGCATCAATAATGAAGCGGTAGTTGGCGGAATTTTGTTGAATGGCGCGGCCTTTAAAGAATTCCGCAACACTTACATCGAAGACATTGAGATGTGGGGCGCAAGCTTTATACGTCGATAGATCTTCTGGGCGGAACCGCGCTTGCCGGCGAAATCGCCTATTCTTCGAATATGCCTTTCCAGATTAGTGATGTTGAAGTTAATGCTAACGATCTCGATCGTTCGCTTGCAGGACAGGCGGCGGCATTTGTTGGTGCAACGCCCGGAGCGACGATTAACGATTTGGTTACGTTCTTAGGTACACAAAACGCAACTCCTTTGTTGACACAATGGAGTTCGCTTACCAATTCCGGTGAAATCCCAGGTTTCAAGCGGGCGAATGTGGTTACAGGCCAAATTCACACGCTTAGCACACTCACTGCATCTGAGCCGGTTGTGGATTTTTCGGGAGCGGATTTGATGGTGTTGCTGGCAAATGTCGGGTTCCAGTATCTACCAGATCAGTCCGATGACAATGAGCGTTTCTCTATTCTGCGTTCTGGTGCCGGCCATGCGAATCCTCTTGTTTCCAATTTTTTGGGGCAAGGGTTAGACGGCCACTATGCCACCTCTACGTCTTGGGGTTACCGGCTTGTGGGAGCATTAGATTACAATAATGCGTTCGGCATTCCGTGGACCGTCACGCCGTCGATCCAATTTGCGCATGATGTGAGCGGTTTCTCAGCGGGGCCAGTTGGCCCAGGCTTTGTCGAAGGCAGGAAGACAGTTTCCTTAGGAGTCTCTGCCAGTTATCAGAACTCTTGGCGGGCGGAAATCCGGTATACGAATAGTTTTGGTAACAAGTTTAATAACTCTTCCTATGATAAGGACTTCGCAACCTTCAACGTTTCTTATGCGTTCTAATCCTTAACGGATTCATACGACGGGTCGCTGGACGACCGGTTTAGAAGTACTTTTTAAAGCCTGGCGGGAAACCGCCGGGCTTTTGGTTTATCGGTACCGTTCAGAATCTTTCGCTCTTCTTGTCATGCCACAGCTCCGTGGGTTAATACTTTCTGATCTGCTCCTGACCGGAGCCCCAACTGACCTGAGCCCCCTGTCCGATTTCCTAGGACCACCTCAGTCAGTAGCCGTCAAACATAACAGTCCCAAACGTTCTGTATGTTATCTTTATTTCAGTCAACTTGTCCTACTCGTTCTAATCATAGTAGGATGTGACTTAGCGGGGCCCGGCGGGAAACTGCCGGGCCCTTTGCTATGCAAAGAGGGGCCTGGTTTCACAGGCACATGTGGAGGGAACAAACCGTGACGCGTAAGACAAGTGTTTCGGTGCCGGCGCTTTTGGCCGGTACTTTTTTTGTGAGTGCCCTATCGATGGGCGGCGCGCTGGCCAAGGTGCCGGACGCGCAAGTGGGCCGCCTCGGCGGCGATCTGACGCCGGTTGGCGCCGAAAAGGCGGGCAATGGCGGGGATATCCCGGCCTGGACTGGCGGCCTGACCGGTGTGCCGGACAGCGTGAAAGGTGAATACTCCGCCGACAAGCTGCTGCCGAACCCGTTCAAGGGCGATGCCGTGAAAGCGGAAATCAGCCAGGCGAATATGGGCCAGTATGAAGGCCAGCTCACCGACGGTTATAAGGCGCTGCTGCAGACCTACCCGTCCTATAAGTTGAAGGTCTATCAGACCCGCCGCTCCTGCGCGTAT
>ERZ1673962.564-NODE-564-length-24394-cov-140.508772_pt1 | contig 24394 bp, 21 predicted proteins | sample MGYA00580188_ERZ1673962 | MGnify/ENA primary metagenome ERZ1673962 (study PRJEB41334, sample SAMN05608104) | rock metagenome | biome: terrestrial subsurface; feature: shale formation; material: shale | place: USA: Pennsylvania ... | reverse complement strand
CAGGTGTCCGGATCAGCGTGGGCTGAGTGTCCGAATGGCGTGGAATCCGCAGTTATCGGTCCAGGCCATCGAGATCGTTCGCTATCTGCTGGAGCAGACCAAGCCAGCCCAGCGCTATCTACTTGCACACCGAAGCGAGCTGAGAATGCGCATTAGCGAGAACACGCTGAACGGCGCGATCAAGCGCATGGGCTATAAAGATTTGCTCACTGGTCACGGCATCCGTGGCACGCTCTCCACGGCGCTCAACGAGTTTGGTTACCCCAAGAACTGGGTGGACGCCCAGCTCTCGCACGCGGACCCCAACAAGGTCAGCGCCACGTACAACCACGCTCTGTATGTGGAGCCCCGCCGGAAAATGATGCAAGACTGGGCCGATCGGCTCGATTTGTTAGAGCAGAACAAGGTCAAAGCGGCCAGTACGCACCTTACTATCCGCTTCGATGGTATGCCGCTGCTAGACCAAGGTGCGGAAATGCCCTTCGACCCTGTGGATGATGGTAAGTCGCTAATTCTGGGGTCGTCAGTTGGTGGGCCTATTGAGCGCCTGTCGATGGTGGCTAGAGCTTAGATTTCAGTTGTTGCGGTGTGGAATGTTGGGCCGGCACCGCCGGCTGCTCTGATGACAGTAGGCTGTAGCGGCGATTGCATTTCCGTTAGCCTGCTGGCCAGCCAGGGGTAGAACACGCCCCTCCAGAAGTGGAGGGGCTAATCTAGATTCGGCCGTTGGCTTGGTGCAGGCGTTTGACGAAACTCTCAGCGTCGGTTTCGCCAACAGTACGGAGATCTTGCCATTCTTCGCCATTGGGAGCGAATAACTGCAGTGCCGGTGGGCCGAACAGCTGGTAGCGGTCGAGCAGGGCGCGTTGCTCGGCATCGCTACGAGTTATGTCGAAGCGCACCAGTCGGTAACCGGTCAGTTGCTCACGCACGGCGGGTGCTGCCAGCACTTCTCGTTCAATTACTTTGCAACTGATGCACCAGTCGGCGTACCAATCCAATAGCAGTGGTTGGTCGGCATCTTTCGCTGACAGCAGAGCGGCATCCAGAGCAGCTGGTGTATCCACGGTCTGCCAGCCGGCGTTAGCGCCGCTCGGAAGTACGGCTTTGGCGTCCAGCTGACCCAGCGGTCGCAGCGGATCGGATTGACCTTGCAAAGCGCCGAGCCAGGCGCTGACACCGTAGACCAGTAGTGCCACACCGAGTAGTTGGGCGAGCCTTTGCCGGCCGGACTTGAGGGTGAACTCCAAGGCACCGAGCCAAATCGCGCTGCCAACTGCCAAAAGGCCCCACAAGGCCAAAGTCACTGGAGCGGGTAGCACGCGTTCTAGCAGCCATACAGAGACAGCCAGCAGCATCACGCCGAAAGCTTTGCGCACACCGACCATCCAGGTGCCAGACTTGGGTAGCAATGCTCCGCCGCCGATGGCGAACAATACCAACGGCGCGCCCATGCCCAACCCGAGGGCAAACAGCTTAAGGCCGCCACCCAGTGCGTCGCCGGTGGTGCTTATGTAGAGCAGTGCGCCGACCAGAGGGGCAGTCACACAGGGCGAAACCAGCAGGCTCGACAGTACGCCGAGCGTGGCGGCGCCCAACATTGAACCCCCGCGGGCCTGGCCGGCTAGGAGATCTAGTCGTTCGGTGATAAAGCGCGGCATGCGCAACTCGAATACGCCGAACATGGCCAGAGCGAAAACAGTGAAGAACATCGCAAAGGGCACCAACAGCCACGGTGACTGCAGGCGCGCTTGTAGGTTGAGGCCAGCGCCGAACATGCCCATTAGCGCACCAAGCAGGGCGAAGCTGGCAGCCATGGGGAGTACGTAGGCAAGCGATAGGCGTAATCCACGCGTTCCGCCGAGTTGTCCGCGTAATACCACGCCAGACAGAATTGGCAGCATCGGTAGCACGCAGGGTGTGAAAGTCAGGCCCAAGCCCGCCAGGAAGAACAGCGCCAGACTACGCCAGTCAATGGCGACCCCTTGTTGCAGGGCTGCAATGAGGGGGGGATCACCTACCTCGAAGCTGCGAATCTCTGGCGGATAGCACAGCCCCAGATCAGCGCAGCCCTGATAGCTCACCTGTAAGGTGAACGGTGTGTTCTGAGGGTTATTAACGGGTAGCAGCAAGTCGGTAACGCCGTAGAACACCTCGACATCGCCAAAAAATTCATCGGTTTTCGGTTCGGCCGCGGGCCATTGCGGGGTGCCGATTGACACTTGCGGGTGGTCGCTGGTGAATGCGAAGCGATGTTTATAGAGGTAATAACCCTCGGCATTTATGAAGCGCAGGCGGACGCTGTCCTTACCGGCTTCCAACAGGTCGAGGCGGAAGGCCCTGTCTACCGGAAGGAAATCCTGGCTGTTATTCAGCGGAGTGCCGAACAGAGCCGACTGAGGACGCGAAGAATCAAATATCTCGGCGTTGGCTGGCAAGGTAAGCAGTAGCAGCAGCAGACACAGCAGGAGGCGGGACATGACCATCTCGCGGGCTAATAACGAAAAGGAGGTGAATTTCAGCTTGTTAACGGAGCCGGGCTTTTTGAAGTGCGGGCTGGGGATGGTCTCCGCTGCGATTCAGTGCATCGCAGGATGCCAGCCAGTACCAGCCCGCCCGGCGAGCTGCTATTAATTCGGGGCTTGTTCCAGCGGATAATTGGCAATGACCTTTTCTCGGCCAGTGCGAGTTATCCCGATCACCTGGTAGGGATGTTTGACGTCGCCATACTCCATGCCTGGTGAGCCAGCCGGCATGCCTGGCACGGCGATGCCCAGCAGGTCAGGGCGCTTGCGAAGCTCCAAAATCTGCGCAACGGGCACGTGGCCTTCAACGAACTTTCCATCGATCACGCCTGTATGGCAGGAAGCCAGACGCGGTTTCACGCCGAGGTCTTGCTTGACCGTGTTCATGTTGCGTTCGACGTGATCGCGGACTTCGAAGCCGTTGTTCTCCAGGTAGGTAATCCAGTCCTTGCAGCACCCACAGTTGGCGTCGCGGTGCACATCAATGATCAGGGGTTGCGCGGCCTGGGCGGCGCCACTTAGCAGCAGGGCGGCGAGCGCCGCGGTAGTCAGTGTTCTGGACATAAAAAACCTGTTTCCAATGGTTTGCTCACTTGCAACAGCAGCCACCGCTGCCACCGCATCCGGTTTTCCTGGCTGGGCTCGATGAGGCCGCCGGACTGCTCAGTTGGGCGGGGTATCCAGCATCACCCAGGGCGGCGACAAGCACATCGCTGTCGCACTCAGCGCTGACCCGCACACGGGCCGCTTGCAGATCGACATCGACCTCGGTGACGCCTTCAACTGCGTTGAGCGCCTCGGTGACATGTAGGACGCATGAGCCGCAGCTCATGCCTTTGACACTCAATTCAACGGTGCTCATGACAATCTCCTTGCGAGGTTACTGCAGGGGTTGAGGCAATTCTCAACCTTGCCAGGGTGGCAAGGTCAAGAGTTTCAGTCGATTGATACCTTGCGCAGTCTCAAGGCGTTGAACACCACCGAAGCGGAGCTCATGCTCATCGCCAGCGCTGCGATTATTGGTGACAGTAGGAGGCCGGTCAGCGGGTAGAGCAGGCCGGCTGCCAATGGAATGCCCAGAGCGTTGTAGAGAAAGGCGAAGGTCAGGTTCTGGTGCATGTTGCGCACGGTGGCCACCGACAGGCTGCGCGCGCGCAGGATGCCGAGCAGGTCGCCCTTGACCAGCGTGACCTGGGCGCTGTTCATCGCCACATCGGTGCCGGTGCCCATGGCAATGCCGATATCGGCGCGCGCCAGGGCCGGGGCGTCGTTGATGCCGTCGCCGGCCATGGCCACGCGGTGCCCTTGCTGTTGCAGCGAGGCGGTCAGGCGTTCCTTGTCCTGCGGCTTGACCTCGCCGTGCACCTCCTCGATACCCAGTTCGCGGGCTACGGCACGGGCAGTCGTCAGGCCATCGCCGGTGGCCATGATCACCCGTATGCCGTCTGCCTGCAGGCGCTGGATCGCCAGTTTTGAGGTCGGTTTGATCGGGTCGGAAACCGCCAGCAGGCCGGCCAGTACGTTGTCCACGGCCAGGAACATGATGCTCACGCCTGCGCCGCGCAGCTGTTCGGCATGTCCCTTGAGCGGGCTGGCATCCACGCCGGCATCATTCATCAGCGCGGTGTTGCCCAACTGCAAGTCGCGGCCGTCAACCTTGCCACGCACGCCGATGCCGGAGGCCGATTCGAAGGTTTCAGGCGTGCTCAGCGCAAGGCCCTGGGCACGGGCATGATCGACGATGGCGTGTGCCAGGGGATGTTCGCTGCCCTGGTCCAGGCTGGCGGCCAGTCGCAGCACCTCGTCCCGCGTGAAGCCGGGCGCCGCCTCGACGCTGTGGAAAGCAGGGCGGCCTTCGGTGAGGGTGCCGGTCTTATCTACGATCAGAGTGTCGATCTTGCGCAGGTTTTCTATCGCGGCAGCATCGCGGAACAGCACGCCGCTTCCGGCCGCTTTGCCGGTGGCGACCATCACCGACATCGGCGTGGCCAGGCCCAGGGCGCAGGGGCAGGCAATGATCAGTACCGCGACTGCGTTGATCAGACCGAACACCCAGCTCGGTTCCGGCCCCCACAGGCCCCATACGACAAAGGTCAGAGCAGCGATGGCGATGACCGCCAGCACGAAACGCCCGGCAATGACGTCGGCCAGCCGCTGCATTGGCGCCTTGGAGCGCTGCGCTTGGGCTACCATCTGCACGATCTGCGCAAGCACGGTCGAGCTGCCGACCTTTTGTGCCTGCATCACCAAGCTGCCGTGGCTGTTGAGGGTAGCGCCGATCAGGCTATCACCGGCGCGTTTCATGATCGGCACCGGCTCGCCGGTCAGCATCGACTCGTCCACCGCGCTTTCGCCTTCCACCACCATGCCATCAACCGGCACTTTTTCGCCTGGGCGCACCCGCAGCTTGTCGCCGTTGTGCACGTGGGTGAGGGGAATGTCCTCTTCGCTGCCATCGGCGTTGATGCGCCGGGCGGTCTTGGGCGCCAGACCGAGCAGCGATCTGATCGCCGCCGAGGTCTGCGAGCGCGCCTTGAGTTCCAGGATTTGGCCGAGCAGAGTCAGCGAGATGATTACCGCTGCCGCCTCGAAGTACACGCCGATGCGTTCACCCTGCATGAAGTGGTCGGGGAATACGCCGGGCGCCAGGGTGGCGATCAGGCTGTACAGGTAGGCGGCGGAGGTTCCGAGGCCGATCAGCGTCCACATGTTCGGGCTACGGTTGATGAACGATTGCACGCAGCGCACGTAGAAGGGCCAGCCAGCCCAGAGCGCCACCGGGGTGGCCAGTGCCAGTTCGACCCAGTTCTGCGTGGCGCCGTGGAACGGACTGAGGGCATGCCCGCCCATGGCCAGCACGGTGACAATCACGGTGAACGGCAACGTCCACCAGAAGCGTCGAGAAAAGTCCCTGAGCTCCGGGTTGTCCTCTTCTTCCAGTTCGGGCATGACCGGCTCTAGGGCCATGCCGCATTTGGGGCACGTGCCTGGGCCGATCTGCAGTATTTCGGGGTGCATCGGGCAGGTGTATTCGGCGCCGTGATCGACGGTCGGCGTCTCGCCATGAGCATGCCCGGCATCCAGATATCTGCTGGGCTCGGCAGTGAATTTTTCCAGACAGCGCTGGCTGCAGAAAAGCAGTTGTTGGCCGGCGTGGCTGGTCTGATGCGGGCTGTCGGGTTTGACCGTCATGCCACAAACAGGGTCACGATCCGATGGGGTCTGAAGTGTGGGGTGTGGCTGATTGGCCTGAGACATTACCGCTCCTGTTAAACCCTGCGCGCACTCGGAGATATTTTATATAGAGTACCCGCGAACGGCTGACATTGGCCTGACCCAAGCATTACATTTCTGTAAGCCTGTGGCGGGTTTTCGCTCTCGGGTATCCGTGCATGCCGCCAGCATATGACCCTATATAAATAATTAGTTAACTTACTAAGTTGTAATAATCGAATCAGCATGCCGTAAGGGTGATGCCTTTAAGCTATAGGCATCAACTACCCGGAGGTATTAATCATGAAAGGCCTGCAAAAAACGCTCACTGTTCTCGCTCTAACTATGGCTGCCTCTTTGGCGATGGCGACTGAAGGTGGCCATGAATCGCAGATGCGACATGATTATTCGGCGGCTGATGGCAAGCAGGTTCTAAATAAACTTCTTAAGGATGGTAAGGTTTTAAGCGTGGATTATAAGGGCAAGAGAGTTATGGGTCGCTCTGATGGTCGTGTACGGCCATATGAAATAAAGATTCGCACCCCCGATGGCGTCATTCATACTGTAGAATACCGAGGCGTGCCGGTTGGCATCAATAACGGCTGATTTTTTAAGGGCTAATTGCTGTCTTTGCCAAGGCTTGAGATTGCCCTGGCAAAGGCAGCAAGTTCGACTACGCAGCCATGCGTTCACATTCTTCAGCACACTTCATGCAAGCCTTTGCGCATTCCTGGCAATGATCCATCTGATGCTTGGCGCACTCTTCGCCGCAGGCCCGGCAGATCTTTGCACACAGTGCGCATAATTCTTTGGATAGCTGGCTCTGGCGACTCATAAGTCTGGCTGCCAGAGCGCACACGTCAGCACAATCCCTGTCGAGTTCAATGCAACGAGCCATCGCCTGGACGTTTTCTTCACGTAGACAGGCAGATGCGCATTTTTCGCACACGAGGGCGCAGTTAGAGCAAGCTTGAATACAGTTATCGAATATTTTGTTGTCCATATGTCCTCCTGAAGTTCATGGTTAGCTTTGAACCTTACGCCGGTCGCGGCAATCATCAGCTAGGTCCATTCAATACGACAGGCTTAGAGTCCTTCTGTTTCGATGACTTACATTACAATATTGTAAGGCTATTGGTTCGCTGTAGCTGCTTGATATCAAAGGTGATTGCCTTTGCTGCTATGCGGCTTGCCGGGGAACTCCATATAAAAGGCCGTTACGCCACCTGCAGAGGTACACCAGATTCTCCCGTTATGGGCTTCAACGATGGATCTAGTGATTGCCAAACCGAGGCCAGCGTTGCTTGGGTTGCCCTCACGCCGTGCTGGATCGACCCGATAGAAACGATGGAAAAGTTTTTCCAGATGTTCTGGTTTGATCGTCCCGCCGGGATTCTCGACGCTAAGGACGACCGTCTCTTCCGTCTCACGAATCGTTACAGAGATGTTTTCCCCGGTCGGGGTATAGCGCAGCGCATTGGATAACAAGTTGGAGAGCGCTCTATTGAGCATCAACTTATCTCCCAGCACCTCGCCTCTGCCTGAAGCTGAGAGGTGTATACCGCGCTCTTCGGCCAATAGGTGGTAATACTCAAGCAGCTTGGAAACTAATCTCGAAAGTTCGATAGTGCTTTGTTCTGGAATTATCAATCCGTTGTCAGATTTTGCTAGAAAAAGCATGTCATCAATCATGCGTGACATTCGCTTCAGCTCTTCCAGGTTGGAATAGAGATTTTCCTCGTAAGCATCGAGGTCCCGCTTCCGGGTGAGCACTACCTCGGTATGGGTCATGAGATTGCTGACAGGGGTTCGCAGTTCATGCGCGATATCAGCCGAGAAATTGGACAGCCGGATGAAGGCATCTTCCAGGCGGCCCAGCATCGCATTGAAGGAAAGAACGAGCTGCTGCAGCTCCAGTGGTACTGGCTCTAGCGGGATTCGCTCCTGTAACGACCGGGCTGACATCGATGTTGCGAGGTGGGTCACTTGCCGAAGAGGTCTTAACCCGCTTCGAACAACCACCCAGCCTAAAGCCGCACTGATCAGGGCGCTGATTACTAGCCCGGCAATGAACCATCGCTGCAGGGTCTCGAAGAAGTGCGCATGGCTCGTGACATCGAGAATCAACAGAGCTGTGAGGGGTTCGGACTTATCTGCCACTGAAATTTGCGCAGTCATCCCTCGATACAGGAGTCCTGCATTCTGCCATTCCCACATGTTTTGCTCTTCCGCATGCCTGAAGCTTTCCGGGACATCGGCCGCCTTGGGGTCGGAAAAAAGTACCCTGCCATCACCGCTCAGGATGGTCGCCGCCAGATCATGATGGGCACCGAGCAGTGCTCGTAACTGCGGCAGTTCCTCGGTGAGGCTTGCGTCGCTGCGTGCGTTATTAAGGATGTGTCGGGTCGATTCGAGCTTCTCGACCAGGGCCTGTCGATCCAGCACTTCGAAGTGATGCTGGCTGAGCACGTTAAAACTCAGGCCGGCCATCGTCAGAACCACCACCACTACAGACATGAACATCAGGCTCATGCGGGCCGTCAGCGAAAGGTGGCGCACGCTCATTCCGGCGCATCCATCATATAGCCCATGCCGCGCACGGTCTGAATCAGCTTGGGCTCGAAGTCGTCGTCTATTTTTGCGCGCAGACGGCGTACCGCGACCTCGATGACATTGGTGTCGCTGTCGAAGTTCATATCCCATACCTGAGAGGCAATCAGGGATTTCGGCAGTACTTCGCCGCGGCGGCGCATCAATAATTCCAGCAGCGCAAATTCCTTTGCGGTCAGATCGATACGCTTTCCGGCACGGATGGCACGGCGCTTCAGCAGGTCCACTTGGAGATCCGAAATTTTCAGGGTGGTCTGGGTAGGGGAGCCACTGCCCCTGCGAAGCAAGGTCCTTACTCTTGCCAGAAGCTCGGAGAAAGCAAACGGCTTGATCAAGTAGTCGTCCGCGCCGAGCTCAAGACCCTTGACGCGGTCTTCCACACCATCACGTGCTGTCAGGAACAATACCGGTACGTCTTTCCCTGCTGCTCTGACCATACGCAGCACCTCCCACCCATCCAACCCGGGCATCATCACGTCCAGGATCAGAAGGTCGTAGGTTTCACTCAGCGCGTACTGAAGCGCATCTGTACCCGTCATGACCCGGTCAACGTTGAATCCGGCTTCAGTCAGGCCTTGTTGCAGATACGCCCCGGTTTTGGGTTCGTCTTCAGCTACCAGTAATTTCATGCGTACAGACTCCGAAACTCGACAGCCTGAGTGTGCAGGCAATTAGGACCCTCAACCAGAAGCTTACAAAAATGTAACGTCCGCTTCAGGTGGCTGACAGAACTGGGTGTCTAGAGTTTGCAGGGTATCTGTTGTGCTCTCGATGCAGTGGGGCTCCGAACGGCTTTATGGCGAGTAAATTTTTCCAGGCCTCCACATTGCTCCTTGGCCTATTGGCGCCTTCGGGCGCCTTTTTTCTGCCTGCGGCTTTTGGCGAAGAGGCATGCTGAAGGTTACACAAATGTAATTTCAGGGTAAGCCAGTCGGCAGGTCAGTCGTCCTACTCTTGGGTACTCCTCAATAACTTGAATGAGCTCCAGCCAATGAAAATTTATTCTCTTTCCCTTTTTTCCGCACTTGGTTTGGTCTTCAGCGCTACTGCTGCAATGGCCGCCCCCGGCCATAGTCATGCGCTCGACTTTGGGCAACCAGGAGACGCGCAGGCGGTAGATCGCACCATTGAGGTACGAATGAGGGATAACGTCTTTGCGCTTGAGACGATTGAAGTAAAGGCAGGTGAGACTGTCCGTTTTGTGTTGCATAACGATGGAGCCCTGCTTCATGAATTCAACCTCGGCTACTCGGCCACCCATGCCGCGCACGAGCAAGAAATGATTGCGATGTTTCGCAGCGGCATGCTTACCCCGACTGGTGCTCATGATATGAGCCATATGGAAGGTGAAATGGATGGCGGGATGACACACGATGATCCGAACAGTGTTCTGATCGAACCCGGCGCCCGCGAAGAGTTGATCTGGACGTTCTCGAAAACCAAGAATCTGGAGTTTGCTTGCAATATTCCGGGGCACTATCAAGCGGGAATGGTCGGCAAGGTAGAGATACGTTAAGCGCCTAACGTAAAAGTACTGCCCCGCTTAATGAGTGGAGCATGGTTGCTATCTTGTAAGTTCGCTTATCAGGACTGATCAGCAAGTTGTTTGAGTTACTGCGTGCTTTAAATGTCCATCAGGGCGCTACAAGCCCGAGGCTGGATTATGAACTACCAGCTCATCTAATAATTGGATGAAGAAATATGCATAGAAAACCCACAAGGCGAACTTTCATCAAAGGGTTAGCCGCAACTGGAATACTTGGTGGCCTGGGCATGTGGCGCGTGCCGGTTTGGGCGGTCACTAGCCCAGGACAAGCTAACGTGCTGACCGGTAACGACTTTGATCTGTTCATTGGTGAGATTCCAGTAAACATAACGGGCGCGGCCCGGACCGCAATGACTATCAATGGTTCACTTCCAGGGCCGATCCTGCGCTGGCGGGAAGGAGATACGGTCACTCTTCGGGTTCGCAATCGTTTGCATGAGGATACGTCCATTCACTGGCACGGCATTATCCTGCCGGCCAACATGGACGGTGTGCCTGGCTTGAGCTTCCATGGCATCGCTCCGGACGGCATGTACGAGTACAAATTTGATGTCAACCAGAATGGTACCTATTGGTACCACAGCCATTCGGGCCTCCAAGAGCAGGCCGGAGTCTATGGTGCCTTGGTGATCGATGCGAAAGATCCCGAACCTTTCAGCTACGATCGTGACTACGTGGTGCTGTTGAGCGACTGGACCGACGAGAATCCGGATCGGGTCCTGGCAAAGTTGAAGAAGCAATCGGACTATTACAACTATCACAAACGCACCGTCGGTGACTTCATTGATGACGTGAGCGAGATGGGATGGTCCGCTGCTATTGCCGACCGCAAGATGTGGGCCGAGATGAAGATGAGCCCTACGGATCTCGCCGACGTCAGTGGCTACACATACACCTACCTCATGAACGGCCAGGCGCCGGACGGCAACTGGACGGGCATCTTCAAGCCGGGCGAAAAAATTCGGCTGCGTTTCATTAATGCTGCAGCCATGACCTACTTCGATGTTCGTATTCCTGGTCTGAAGATGACGGTGGTTGCGGCTGATGGACAGTACGTCAAACCGGTCAGTGTCGATGAGTTCCGCATCGCCGTGGCCGAAACCTACGACGTCATCGTCGAACCCGAAAACGAGCAGGCTTACACCATCTTCGCGCAATCCATGGATCGTACCGGCTATTCCAGGGGCACCTTGGCGGTTCGCGAAGGGCTGAGCGCGCCTGTCCCAGAGGTCGACCCTCGTCCGCTTATCTCAATGGCCGACATGGGCATGGATCACGGCAGCATGGATGGCATGGAGCATGGCTCTATGCAGAGCGGGATGGCCTCTATGGCCGGTATGGATCACAGCAAGATGGCAGGCATGGACCACAGCCAAATGGCAGGCATGAGCCATGGCAGCATGTCCGGTATGGATCACAGCCAAATGGCGGGGATGGACCATGGCACGATGCAGTCGCACCCGGCTTCCGAAACCAATAACCCTTTAGTTGACATGCAGACCATGACGCCGGCGCCAAATCTGAGCGACCCGGGAATCGGCCTGCGTGACAACGGGCGTCAAGTCCTCACTTACTCTGATCTTCGCAGCACCTTCCTCGATCCGGACGGCCGCGATCCGAGCCGCACCATTGAACTGCACCTCACCGGGCACATGGAGAAGTTTTCTTGGTCGTTCGACGGTATCAAGTTCTCTGATGCTGAACCGCTGCGACTCAAGTATGGCGAGCGTGTTCGTATCACTTTGGTCAACGACACGATGATGACCCACCCAATTCACCTGCATGGCATGTGGAGTGATCTTGAAGACGAGAACGGCAACTTTCTGGTGCGCAAACACACCATCGACATCCCGCCGGGCTCGAAACGTAGTTATCGCGTGACGGCCGATGCATTGGGGCGTTGGGCTTACCACTGCCACCTGTTGCTTCACATGGAAATGGGCATGTTCCGTGAAGTTCGTGTGGACGAGTAGAGGAGAGATTCAATGAGCAATTTGCTGAAACGAAAAGCGCTGTTTGGTGGTGTCGCCGTGCTGAGCCTGATAGCCACCTTGTACGTCCCTACCTCGATGGCAAATCAAGATCACAACGAGCATGCCCAGCACTCGGCTGAAACGCACAAGGGTGCTGGTGGCAAAGCGGCTCCTGCGTCGCAAGAAAAGACATCCCAGATGAAGCAAATGGACCATGGCGCTATGGATCACGGTTCCATGAATCATGATGGGATGGATCATAAAAAAATGATGGGTGGGCATGGCGGCAAAGCCGAGGCAGGTTCGAACCATGACCACTAGGATCACGCGTCCTTCGTTCATAGCGCTGGCTGTATCGCTGAGCGCCCTCAGCGGTGGTTTCACCGCAGCTGCTGAAATGGACCATTCCGCGATGGTCCATGGCTCCATGCCCATGGACCATAGCCAGATGAATCATGGCTCTGCACCGAGCGCAATGGGAGGCATGGATCATAGCCAGCCAACCAGGGTGCGAACGTCGCAGAACCAGACTCCTGCGGCTGATCACAGCAAGATGGATCACGGCGCCATGCAAGGGCAAATGGGTGAGATGGATCATAGCGCCATGGATCATTCCAAGATGAACCATGGCTCCGCTGACGTTGCGAGAGCGACCAGTCGTACGCCCATTCCGGTTCTTACGGACGCCGACCGGAAGGCGGCGTTTCCACCGCTGCCCGGCCATCAGGTGCATGACAGCGCCATCAACAGCTTCTTTCTGCTTGATCGATTCGAATATCAGGATGCCGATGAAGGCAGCACCTTGGCTTGGGACGCCTCCGGCTGGCTGGGCGGTGATATCAATCGGGTCTGGTTTCGCTCGGAGGGGGAGCGCACCAACGGCGTTACCGAGGATGCTGAACTGCAGCTGCTTTATGGGCGCTCAATCGGACCCTGGTGGGATGTGGTTGCCGGCGTCCGCCAGGATTTTAAGCCGGAGTCACCTCAAACGTGGGCGGCGTTTGGCATTCAGGGGCTGGCGCTCTATGACTTCGAAGCAGAGGCTACCGCATTTATTGGTGAGAATGGCCAGACCGCAGCCCGCTTCGAGGGTGAGTACGACATTTTGCTTACCAACCGGCTGATTCTCCAGCCGACAGCCGAGGTGAACTTCTATGGCAAGAACGATCCAGAACGAGGCGTAGGGTCGGGGCTGGCCAATACCGAACTTGGTTTGCGTCTGCGCTATGAGATCGTCCGGCACTTTGCGCCCTATATCGGTGTTTCCTGGAGCCGCTCCTATGGCAACACTGCAGACCTAGTGCGTGAGGACGATGGGGATGTTTCGGAGGCGCGTTTTGTCGCTGGCATCCGGGTATGGTTTTGAGGGGTCGAGAGGGGGCAGCAGTTATAACTGCTGATGGCGGCGGGCGCGATTGATAGCGCTGAAGTGTTAGCCGGAGGCGACGTTGACGTGGCCAGCGTCGGCGCTGATGATTTCTCATCATCTCTGAACTGGATGCTTCGCTCGCGATGGCACAAGATTGTTCTACTGATGACCTTCCAAGGAATATTCACGTGCCAGAGTTGGGTGATAAAGCGTTTGAGCTTGCTACGTTGAACGCGATAGATAAAGTCGCCTGAGCGCTCGGAGATGGGAGGGTTATCTTCTGGCAAATAGCGTGCTCATAGGCGAGCGGTGTTCCAATCGCTCGGAAGGTGAGCGTTACTCTTGGTTACCGGCAGTTTGTTATTGCCTCTTGAGTTTGCGAGAGCTTTAAGTCTCAGCGCCAGTTCTGCAGTCTGGCACGGAGATCATTGTCTATCTGGAAGGGCGTGAATTAACACTTACAAAAAGTTAACCATTTCTAATGCCGACTGGCATTCCGCGAAACTCAACGGAATGAGTGACTCCATCTGGGGTTTTAATAATGATTTCGTAAGTTCTAACGTCACCTGTGTTGAGTTTAGTCTCCGTTGCGGGGGTGACCCTCAAGACTTTCCCGGTTTTTAGTAGGTTTAGCATTACCTCATGGCCGTCACCAACTGTATGGTCGTGCTTCATGGTCTGCGCATCATCACCCGCAGCCATTATTAGGGGCGAGGTGGAGGTGAGTGCCAGTGCTAAAAAAAGCCCGCTTATGCTTTTCATCAGTATTACCTCTTGTTTGTTTGGTTTGAGGCTAGCGCTGATGTCCTTACTGGAGCCTTTCCTGAAAATTACATTTTGGTTATTTTTTACTGCTTGCTGCTCATGGGGTCGGCTGCAGCATGAGCTGTATTGTTGACTGCCAGGGCAGCGCGGCGATGAGCGAAGTTTTATTGACGAAGTTCGAGCGAACGCATCAGCCAGGGCGTGTGTGTCGATTTACCACATCGAGCGCCTCTATAAACCGAGAAGCGGTTAGTCGGTAGCGTAAAAACGCTATGCGGACTGTGATGTCTATGGGAACCCTAAGGCTATAGGCTGACATTAATGTAATGTTCAGGTCATTTGTCCGAAAGGTCTGATCTGCAATAAAGCCAGGCAATAAAGATCGCTTCTTAATTTGAGGCTCGGATCATTAACGAGCCCATGCTTTTTCTTGTGCCGACTCCGCGTGCTACGGAGCTAGATCTGATGAATGTCTTGGGCAAGTGTCGTGCCTGGTTGGCGTGCCCGTTTCCGCTCTCCGTGATGGGGGCGATGTGATGACCACAACCAAAACCCATGAAGACTCAAGTTGTTGTGGCAATCAAAGGGGCCGTTTTGGCGGGAGGGGGAAATCATGAAACGGATCGTTCAACCGTTGCCTCGCAGCCAGCGCGTGCTGCTGGCTGCTGTCGCTCTGGGCCTTGTTCTGAGCAGCGCTGTTCAGGCAGCAGAGTCCGCCGAACTGGGGGCCACCTTGCCTCCGTTGCTCGATCAGCTCGAACGTCAGAGCCCGGAGCTGCGGGCTGCAGGGCATGAGCGGCAGGCTGCCTGGGAGCGGCCAGATGTGGCCGGCTCGCTTCCTGATCCGATGCTCACGTTCGAGGAAATGGGTATCGCCCGTGACGACCCGAGCCTCTCGCCGAGCGGCGTCGGCAGTACGCGCTACGCGTTCCGTCAGACCTTTCCGCTGGGCGGCAAGCGAGGGCTTGCCCGCGAGATCGCCGAGGCGGGTGCAGAGCAGGCGGTGGCGCGCGAGCGCCTGAGCCGGGTCGAGCTCAGGAGTCTGGTCAAACTGGCCTTCAACGAATACCAGTACGCCCATGCCGCCACCCAGGTGACCGAGGAGTTGCGCAGCCTGGTGGATGAGCTTGAGAGCATCGCCCAGGCGCGCTACCGGGTCGGGCTTGCACCGCAGCAAGACGTGATCAAGGCGCAGACCGAGCACAGCAGCCTGCAGAGCGAGTTGCTAACGCTGGAGCGTGACCGGCGCAGTACTGCGGCGCGGCTCAACGGTATTCTGGCGCGCCCGGCGAACGCGCCGCTGGCGACGCCTGCCGGCTGGTCCGCGCTGCCTGCAGCGGTGCCTACCCTGGCGGAGCTGCAGGCGCGAATCCTTGGCGGCAACCCTCAAGTGGCCGAGCTCAATGCACGGATTCAGGAAGCCCGACGCGCCGAGGAGCTCGCGAGCCGGAACTGGATTCCGGATGTCACCGTCGGCACCGCCGTCGTGCAGATGGGTAACCGCGCCGAAGAATTCGAATTGATGCTGGAGATGAACATTCCCCTGTGGGGCAAGCGCCGCAGCGCCGAACAGCGCGAGGCCGTCTCCATGCGCTACGCCGCAGAAGCCCGGCGTGAAGCGGTCAACAGCCGCCTCGCCGGTAGCGTCGGTGAAGCCTGGTCGGCGTTGGAAACCGCCTTTCGACAGCATGCGCTGACCGCAAGAACACTCTTGCCGCAGGCAGAACTCACCTATCAGTCAGCGCTTGCCAGCTATCAGACCGGCAACGTCGATTTCGCCACCTTGCTCGATGCCCAGCGACAGATCCGCCAACTGCGGCTGTCGCTCCTTTCGTACGAACTGGAGCAGCGCGTACGGGTAGTGGAACTGGAGCGTCTTGTCGGAGCAGAACTATGAAACGCAGCATGATTCTGGGCGCCGGCACGTTCGCCCTCGCCACCGCAATCGCCGGGTTTGCCGGCGGTTACCTGATGGCGCAAAAGCCAATTTCCTCAGAGACCGTCGATAGCAGCGCGCCACAGGAGCGCAAGGTCCTCTACTACCGTAATCCCATGGGCCTGGCCGACACCTCGCCGGTGCCGAAGAAGGACCCGATGGGGATGGACTACATCCCGGTGTATGCCGACGAGGCGCCCACTGTCGCGCAGGGCGAGCGCAAGGTTCTCTACTACCGCAATCCCATGGGGCTGCCGGACACCTCGCCAGTGCCGAAGAAGGACTCTATGGGCATGGACTACATCGCCGTCTACGAGGGTGAGGAATCCGGAAGCACCGTCACCATCAGCCCCGAGAAGATCCAGCTACTGGGCGTGTTGACCTCGCCGGTCGAGCGCCGAGTGCTCACGCGCACGGTGCGTGCCGTCGGTACGGTGCAGGTGGACGAGCGCGGCCAGTACACCCTGGCGCCGAAGTTCGACGGATGGATTGAGAAGCTCCACGTAAACACCACCGGTGAGCCGGTCCGCAAGGGTCAGCCGCTGATAGACGTGTATAGCCCCGAGTTGGTCTCGGCGCAGCAGGAGTTCTTGATCGCCAATGCTGGACGACAGCGCCTAGCGGCTGGCAGTGCGAATGCCAGGCAGGGGGTCGCCTCACTCTCAGAATCTGCCATGCAGCGGCTACGCAACTGGGATATTGGCGAAGCACAGCTTGAGCGCTTGCGCCGTACCGGCAAAACCAGCCGTACCTTGACGATCACCGCTCCGGTGGATGGGGTCGTACTGGACAAACCGGCGTTGGAAGGCATGCGCTTCCAGGCCGGGGACGCTCTCTACCGAATTGCGGACCTCGATACCGTCTGGCTTATCGCTGAGGTATTCGAGCAGGACCTGGCGTTGGTAAAACCGGGGCAAGCGGTACAGCTCACGGTCAGCGCCTATCCAGGCCGCCATTTCACTGGCGAGGTGACCTTCATCTACCCCGATCTCTCGCCGCAGACCCGCACTGTAAAGGTTCGTATCGAGCTGTCCAATCCCGACGGCCTGCTCAAGCCGGCCATGTTTGGCACTGCCCAGCTGGCTGCTGGGGAGCGCACACCCGTGCTCGCGGTTCCCGACTCGGCGGTGATCGACAGCGGCACTCGGCAGGTCGCACTGGTCGCCCTGGGTGAGGGTCGCTTCGAGCCGCGCGAACTGCTCACCGGCAGACTGGCAGACGGCTTTCTTGAAGTGCTTGAAGGGCTGGGCGAGGGAGAGTCCGTGGTCACGCGGGCCAACTTCCTGATCGATGCCGAGAGCAACCTCAAGGCAGCGCTGAGCGGCATGAGCCCGAAGTCGGCGGCAGCCGATGCCCATGATCATGGGAGCCACGAAAGTCCTGGCCATGCCGCCACCCCGACCGATGACGACGCACACAGCGGCCATGCTGGCCACACTGAAAGCAGCGACGACAATCATGGGGGCAGTCACGGGAGCAGCGAGACTCATGCTTCGCCGGATGATGTGCATGACCACGAAAGCCACACTAAGCCAGGAGCACATTCCGGTCATGTCATGCCGGATGACCACGACAACTCCCATGGGGGGCATTGAATATGCTCTCCAGAATCATTGAATGGTCGGTTCGCAACGTCTTCCTGGTGTTGCTCGCCACGCTGATCATTATCGGCGCCGGCGTCTACGCCGTGGTGAAAACCCCGTTGGACGCGCTGCCGGACCTGTCCGACGTGCAGGTGATCGTCTACACCGAGTTTCCGGGGCAAGCGCCGCAGGTGGTAGAGGACCAGGTTACCTACCCGCTCACCACGGCACTGCTTTCGGTACCCAATTCCAAGGTGGTACGGGGCTTCTCGTTCTTTGGCGCCTCCTTCGTTTATGTGATTTTTGAGGACGGCACCGATATCTACTGGGCACGCTCGCGGGTGCTTGAGTACTTGAACTTCGCCTCCAAGAGCCTTCCAGCTGGAGTGACACCGGCGCTGGGGCCGGACGCCACCGGCGTTGGCTGGGTCTACCAATACGCGCTGACCAGTGCGCGGCATACCCTTGCGGAGCTGCGCACGCTGCAGGACTGGTTTGTGCGCTATCAACTCACCAAGGCCGAGGGTGTGTCCGAAATCGCCAGCATCGGCGGATTCGTCCAGCAGTACCAAGTCACCGTCGATCCGCAGAAGCTGCAGGCCTACGACATCCCGTTGAGCCGCATTTCCGACGTCATTCGGACCAGCAATGCCGACGTGGGCGGTCGCATCGTGGAAATGAGCGAGACCGAGTACATGGTGCGCGGTCGCGGCTATTTGCGTGGTGCAGCGGACATCGAGAAACTGGTGCTCAAGGCCGCGGGCGGGGTGCCGGTTCTGCTGCGCGATGTGGCGCGCGTCGAGCTCGGCCCTGATGAGCGTCGCGGCGTGGTCGAGCTCAACGGGGAGGGCGAGGTGGTCGGCGGCATCGCCGTCGCCCGCTACGGCGAAAATGCCATGAACGTGATCGACAACCTGAAGGCCAAGATAGAGGAGATTCGTCCCGGCCTGCCGGAAGGTGTCGAGATCGAGCCGGTATACGACCGTTCGGATCTTATCCAGCGCGCCGTGGACAATCTCAAGGTCACGCTGCTGGAAGAGTCGATCATCGTCGCGCTGGTGTGCATTGTGTTTCTTCTGCATGTACGCAGTGCGCTGGTGGCCATCCTCATGCTGCCGGTGGGCATCCTGATCGCCTTCATCGTCATGCGCTGGCTGGGGCTCAATTCCAACATCATGAGCCTGGGCGGCATCGCCATCGCTATCGGCGCAATGGTGGACGCGGCCATCGTGATGATTGAGAACGCGCACAAGCACCTGGAGCGAGCGTCGCCGGACAAGCCGAGGGCAGAGGTCATCATTGAAGCCTGCCGCGAGGTGGGGCCGGCGCTGTTCTTCTCGCTGCTGATCATTACCGTTTCCTTCCTACCGGTGTTCACGCTGGAGTCCCAGGAAGGACGGATGTTCTCGCCGCTCGCCTTCACCAAGACCTTCGCCATGGCGGGTGCGGCGTTACTCTCGGTGACGCTGGTGCCGGTGCTGATGCTGTTGTTCGTGCGCGGGCGGATCATCCCCGAGCACAAGAACCCGGTGAACCGTTTCCTGATCTGGATTTATCGCCCGATCATCCATATCGTGCTGCGATGGAAGGTGACAACCATCGTGGTGGCGCTCGTGGTTTTGGGCGTGAGCATCCTGCCGGCGCGCCAGCTTGGCAGCGAATTCATGCCGCGCCTCAACGAAGGCACGCTGCTGTACATGCCGGCCTCGCTCCCGGGCATGTCCATCACCAAGGCTGCGGAACTCATGCAGGTGCAGGACCGGATCATCAAGAGCTTTCCCGAGGTAGCCTCGGTATTCGGCAAGGCGGGCCGCGCGGCCACGGCCACCGACCCGGCCCCGATCGAAATGTTCGAGACGGTGGTCAACCTCAAGCCGGAAGAGCACTGGCGGCCGGGAATGACGATGGATAAGCTCATCGCCGAGATGGATGAAGCGCTCCGGTTTCCGGGTGTGGCCAACAGCTGGACCATGCCCATTCAGGGGCGCCTGGACATGCTATCTACCGGCATACGAACGCCCATTGGCATCAAGGTGTTTGGCATGGACCTCGCCGGGATCGAGCGGCTGGCCACCCAGATCGAGACGGTTGTGCAGGCGGTGCCCGGGACAACCAGCGCGTTTGCCGAGCGCATCACGGGTGGCTTCTATCTTGATATTGGCCCCGACTACGATGCCCTGGCCCGCTACGGCCTGACGGTGGGGGAGGTGCAGATGGTCATAGCCACTGCGTTGGGCGGCGAGCTTGTGACCACGACCGTGGAAGGGCGCGAGCGATTCGGCGTCAGCGTTCGCTACCCACGGGAGCTGCGCTCCGACCCGCAGCGTATTGCCACCGAGGTGCTGGTGCCCACGCCGGGCGGCGCACAAATTCCGCTCGGGCAGCTCACCGATATCAGCGTTTCCAAGGGCGCGCCCAGCATTCGTACCGAAAACGCGCTGCTCTCAGCATATATCTATGTCGATATTCGCGGCCGCGACATCGGCAGCTATGTGCGAGAGGCACAGCAGGCGGTCAATGATCAGGTGACCTTTCCACCCGGTTACTACGTGACCTGGAGCGGCCAGTTCGAATACATGGAGCGGGCGGCGGAGAGGCTAAAAATCGTCGTGCCGCTGACCCTGGTGTTGATCTTCCTGCTGCTGTACCTGAATTTCCGCCGGCTTACCGAGACGCTGATCGTCATGCTCTCGGTGCCGTTCTCGCTGGTGGGTGGTATCTGGCTCATGTGGGCGCTGGGCTACAACTTCTCGGTGGCCGTGGTGGTGGGCTTCATCGCCCTGGCTGGCGTGGCTGCCGAGACCGGTGTGATCATGCTCATCTACCTTGACCATGCGCTCGCCGAGCGCCGAGCCGAACGGGAAGCAGCCGGCGAGCAGTTAACGGTGGCTGATCTCTACCAGGCAGTCATAACTGGTGCAGTCGAGCGAGTACGGCCGAAGATGATGACGGTAGTGGCCATCATGGCCGGCCTGCTGCCGATCATGTGGGGCACCGGTACCGGCTCGGAGGTGATGCGACGCATTGCCGCGCCGATGGTGGGTGGGATGATTTCTTCCACCGTACTGACGCTTGTGGTCATTCCGGCGATCTACATGCTGGTCAAGCAGCGCAGTCTGCGGTGATCGCTCGGTAGCGTGTTCATTCGCAGCTTACCCGGAGGTTTGGAGGCGCCACCCAGGCCTCCGGGAGCAAATAAGCAGACAACAAAAGCCCGAGTAGCTGCTGAGTCCAGAGATGGTTGGGTCAGTCAGTAGAATTTGCTGACCATCTCGGTGCTGGCCCCCAAGCGCAACATGCGATCGACCGTGGCGATCTCGCGCTCGATGTCATTCATCTGGCCGACCAAGCGCCAGAGAACGTCCGTATTCACCGTCACAGAGCACCACGGCACCTGGGCATTGGCCAGCAAGCTCACCAGCGCGGGCTGCTTCAGTACGTCCAGTTCCCGCTCGCTGAAGCCCATCGACAGGCAACGGCGAAGTTGGCCGTTACGTAGATCGTGCAGAGCCTGAGCGACGACAGCTTGATTAAGCGGATGAGGTGTCGACATGGTTCTCTCCGGCCTGTTTCAGTGGGCGGGCTTATCTGGATTGGCCTCCAGATCCAGAAGCCGGCGTGCCAGCCGGACCAGACGGAAAAACTTTACCAAGCCGTCGTCGCTCAGGCGGGTGAGGACTTTTGTGTCCCTGGCATCGGTTCCCAGAAAAAGTGCTCCCAAGCTGTCGTCCAGGTGCAGAACAGCCTGATCGGGTTCGGCCGAGTATGGGGTACTCAATGCATGCAACAACGCCAACACCATGCGGGCGAACAAGGGCGGCGAAACGCTCTGTTCGTGCGGAGTGCAGGTGAAACCTATGCCAGCCTTGCCCACTTCGATGTAGTCGGCCAGCTCAGCTTCCTCAGCGATCTCTTGCGCGAATTGCGCAATGTGGATGCGCAGCCGATCTGGCGAATCCAGTCCAGGCTCGATGTACCAGACGTCGCTGATCGGGAACAGTCCACCGGCTTGCACGGGAATTGCCTGCAGCACGTTGTCCGTGAAGGTCGGCAGAGGCTCGCCGGTGTGGTTGGCAACCAGCTGCTGGATGGTCTGTAGCCGCTCCGTGCTGTCGGCGGGGGAGATGATGTGGCCCTGTACACGCGCTTCGGTATCCCCTTCATTAATGACGGCATTTGTCTCCGCTATCTGCATCGGCGAGGGTTGGGCAATAGTGTCATTGGATGTTGCAGCTGGAGCGTCTGCTGCAGCGCTATCGTTTCGGGTCGAAGTCGGCAGGAGAGTGGGCGTAGTGTCGGTTTTGATTACGGTGTCGACGGTCGTGGCTTCGACTGGCAGCAGGGGTGGGCTATTCACCGCACGCTGGCGATGTTCGATGCTGTCGACGTCAAGCTCGAGCACGTTGTAGTCGATACCAAGCAGCTCCGACATGTGGCCGATAAGTTCGTCCTGGACCCGGTCGCCCGAAAAGGTGCCTGGCTGTTCGTCGAACGGTGCCAGGACATCATGGAATAGCGTCTCGAATTCAATGCTTAACGACTGCCCGCCCGCATATTTTTCCCAGGTGAGTTCGGAGGCTTTACGCAGCACTGCCAACCGTTCGACTTGATGCCGTCCGAGCCCGTTGTAAAGCACGCTGGGAATGGATGGCAGAAGGTAGCGCACGGTGTCTTGCATGCGGCTGATGTGGGACTGCGGAACTGGGAATCCATCGGCGCTGAGGCGGCGGGCGAGTTCCGACTGGGACAGCGACTTGCCGCTTTCCTGCTCGTAGAGCTCGCGGGCTTTTTCAACACCGAGCGCGCGCTCGATGAATGTCAGTCTGCCGTGCAGCTCGTTTCCGCTAGGTGCCCAGTCAGCGCGATGATCTCGCCGCGCTCTGGCTACGGACGAAACAGGCACAGAATACGGAAGAAATTTTCACTCTTGGTCTCGGACCATAGTTCGCGTAGGACGGCGAGCCGGGTATTGCCGCCGTTACGAATGATGAAGTGGTCGGCACCGGGGCGTCGGGTTATCGGGGGTGGGGCATCGAGACCCCGCTCACGGATGGACGCTTTTATTTCGTCGTAGAGCGGGTTGCGTGTCAGGCGTGGATCAAGTTCATAGGGATGCAGGTCGTCGAGTGTGACAACCATTGGCGTGTCGGTGATAGGGTCACTTAATGCCTGTGCTGCTGGACCTGAGCGGGAAAACCCGTCGGTCATCAGTTTGCCGGCCATTTCTTGCAAAGAGACATTAGTCATTCCGGCCTCCCTGCTGGTGGCGACCGGCGCTGGCGCCTCTAAGCGTTTGGCGTGCTCGAATATCGCTTGTTGTTGAGCTGGTGAAGATCGGCGGTAAGCTCGGCTTCACGAACTTCAGCAGTCCTTCCGGCGTTCGGTGGACTTCCCAGCCCTCACTCAAAGCGAACTCAATCAGCAGCAGTAACCGCTTATGACCGTGGCAGAGTTCATTAGCGCTCGACATGTGAACGCCTCCTGCTAAGTCGGCCGCTCACGCAGGCAAGCTGATCTTGCCACTGTGGGCAAAGTTCGCGTGCGAGCGCACGCATGGTCTCCAGGGCCGCCGGTGCTTGGCGCCCGGTCGGGCGTCGGTGTTCGATCGTGTGTACGGGTTGGCTCGACGTTGCGGCACGGGGGAACGCCTCGATGGCGGGTATCTCGGTGCGCAGTATCTGTACCTCGTCATGCTCGCGAAAAATCAGCCGTAGAGTCTGCTGAACTAACTTTGCGTTCGACGAGATGGTCGGTACGCGGTTGAGCAGCAAACGCAGTGGCGGAGGCTGGATACCCAAGCGGCGGTAGGGTGCGATTGCATCGACAAGCTGCAGTGTTCCTCGATGCAGCTCCCGGGCTGCCAGAGTTTCGGGGGTGATAGGGGAGACAGCTAGATCAGCCGCGAGCATGGCCATCTCTAGCATGATGCTGCGCGCGCCCTGTGTATCGATCACTACCAGGTCGTAGTGTTGTCTGAATAGCTGCAGCAAGTTGCGCAGGCGCAGGCGCCCGTCCGCTGCGTGCAGCAATAGCGTTCCCAGTCGTTGGTGCTCGTCATTGGACAGCACCACATCCAGACCTTTGATGGTCGTGTGCGATACCAACTGCGGTAGTGCTTGTTCATTAAATGCCAGCAGCTCGTAGATGCCGCCAGCGGCGCGGTGGGTGAGCTCGTAGTAGGACGATAAGGTGGGCTGCATGTCGAGGTCGATCAGCAGCACCCGCAGACCAGCGTCAGCGATGAAGCCTCCCAGGTTGGCCGCGACGGTCGTTTTACCTACTCCGCCCTTCGTCGAAATGATGGCGATCACTTGCATGGCTCGCTCCTTGACCGTAGTGGAGTGGCGTCAAACGCGCTCTTTGATGCGTTCGGTGATCCAGCTGTCGATTTCGGCAGAGTCCCAGCCGACAGCTCGAATTCCCAGGCGCAAGGCCTTGGGGAATTTGCCTTCCTTCATCAAGTTATAAATATGCGCGCGCTTGAATCCGGTTTTGGCTTCAACTTCGGCGCGGCGGAGGATGCGGCGGTCCGCAACTGCTGTGTGTTCAGTAGACATTGTGGTCACTCCTTTATGCTTGGCAGCACTCGTAAGGCGTGGCTCGTAGTAAGCGAGCGTCATCCCGTTAGCGCATCAAGCAATCGGTTTGTGCTGACCACCGGATTCATCGAAATGGCGCTTGGCTGTTCCGATTTCCTACTACTTGATGGTGAACACCACCAAGGCAACCCGCAGGCGATGCACTATTGGTAGCGTGACCGTGCCAATCAAGATTAAAAAATTAGCGGACCCGCTCGGCGGAGTTAGCGGATTAATAGATGGCGGTTGCAGGAGCTGAGTGCAACACGGTCATTGAATTGAAGCTGGAGCATCAT